>Ga0123388_1062989_pt1 | contig 10643 bp, 10 predicted proteins | sample T0HHNO3metaT_FD_89916 | JGI IMG/M metagenome (GOLD analysis project Ga0123388, IMG submission 89916) | Methane-oxidizing artificial microbial communities from Washington, USA to study methane cycling - T0-HHNO3 metaT (Metagenome... | ecosystem: Engineered > Modeled > Simulated communities...
CTCACACCATCATGCACCGCCAACTCATAAATCGCAGTAGTGTTGTCTATTGCTGGCATACCCGCACGTACTTGACCTTGTAAGGCAATATTCTCTGATATCGCTGGCTTTACTGCACTACAGCCACTCACAATCAGCAGTAGAACTGGCAGTAAAAGAAAATGACGCATTTCGATACTCCAAACTTTAAAGTGAGCTTGTACCGCTTATTTTAAGTGCTTCATTCACCGCTTTACGATTAAACTTTGGTGCCATGAGCTCAATGAAGCCGTACATATAACCACGTAAGAAGGCATCCTTACGAACACCTAAGTAAGTTGTGCTATTGGGGAATAAATGGCTAACATCTACCATCGCTAGATTTGAATCGCGCTCAGGGTCATACGCCATATTCGCTAGCAACCCAACGCCCAGCCCCAATGTCACATAGGTTTTAATCACGTCAGCATCAATTGCCGTCAGCACAACGTTTGGTGAAACCCCAGCTTCGCTAAATGTTTTTGATACCAAGCTACCACCTGTGTAGCCGAAGTCGTAGGTGATCAAAGGGTAAGCCGCTAGTTTCTCAAGTGTCAACGCGCCATCTAATAGCAAAGGATGACCATGTGGCACCACTACGCAACGGTTCCACTCATAACAAGGTAAGCACAATAAATTCTCAAAATCACTAATATACTCAGTAGCAATCCCGACATCCGCATCACCTTTCGCAACTTGCTCAGCCACTTGACTGGGATTACCTTGATGAATATTTAGCTTAACATGTGGATAAGCTGTCATAAAGGCTTTAACTACTGCAGGCAATTTGTAACGCGCTTGAGTATGCGTAGTAGCAATGGTTAAGGTACCTGTTTCAATATTACTAAACTCATCACCGACACGTTTAATATTATCAATCTGATGCATGACTTTTGCTGCCAAAGACAATATCTGCTCACCTGGCTCAGTAATGCCTGTAAGTCGCTTACCGTTGCGTAAAAATACTTGCAAACCAATCTCTTCTTCAAACAACTGAATCTGCTTACTCACGCCAGGTTGCGAGGTGTATAAAGCATCAGCAGCACTGGTGATATTAAGATCTTGACGAGCCACCTCATTAAGGTAGCGTAATTGTTGTAGTTTCATAGCCCTGTCATTTCAATTTTAAGCAATTCAATATAACTAAAAATTATACATATAGAATAACATATTCTAAAAAAATTATTTATACCTGATATAGTGCGGATGCTTAAGAAAATGTTCAATAAATTGCTTTAATTAACGGATACTCCATATGGAATTTGGTTACATTATTGCTGGCTTTGTGGTCGGCATGTTGGTTGGTTTGACTGGTGTTGGTGGCGGCTCACTCATGACGCCGATTCTCGTGTTGTTTTTTCACATCAAACCTGCTTTAGCTGTAGGTACTGATTTACTCTATGCTTCAGTAACAAAAAGTGTAGGTATTTTTGCACACGGCAAACTTGGCAACATAGATTGGAAAATAGTACGGCTATTAGCATTTGGTAGTGTGCCAGCTTCTATACTAACGACGCTTTATTTGCGTAATCAAGATATCGCTTCAGATGCGGCAGTAAATACAATTAAATTTTGGCTCGGAATTGCATTATTAGTGACGTCACTTTCTGTGCTATTCCGCAATCAATTGGTTAAATTCTCAAACAAAGAACATTTGGTGAATGAAAAATGGACACCTTATTTAACCGTGATATTGGGTCTAGTTTTAGGTGCATTAGTGACGCTGACCTCAGTTGGCGCTGGCGCATTGGGTGTAACTGCCTTATTAATCATCTATCCGCGTAGAGCAATTAACACTATTATTGGCTCTGATATTGCTCATGCCGTGCCGCTCACACTGGTTGCTGGGCTTGGTCATGCAAGTATTGGCACCGTAGATTACAACCTACTCGGCACTTTATTAATCGGCTCTATTCCGGGTATTTGGATTGGTAGCCACTTAAGCTCAAAAATGGCCGAGCACTGGGTGCGAATTGCACTTGCATTAATATTGATTTTTGTGGGCTTAAAACTCGTTTTCCATTAAAATAACGAGTTACCTACTCCATATGCCATAGAGATTATTAGTTAAGTTTTTTGGGATTAAGAAAAGCACAACATGTATAAGTATGATGAAATAGACCAGACACTCGTCGATGAGCGCGTTGCGCAGTATCGTGATCAAACACGTCGTTATTTAGCAGGCGAACTAAGCGAAGACGAATTCCGTCCACTACGCTTACAAAACGGCCTGTATATTCAACGCCAAGCGCCTATGTTGCGTATTGCCGTGCCTTACGGCATGCTATCAAGCAAGCAATTGCGCAAATTGGGCGATATTGCTGGCAAGTACGACAAAGGCTACGGACATTTCAGCACACGTCAAAACTTGCAACTAAACTGGCCTAAACTAGAAGATGTGCCCGAAATTTTAGCTGAGTTAGCTACTGTTGAAATGCATGCCATTCAAACATCAGGCAACTGTATCCGTAACATTACTACCGACCAATTCGCCGGCGTTGCGCCAGATGAAATTATTGATCCACGCGTCATGGCTGAAATCATGCGTCAATGGAGTACATTCCACCCTGAGTTTGCGTTATTACCTCGTAAGTTCAAAATCGCAGTGTCTGGCACTCGCGATGACCGTGCTGTGGTGCAAATGCACGATATCGGTATGGAGTTCTATAAAGACAGCAATAACAAGGTTGCTATTAAAGTGTGGGTGGGCGGTGGTTTAGGCCGTACCCCGATTTTAGGCACAGTGATTCGCGAACATTTAGAGTGGCAGCATGCCCTCACCTATTGCGAAGCGATTATCCGCGTTTACAATTTACATGGTCGCCGCGACAACGCATATAAAGCACGTATCAAAATTTTAGTAAAAGCACTTGGCATCGAAGAGTTTAAACGCCAAGTCGAAGAAGAGTGGTCACACCTAAAAGATGCACCTAACACGATTCCAGAAGGTGAGTTAGAGCGCGTTAGTAAGCATTTTGAGGCTATGCCTTATGAAACACTGTCAGCACATGATGCGGGCTTTGATGCGGCTATTGCAAGCAACCCAGCGTTTGCTGCATGGGTTAAACGCAGTGTGCATGCGCACAAAGTTACGGGTTATCGCGCCGTTACGCTTTCATTAAAACCACATGGCACAGCACCTGGCGATGCAACTACTGAACAAATGCATGTTGTTGCAGATCTTGCCGACCAATACAGCTTTGGCGAATTGCGCGTTTCACACGAACAAAATTTAATTTTGGCCGATATCAAACTGAGCGATTTGTTTGCTGTGTGGGAAAAAGCACGTGCAAACGGCTTAGCAACACCAAACATTGGCTTGTTGACGGACATTATCTGCTGCCCTGGTGGCGATTTCTGCTCATTGGCTAATGCAAAGAGCATCCCAATTGCAACTGCTATCCAAATGCAGTTTGATAATCTAGATTACTTGCATGACATTGGCGATATTGAACTCAATATCTCAGGCTGTATGAACGCGTGTGGTCATCACCATATTGGTCACATCGGTATTTTAGGTGTCGATAAAGATGGTTCTGAATGGTATCAAGTCAGCATTGGTGGTAGCCAAGGTAACGACGCGAGCTTGGGCTCAGTGATTGGACCGTCATTCTCAGCAGATGAAATGCCAGCCGTGGTACAAAAACTCATTGATGTTTACATTCAAGAGCGTACGCCAGAAGAACGCTTTATTGATACCGTGCGCCGCCTAGGTATTGCACCATTCAAAGCACACGTGTATGCAGACAAAAGTGTAGTAAAACCGGAGGTGACAGCATGAGTAATCTAATCACGCTCAATAACGGCATTGCCGCCATTTCAGAAAATGAATGGGCTGTCGTTACACTGCCAGCTAGCCAAGTGGAAGAACGCAAGCAAGCAGGTAAAGTTGTTTTATTCAAGCTGACCGGAGAAAAAACTGTTTCAGCAGAACAAATTGCCAATACCGAGATTCCAAGCACGGGCAAAATCATTGTGCCATTAAGCGTCTTTATTGCGCGCAAAGCCGAGCTACAAGACCGTCTGTCCAGCAATCAAATCGGTGTGTGGGTTGATACACATGAAATTTTAGAAGACTTAGTAAATAGCGTAAGTGATTTAAACAGCTTGCCTATCATTGCTGTACATGTAGAACGCTTTGCTGATGGTCGCATATTCTCATTAGGCACCCTATTGCGCACACGTTATGGCTTTAAAAATGAATTACGCGCTATCGGTGATGTGTTACGTGACCAATTGTACTTCTTTAAGCGCAGCGGCTTTACTAGCTATCTCATTCGTGCAGATCGTTCTGCAACAGAAGCATTGGCGAGCTTGAATGACTTTACCAACCCATACCAAGGTGCGGTTGATGAGCCTCGCCCTGTTTTTAAACGCTATAACCGAGTTGCATAATGAATAACTCTGTTTCTATGCTCAAACCAGCAGCAAGTAACCCTGCAACCAAGCCAGAACTGACTGATGCGCTCGTTGCCAGCGTGAATGCAAAAGCTGCTGCCGCATTAAAGTTATTACGCGATGCTAGCGCCGAGCTAAAAGCGATTACATTTGCCAACAGCTTTGGTGCAGAAGACATGGTCTTGACTGACATCATTCTAAAAAATCAGCTAGCGATTGAGATTTTTTCACTTGATACAGGTCGCTTGCCTGTTGAAACTTATGACTTGATAGCAGAAACTGAAAAACACTACAGCACTAAACTGAACGTGTATTTTCCACAAGCTGCCACTGTTGAGTTTTACGTTAAAACCAATGGCATCAATGCTTTTTACGAATCTATTGAGCTTCGTAAAAGCTGCTGCCACATGCGTAAAGTAGAACCGTTACAACGCGCGCTTAAAGGCAAAGATGCATGGGTCACAGGTATGCGTGCGGCACAAGCCACGACAAGAACCAGCTTACCAGTGCGCGAATTTGACGAAGGTAATAAACTAGAAAAATTCAATCCACTAAGCGATTGGACTGAGCAAGAAGTTTGGGCATACATCCGCATGCACGAAGTACCATATAACCAACTTCATGATCAGTTTTACCCAAGTATAGGCTGCGCACCATGCACACGTGCAATTGCCATGGGTGAAGATGTTCGCGCTGGCAGATGGTGGTGGGAAGACCCACTTAACAAAGAATGTGGACTTCACGTTAAAAAGTAGTTCGTAAGAATAACCCTTAAAGATAACATCGTAAAGTTAAACCAGACTTCAAGTTTTGAATTAATTATATAAAGTAAGCTATTGAATATGTTAAATAAAGAAAAATCAAACCATCAACCTTTGTCGCATTTAGATTGGCTAGAGTCAGAAGCCATTTATATTCTGCGTGAGGTAGCTGGGCAGTGCTCTAACCCAGTATTACTGTTCTCAGGTGGTAAAGATTCGCTGTGTATTTTGCGTTTAGCTGAAAAAGCTTTTCGCCCAGGACGCTTTCCGTTTCCATTAATGCACATTGATACAGGTCACAATTACCAAGAAGTCATTGATTTCCGTGATCAACGCGCTGCTGAATTGGGCGAACGCTTAATCGTGCGTTCAGTTGAAGACTCAATGAAACGCGGCACAGTCGTGCTGAAATCAGCTGACGAGTCACGCAACAAACATCAATCAGTGACATTGCTTGAAGCGATTGAAGAGTTTGGTTTCGATTGCTGTATCGGCGGCGCACGCCGTGATGAAGAAAAAGCGCGTGCTAAAGAACGTATCATGAGTTTCCGTGATGAGTTCGGTCAATGGGATCCAAAAAATCAGCGCCCAGAATTGTGGAGTTTGTACAACGCTCGTTCACACAAAGGCGAAAACATTCGTGCCTTCCCTATTTCCAACTGGACTGAGATGGACGTTTGGCAATATATCGAACGTGAAAAACTACAATTACCAAGCATTTACTTCGCACATCAACGCGATGTTGTGATGCGCGCTGGCTCGATTGTGCCAGTGAATGTGCCACTCGTGAATGGCGAAGTGACCAACCCAGTAAAAGCCGGCGAAGAAATCATCAATATGCAAGTACGTTTTAGAACCGTTGGCGATATTAGCTGCACAGCACCTGTGATTTCAGACGCAGACACCGTATCAAAAATTGTACTTGAAACTGCAACATCAACCATTACAGAACGTGGCGCGACAAGGCTTGATGACCAAACCTCTGATGCATCAATGGAACAACGTAAAAAAGAAGGCTATTTTTAAATTGTAGGTCGGTTTTTAAGCCGACTTATTGGTATGAAGTCCAATCTACAATAAATCAATTATTTAAAATTAAAATATGACAACACAACACAACGACTCACTTTTGCGTTTTATGACCTGCGGCTCTGTCGATGACGGCAAAAGTACGCTCATCGGCCGCTTGCTATTTGACACCAAAACCATATTGGCAGATACATTAACGCAAATTTCGAACACTTCGAAAAAACGCGGCATGGAGGCAGTTGACTTATCTCTGCTGACCGATGGTTTGCAAGCTGAGCGCGAGCAAGGTATCACCATTGACGTAGCCTATCGCTATTTCAGCACAGGAACACGTAAGTACATTATTGCCGATGCGCCTGGTCACGAACAGTACACCCGCAACATGGTAACTGCAGCATCTACCGCCAACTTGGCAATTATCTTAATTGATGCTCGCCGTGGTGTGCTAACGCAAACACGCCGCCACAGCTATTTAGCACATTTGGTTGGCATTCAACACATCGTTGTTGCCGTCAACAAAATGGACTTGGTGAATTATGACCAAGCGACCTATGAAAAGATATGTGCAGACTATCTAACATTTGCAAATGAGATTGGCTTTGCACAAGCTAGAGATATTAAGTTCATCCCTATGTCTGCTTTAGCTGGCGACATGTTGGTTGATCGCCTCGAGAATATGCCTTGGTACACAGGTGAAACGCTACTAGAGACGCTAGAAAAAGCACCTGCCGCACATACTGAAGGCGATGAAGAATTCCGCTTCCCAGTGCAATTTGTATGCCGTCCACATGCCAGTGCAGATGCGGACTTACATGACTTTAGAGGTTTTATGGGCAGAATCGAAAGCGGCAGCATTGCCGTAGGCGATGCCGTTACAGTGTTACCAAATGGCTATCAATCTAAAGTTAAAGCGATCCAAATTGGCGACGATCACATACAAAGTGCTCAAACCGAGCAAAGTATCACGCTACTGCTAGAAGACGAAATTGATACTTCACGCGGTGACATGATTGTTAAAACGGGTAGTACAATTGAACCGGTTAAACAAATCGAGGCATTTGTTTGCTGGCTATCAGAAACACCGTTATCCCCTGCTCGCACCTATGTAATTCGTCACACTACACGTGAGTCTAAAGCCAAGGTAGGCACTATTGCATACAAAGTAGATGTGAATACGCTTGAAGAACAAGCGACTACCGACCTTAAAATGAATGATATTGCGCGCATTACTTTCAAACTTGCGCAGCCACTCATGGTCGATAGTTATAGCACTAACCGCGCCACTGGTGCCTTTATCGTGATCGACGAAAGTACAAATAATACGGTTGGCGCTGGGATGATTGTTTAAGCGTTACTTGATATAGCGCAACAATTAAGCGATGCAAAATAATTCAAATTCAAATAAAATAGCGTTTTACGCTTTATAGCTGTTAAGGACCTAAAAAATGACCTATGTCGTCACTGAAAACTGTATTCAATGCAAATTTACTGATTGCGTTGATGTTTGCCCTGTAGATTGCTTTGTAGAAGGCCCTAACTTCTTAGCGATTAACCCAGATGAGTGTATCGATTGCACGCTATGCGTTGCAGAGTGCCCTGCAGAAGCGATTTTTGCCGAAGATGATGTACCAGCAGACCAACAAGAATTTATCGCCTTAAATGCGCGCTTAGCTGAATTATGGCCAGTTATTACATCGCGTAAAGCTGCGTTAGAAGACGCAGAAGCAATGAACGGCGTACCTGGTAAGCGTGATTTGTTAATTGAGTAAATATCAGGCTTATTCATTTAAGATATTGAATTAACATAGCATGAAAATAAAAAGGAGACGAAAGTCTCCTTTTTTTACACTCATTCTCGTTTGTTGAATTAATAGCTAGGCTGCATAAGCAAGGGTCGGTTGAGGAGAATCAATGACATGAACACCATTCTTCCAGAAGTAATAGAACTCCCGCCCGACTTTTAGTGTCACCTTATAAGCTTCATTTGATGAAAATAAAGTCAAATTAGCATCCAGCGCATGTCGGTAAGCCACAGGCTGTTTATGTGGCGCATTTCGTAATAGAATCAATAGTAGTTTGGCTAGCTTTTTACATGCACTAATAACGAAATCCTCTACACCGTTACCACGTAGTACTTTCTCATATTCTTCTAATGGCTGCATTTCTAGCTTTGTTAAAGTATGCTTATCCAATGAACCCCATAAGTCTTTTAACTCTGTCTCGCCGGGTCTCCATTTGATTAAATTTGCGCCAAATGCATTGTCTTGATTCATGGCAACAATCGCTTTAATATCGTCTATCCAAAACGAAAAGAACTCTCTAATCACTGGTAGATAACTAAACCATAGTGATTTGTCCAAGTTTTTGAATAGTTGGTCAACCGCATCCCTAAAAGCATTTCCATCACAATGAATGCTTTCAATCCATGGGATTAGTTTCAGTATAATCACCTCTCGCTGCCGAAGCTCAGCTTTTGTGAAGCCCTTACGCTCTAAAAGATTAAGATATGCACTCAGTGCGACATGTTCACGACTATTAACCATCATCTGCTCCATTTTCTGATAACGCTACTTTGATAACACCACTTAGCGCATCAATAAAACCCAAATTAAAACTAAAAATACACAAGATATGATGTATTTTAAATGGATGGTAAGCTTTTCAATTTAAAGAACAAAAACGGGTATCAGTAGCAATTTATTACATGGATTGAGCTCAGAACACCACATAGACAACCTCAAATATTTCTAATAATGAGTTAAAGTTTGTATAATAATTAACAACGTATGACGCCAACTCCACTCAAATATCTGCAACATTACTCTGCTTCGCTACAGGATAAAATCCGACAGTTGCAATCTCAAAACATGCTGGGTGAATACATCGCACAACGTTATCCAGAGTCGCATCAGATTCAAACTGATAAAGCGTTATATGTTTATAGTAACGAGCTGAAGCAAGCTTTCTTGCGCAATGCGCCATTGTTGGACAAAGTACATTATGACAACCGCTTAACTATCGATCACCATGCACTAGGGCTGAATACGGCAATCTCGCGCGTACAGGGTGGCAAGCTTAAAGCTAAAAAAGAAATACGCATTTCTTCGTTTTTTAAAGAAACACCCGCTGATTTTTTAAAAATGATTGTAGTGCATGAACTCGCACATTTAAAAGAACGCAACCATGACAAGGCTTTCTATCAACTCTGCCAGCACATGGAACCAAACTACCATCAACTAGAGTTTGACTGTCGCGTGTATTTGCTTTGGAAGACAGAGAATTAATAAAATTAAATGTCATGCACACTCCGCTCTGAAATCAAAGTTAATTTTTTATTGATGGTTATAAAACTTGCTTTTACGCATCATCAACCAGCCAAATATCAAATACCCTGCCATCGTCAATGCCAAGCCAGATGGCGCATACCAGACTAAAGGTACAATCAAACCAGCAGATACTGTCGATAGCAACATTTGTATAAATGCTTGACCTGAAGCTGCAGTGCCTCGGATTTTGGGATGTCGGTCAAGGGCGACAAGTGAAAGTATAGGCATTGCCAATGCCATGCCTATATTAAATAGAGCAATCGGTAAGATGTTATATAGTGGTCGTGTGGGCAATGTATAGCAAATGAGAACATTTAAGATGACCATTGCCGCCATCCAAAGATAAGCTACTTTAACTACTTTTTGTCTAGCATAACGCCCCGCTGCTCGTTTTGCTAGAAATGATCCCAGTATCATGCCGCAAACGGTAGGAATAAACATATAGCCAAACTGATGTTGAGTAAAACCTAGCTGCTTAACTAAGAATACAGGGCTGGCTAATACATATAGAAAAAAACCTGCAAAATTTGCACTGAGTGCTAATACAACATAATTAAATTCTTTATCACCAAATATCACTTTGTAATCTTTAATCACTTGTTTTGCGGATAACGGCATACGTTTTTTAACGGGTACAGTTTCTGGCAAATAGCGTATAGCAGCCCAGAGACTAAATGCTGAATAAAATGCTAAAAAAATAAAAATAGCTTGCCAGTATATGCCAAGCAACACGCCACCTATAATCGGCGCTATTGCTGGTGCGATACCAAACAACATCTGCACTGTCGCCATCACGCGCTGCGCCTGCGCACCTTCAAATAAGTCGCGCACCATGGCACGCGCAACAACATTACCAGCACCACCTGAAATACCTTGTAAGGCACGAAAGAACCATAAGGTCTCGACATTAGGTGCAAAGGCACAGCCTATAGATGCCAGCACAAACACACCTAACCCCCATTTAATAGTGGTAATGCGTCCTATTGAGTCAGAAATTGCACCATGCCATAAAGTCATGAGCGCATATGGCAATAAGTAAAAAGTCAGACTTTGTTGAATTTGCACATCGCTCGCACCTAACTGTGCGCCCATCACATGGAATGCAGGCAAG
>Ga0123388_1076285_pt1 | contig 10615 bp, 9 predicted proteins | sample T0HHNO3metaT_FD_89916 | JGI IMG/M metagenome (GOLD analysis project Ga0123388, IMG submission 89916) | Methane-oxidizing artificial microbial communities from Washington, USA to study methane cycling - T0-HHNO3 metaT (Metagenome... | ecosystem: Engineered > Modeled > Simulated communities...
CTTGACCGCGCTGACGATGCCGGCCAGCGGCTCGTGCAGGGCCTCGAGCACCTCGTTGGAGGTGATCTTGATCATCTTGGGCACGCCTTCGGCCAGGTTGCGGCCGGAGATCTCCATTTCCACAATTTCCGGCTGCGGGTAGGCACAGCCGATCTGCAGCTTGATGCGCTCGGCCGTGGCCTCGCCGATCAGCATGCCGTGATTACGCCTGACGTAGTTGGTGATGGCCTCGTCGAAGCGGTCGCCGCCGATGCGCACCGACTGCGAATAGACGATGCCGTTCAGCGAGATCACCGCGACCTCGGTGGTGCCGCCGCCGATGTCGATGACCATCGAGCCGCAGGCTTCGGTCACCGGCATGCCGGCGCCGATGGCTGCGGCCATGGGCTCCTCGATCAGGAAAACGTCGCGGGCGCCGGCCTCTTCGGCCGATTCCTTGATCGCGCGGCGCTCCACCTGGGTGGAGCCGGCCGGCACGCAGACCAGCACGCGGGGGCTGGGACGCAGCACGCGCGACTTGTGCACCTTCTTGATGAAGTACTTGAGCATCGCCTCGGTATAGGTGAAGTCGGCGATGACGCCGTCCTTCATCGGGCGGATGGTGGTGATGTTGCCCGGGGTGCGGCCCAGCATCTGCTTGGCCTCGGCGCCGACGGCTGCCACGGTGCGATTGCCGCCAAAGGCGCGGTCCTGGCGCACGGCGACCACCGAAGGTTCGTTCAGGACGATGCCCTGGCCGCGCACATAAATCAGGGTATTGGCCGTGCCCAGGTCGATGGACAGGTCATTGGAGAACATGCCGCGGAGCTTCTTGAAGAACATCGGGGGAAGAGTTCCTGCTGTGCCAACGCGGCGCAGGGTCCGCGCGGTGGGTAATTCGGGGGTTCGCTAGACTAACAACCGACCCGGGGGGCGGCAAGGGAAACCGCTGGAAACAGCGGCAATTCGCGCCTGCGGTGGCGGCAAGCGTGAAGTCGGCCACGTTGTGGCCTGCAAAGTCGACCACTTGCGCTGATTCGTCCTTCACCGGTGGCCTCGCCACCTGCTTCACCGGGCGGGCGACTTCACCTGCCTACCCTTTGCCGCTAACCTGTGCGCCTTGCGGCAACGGGCCGCCTCCCGTGAGCAGCCGAATGTCCGCACTTATCTGTGGTTCCCTTGCCTACGACACCATCATGGTGTTCCCGGACCAGTTCAAGAACCACATCCTCCCGGACAAGGTGCACATCCTCAACGTGTCGTTCCTGGTGCCGCGCATGCGCCGCGAGTTCGGCGGCTGCGCCGGCAACATCGCCTACAACCTCAAGCTGCTGGGCGGCGACCCCATCCCGATGGCCACCGTGGGCCAGGATTTCGGTCCCTACCGGGAGTGGTTCGTGGAACAGGGCATCCGCATGGAGCAGGTCAAGGTGATCGACGAGCTGTTCACCCCGCAGGCCTTCATCACCACCGACCTGGACAACAACCAGATCACCGCCTTCCACCCCGGCGCGATGATGCGCAGCTACGAGAACCACGTGAAGGACGTGGCCGGCGTCACCTTCGGCATCGTCAGCCCCGACGGCCGCGACGGCATGCTGCAGAACGCCACCGAATTCGCCGAGGCCGGCATCCCGTTCATCTTCGACCCGGGCCAGGCCATGCCGCTGTTCAATGGCGAGGAACTGCGCCACTTCATCGAACAGGCCGACTACGTCACCGTCAATGACTACGAATCCAACCTGCTGCAGGAACGCACCGGCTGGAGCGAGAACGAGATCATGCAGCGGGTCAAGGCCTACATCACTACCCGCGGCCCGCACGGCTCGCAGATCCACACTGCCGAAAAGACCTATGACATCCCGCCGGCGCACGAGCGCCGGGTCACCGACCCGACCGGCTGCGGCGATGCGTTCCGCGCCGGCCTGATCTTCGGCATCGAGAAGGGCTACGACTGGCTGACCATCGGCCGCATGGGCAACCTGATGGGCGCGCTGAAGGTCGAACACCCCGGCACCCAGAACCAGCGCTTCGACTACGACGAGTTCAACGAACAGTTCAAGCAGCAGTTCGGGTATTCGCTCTGAGGCAGGAGTGAGTGAAGCGGAGTGAGAAGTGAGGGAGGCGGCCGCCATGCCCCTCTTCTCACTCCATCACACCTCGCTTCTCACATCACGTGCGCCAGCCACAGCAGTTGCGGCTGCGCGAGCCGCTCGAACTCGGCATAGGGCATGCGCACCACATCGGTATGGGAGCCGGCATTGAAGGCGATGTCGGCCTGTCCGGTCAGGCGCGAATCGACATATACCGGCATGCCGTAGAGATTTCCGAACGGCGGCATTGCGCCGAGCTCGCAATCCGGGAACGCGTCGCGGAACTCCTTTTCCTGCGCGAGTTCCACCAGGTTGCCGCCAAGCGCGCGCGACAGGCGCACAAGGTCGATGCGGTAGGACGCCGGCATCACCATCATGGCCAGCTTGTCATCGATCTTGAGCATCACCGTCTTGGCGAAATGCTGCTGGCCGACATGGGCAGCCGCGGCGGTTTCCTGCGCCGTAATCGTGCGGTCGTGGGTGAGCGCGGTGTAGTGGCCGTGGCGCTCGTCGAGGAAGTTGTGCAGACGTGGAGAGAGCATGATCGCCTCCGCGTAGCGCTCGCCTGCCGTCCGATGCGGCGATGCGTCGCTGGTGAACCGGGCGCGCCTGTCCGGCGTCGCGCCACCCTGTCGGGCGAGTCCGTGGCGGACCCGCTCGCCGTGCCTTGAGCTTACTCCTGGCCGGCGCTGATTGCGTGATGCCGCCGGGACCCAGCGACCCGCCTCGATCCGGACCAGACCACGCCCGTTAGTCAGAGAGGAGCGGCGCGATTTCCCCGAACAGACCGACTACTTGATCGCCAGCGACTGTGAGTCCACCGGGTGCGGGCACGCAGGGGCTGGAGCGGGAGCGAAACCAGGCAGCACGGCTCAGGCCAGAAGGAATTGCAACGTTACCCAGCTGTTGTATCCGGCGTGGGCGACCACGCATGCGAGCAATGACCGCGTCCTCATCCACACCAGAGAGAACACCAGTCCGGCAGCCGCATAGAACGCCAGGTGCAACCCGTCCAGGCTGCCGTGGAAAAGGGCAAAGCTGACGGAAGAAAAAGCCACTACGGCGGCCGGACCCAGTACCTTCCCGGCGATTGGGATCAGCCAGGCCCGGAATGCCGTTTCTTCCATCAGGGGCACGATCAGGCTGATGGACGCCATGAAGGCCAACGGAAGTTCGCTGGCAACATCAGCGAATGGCAACGGCGGCACCTCCGCAGCAGCTACAAACGCAGTCAGCCATGCGCACGCTTGCACGCCGAATGCGCCCAACACGCCGATAAAAATGTTCAGCGCATGCCTTGGAAGAGTCCCTGGTTCGGGCCGGGGGCCGTAGGCCATCTGGATGCGGGAGACGATCAAGGCACCGCAGAGCAGCACCAGCAGCTGCTGCCATCCCACGAGCTGGCGGGCAAGCGCCGAAGTACCCGGCGGGGTAACTTCTGACTTGGAAACCAGGCCACCACAAGGCAAGACACCGCGCGCTGCCAGCGCGTCCAGCAACGCGGGCCCTGCGTTCACCTCCCCGGACTCCATCTCCAGCTCACGGCCACGGCCAGCACAGCCAGCAGGTGCTGGAGAAGCCTCGGTACCTGCAGGTCGGACCCGCAGCGGCGCGCCTACGTCGATGGTCTCGATGCGCTGTTGAAGCTCAACCTCGGTATCGACGACCCACAGGCTCACTTGCGTCGTGCCTGCCAAAAGGAGAACCGCCACGAACGCAACGAAGATGAAGCCGACAGCCAGCAGCGGCAACAGCAGCGACTTTGCCAGTTGACGTATCGCTTTGGGAAGCCGGGCTCGCCTCCCGTGCGCTTGGACGATTTCCATATCGATCACCTTCCCTGCAATCCAAAAATCTCTCAGCGCTAGTCCCATCCCGGCATCTGCGACCCGTCCAGCCCACCCGTATCGAAGATGACCTTGCGCGTGCCGCCGGCCTTCACCGGGAACTCGATCTCCACCACCTGGCTCTTGCGCAGCAGCTTCCACAAGGCCTTGTGGTCGGTGATGAACATGGCGATGGCTTCATCGGTATCCGGACGCCAGCCGTCCATCGAGCGCGGCTTGCCGTCGGCGGTCACCTTGACCTTGCAGCCGCCCTTGCAGCGGAAGTCGCTGGCCTGCAGTACCAGGTAGGCGCTGCGCTTCCATTCGGGGTGGTCGCGGAAGACCAGCTGCACCTGGGTTTCGCCGCGGCCTTCCAGGTCGATGCGGTTGCGGCCGTAGATGGTCGCCGAACGCTGGGTACCGGCTTTGGGTTGTGGCGACTGCGAGTAGTTCCACAGTCCTTCCAGGCGCCGGCGCTCGCGCGCGGTTTCGCCCTTGGCCTTCACCTCTTCGTAGCCGGCCTTCATCTTCTGCGCGGCCTGCGAATCGGGGTATTGCGAAAGCAGCGCCGCGCCATGCACGCGCGCCAGGTCCCAGTTCTGCCCTGTCACCGCGGCGTCGTATTCGCGCGCCAGCGCGGTCGCCGCCTCTTCCTGCGCGGCGGCTTGCGCCTGGGCGGCGGCGCGTTGTTCGGCTTCGCGGTCGCCGCAGGCCGAAAGTGCCAACACGCACAGTGCGGCGAGGATGGTTCGCTTCATTTTCCTGCTCCCTTGTTGATCAGGTATTCGACTGCCGCAGCGACCTCGGCGGGTTTTTCGACAATGGACATGTGCCCGCAGTCGTCCAGCAACACCCGGGTCGCCTGCGGCATGCGTGCGCCATACAGATCCATGGCGCTGAAATCGATCACCACGTCCTGCCGGCACCACAACAGCAGCGCCGGCTGGTGGATTTCCGCGGCAGCCTCACCGGGCAGGAAGCGTTCATCGCTGCGGCCGATACGGTCCAGCACGCCCTGCTCGAAGCGCGCTTCGCGCATGCGCCAGTCGATCAGCGCACGCGAGGCCGGCCAGGGTATCCATGGCTTGGCTTTTTCCACATGGAACACGGTGTCGATATAGCGCTGCAGCGAGGCCTGGTCGTGCACGCCAAAGGGATTCTTTCCGTCCAGCACGTCGATGCCGAACTGGTTGTCCTTGAAGCGCACGCCGGCCGCGTCGAACAGGCCCACGCGGTCGACGCTGCGTGGATGCCGGGCCGTGGTCAGGGCGACGATGCCACCGCCCATCGAATGACCCAGCAGCACGAGGTCCGTGCCCTGTTGCTTGCCCAACTGGTCCAGGAACGCGGCCAGGCGCTCGCTCTGGGCGACGAAGCCATAGTCCTGCCCGGCGATGCGCTGGCTTTCACCCCATCCCGGCAGGTCCGGGATCACCAGCCGGTAGCGGCCGCGCAGCTGCGAGGCCAGCGGATACCAGTTCTCCTTGCTGCCGGTGAAGCCATGGATCATGACCACCGTGGGTGCACCGGGCTGGTCGGCTTCGCTCAGCGCATAGGTCCAGCGATGCCCTGCTACCTGCACCTGGCGCAGGGACAGGCCTGCGGACCAGCGCTGGCGGGTGAATTCGGCATGCACCAGTGTCAGTGGATCACGCCACAGCCATATTGCAATCACGCCAATGAAAACGGCCGCCAGCAAGGCGACCGTCTTCAAGGTGCGTGGGGAAAGCCGCATTGCTTAAGGCGCGGCTGGCGCCTTGGCCAGCGCGGCTTCCACCGACGCGGTGGTGATGGGGTGGTAACCGGGACGCGCGCGCGCGAAGGACTCCTTGGCGAAGGCCAGTCCATCCGGCGTCTTCACCAGCTCGGCGTAGATCGGCATGATCAGCTTGCGACGGCCGACGCGCTCGATGAATCGGGCGATCTCCGGACGCGCTTCCAGGTAGCCGCTGCGGATCGTCAGCGGATACCAGCGCATGGCAATCTCGCCATTCTGGGTGCCGGTGAACTTGTAGGCTTCGTCCAGCTGCTTCAACTGCTCGGCGCCGAGCGTTTCACCCAGTCCGTCGATGAAATGCACCCACTGCTGGGTGGTCCATTCGGAGGTGATCTGCGCGTTGGGCAGGGTCTTGCTGCCCAGCCAGGCGATGCGCGCGGTGTCGACGATGGCGAAGCCGCGCGATTGCGCCTTCGGTGCGAACGGCGGAATGCCCGGCTCGTGCAGCCAGGTGTTCAGTTCCGCCTCGGTGACCGCGTTGGCATTCTTCGTCAACAGGTTCTTGCGCAGGTAGGCCACGAACTGGTCGCTGTTGACGCTCTGGAAGGCGTGGTCGTTGAACCAGCCGCGCAGGAACGGATCGAAGACCTCGCGGCCGAAACGCTGCTCCAGGAACTGCAGGAACCACGCGCCCTTGTTGTAGGGCACGCCGGTCAGCGCTTCATCCGGATCCAGGCCATTCAACGGGGCCAACACCAGCAGCTGTCCGGCCGGCGCGGTGGTCTTGATCTCCTCGGCCAGGTCGGCCTGGTCGATCTGGCGCTCCATCTCGGCCGCTTCCTGGCCGTACACGGCCTCGGTGATGCGCGACTGCACGTAGGTGGTGAAGCCTTCGTTCAACCACATGTCCTTGGAGCTGGCGTTGGTGACCAGGTTGCCCGACCAGCTGTGCGCCAGTTCATGGGCGATCAGCGACACCAGCGACTTGTCGCCGACGATCACCGTCGGGGTGACGAAGGTCAGGCGCGGATTCTCCATGCCGCCGAAGGGGAACGACGGCGGCAGCACCAGCATGTCGTAACGCTGCCAGGCATACGGGCCGTACAGCGCCTCGGTGGTGGTGATCATCTTCTCGGTGTCTTCGAATTCCTTGGCCGCCTTGTCGACCATGGTCGGCTCGGCCCATACGCCGCTGCGCGCGGACACCGGCTTGAACACCAGGTCACCGGCGGCAATGGCCAGCAGGTAGGAAGGTATCGCCTGCGGCATGCTGAAGATGTAGTCGCCGGTGCGCTTGGCGGCCGGGTCGTTGTCGGCGCTCATCAGCACCATTACGTCCGGACGGCTGGTCACGTGCGCGCTGTAGGTGAAGCGCACGCTGGGCGTGTCCTGCAAGGGCACCCAGCTGCGCGCATGGATTGCCTGCGACTGGCTGAACATGAAGGGCAGCTTCTTGCCTTCGGTCATCGACGGTGCAAGCCACTGCAGGCCGGAGGCATCGGGGGAGGTCTGGTAGGTCACCTGCACGTTGGCATTGCGCGCCGGGGTTTCGATGGTCAGCTTGCTGCCGAAGATCTTGTCGTTGGCCGCCAGTGTGTACTTCAGCGGAACCCAGTTGCCCTTGCCGTCGTCGCCTTCGACCTTGCCGATGGTCAGCGCGCGCGTATCCAGGACCAGCTGGGTCGCGGCCTTGTCCTTCCAGTCGAGCTTGTAGATGGCGGTGCCGCCGATCTGCTTCTTGTCGAAGTCGATGGCCAGGTCCAGCGCCAGGTCGGTGATGACGACCTTGCCGGGTTCGGCATAGGAACTCTCGTCCAGGCTGCGGTCGATCTTCACGGCAGTGGCCTGCGGCTTGGCGGGGGTGGCGTCGGGGGTGGGAGTGGGTTCGCGGGAACAACCGGCCACCAGCACGGCGGCGCAGGACAGCAACAGGAAAGCGGAACGCATCAGGGATATCCGGGTACGGGGGATAGCTGCAGTTTACCCTCCCCCGCTTGCAGTCAGGCCTGAACGGGAGGCCAGGAACACTGCCCTCGCTGCGCCCGCCGCAGCCTCAGACCTTGTAGCCCGTGTGCACGGCGACGATGCCGGCCGAGAGATTCTTGTAGCTGCAGCGCTCGAAACCGGCTTCGCCCATCATTGTTTTCAGGGCTTCCTGCGGCGGATGCTTGCGGATGCTTTCGGCCAGGTATTGGTAGCTGTCGGCGTCCTGGGCGAACAGCTTGCCCAGTTTCGGCAGGATCCTGAACGAGTGGAAGTCGTACACCGGCTTGAACCAGTCGACGGTGACCTCGGAGAACTCCAGCACCCGCGCCTGGCCGCCGACCTTCAGCACGCGGTACATCTCGCGCAGCCCGGCGTCCTTGTCGGTCACGTTGCGCAGACCGAAGGCAATGGTGACCAGGTCGAAGCTGGCATCAGGGAACGGCAGCGCCTCGGCGTTGCATTGCACGTAATCCAGTCCCGCCACTAGGCCGCGATTGGTCATGCGGTCGCGGCCCACCGACAGCATGCCGGCGTTGATGTCGCCCAGCACCACTTCGCCCGCCGAACCGACACGCTCCTTCAACAGGGCGGCGATGTCGCCGGTACCCCCGGCCAGGTCCAGCACGCGGTCGCCCGGTTTCACCTGCGCAGTGGCCACGAAGTAGCGCTTCCACACCCGATGGATGCCCAGGCTCATCAGGTCGTTCATCAGGTCGTAGTTGCCGGCGACCGAGGAAAACACTTCACCGACCAGCTTCTGCTTGTCCTTGGCGGCGACGTCCTTGAAGCCGAAATGGGTGGTGCCGGATTTGTAGGGGGATTCGCTCATGTGGCCATTATTGCACTGCGGGCCGCGCCGCTGTGTGGACGCGCGGGGCGCCTGCAGTGGCCATCGCGTAGCGCTCGCTTCCACATTGTCCTGTCTCGCACTGCGTGGCCATGGCAAGCTCTGCACCCCCACACCCCCTGGAGCACGCATTGGACACCCGACCCGATTACCGCGCCTTGCTTGCCACCGCTGTGGCCGAAGCCCGGCTGGGCCTGGCGGAAGGCGGCATTCCCATTGGCGCGGCCCTTTTCAACGCGGGCGGAACGCTGCTGGGCTGCGGCCACAATCGCCGCATCCAGGAGAACGACCCCTCGGTGCATGGCGAAACCGATGCATTCCGCAAGGCCGGGCGCCAGCGCCGTTATCGCGACACCATCATGGTCACCACCCTGGCCCCGTGCTGGTACTGCAGCGGCCTGGTCCGCCAGTTCAACATCGGCACGGTGGTGGTCGGCGAATCGGTGAACTTCAGCGGCGGCATCGACTGGCTGCGCGAGAACGGCGTGAACGTTATCGACCTGCACGACGAGGAATGCATCGCCATGCTGGGCGACTACATCGCCGCCAATCCGGACGTGTGGAACGAGGATATCGGCGAGGACTGACTGCGGCTGCTATCTTCCGCCCACCCGATTCCAGGGCCTACACCATGTCAGAACACAAGACGTCCATCCAATGGAACCGCGACGGCAAGCCGTTCACGCCCGAGGGCTACAGCCGCGACCACGAATGGGTTTTCGAGCGTGGGCAACGGCTAACCGGTTCGGCCGCGCCGGCGTACCTGGGCAGCGCGCAGGGCGTGGACCCGGAAGAGGCACTGGTGGTGGCGCTGTCTTCGTGCCACATGCTGACGCTGCTGGCGATTGCCTCAAAAAAAGGCTGGGTGATAGACAGCTATGCTGACGAAGCGGTGGGCAGGCTCGGCAAGAACGAGGCCGGCAGGATTGCCCTGGTCGGTGTGACGCTGCGGCCGAAGATCGTGTTTGCCGAAGGCAGCGCGCCAGATGCGGACGGGTTGCAACGCCTGCACCATTCGGCACACCAGAATTGCTTCATCGCCAATTCCGTCAAGACCGAAGTGGCGATAGAGCCGCGCTGACTTTGTGGGAACGGCTCAGCCGCGACCATGCTCTACCGGCAAAGCCGCTCGCGGCTGCAGCCGCTCCCGCACTGAGCGATGGGCTCAGAGGATGTAGCGGCTCAGGTCCGGGTCCTGCACCAGTTCGCCCAGGTGCTGGTCCACGTAGGCCTTGTCGATGCTTACTTTCTGGCCGTCGCGGTCGGGCGCTTCGTAGCTCAGCGTATCCAGCAGGCGTTCCAGCACGGTGTGCAGGCGACGTGCGCCGATGTTTTCCTGGCGTTCGTTGACCTGGGCGGCGATTTCGGCCAGCCGATCCACTGCGTCCGCGGTGAAGTCCAGGGCCACGCCCTCGGTCTGCAGCAGCGCTTCGTACTGGCGGGTCAGCGCGGCCTTCGGCTCGGTGAGGATGCGCACGAAATCGTCCTTCGACAGCGCCGACAGCTCCACCCGGATCGGGAAGCGGCCCTGCAACTCGGGAATGAGATCGCTGGGCTTGGCCAGGTGGAACGCGCCCGAGGCGATGAAGAGGATATGGTCGGTCTTGACCGTGCCGTACTTGGTGCTGACATTGGAGCCTTCCACCAGCGGCAGCAGGTCGCGTTGCACGCCTTCGCGGCTGACGTCGCCACCGCTCATGTTGCCGCCACGCTTGGCGACCTTGTCGATCTCGTCGATGAAGACGATGCCGTTCTGCTCGCAGGCCTCGATCGCCGCGGTGCGGATGTCGTCTTCGTTGACCAGCTTGGCGGCTTCTTCTTCCACCAGCTGCGGGCGCGCGGCCTTGATGGTCAGGGTGCGCGCATGCGACTTGGGCGTGCCCATGCTGGAGAACATCTGCCGCAGTTGCTGGCCCATTTCCTCCATGCCGGGCGGGGTCATGATGTCCATGCTGACGTTGGCCGAAAGCTCGAGTTCGATTTCGCGCTCGTCCAGCTCGCCGGCGCGCAGCATGCGGCGGAACTTGGTGCGGGTGTCGCCGTCCTGCGCGGACGGCTCGTGGCGCGCCGCTTCGGCATCGAAGCCGATGCCGGCACTGCGCCGCGGCAACAGCGCATCGAGGATGCGGTCCTCGGCGCGCTCCTCGGCCTGGGTGCGCACGCGCAC
>Ga0123388_1096034_pt1 | contig 10563 bp, 9 predicted proteins | sample T0HHNO3metaT_FD_89916 | JGI IMG/M metagenome (GOLD analysis project Ga0123388, IMG submission 89916) | Methane-oxidizing artificial microbial communities from Washington, USA to study methane cycling - T0-HHNO3 metaT (Metagenome... | ecosystem: Engineered > Modeled > Simulated communities...
GTTTAGCTGAACTTCAATGACTCAATCTAAAGCCCACACACAAATGGCTTGCCTGCGTGGCAGCGCCGCTTTATCTCAATTTCGTATCGAGAAAATCCAATCTCAACTCAGTCAGAATGTTTCAAACATCAAGCATTTTTATGCTGAATTTCGCCATTTCATTTGGACTGATGTTGCACTCAATGAAGTACAGCAAAATACTTTAAAAGAGATTTTGACTTATGGTCCGACGATGCACGCTGAAGATCCGCAAGGCGAGTTGCTTTTGGTAATTCCTCGAATCGGTACGATCTCACCTTGGGCTTCGCGCGCGACTGATATCGTTAAACATTGTGGCCTAGAGGCTGTGCAACGCGTAGAGCGCGGCATTGCTTATTTTGTGCAAACCAAAAATGGTGAAAAATTAACGCAGGAAGAGCGTCAGCAACTTTTGCCTTTGATTCACGACCGCATGACCGAAATGGTATTTGCGAGTTTGGACGATGCAGCTAAGCTGTATCACGCCGATGCACCAAAACCGCTAAGCACGGTAGATATTCTGCAAGGTGGCAAGCAAGCGCTTGTGCAAGCAAACTCTGAACTAGGTTTGGCGCTATCGCCAGATGAAGTGGACTATTTGCTGGAAAACTTTTTGCGTATGGGTCGTAATCCAACCGATGTGGAGTTGATGATGTTTGCACAAGCAAACTCTGAGCATTGTCGCCATAAGATTTTTAATGCGGATTGGGTGATTGATGGCGCTCAGCAAGAAATATCGCTATTCGGCATGATACGCAATACGCACAAGTTGAACCCTGGCAGTACCGTGGTGGCTTATTCTGATAACTCTTCAATTGTTGAGGGTCAAAACTCTGGCGAAAAAACCAAGCGTTTTTACCCGGGTAAAAATGGTGCATATAGCTTTGTAGAAGAAGAAATGCATTATCTGATGAAGGTTGAAACGCATAATCACCCAACAGCGATTTCACCATTTGCTGGCGCGGCAACCGGCGCAGGTGGCGAGATTCGTGATGAAGGCGCAACTGGCAGCGGTTCTAAGCCTAAAGCCGGTTTGACTGGCTTTTCAGTATCTAACTTAAATATTCCAAATTTTACGCAACCTTGGGAAGCTAAAGACTACGGTCGCCCTAGCCGCATTGCATCACCATTCCAAATTATGATTGACGGCCCACTAGGTGGCGCAGCATATAACAATGAGTTTGGTCGTCCAAATATTGCAGGTTACTTCCGTACTTTTGAGTTGGAAAGTCTAGATGCTAATGGTAAAGCTGAAGTACGTGGCTACCATAAACCAATTATGTTGGCAGGTGGTATAGGCAACATTTCTGCAAAACATTCCAAGAAAAATCCAATTCCAGCAGGTGCCGCTTTAGTGCAACTTGGTGGCCCAGCCATGTTGATTGGTCTTGGCGGAAGTGCGGCATCAAGTATGGATACAGGTAGCAACGTTGAAAACCTGGATTTTGACTCAGTACAACGCGGCAACCCAGAGCTTGAGCGCAGGGCGCAAGAGGTGATTGACCGTTGCTGGCAACTTGGCGATGCTAACCCGATTCTCAGCATTCATGATGTTGGTGCAGGTGGTATTTCAAATGCTTTCCCAGAGCTAGTGAATGATGCTGGCGTAGGTGCGACATTCCAATTACGTGATGTGAATAATGAAGAGCCTGGCATGTCACCGCGCGAGCTGTGGAGCAACGAAGCGCAAGAGCGTTATGTCATGGCGATTGCGCAAGAAGATTTACCGCGCTTTAAAGCGATTTGTGAGCGTGAACGTTGTCCGTTTGCCGTGGTAGGTATTGCCACTGAAGAGCGTCATTTAACTGTTGCTGATACGCATTTTGACAATAATCCAGTGGATATGGATATGTCAGTATTACTAGGCAAACCGCCAAAAATGACGCGTGATGTGAAAAGTACTACTAAGCAATTACAGGCTTTTGATACCAGCAAAATTGATTTAAAAGATGCTGCAGCACGTGTATTGAGATTGCCAGGCGTAGCTGACAAAACTTTCCTGATTACCATTGGTGACCGTTCAGTGACTGGTTTAGTGGCGCGCGAGCAAATGGTCGGTCCATGGCAAGTGCCAGTGGCAGATGTTGCTGTCACGCTTGCAGGTTATGAAACTTACGTAGGTGAAGCGTTTGCCATTGGTGAAAAAGCACCGCTAGCTTTAATCAATGCACCAGCATCAGGTCGCATGGCAATTGGCGAGTCAATTACTAATATTGCTGCCTGTTTGATTGATGATTTAAGTGTATTGAAACTATCAGCCAACTGGATGGCGCCTGCAGGTCATGCAGGTGAAGATGCCGCTTTATTTGAAACAGTAAAAGCAGTCGGTATGGAACTTTGCCCACAATTAGGCGTAAGTATTCCTGTAGGTAAAGACTCAATGTCGATGAAAACCGTCTGGAACGAAGACGGCACCAATAAAGCCGTCACTTCACCGATTTCATTGGTAGTGACCGCTTTTGCAACGACGCCAGATGCACGTAAAACGTTAACGCCGCAATTGCAAACAGAAGTCGCTTCTAAATTAATATTGATTGATTTAGGCGCAGGCAAAAACCGCATGGGTGGTTCAAGCTTGGCACAGGTTTATGGTGTAGTGGGTGATGTCGCGCCAGATGTGGATGATGCAGCGCATCTGAAGCATTTCTTTAATACGATTCAGCAATTGAATAAAGCTGGCAAAATTTCAGCTTACCATGACCGTTCAGACGGCGGCTTATTTACTACGTTAGTTGAAATGGCATTTGCTGGTCATTGCGGTTTGAAGGTGGATATTTCAAACCTGCAAGGCGATGTGGCGAGTGCATTGTATAACGAAGAGTTAGGCGCTGTGATACAAGTGGCAGCGGCAGATGCAGAAGCTATCGTTAAGCAGTTTAATGGCTTGGCGCATGTTGTTGGTGAAGTTGTCGCTGGCAATCAAATTGAAATTAGACAGCATGGCAAAGTGGTATTTAGTGATACGCGCGTTAACTTGCATCGTATGTGGTCAGAAACGACTTACCAAATGCAAAAGTTACGGGACAACCCAGCTTGTGCACAACAAGAGTTTGACCGCATATTAGACGAAAAAAATCGTGGATTATTTGTAGAGCTTATCTACAAGCCAGATGAAAACATTGCCGCACCTTACATTTCGACTGGCGCGCGTCCTAAAATGGCAATTCTGCGTGAGCAGGGCGTGAATGGTCATGTGGAAATGGCCGCATCATTCGACCGTGCTGGCTTTGCAAGCTATGACGTACACATGAGTGACATTATTGCTGGCAGAGTTTCGCTTAAAGATTTTGCAGGCGTTGTAGCTTGCGGTGGATTCTCATACGGTGATGTACTAGGTGCAGGTGAAGGTTGGGCGAAATCTATTTTGTTTAACTCACGTGCACGCGATGAGTTCTCAGCATTCTTTAACCGTACCGATAGCTTCGCATTAGGTGTGTGTAACGGTTGCCAAATGATGAGTAATTTACAAAGCATCATTCCAGGTGCGGCACATTGGCCACATTTTGTAAAAAATAAATCTGAGCAATTTGAAGCTAGACTAGCGATGGTCGAGGTTCTAGAGTCGCCATCATTATTCTTTAACGGCATGGCTGGTAGCAAAATGCCAATCGCTGTGGCGCATGGTGAAGGATTTACGGAGTTCAAAGAACCTTCTGAAAATTCCGCAGTCAATGAGGTGTTAGCGAAAAAATTGGTGACGATGCGCTTTATTGACAATGCGTCAACGCCGACGACAAGCTATCCGTTTAATCCAAACGGTTCTCCACAAGGGATTACTGGATTAACCAGCACAGATGGACGTTTTAGTATTATGATGCCACATCCTGAACGGGTGATTCGTAATGTGCAAAACACATGGCAGCGTTGCGGTGATAGTGAAGATAGTGCTTGGATTCGGATGTTCCGTAATGCAAGAAAGTATGTTGGGTAATTTAAAAAAACACATTAACTAGAAGTTTGGAGATTAATTAGCATGAATATGTTTAAAGCAATATTAGCAATGGTAGCCTTAAGTTTTTCACTCAATAGTTTTGCGCTTACTGATGAAGAATACCTAGCATTTACGGATGCACTCTCTACTGGAAATACAAAAGTTGTTAAGAAGTTCGTAGAAGCAGAACCGACATTAGTGAACCAAAAATTTTTCGCTTGGGAGCCTCTACAAATGGCTGCCTCACATGGCAATTTAGATACAGTGAAGTATCTACTTTCTAAAGGTGCTGATAAAAATTATGTGCATCCTGCAAGTCAAAATACAGCTTTTCATATGGCGGCATTTAGTGGCAATGTAGAACTTATTAAGTTACTCGCTGCAAGTGGCGCAGATGTTAATTTGAAATTAAAAGGCGATGTTTCTCTCATTCGTTACTTCCGTGATCAAGAACAGCCTGATATGGTGAAGTTGATGGAATCTGTAGGCGTTAAAGATGACGGTTGCCAAGACGAAAAATGCTTCTAATTTAATGCGTTAGTGTGACTACTGTATTTTATTTGTAGTCATACACGCAAAGTAAAAAAACCAATTAGAATGGTGTTTTGATTTTTCAGAAAAATACCATGAAGCCTATAAAAGAAACTTGGTTTAAAAATGCTTGGTTTAAAAATAAAGCTTTCGTAGCCTTACTACTGACAACCTCAGTTTGCACGCCATTAATTGGTAATGCAGCTGAGGTTTCTGCTTTTTCAGACGTTCAAAACATCCACATACGCCAGTTAGCGGCTTCATGCGCTGCATGTCATGGTACGCAAGGTAACTCAGTAGCAGCTAACAGTGATGATGGTGCTAATGCAGTACTGGCGGGGATGGCGTCTACTGAGTTCACTGAAAAAATGCTTGGTTTCAAAGACGGTAGCCGTAAAGCGACCGTAATGCATCATCACGCTAAAGGCTTAACGGTAGATGAAATCAATCAACTAGCAGTACATTTTTCGCAACAAAAACGTGTCATAACCACAGCGCTAAAATCACAAACATTAAAGGCTGACCATGAATAATACTAATCAGTTTAATCGGCGCGATTTTATTAAGCTAGCAGGTGCTGCTGGCGCTTTAGTTATTAGCAATAGTGGTTTTGCACGAGCGACTAAGCCGCCTATAGGCCGTGTTGTCGTCATCGGTGGTGGCTATGCGGGCGCTACCGTCGCTAAGTATTTACGACTTTGGAGTTTGGGCTCAATTGAAGTAGTTGTGGTTGAACCAAACTCGCAATTTGTATCTTGCCCATTAAGCAATCTGGTATTGGGCGGCAGTAAAAGCATTAATGACTTAACCTTTGGCTATGATGCACTTAAATCCAATCACAGTATTAAGTGGGTGCAAGATACGGTTACGGCGATTGATGCCTCAGCGAAGAAAATCACTATGCTGCGCGGAGAGCTTAGCTACGATAGATTAATCGTCGCGCCAGGCGTTGATTTTAATTATGACACTTTGCCGATGTTGGCGAGCGCTGAAGCGCAACAGCAGATTCCACATGCATGGAAAGCCGGTTGGCAAACTGTTAATTTACGCAAACAACTAGAGGCGATGCCAGATGGTGGCGTGTTTGTAATGAATGTGCCTAAAGCGCCATATCGCTGCCCACCAGGACCCTACGAGCGTGCCTGCCAAGTGGCGAGTTACTTCAAAGCGCATAAACCAAAAAGCAAAGTCATCGTGTTAGATGCCAACGCAGAAATCATTTCGAAAAAAGGATTTTTCACTAGGGTTTTTAACGAGACTTATGCTGGAATTGTGGATTATCGCCCTGATAATGCGATGACAGGTGTGAATGTTGCTACCAAAACGGTGTCTACAGATTTTGATAAAATAAAAGCCGGTGTGCTGAATGTAATCCCACCGCAACGCGCGGGCAAGATTGCACAAATCGCCAATTTGACAGAAAAAGATTACCCGTGGTGTGATATTAACTTTTTAACGTATGAATCTAAGTTAGTGCCTAACATACATGTGTTGGGTGATAGCGTAGCCGCTGGTTTGCCAAAATCTGCGCATATGGCGACTAATCAGGCTAAGGTTTGCGCGAATGCAATTGTGCAATTGTTTGCAGGGCAAGCGCCAGATCCGGCGCCAGTATTTGCCAATACTTGTTATAGCTATGTCACGGATAAATCTGCCATGCATGTAGCCAATGTGTACCGCTATGACGAAGGAAAAAAAATCATGGTATCAGCCGAAGGTGGTGGCGTGTCCATGAGCCCGAGTGAGAAAGAGGGCGCATATGCGGTGGCTTGGGCGCAGAATATTTGGGCAGACACTTTAACTTAAGTAGTATTTAGAACTTAAGGATATTTGCTTAACGCCAAGTAATCACTTCTTCCGTTGATCTTCTGGTTTTTATTTTGGGTTCATTCACTCTATAGCCAAAAGCCACCATGTAAGAAATGCCATATTGCGTGGTATCGACACCAAAGTCTTGTTGTAAAACGGCATCTGTCTCAGCCTGTTTAAAGCCCTCAATCGGGCAGGAGTCTATGCCTAGCATGGCTGCGGTCGTCATCATGTTAGCTAATGGAATGTAACTTTGCTTAGCGGCCCAATCAAATAGCTTTCTATCATCACTCAAGTTAAAGTCAGATTTTTGGAACTCCGTGTAAAACTTGCTTCTTGGCTCGATCACTTCATCAGATAGATGCTGTACGTTCTTCATAAAGTTTTTGACGTATGGACTATCGTATTTTAGAAAATGCGATTTCATAGTCAAGCAGACAACGAAGTGACTAGCAGTTTCTAACTTTTTAGTTGCACCCCAAGCACCATTTTTAAGCTTTTCTCTTAATTCAGCATCTTGCACCACTATAAAATGCCAAGGCTCGATGCCAAAAGAGCTAGGCGACAAACGGGCTGTTTCTAAGATGAAATCCATATCTTCTTTAGCGACTTTTTTGCTAGGGTCAAACTCTTTGCAAGCATGGCGGAACTGAAAGGCTTTTAATATGTTTTGTTTAGTCATTTTATTTACTTAAAATATAAAAAATTTAGTACTTTAACTCTTGATTAATGTGGGCTTGAGAACCATATTATATGAGTAATATACAGTTAAGCATGAGCCATGCAATTTAACCTTAGCATAATCTAATAAATTAGAAAAAGCCTTAAAAATGTAATTTCGACTATGCTAAGCTCACATCTCAACACTTAATAAGAACTAAAGTCTACTCTTCAAACACTAAGTATTGATTTAGATATGCGAAGGTCACCAACGAATGACATCAGGAGTCAGTCTATGATAAGTTTTACTAAGAAAATAGTCGGAATGTTATTGCTCGGAACTCTTTCAGCCTCAGTTCACGCGGCTGAATCGAACGCAAAAACCTTGTTGTATATCAGCCCGAATGATTACAACTACAGCGTGCATCTATTGGCACCTTACTATGAGTATTGGTTTGCACAAGGCCCATTGGTCGAGCCTATCGCTTTAAAATCACTACAAGAAAAACATGCTGAAATGGCGTTATGTCAGGCGAATGAAACTGCCGATACGATTGTCCGCATTAAGCCGAGCGTGTTTTATAACCCGCAGATGCATGTCTATCATAGCAAGCTAGTCGCGACCGTATTTTCAGGCAAAGGTGATGTGTTAGGCACTTATGTAGGAGAGGCGCAGCAGCTTGGGTATACCAGTTTTGATAATGGCACCAAATACCATCTTAATAAAGTTTATGGTTTGGCGATGCAAGATTTAATGACTAAACTTACCATTAATCCTTCGCAGGATAGTGTCAAATCAGAAGCTAAGTTGCCATGTGGCATGATTGGCGCACAAAACGACACAAAAGTTAGCTTTTATTAGACGACTTAGTTCGGATTAAGCTTAACCTGGATTGGCTTAACTTGGGTCGCAGCATTTTTATAGTTTTAAAATTCAAAGGATAGAATCATGCAAAAGAAATTAATAATAAGCACGTTAATGCTGGCTTTTTTAGCAACGGGTTGTGCGACTGAAGTGAAAAGCAACCAAGGTGTGATGCAAAAAATCACAGGACTGAAAACACCAGAGTCAGCGGTTCAAGCTAAGAATGGCAAAATCTATGTCTCTGAAATCAATGAATTTGGTAAAGATGGTGACGGTCAGATTACTGTTATCGAGAATGGCAAGAAACGCGTATTTGCGACAGGTTTGGATGACCCAAAAGGCTTAGCAATTATTGGTAAAACTTTGTTCGTGGCCGATAAAACCAAAATCATGAAAATTGATATGGATGGAAAAGTGCAAACATTTGTGCCAACAAGCGCATTTCCAGTTACGCCTTTATTCTTAAATGACTTGGAGGCAGATCCTCAAGGCAATTTGTATGTAAGTGATAGTGGTGACTTGTTTGGTGCAGGCAAAGGCGGCGCTATTTATAAAATCAGCCCAAAAGGGGAGGTTAAACTGCTGATTAATAATGAGCAGGATGCGCGCGTTAAAGCGCCAAATGGCTTGCTTGCTGACGATACAGGTAAGGTGTTAATTTACGTCGACTTCACTTCTGGCATACTTTACAGCTTGAACACAGATACCAAAGCACTCAACGATATTGCAGAAGGTTTTGGTGGTGGTGATGGTTTATTACATCGCTCTAACGGCACTATGTACGTGAGTGATTGGAAAAACGGTAAGGTATTTAGTGTGAACACCAAAGGCGATGTCGCTTTAGTAAAGGGTGGCTATCAATCAGCTGCGGATATTGCAATTACCAAAGATGAGAAATACATCATGGTGCCAGACATGAAAGCAGGCGAGTTGGATTTCATTCCTTTGCAATAACAGTTACTGAATATATTGGTTAAATGACTTCAGGCGCTGTACAGCTAGAACTTCGACAAGCGGCTTTTGATTGCTTGGCGGAAACAAATGCTGTGACGAAAGCCAATGCAATGCGCCAGCTTGCCAGGAATTGGCTAGCTGGCGATATTTTGTTAGACGAAAATCAATCTATATCTGCACACCTACCAGTCCCCGGGCGACCAGAGAAACCTCAACTGATTGCGCCAAGGTTACTTAAACACCGTGCTATGAATACGCTAGAAGGCCGAGTGGCTTTGATTCATGCGCTTGCCCATATTGAGTTTAACGCGATTAATTTGGCATTAGATGTGATTTGGCGCTTTGCTGAAATGCCCGCTCAGTTCTATGCGGATTGGCTTAAAGTGGCCGATGAAGAGGCTTATCATTTTAGTCTGCTCAACGCACATTTACAGAGCTTGGGTTTTGATTACGGCTATTTTGATGCGCACAATAGCCTGTGGGAAATGGCAGAAAGAACTAAAGACAGCGTGCTGGCGCGCATCGCCTTAGTGCCGCGTACAATGGAAGCGCGTGGCTTAGATGCCTCACCCCAGTTAAGAGCTAAGTTGGCGCAAGTAGGGGATGTACCAGCAACCGAGATATTAGATATTATTTTGCGCGATGAAATTGGCCATGTTGCCATTGGTAATTACTGGTTTAACTGGCTTTGCGAGCAAAGTGATTTGGAGCCAGTGTCTACCTATCGGCAACTGGCAGAACAATACAGCGCGCCTAAACTGCGACCACCATTTAATATGGATGCAAGGCGACAAGCGGGATTTACTGAAGTTGAGCTTGAATATTTAGGTGCGCTTTAAACGTATTTAATAGCCAGAGTGGTGCTTTAGGTGGTAAGTAGATTGATGACGCCATCTAATCCCACATGGTTCAGCGCATAAGTGGCTTGCGCTTGTACGATAGGCTTAGCATGATAAGCGATACCAATGCCTGCTGCGGACATCATCTTAAGGTCATTGGCGCCATCGCCAATTGCAATGGTTTGTGCTGTGCTTAAACCCAATTTCTCACGTAATTTAATTAACTCGTCGGCTTTGACTTGAGCATCTACAATATTGCCTAATACTTTGCCCGTCAATTTCCCGTCTATAATTTCTAGCGTGTTTGAAACGGCATAATCTAACTTAAGCATTTCTTTCACACGTTCAGCAAAGAAAGTGAATCCGCCAGAAACTAGCAAAGTGGTGATGTTATTTGCCTTACATGCAGCTATCCACTCAAGTGCGCCAGGGTTCAATTTAAGACGCTCATTCAATACGCGCATTAAATCAGACTCTTGCAAGCCTTTGAGTAACGCCACGCGTTCACGCAGGCTTTGGGCGAAATCTAGTTCCCCTTGCATAGCACGCTCGGTAATCGCGGCGATTTGCGGTTTAATGCCGACCGTGTCTGCGATTTCATCGATACATTCGATACTAATCAGCGTGGAATCCATGTCCATGACGCACAAGCCATAATTTTTAAGAAGTTGTTTATCTTCTACATAGGCACAGTCAATTTTCTGTTGCTCACAAAACTTTTGTACAGCTTCGATTGGCTTGTTCTGGTTAGCTAAGTAGTAAGCATGTTCCGCAATTTGAGTGAATTGAACACTGGTCGCGCACAATTGGTGTATGTGGGCCAAATGCGAAAAAGTGATGGTAGAACCTTGGCTTGGAGAAGCTTGAATAACGAGACGCATGGCTTAAAAATTTTATTAAAAAAGTAATTATACACTTGGCACCTATTTCAAATGACTAAAACACACAGAATATCA
>Ga0123388_1064303_pt1 | contig 10553 bp, 10 predicted proteins | sample T0HHNO3metaT_FD_89916 | JGI IMG/M metagenome (GOLD analysis project Ga0123388, IMG submission 89916) | Methane-oxidizing artificial microbial communities from Washington, USA to study methane cycling - T0-HHNO3 metaT (Metagenome... | ecosystem: Engineered > Modeled > Simulated communities...
TAGCTTCGATTTCCCAAGTTTCTTTAGTCTTATGACTAGCGGCACAGCCTTTCATTCGGAGTCGGCATCTTCCGGCTGTCCTGTGCCACTAGGCCTTATCGCGTCCTGTGTGACAATGCCCACCCCCAACCCATCGTCTTGGTACGGAACCCTGAGCGATGAATCCGTGAGCATGGACGGCTTCGCGGCAGTAGATAACATAAAAGCGGGTTACTCGTATCACATACAGGCTTCCGTGGTCCCGTTGCCGGGAGCCGTCTGGCTGTTTGCTTCAGCCCTAGGAATGGCCGGCATCACGCAAAGAAAACAGCGAGTCATTAAATAGTTCGCAAGGCATCGGATCTGCCTATGGCTTTGCATCTTGCTGGATTGATGCAAAGCCATGCGTTTGCCAAATCCTAACAGGCGTGTTTCCAGCTAATGTCCCGCCGCAGCCAAGCGGGGTATGAAGACGGCATCCTGCTCAAGCAATCGAGATTCCAGAGCAAAACCTTGTAACTCCACTTGGATATTCCGATCCGGTGCCGCTTGCAGGAAATCGCTTAGCGTTTCCAGAATGTCGTGATCGATAAACAACGCTTTGCCACCATCAACGATCAATTCACTATCATCGGCGATACTGCCCAGATAATTACGAAGCAAGGCTTTATTTAAAAAAGACACGTCCTTGTGCAGCCTCAGCAAATAGTTGGGCCCATGCTGGGTTAAGGTGATAGCCGCATGGAAATTGGCCCGTAATACGAAAAAAATACCGCACACCATACCTATCGCGATACCTTCCAACAAGTCGGTAAATAAAATCGCGAACACGGTGATCGCAAACGGCACAAATTGATTCAGACCTTTTTGGTAAAACTCCACAAACATGGCCGGCTTCGCCAGCTTGTAACCGGTTTGCAGCAAAATCGCCGCCAGACAGGCTAATGGGATCATGTTCAGAAAATGCGCGAAAAACAATACGCTGATCAATAACAGCACCCCATGGAAAAAACTGGATACCCGGGTTTGACCGCCGGCATTGATGTTGGCCGAGCTGCGCACAATCACTGCCGTGATCGGCAAGCCGCCCATCAAACCACTGAGCAGGTTGCCCAGGCCCTGGGCTTTCAATTCGCGATTGGTCGGCGAAACGCGTTTATGCGGGTCGAGCTTGTCCACCGCTTCGACGCTTAGCAGGGTCTCCAGGCTGGCGATGATGGCCAGAGTCAGCGCGATGCTATAAATCTTGGGATTGCCGAGATAGCTGAAATCCGGCAAGCGCAACTGGTTAACAAAATTACCGGTGGAACCCAGTTCCGGCAAAGATACCAGATACTTGACGCCGATAGACCATTCCGGCGCAGCCGCCAAGGCCCAGGCATTGAAAGATACCCCCCAAATCACCGCCAATAGCGGCCCCGGAATCATCCGTAAGGCATTAAATTGTTTGATGAAAGCGCTTTCCCAAAAAATTAGAATCAACAAGGCCACGCAAGCCACCAGGGTCGCGCCGGGCGAAATACCGTGCAAGGATTGCGTAAACTCGATGAAACTGGAGCCGGCGGTATCCGGCATATAACTCTCATCCGCCGCGTAGCCTTCATCGTAACCGGTAGCATGCGGGGTTTGCTTGATGATCAGGATCATGCCGATAGCCGCCAACATACCTTTGATCACCGCGGTAGGGAAAAACGCCGCAATCGCCCCAGCCCGAACGAAACCGAACAGGATTTGGAAAATCCCGGCAAACATCAGGCTCAACAAAAAAGCCTTGTAATTGCCCAAGGTTTCGATGGCGTTGAAGACGATGACCGTCAGGCCCGCCGCGGGGCCGGAGACGCTGAGCTGCGACCCGCTACACCACGACACGACGATACCACCGATCATGCCGGCGATAACCCCGGCGAATAAAGGTGCGCCGGACGCCAACGCCACCCCGAGACACAAGGGCAAGGCCACCAGAAACACCACGATGCTGGCCGAAAAATCCTGACGAAAATATTTCAGGTAATCATTAAACTGCATTTTCATAGACGGTCTCCGTGCGGGCAACTGGGAGCCTTAATGGGCGTATTGGTAGATGTTGTGAATCGGCGACGTGGCGTCGATGTGTATCAATTCATTCAGCAAACCATCGTGCAAACCGTATACCCAGCCGCGCAAACTGACTTTTTGGCCGGACATCCAGGCCGATTGCACGATAGAGGTGTGGGCCAGACGTTGCACTTGTTCAATGACATTCCATTCGATCAATTTGTTGAGTTTGCGTTCGGGCTGCAAATTGTCCAGTTCGTCTTGGTGCAAACGATACACTTCCTTAATGTGCGTCAACCACTTGTTGGCGATAGCCAGATCACCGCGCTGCTGCCGCAAGGCCGCTTCTACGCCACCGCAGCCATAATGGCCGCAGACAATCACATGCTTAACCTTTAAAGCGTTAATCGCATATTGCAACACGCTTAAACCGTTGAAATCGGTGGTGATGACTTGATTGGCGATATTCCGATGCACGAATATTTCGCCGGGTTGGGCGTGGACTATGGTATCGACCGGCACACGGCTGTCGGAGCAGCCTATCCATAAAAATTCCGGATGTTGCTCCTTGGCCATATTGACGAAGTAATCCGGTTGTTTACCGGTCATGGCTTCTGACCAGGCTTTGTTTTCCAGTAGTAATTTGTTGGGAGTCTGCATAAACCCCTCCTCTTGTGTCGTTGCAATGTAAACGATGCGATTCTTAGGTGTCGCACTTGAGCAACCGATGTATTGGAAGATATTGTCGGCGCCGGACAAATAATATCGAATCGAAATTTTTATGCAAGCAATAAAGTTTCGAATCGCTATTTATCGGCGCCAGTAGGGATTAAAGCAAGAGCTGCCGCGCACTATTTACGACAGTGCAAACAGTGCGCGAAAGACAGTCAGGATGACTTGGGGATGTGATGAATTTAAAACTGTCTGTTTTACCAGGGCAGCGCCGAGCCGTCGTACTTAACAAAGCTGCCGCTATCGGCCAGACTGAAATTGGCTATCACCTTACGCATGCCGGATACGCTTTCCTCAACATCGATCAAGCCGTTCGGTCCGCCCATATCGGTTCTGACCCAGCCCGGATGCAGAATCAATACGCCAATAGACGAAGGCCGCAAATCGATGGACAGGCTTTTCAATGCCGCATTCAATCCGGCCTTGCTGGAGCGGTACAGGATGCTGCCGCCGCTGGTATTGTCGGTCATGCTGCCCATCAAACTGCTCAAGGCCACAATCAAGCGTTTTTCGCTGCGTTGCACCTGCGGCAGGAAAGCTTCGGCCAATTTGACTGGCGCCATCACGTTGACCGCCAGCACGTTCGCCCAGGTTTGGTAGTCAAGTTGCCCAAAACCGCGACCGGCTTGATCGCCGTAAACGCCGGCATTGTTCAGCAACACATCGATTTTGCAGTCGGATAGTTTGCTTGCCAGTGCATCGATTTGATTGAAATCCGCTACATCCAGCGTCTCGATTTGCATCTGCGGATATTGTTGGGCAAGCGCGGCCAATTGCTCGGCCTTGCCCGGGTTGCGGCAGGCCGCAATGACTTTATAACCGGCGGCCGCATATTGCCGGCAAAATTCCAAACCCAAGCCGCGATTGGCACCGGTGATTAAAACAGTTTGCATCGTTACATCTCCAAACGAGTGATTGAAAGAATTAGGGAAGCTTATGCGGTTTGCTGAGGTGTTTACCGCAATCTTGATCAGAAATTGCCGATTGAACTATTCGTATTTAGCCATGCCTCACCGACACAGTTTTAGCATGACATTCCGGGAGGCTACTATGCAAATGCAGTCAGTGAAATCCAACACTATCGAAGTGATCGGCTACGACGAACAAACCCACAAAATGCGGGTGTGTTTCAAAGATAAGCAAGCCCAAGATTTTTGCCACGTTCCTGAACACCTGTTCGCCGCGTTTCTGAACGCGCGCTCCAAAAATCGGTTTTATAAGCGTCACCTACAGAACTTTTTTCCCTGCTAAAAAACTCACCTTGAAGCGGCGGCAGTTATTACCCCAGTCGCAATTGCCGATAAAGCCGAATCATGCTCTCTGCGATAGCTTGATCGGAGCAATACAACACGCCGCAATGATTCATATAAGTCGAGCCATCCGGATTTAACACCAGCGGTTTGCCGTGTATATCGCTGACCGGGACGCCGGCTTCCTGGAACAAACAGGCGGTGGCGGCGTAGTCCCAAACGCTGCCGCCGCCCTTATCCGGCTTGGGAAATTTGAAATAACACGCCGGAGCCTGCGTCAGCGCTTGGCAGGCATTCAAGGCCGCGCCGCCTTGCAGACGCAGCTTGGCGCCGGCATAGCCCAACTCAACGGCGATGCGTTCCAGTTCGGGCTGCGTAGCATGATACAACGGGTCCTGAGCAAAGCTTTTGTCGGTAATAAAAGTCAAGATTTGCGCTGGGGTTGCCAGCTTAAAAGCTTGTTGGTTTTGCCAAGCGCCTTGATCTTTAATCGCCCAATAAAGCGTGTGGGTTAAGGGATCGTAAACCACACCGATCGATGCTTGTCCGGCGCGCGACACCAAGGCAATGGACACCGAGTAACCCGGCACACCTTCGATAAACGGCAAGGTGCCATCCAAAGGATCGATGCACCAGAAATAATCCTTTTGTAGCCGCGCACCGTCGTCGGGACTTTCTTCCGACAACAGGGCTAAATCGTATCGCGCGCAAGTCGGCCGCAAAGTTTGCAAAATGATGTCCTGACTTCGATGATCGACTTCCGTCACGACCTGAGCCGCCAGACTGGTGCCGCCGTCTTTGGTATTGACCGCGACTGCGCGTTGCGCATGCCTGGCAATCAATGCTCCGGCCTGCATCGCCGCAGAAATAGCGGATTGGCCAAGTAAATGCAGATCGTCCGTTGACAAGCGCATCGGTTCTCCTTGTAGTTTTATAATTGCGCGATGACTTGCCGCGCCAGCCGCTCGCTATAGCTGTTGGGGGACCAATAGCCGGGGTTCCAGCCTTTTAAGAAGCGGTGAAAATCGGTCCAAGCCAGCGGATACAAGGCCCGCCAATCTTGCTCCACGGCATCGGCATCTACGGGTTTCTGTTTGCGCCGCAACGCTTGTTGCAAGGCTTGAAAATAAATATCCAGCAATTCACTCTCCCGGCGCTGGCACTCGTCCTGCCCTAAGCAGCTATCTATGAAATACGCGACATCCTTGATCCCGCATCCGCCGCCAACATACTGAAAATCCACCGCAGCGACCCGGCTGCCGTCCGCCGAAAAACAGAAATTAGCCAATTTGGCATCGCCGTGCACGAAGGTTTGATAAGGGGTATCACGCAGCTTTTGATCTATCGCCGACGCGGCATTTTTCAAAGCAATATCCTGCAAGGCTTCCAATTCGTTGGGCCGGGTTTGCAGATGCCAATAGGTGCCGGTGGGCCACAAACCCTTGGGCTTTTCGCCGATAAACGTGGCATGAAAATTTGCCAGCCATGCGAGGCAAGTACGTATTTCCTGTTCGCCGGCCCTAGAACGGCGTTGTGGAAATCCCACCGGGTGCAGGTCTTCCAAGACCATCACGATATCCTCGCCAAAGGTCTCGAATGCCAAATAAGCCGGCACACGGCAATCGGCGTCGCAATGCTTCGCCCAAGTTTGATACCAGGCTGTCTCAATCTGATAAGAGCGTACTTTGCGTCGATGCGACAAATCTTCATTGGAACCGGGCGTTTGCAGACTTTGTGCCGACAGTTTTACGTGTTTGACTATCACGCTAGCGCTGTCGCAACCGGTTAAACCGTAGCGAAAAATATAACCGTAGCCGCTCCATAGGCTTTGAATAGTCTCAAGTTGAAATGCATCATTAGCGCCGGAGGCCTTAAGCACGAGGTCGTGTATGGTATTTTGCATAGGGATGGTAAGTGCCTAAAGAATCGCTATTTTCCGGGAATACGCCGAACGAAAGCCAGGCTTACGTGTCGGATTGCGGTATCGTTGGTATAGTTCATACCGTCGCATCGCCAACACATTAAACATCACCGCCATGATACCGACCATGAATTTTGCATCCGATAATTGGGCTGGCGCGCACCCGGCCATTTCCCAACGCCTGTTGGCCGCTTCGGCGGGATTTTCGGCACCCTATGGCGCCAGCGCTCTGGATCGCCAAATCGAGCGACAGTTTAACGAGCTATTCGAACGGGAAGTCGCGGTCTATTTCGTCAGCACCGGCACGGCCGCCAACTCGCTGGCACTGGCCGCCGTCAACCGACCGGGCGGCGTATCGTTTTGTCACCGCGAAGCGCATATGTTGGAAGACGAATGCGGCGCTCCGGAGTTTTTTACCCATGGCGCGAGGCTGGCGCCGGTGGACGGCAACCATGGCAAAATCGCCCCCGACAATCTAAAAGCGGAAATCGAACGTTTCCCGCCCAATTTTGTGCATGCCGGCCAACCCATGGCCATTTCCATCACCCAAGCGACCGAAATCGGTACGCTTTACCAGCCCGAGGAGATTTCCGCTATTTCGGAGATTGCCCAAACTTACGGCTTACCGCTGCATATGGACGGCGCGCGTTTTGCCAATGCACTGGTCTCGCTAGAGTTAACGCCTGCGGAAATGAGCTGGAAGCTGGGTGTAGACATCGTCTCTTTCGGCGCTACCAAAAACGGCTGTTGGTGTGCGGAAGCGTTGGTGTTTATGAATCCGGCGCAGGCTAAAGATTTGCCGTTTATCCGCAAGCGCGCTGCTCAGCTGATGTCTAAAAGCCGGTTTATCGCCTGTCAGTTCGAGGCTTATTTAGAAGAGGGGCTTTGGCTGGAGCTGGCGCGCCACGCCAACGCGATGGCGGCACGCTTGCAACACGGTATTATTAACTCGAAACACGCCCGACTGGCCTGGCGCGCGGAAGCCAATGAAGTGTTTGCTGTGTTAGATCAAGGGCATGCGGAACGTTTGCAACAACACGGCGCGGTGTTTTACCCCTGGAATCCACCACGGGCGAACCCTGGTTTAGTAGATGACCAGGAAGTGTTGGTACGCTTGGTCACCAGTTTTGCGACGGAAGCGGAGCAAGTCGATGCCTTTGTCGCGCTTTTGAGTTGAAGGGGACCGATTTGCGCGGCTATCGTCCTAGACTCAACACCATGATCCGCCTGTTGACAATGCCGCCGCCTGGTAGGCCATGAGCTCGTCACCCACCGCAAACGTTTTGAAACGCCGCAGTTCATGGCCTACAACAGTCGCTGTTGCGCTCCTGGGAATTGCGCTGCTTTGCCTGGCCGTCTGGTGGCAACGCGCGGTTTTACTAGAGCTAATACTGCAACAGGCCCTGAAACACACCGTACTTAGCTCACCTTCGCTGTCGGGACTGTCGTTTGACTATAAGCAAGCCAAGCTGGCTGAAATCAGCTTCGGCTTGGCAACGCCGGCTGGCGACTTAACAGTCGCGATGCACGAGGTCGCCACTGATTACGATCTGGAAAAGCGCGTACTCTACAGCGTCAGCATCCGCCACGCCGTGCTGAAATTTAACTATCACCCTGCCGACCCACCCGCAACGAACGCTACGGAAAACGCCCCCATCAGTTTACCGCTGGACCGATTGAGCATCGCGAAACTGGAAATTGACGTCGACACACCCTGGGGCCTGAGCAGCTTCGCCGGTCAAGCTGAGATTAAGCGCAGTGCGGCCGATGCCATCGACGCAAAACTTCAGGATGCTCGACAATCGCTTCATCTGAAAATCGATCCGGGTTTTAGCGCAGCCAAACTCAGCGTTGATAGGCTACCAAGTGGCAATATATTAAAACTGGAAGCTCAACAACTGGATCGCCCCGCCAAGCAAATCAGTCTGCATGCCGGCGCACTTGGACTTATCGAGTGGTTTGGCAGCAGCTTACTGATACCGCAAACTTTGCGGGCAAAAACCCAGACCTATGATGTATCGAAGTTAAGCCCTTTGCTAAGTGCTGCGCAGCTAAGCGTAAACGCCAAAACAACGGACAACTTCGCCAGTCTGCAGGCTGAAGCCATGCTGAAACGCAATAAGCAGCCTTTAGTTGCTGTCGATATAGCGATGACAAACAAGCAGACTATCGATGCGATCGGCCGCCTGGACATGCCCGCCAGCGAGGCATTCGATTTAATCAAACCCTGGTTACCGGCCATGGCGGCTAGCGGGACAGTTACCGGCGGCGCAGTGCTGGGAAACCTGCAACTGCAAAAGCCGAGCAATCAAGATGCTTCCGGGACGGCACAATTGACTATTACCGATTTGGCCATGGCAGCCGGTCCGGCAAAAATCGAGAACGCTAAGGTCGAACTGAACATTCCGGAGTTGGCGACTCGGGCCGTGGACTTGTCTGCCGAAGTGCCGACGCTGGGATTGGGTAAAGATTTGATAGCGCGCAACCTTAATGTCAAAGCCCGCTATCTCGATCAGGCGCTGACCCTAAATCAGGCCAGCCTGGCACTATTTGGCGGCACGATGGAATTGATGCCGGACACGATACGCTTGGAGCAAACGCCGATTCTGTTGACCTTACGACTCCACGATGTCGATCTGTCGCAGCTTTTAATGAGCCTGCATTACCCGAATATTTCCGGGACCGGCGCGATAGCCGGCGAACTGCCGTTGCAGCTATCGGCGGGGGCCATAGACGTGCAAGACGGCAGCCTCAACGGCACGCAACCGGGTGTGTTACGCTATGTCGGACCGGCCGATAGTCAGAACATCGCCTTTAAGGCTCTTAAAAACTTGGTTTATCGGAGTCTGCAAGCCAAGGTAAATTATCGCCCGAACGGCGACTATCATCTGGGCTTACGCCTGGAAGGCAGTAACCCGGAAGTATTATCCGGCCATCCGCTGGCCTTTAACTTGAATATCAGCGGTCAACTGCCCGAGTTGTTGCAAAAAGGGATTTTAGCCGGCGATTTGGAACGAACCATTTTGGAACAAGCCATCGCCAAACCGGCTAATCTGGAAAAATCGCCGAACACCCCAACAGGGGATCAATTACCCAAACCGCCGCCGGCGGACCGGAGGAGTCAATGAACTGGAAAGCTGCAAGTAGCGCGGCCATGTTGTGCGGCAGCATCTACCTGACGGGGTGTTCGCCCTCGGTCAGGCTGGAAGCGCCGGACAAACCGATTGAAATTAATATGAATGTAAAGATCGAACACGAAATCCGTTTGAAAGTGGAAAAAGACGTCGACGAATTGCTTTCCAGCCAGAAAGGCTTGTTTTAAAGGAGCTAATGATGAACAACAAAAATTTGCTATCAATTTTACCGTCACTATTTTTAGGCTTATGTCTGGTCGCCCTGCCGGTCAACGCAACCGATCTAGCCCAGGCAAAATCGGCAGGGCTGGTGGGCGAACAAATGAACGGTTTCCTGGGCTTGGTCAAGCCCGATGCATCGGCCGAGATAAAAGCACTGGTTGAGAGCATTAATGCCCAACGCTTGGCGGAATATCAACGCATAGCCGCTAAAAACGGCGTCCCAGCGGAGGAAGTGGGCAGACTGACCGCGCAGAAAGTCATAGGGCAAGCGGCACCGGGTCAGTTTGTAGAAACGCCTTCGGGCTGGACGCAGCGCTGAGCGGTGAGAGCTTGGTCGGCACGAGTGGAGCGGTATTTTGAGTGGGCTTAGCAGGGTCTAAATACCTTCATTTGTTCGCAGTGGCACTAATAAGTCAAATTTAGCTATCTCCCGACCTAAACGTGAACATCACCAGCACCACTCGGGAGAAGTTACCTTGCGATCCCACTTAGTCAAGGCGAGCGAAATTCGTTAAAACCGCTGGCTGGAAAAGCAATTAGCTCTCTAAAGCGTCAATAAGCAGACGATTCGGTCATTCGCTCACGCCGAGGAGAAACCAGGCACAATGCCCACAAAATCAATGTGCGACAAATTGTCACACTTTTTTGTGGACAGCCGTATTTTAATCCAATAGAATGCGCCCACTTTCAGCGAAACGCAGATGATTCGAAAGAATCATGACCGTTAAATGAGGGGGGGGATAGGCGACCGTTAATCCGGTATAACAACAACAATAAACGCAAGAAATTAACCTACTGTTCAACGGTAGGCGTCCAATCAATATAAAAAATAACACCGGACGAAGCCCACTTTATGTGGGCTTTTTTATGCCTGCCGTTCTAGCTCACATGCCCGCCACTTTTTTATCGTCTTCTTCTTGGAAATTCCTGTAATTGATCGATATTTTTAAGCCGGCAAAGCGGCCAGACATTTTGATCAATTCGGAGGTGGTTTTATCGAACATCAACCTGACTTCGCTCAAAGCCCTGTCCTCGTAACCTTCTTCTATATCCTTGGCATCCAGCCGAAAATGGTAAAGATACACTTCCTGTTTTTCTTCATCGGTGATTTCCAGCGGTTCGCCCAATTGTTTGATCACCGTGGCTTTTTTCGGTAACAGCGCGGCGATTTTTTCCATTTGATCGGCTTTGGCTCTCAGCTGTTTTTTCTCTTCATTAATTTCCGCACCACCCAGCGAGCGAAACGAAGCCTCCAGAAACTCCGGCGGGGCGATTTGTAAA
>Ga0123388_1076381_pt1 | contig 10537 bp, 8 predicted proteins | sample T0HHNO3metaT_FD_89916 | JGI IMG/M metagenome (GOLD analysis project Ga0123388, IMG submission 89916) | Methane-oxidizing artificial microbial communities from Washington, USA to study methane cycling - T0-HHNO3 metaT (Metagenome... | ecosystem: Engineered > Modeled > Simulated communities...
GGATAATGTTAAAAAACTAAAATCTTTTCATTAAATAAAAACTAAACTCTTTTAGAATACAGCCCCAACAAGAATGAATATATCAACTTTAACTCCAAGTCTTTTTGACGATAATGCACTTTGGAATAAATTGAAAGATGGTGATGAAAAATCATTTTCAATGTTATTTGAAAGATATTATGCCGATTTAGTTCGGTATGGTAATTCTCTTTCTCCATTTGAAGAAAAAGTGCAGGACTGTATTCAGGATGTTTTTACAGATATTTGGATTTATCGAAATTCACTTCAAAATTCAGTTGTAGTTAAAGCTTATTTATTAGCGAGTGTCCGAAAAAGAATTGCACGTTTACATGAGCGAGATCATATCTTTCGCAAAACTGCCAGTACAGATTCTATTGCTTTTCTTCTGGAATTTTCAGTTGATCATGAACTTTTAGATGACGCAGATGATGATGCAAAAGAAAAAATAGTTCACTTAAATAAATTGCTGAATGATTTGCCGACAAGACAAAAAGAAGCCTTGTATCTTCGTTATCATCAAGGTCTTAGTGTAGAACAAATTGCCGAAATGCTGGATGTGAATTATCAATCTGCAAGTAATTTATTGCATCGCGGTTTAATGAGTCTTCGCAAGGATTGGAAAGGGACTTTTTCCTTATTTCTTCTGCTATCTGCAAGTAGTTTTTAATTTTATTTCAAAAAATATAAAAAAAATCACAATTTGGTGAGTATATAATAAGAGAGCTGTCCTCTATGTTTTTGTAACCTTATTTTTAGATGCAAAAACGTAACACATATACTCAAATTGAAGACTTCTTGTCAGACGAATCATTCCAATCCTGGATTTTGCTTAAAATTGATCAGGACGGCTGGGAAGAGTGGACTCTAGAAAGTCTGCAGCGCGCTAAACTTGTTGAAGACGCCAGACTTTTGTTGTTGGCAATGAAAGTTCCAGAATCTGATTTATCAACTTCTGATGTTCAAAAAGCACTACAAAACACCTGGATTAAAATTGAAGAAAAGGAAAATGAAATACTTTTCAGCAAGAATGCCGGGACAAAGTTTTTTAAAAACTATTTTTTAACCGGTATTGCGGCTAGTTTATTCTTTTGCCTGATTTCGATTTGGTATTATAAAAATTATATTCCTGCAGACAATATTGTTACCTATAAAGAACTGATAGCAGAAAATAGTGAAGGATTAGTTGAACAAACCAATAATTCTGACAATCCACAAATCATCACATTATCAGACGGAAGTTCTGTTTTATTACAGCCAAATAGTAAATTGAGTTACCCTAAAATCTTTACCGGGAACGAAAGAAAGGTGTATTTATCCGGCGAAGGTTTCTTTGAAATTAGTAAAAATCCTAAAAAGCCTTTTTTCGTTTACGCTAATGAGATTGTTACAAAGGTAGTTGGAACTAGTTTTAGAGTTAAAGCTTATTCTGATCAGCCTGATGTAGAAGTTCTTGTTCGCACCGGTAAAGTGAAGGTAAAATCAAATGACTTGGTTGCCAATTCAAATCAGGAAGAAGTGATTCTTTTGCCCAATCAGGCACTTCGGTTCTTTAGAAGTGATTTGAAATTCAATAAAATCACAAACATCACTCAAGATAAAGAGCTGGTACAGAATGTAGGCAATATTGAGCAGCTAAGTTTCGAATTTAGCGATATTCCGGTTTCACAAATCTTCGAGACAATCGAACAAGCATATTTGGTTAAGATTGATTACCCTGTAAATAAATTGAAAGACTGTCATTTGACAACGTCGCTCAGTGATCAGCCTTTGCCGGAAAAATTAAAAATTGTTTGTAAAAGTATTAGTGCTGAAACCAATTTCGAAATGAATGGTAATCAGATAATTATAACTTCTGAAGGTTGTAATTAATTGTGTTTTATAACTGTAATTATAATTCATTTTTAATTTCTGTCTTTTTTCAACTAAACTAAAAATTAACCAAAACCAAAACTAATATTATAAGCCTATGTAAAAACAATTGCATAAAAAAAGTGCCGAAATGCTGTAACATTATCGACACTTATTTGGATTGAATTTCTCTCTGTAAAGAGACATTCAGTTCGTTTCTTAAAATACACGCGAATCAGTATTAATCAAAACAAACCAAAATTATGAAAAAACCAGTTGGTAAACAACGATTACTCCATCGAATCATGAAAATAACACTATTTCAGTTTGTCTTAGCACTTATATTTTCAAGTGTTACAATGGCAAACAGTGTAAATGGGCAAAAAAAATTAGATACTAAAGTTACAATTACAGTTGAAAATTTAACTTTAGATAATGCATTATCTAAAATTGAAAAGTCTGCACAAGTAAAATTTTCTTATAATTCAAGATTACCTCAATTAAACCAAAAAGTAAGCATTGAAGCAAATCAAGAAACATTAGCTAGTATTCTTAGCAGAATTCTGGTTCCATTTAATATAACTTTTTCAGAAGTAAGCAATCAGATTGTTTTGCAAAAAAGTGTGTCGACAGACTCATTTTCAAGTACAGCAAATCATGATGGTTTAACAAATATTTTTACTGCAGGTCCTGTTATTAAAGGAAAAGTAACAGATGCATCGGGTAGTCCGCTTCCTGGAGCAACAGTAATGGCAAAAGGATCTAAAATTGCCGTTCTAACAGATTTTGATGGAAATTTTTCTATCGAAATGCCTGCAAACAGTACAGCATTAGTGATTTCTTATGTTGGGATGGAAACAAAAGAAATCGGTATTTCAAATACTTCACCAACTATTGTCTTGACTGAATTAGGTCAAAATTTGAAAGAAGTTGTGGTTACAACTGGTTATGAAAAAACTTCTAAAAGAACATTTACTGGTGCCATAAGCAAAATTTCTGGTGCCGAATTAAAAGTTGATGGTGTAGTTGACGTAAGCCGAATGATCGAAGGAAAAGCTGCGGGGGTTACTGTGCAGAATGTTACAGGTACTTTTGGTACAGCTCCAAAAATTACAGTTCGTGGTTCATCTTCTATTTTTGGAGATACAAAACCGCTTTGGGTAATTGATGGTGTTGTTCAAGAGGACATAATTAACTTGTCATTTGCTGATTTGACTTCCGGGAATTCTGAAACCTTATTAAGCTCATCTGTTGCCGGATTAAATGCCAATGATATACAAAGCATTGAAATTCTTAAAGATGCATCGGCTACGTCAATTTATGGTTCAAGATCGTTAAACGGAGTTGTTGTTGTAACTACAAAACAAGGAAGAAGAGATTCTCCATTGAAAATTACTTATGGTTTAGAACAAACTGTTAGAGCGGTTCCTAGTTATACGCAATATGATATTTTAAATTCTCAAGAAACGATGAGTATTTTAAAAGAAATGGAATCAAAAGGTTACTTAGATTTGCCTACTACAGTAAATGGAAGATATGGTGGGGCATACAATATTTTAGGTAGAGCTATAAATACTTTCAATCCTGAAACGGGAACTTATTTAGTAAATAATGATCCAGTAAGCCGAAATAATTTCTTGAAAAAATATGAATTGGCAAATACTGATTGGTTTAAAGTTTTATTTAGACCTTCTATAACACAAAATCATTCATTAAGTTTTTCAGGTGGAGGAAAGAACAACACTTTTTATGCCTCTTTGGGATATTATACAGATCCAGGTTGGACAATTGCTGATGATGTAAAACAAATTTCAAGCAACATTAAAGGGACATTCTACGTAAATGACAAGTTGAATATTACGTTGTCTACTTTGGCATCTGTTCGTGATCAGGGCGCGCCAGGAAGTTATGAGAGCGAAAAAGATGTTGTTTTTGGTAAAGTAACTCGTGATTTTGATATCAACCCATTTAATTATGTTTTGAATACAAGCAGAACTTTAAGACCTTATGATGATAATGGAAATCTAGAATATTACAGAAATAACTGGGCCAAAATGAATATTATCAATGAGTTGGCTAATAATTATATGGAAATCGAAGTGAAAGACATTCGCTTTCAATTGGATCTAGATTACAAGATATCGCCACATTTAACTTATAACTTAACAGGTTCAGCTCGTTATGCAAATACTAGCCGTGAACATAAGATTTTAGAAGGCTCAAATGTTGCAGGAGCATATCGTGCAGGAACTCCTCAAGGAGAAGACGGTGTAAACACCTTAGTTCGTAATGACAATATTTTTTTATTTCAAGATCCTAATGATTTAACAGCTCCAAAAGTTTCTGTTTTACCAAATGGAGGTTTTTTAAGAAAGTTCACCAATGACATGACATCTTATAATTTAAGAAACAGTGTTAATTACCGAAATATTTTTAATGAGAAACACGAATTAGAAGGATTGTTTGGAACAGAGATGAGAGTTGTAGACAGAACCAGCGATAATTTTACTGCTGCAGGTTTGCAATATGACAGAGGTTTGACAGCATTTACAGATCCAAGAATTATTGAAAAAATTATAAATGGAGGTGATTCTTATTATGGTTTTAATGAAGAAAAAGAAAGAACTGTTGGTTTCTTTGGGAAAGTAGGTTATACTTACGATCGTCGTTATACAGCTTCTGTTACAGGTCGTTATGATGGTTCAAACAGACAAGGCGACAGTGGTTCGTCAAGATGGCTTCCAACTTATACTTTTAGTGGAAAATGGAATGTTGCCGAGGAAAAATTCATGAAAAATGTTGAGTCTATCAATACATTAGCGTTAAGAGCTTCTTATGGTTTGACTGCAACTGCGGGACCTGCGACGAACTCTTTAGCAATTTATAAAAGTTATATAACTGATCGTTTTAGTCTTGATGACAGAGAAACTTCAATTCGAATTGATGAACTTCAAAATGGAAATTTGACATGGGAAAAACAATTTGAGACAAACATTGGTGTTGATCTAGGAATGTTCAATAATAGAGTTCAATTTACTTCAGATGTTTATCGTCGTAAAGCCTTTGATTTGGTTGATTATGTAATCACTTCAGGAATTGGAGGGCAAAGAATCAGACAAGGAAATAATGCCGATATGGAGACTAAAGGTCTTGAGATTGGATTCACAACTAAAAATTTTGACAATAAAGATTTCAAGTGGTCAACAACCCTTAATTTTTCTGTTTATCATCAAGAAATCACAAGATTGCAAAATACGCCAACTGCATTTGATTTAATTGATTCAAATGGTGGAAATACTGTAGGTCATCCTCGTAACTCGTTATATTCATATCAATTTACAGGTTTAAATAATGAAGGTCTTCCAACTTTTGTTATGCAAGATGGAGCTGATAGTAATATTACAGGTGCTGATTTTCAGGATAACATAGATGTTACCAAATACTTAAAATATGAAGGATCAATTGAACCTAATAAATCTATAGGTTTAGCTAATACTTTTACTTATAAAAACTGGTCATTATATGTGTTTTTTGTTGGATCAGGAGGAAACAAAGTTCGTTTAAATCCTGTTTATGACAGTACTTATGATGATTTAACTGTATTCACAAAAGATTTTACAAACAGATGGATAAATCCAGGTGATGAAGAATTTACTAATGTTCCTGTAATAGCTGATAAACGTTTGAATTCTAATTATGGAGGTGCACGTACTTTGGCTAGAGCTTACAATACATATAATTACTCAGATGTTCGTATTGCTGATGGTGATTTTGTAAGATTGAAAAACATTTCTTTAAGCTGGGAATTTCCAAGTGATTTTAAGAGAAAAATAGGTGTTAGTACTTTTACTTTAAAAGGATCTGCAGTAAACCCTTGGTTGATTTATTCAGACAAAAGATTAAATGGCCAGGATCCAGAGTTTCGTAATTCTGGTGGTGTAGCGTTACCTGTTACATCTCAATATACTTTTACTTTAAATCTTTCATTATAATATTTGAAATTATGAAAAAAATAAAAATAGTTTTATCACTATTGATACTCATAAGTATTTATAGCTGTGATGATTTTCTTTCTGAAAAACCAGATAATAGAACCGAAATTGATACTCCTGAAAAAATATCTGAATTATTAGTAGAAGCGTATCCTACAATGAGTTATTTTGATATTGCTGAAACAATGTCTGATAATTCATTTGACAGCGGAATGCCAGAAACACTGATTAAAGATGAGCAAAATTATAATTGGTTAATAAATACTGAAACTGCCAAAATAGATACTCAAGCTTTCTATTGGGACGCTTGTTATAGAGCAATTGCTCACGCTAATAAAGCGTTACAAGCTATTGAAGAATTGGGCAATCCTGCGAGTTTAAATCCGCAAAAAGGAGAAGCTTTATTAGCAAGAGCGTATTCACATTTTATGTTGGTTTCTTTTTGGTCTCAGCGTTATAATCCAGCAACTGCAACTACTGATTTAGGAATTCCTTATGTTACAAAACCAGAAACAGAATTAGTTGTAAAGTACACAAGAAACACTGTAAAAGAAGTTTTTGATATGATTGAAAAAGATATCACAGATGGACTTCCTTTAGTAACAAACGATTACAAAGAACCTAAATTTCATTTCAATAAAAATGCTGCTAAAGCGTTTGCAAGCCGTTTCTATTTAATTAAAGGAGATTGGGATAAAGTAATTTCATTATCTGACGATTTAGGCTCTAGACCTGTAGGCAAATTAAGAGACTTTGCAAGTTATAAGCTTCTTACTCCAGAGAATCAAATGATTGCTTATGCAAGCAGTGGTGCAGAAACGAATTTGTTAGTTGTATCTGCAAACACTATTGTTCAAAGATCAGCACGTTATAATCGATTTTACTTATCTGGTCCAAGACAACCAGAATTGTTTGGAGCAGCGACAAGCTTATTTAATAAAACATGGCTGTACAATTTTTATACTTACAATTCAAGTATAACACTTTTTTGTCCAAAATTCTACGAATATTTTAAATACACAAATGTAACTGCTGGAATTGGAGAACCATACGTTGCTGAAGTTTTATTAAGCAATGATGAATTCTTTCTAAATCGTATTGAAGCACATGTAATGAAAGGACAAATTGCGTTGGCAAATGATGAGTTAGAATACTTTTTATCGACAAGAACAACTGGATATGTAGCAACAGATAAAGTGACACAAGCCAAAGTAGAGGCGAAATATCCTGTAATTGCTAATGAATATACTCCTTTTTATGCAATGACTCCAGTTCAAACCTCATATGTAAAAGCAATTGCAGAAACAAGAAGAAGAGATTTTATTCATGAAGGAATGAGATGGTTTGATGTTAAGCGTTTCAATATCGTGGTCAATCACGAAACATTTAATAAACCAACAAATACTCTAGTAAAAGATGATAAACGCAGAGCGTTGCAAATTCCTTTGCATGCTTCTAGCACGGGTGTTGAACTGAATCCTAGATAATCTTAAATTAAATTCGTATGAAACTTTTAAAATATAATAAAATTTTAGTTTTGGCACTTACTTCAGTATTGCTTTTTTCATGTGAGCACGAAGAGCAGCCAAAGGAAAGTCAATTAGATTACACGTCGCCTGTTCAGACAAATTTGGATAAATGGATTACGACGAATTATTTGAATCCATATAATATCAATGTTCAATATAAATGGAATCAAAATACAGTAGATAATAGTCGTTATTTATTTCCACCTACAATTGATAGAGTACAACCAGCACTCGAAATTGTGCAAAAAATATGGTTGAATAGTTATGCAACTATTGGCGGACCAGATTTTGTAAAAAAGATCTCTCCACGAGAAATTGTTTTAATTGGTGGTGTTAACTTAAATAGTGTTGGAACAAGAACATTAGGTTTGGCCGAAGGAGGACAGCGTGTAACCTTGTTTGAAACAGATTACATAGAAAGAACAAACCGCGCTAACGTAACTGAATTTATCCATACTATTCAGCATGAATACATTCATATTTTAAATCAGCATAAACCTTTTGATGAAAAGGCATGGGGTGCTATAACTCCGGCTGGATATGCTGCAGACTGGTATAATTATTCTATTCCAGTTTCTAATGAAATTGGTTTTATTACCAGTTATGCAAGATTGAATATTAACGAAGATTTTGCAGAAACAGCAGCAATGATTTTGATAAGTACTAAAGCAGAATATGCGACATTCTTATCTAAAATTAAAAGTCCAACAGCACTTGCCGCGTTAAAAGCTAAAGAAGCGTTAGTCGTGAAGTATTTTAAAGAAGCTTATGAAATGGATTTTTATGCTTTAAGAGATGAAGCAGAAAAGAATACAACAGCAGTAATTAACAATTAAACGAAGTATTATGAAAATGAAAAACATATATAAGTACTTAATTGCTGGTATTTTGGTACTGCAATTAAGCGCCTGCAGCAATACAGATGCAGAACAATTATTTGATGAAAATCCGACGACACGTTTGAATAATCAAAAATCCGAACTTAACGATGCATTATTGTCTTCACAATTTGGATGGAAAGCAGTTTATTTTACAGATAACACCGTTTTAGGTGGCTATACACATTTGTTTAAGTTTGCTCAAGATGGAACTGTAGAAATGGCTTCTGATTTTGATACCGATACAAATATTTACAAAAGTGAATACGCTATTCAGCTTGGAAGTACAGTGAGTCTAGTTTTTACGACTGCCAACAGAATACATTTATTATCAGAATCAGATAATTATCCAATTGCGTCGTTAAGAGCGAAAGGATATTTAGGAGATTTTCAGTTTTTATATTATGGACAAGAAAACGGAGATATTGTTTTTAAAGCCAACAGAAACAAACAAGAAATTCGCTTTGTAAAAGCAACAGCTCAAGATTGGGCAGATTTGCCGAAGAATTTCTTGATGATTCCAAATATTATTGGTAAAAATGCATTTGGTGCTAATAGAGGTTTGGAAATTGTAGATGGCACAAACAAAAAAACGTATGATTTTAATCCTTTTTCAACAATTACTAGATCAACAAGTTATAGTGATGCTTCGGCAAATAATGTATTAGGTATTGGATATGCGCCAAATGGATTAGTTGTAAGTCCTGCTATTGTAGTTGGGGGACAAAAATTAAGCAATTTTGTTTATAATAATACAGATGGAAGTTTTACTGCAACTGGTACAAACGGTATTAGTGCGTCAATCAAATATTCAAATATTCCTTTTGTAATTACAGATGATTATAAAGTGATGTTAAAAAGCCCATCTACTGCTTATGGATATATTGCAGCAAATCTAGCAACTGCGCCTACAAATTCTGCTTTATGTAATGCATTATTGAACGAGATAAATAATAATTTGCCTTCAACACAAAAAGTAAATAGAGTGCAGTTTACTTTTAATGATGCAAATGGAGATAGCTATATTGCTTATACTTTTACTGGAGGAAAAACAACGATCTATCATAATATAACTCTAAAAGAAGATGCAGCGAACAAAATTTTACAATTGATTTCTGGAACTTGGGAAAATAATTTAGGACAAACTATTCCTGAGCCAGATTTGTTGAAAAAGATCGACGCCGAATTAACAAACTCAAAAGGATTATATGCAAAAAAAGAAGCATTTACATTTAATGCATCTAATAAGTTATACACGTTTGCTAATGCAAACAATAACGGTTTTAGATTGACAACTTACGCATTTCAATAACGATTTTAGAAAGATAAATTTTTATAAACTTTTTAGTTTTGTTTTTAATTTTGGAGGAAAAGCAGCTCAGAATTTGAGCTGCTTTTTTTCACTTTTGCAAAGAATGAATATCATTTTTAAATAAATTAAATATTTAGAAAACATGATAAAAAAAATTGTAACACCAGTAAATGTTATTTTCCTTTTTTGGGGATTAGTATTAGTGACATTCTCAGAATCATATCCACAATACACAAGGTATTTTTTATATGCATCAATTCTTTTTATTCTTCCAGTAATGATTGTCAATCTGGTAAAACAAAGAAAAGAAGACAAACAAAATGGAACAATAAAATTTCAATCAGCAGTTTATAGGATAATTTTTATGGCAGTATTACTAGTAATTATGTATTTTATAACAAAACAAAATCACATCTAATTTTTATTTTTGTTTTTATTTTGAATGTAAAGCAGCTCATATTTTTTGAGTTGCTTTTTTTTGTTAGATAAGAAAAATAACATATTCCACTGATAATAGAAAATTATTCTTACATTTATATATGGATAATTAGCCTTTTAGGCTTTGTTCTTTGTCTGAAACTCGACAGACTTAAAATGATTGAGATATTTAACTTTTGTAATTATTTTATTATGTTAAAAACAATTTTAAACTTTAATGGAGTAGAAGTTTTAACTAGGAATCAACAACAAATTATTTTTGGAGGACAAACTGTGGCTCAATGTAAAAATTGGGCTCCTGCAGGTGCAAATCCTGCAATCTATCCTAATTATCCATGTGCTGAGATATATGAACCTGTAGAGCCATTAGAACCATTCGAGCCTTAAAGCAAGTTTTTTTTAATTGATAGTTATAAACTACGATAAGAATTCTCAATATTAAACCGTTTCATAATTTATGAAACGGTTTTTTTTAGACTTCATTCACTTATAAATAATAGTATTGTTATTTTATTAAAC
>Ga0123388_1045579_pt1 | contig 10521 bp, 16 predicted proteins | sample T0HHNO3metaT_FD_89916 | JGI IMG/M metagenome (GOLD analysis project Ga0123388, IMG submission 89916) | Methane-oxidizing artificial microbial communities from Washington, USA to study methane cycling - T0-HHNO3 metaT (Metagenome... | ecosystem: Engineered > Modeled > Simulated communities...
ACAATTATGTCTACATCCAAGGGTGTAATGACAGATCGTAAAGCACAAGCAGCCGGTATCGGTGGCGAAGTGTTGTGCGTAGTGGCTTAAGGAGAAGCAAATGTCACGTGTTGCTAAAAATCCAGTCGCCATTCCAGAAAAAGTTGAAGTGGTGCTAAGTGCAAACAATATTGCGGTTAGCGGCCCTTTAGGTAAATTATCTCTTCCGTTAACGAGTGCTGTTGCGCTTAAGCGTGAAGGTGAAACAATTACATTTACAGCATCTAACGATACTAAACACTCAAGTGCGATGTCTGGTACATTGCGTGCGCTTGTGGCTAATATGGTTCAAGGCGTTTCTGTTGGTTTTACTCGCAAGCTTACATTGGTAGGCGTGGGTTATAAAGCTAATGCGCAAGGTGCTATGTTGAATTTAGAGCTTGGTTATTCACATCCAATCAATCACAAAATGCCTGTTGGCGTAACGGTAACAACACCGACACCAACTGAAGTAATCTTAACGGGTTACGACAAGCAAGTGATTGGTCAAGTTGCAGCACAAATTCGTTCTTACCGTGCACCAGAGCCTTATAAAGGCAAAGGCGTTCGTTATGCAGATGAAGTTGTTGCAATCAAAGAAACCAAGAAAAAATAAGTAGTCGGAAAAATAGGTCAATAAGGATCAATATGAACAACGTAGATAATCGCTTACGCCGCGCACGTAAAACCCGTGCCAAAATTGCTGAGCTAAAAGTGACGCGTTTAAGCGTACATCGTACTAATACGCATATCTATGCACAAATTATCGCTGAAACCGGCGATACAGTATTAGCAAGTGCTTCAACAGTTGAAGCAGATGTGCGTAAAAAAGTTAAGAATGGTGGCAATGTAGAAGCAGCTGCCGCTATTGGTAAATTAATTGCTGAAAAGGCGAAAAAAGCGGGTATCACTACTGTTGCTTTTGATCGTTCAGGTTACAAATACCATGGTCGTATCAAGGCGTTAGCAGATGCTGCGCGTGAAAACGGCCTGTCATTCTAAGAAGCGAGACAGATAATGGCTAGAGAAAACGAACAACAACAGCAAACCGATGGTTTGCGTGAAAAGATGATTACTGTAAATCGTGTAAGTAAAACGGTTAAAGGTGGTCGTATTATGAGTTTCGCGGCATTGACTGTTGTCGGTGATGGCGATGGCGCTGTAGGTATGGGTAAAGGCAAGGCGCGTGAAGTGCCAGTTGCTGTACAAAAGGCCATGGATGAAGCACGTCGCGGTATGTTGAAAGTGAATTTAAATAACGGTACGTTATTTCATGCGGTAACTGGTGTACATGGTGCTGCTAAAGTGTTTATTCAGCCTGCTTCTGAAGGTACTGGCATTATTGCTGGTGGTGCGATGCGCGCTATTTTTGAAGTGATGGGTGTGACAAACGTTGTTGCTAAATGTATCGGTTCAACAAACCCTTACAATTTGGTGCGCGCTACATTGAACGGTTTAGAGTCAATGAATACGCCATCAGAAATCGCCGCTAAACGTGGTAAATCAGTAGAAGAAATTAGAGGCTAATCATGGCTAAAGCAAAAGTAGAAGCGTCAACAATTAAAGTGACGTTGGTAAAAAGTGTGATTGGTCGTATTGAGTCACATAAAGCGACTGTAAAAGGCTTAGGCTTGCGTCGTATTCGCCACACGGTAGAGTTGCAAGACACTCCATCGATTCGCGGCATGATTAACACAGTTGGTTATCTATTAAAGGTAGAAGGATAATGCAATTAAATACAATTAAGCCTGCAGAAGGCTCTAAGAAAAATGCTCGTCGTGTTGGTCGTGGTATCGGTTCTGGTTTAGGTAAAACAGCTGGTCGTGGTCACAAAGGTCAAAAATCTCGTACTGGTGGTTTTCATAAAGTTGGTTTCGAAGGCGGTCAAATGCCTTTGCAACGTCGTTTGCCAAAACGTGGTTTTAAATCACTAACTAAAAAAGATACTGCGCATGTGCGTACATCAGAGTTGAATAATTTACCAGTTGATGTGATTGATTTGCTTGTATTGAAGCAAGCGAATGTTGTATCAGGTAATGTTCTGGCTGCAAAAGTGTTTTTGTCTGGCGAAATTACTAAAAAACTTAACTTAACTGGTTTGTTGCTGACAAAAGGCGCTCGCGCTGCTGTTGAAGCTGCAGGCGGTAAAGTTGCTGACGCTGAATAAGTCATAAGATTAGAGAATAGTATTGGCTCAAGATAGTCTTTTAAGTGCGGTAGGTAAAATGAGTGAGCTGAAAAGCCGCTTATGGTTTGTTTTAGGTGCTTTAGTTGTATACCGTTTAGGTGCGCATATTCCAGTGCCAGGCATTGATCCTACCGTGTTGAAGCAATTATTTGATTCACAAAGTGGCGGAATTTTGGGCATGTTCAACATGTTCTCAGGCGGTGCTTTATCTCGCTTCACGGTATTTGCTTTAGGCATTATGCCGTACATTTCAGCCTCTATTATTATGCAGTTAATGTCTGTGGTTTCTCCGAAAATGGAGCAGCTGAAAAAAGAAGGCGAGGCTGGCAGACGTACTATTACTAAATATACACGCTACGGCACGGTCGTTTTAGCAACGTTTCAGGCTTTAGGTATTGCTATTGCGCTTGAAGGTCAAGCGGGTTTGGTTTTAGAGCCTGGCATGGCTTTCAGATTGACAGCTGTAGTGACATTAGTGAGTGGAACGATGTTTTTAATGTGGTTAGGCGAGCAAATTACTGAACGCGGTATTGGTAATGGTATTTCTATTATCATCTTCGCTGGTATTGTTGCAGGCTTGCCGCACGCTGTAAGTTCTACCTTAGAGTTGGCTAGAACGGGTGCATTCTCAATACCATTGGTAATGTTCTTGTTTGTTGCAATATTGCTAGTAACTGCATTAGTTGTGTTTGTAGAGCGCGGTCAACGCAAGATTACAGTCAACTATGCAAAGCGTCAGGTTGGTAATAAGGTTTACGGTGGTCAGACAACACATCTACCTTTGAAACTGAATATGGCTGGAGTGATTCCTCCTATTTTTGCATCAAGTATTATTTTGTTCCCAGCGACTTTGGCTGGTTGGTTTGGTAGTAGTGAAAGACTGTATTGGTTAAAAGACATTAGTAACGTCTTGTCACCAGGACAGCCTATTTATATTTTATTCTTTGCAGCAGCGATTATATTTTTCTGTTTCTTTTACACGGCGTTAGTATTTAACCCAAAAGAAACAGCAGATAATTTAAAGAAAAGCGGCGCATTTGTACCAGGTATTCGCCCAGGTGATCAGACAGCGAAGTACATCGATAAAATCATGGGTCGACTCACGTTAATCGGTGCTTTTTACATTACTTTAGTTTGCTTGTTACCTGAGTTTTTGATTTTGAAATTTAATACGCCTTTCTATTTTGGCGGTACGTCATTGTTGATTATTGTTGTGGTAACAATGGACTTTATGACGCAAGTGCAATCCCATTTGATGTCTCATCAATATGAGGGTTTGCTTAAAAAGGCTAATTTTAAAGGTAATGCGGGAACGCGATAACTTTAGAGTAATGATTTAAATAACCGGATGTGATTCAATAATATGAGTTATATCGAAGGTTAAGTAGATTTAAAAGTAAGATATTTGAAAATTAAGTAGTGTAGAGGTTAATTATGAGAGTTCGTGCATCAGTAAAAGCATTGTGCCGCAATTGTAAAGTTGTTCGTCGTCGTGGTGTGGTACGTATTATTTGTACGGATCCACGTCATAAACAACGTCAAGGTTAAATTGTTTAGTGCAGCTATGTATTTAGTCAGTTTTTAAAGATTGAAAAAACAAGTACAAGCTGTTAAAATTTAAGGCTTTTTATTTTTGGTCGCTACAAGTTGCGATTTGTTTTGGAGTTAAAGTATGGCTCGTATTGCTGGGGTTAATATCCCGAATAACAAACATGCAGAAATCGCATTAACAGCGATTTTTGGTATTGGTAGAAATACAGCGCAAAAAATTTGTGCAGCTGCTGGCGTTTTAGTCAGTACTAAGATCAAAGATCTGAACGATGCTGATGTAGAAAAGCTGCGTGATGAAGTTGCTAAAGTAAAAGTAGAAGGCGATTTGCGTCGTGAAGTATCTATGAATATCAAGCGCTTGATGGACTTAGGTTGTTACCGTGGTGTACGTCACCGTCGTGGCTTGCCAGTTCGTGGTCAGCGCACCAAAACCAATGCGCGTACGCGTAAAGGCCCAGTTAAAGCAATTAAACAAGCTAAATAATTAGTTGTTTAATTTTATTAAGATTCGATTTAAGTAAGACTTATAGGTAAGGACTGTACAACATGGCAAAAGCTAATGTACGCGTAAGAAAAAAAGTTAAAAAGAATATTGCTGAGGGCATTGCTCACGTGCACGCTTCATTTAACAACACAATTATTACAATTACTGATCGTCAAGGTAATGCGCTTTCATGGGCAACTTCAGGCGGTCAAGGTTTTAAAGGCTCACGTAAAAGTACGCCATTTGCTGCACAAGTTGCTGCAGAGGTTGCTGGTAAATCAGCACAAGAGTCTGGTGTTAAAAATTTAGAAGTGCGCATTAAAGGTCCTGGCCCAGGTCGTGAATCTGCAGTACGTGCACTTAATGCTGCTGGTTTTAAAATTACCAGCATTACCGATGTGACGCCAGTGCCACACAACGGTTGCCGTCCGCCTAAAAAACGTAGAATTTAAATTACGCAGCATATAAATTTCGTCGTATTTAAGCGAAAAAAGATTACAGGAGAATTACTTTGGCTAGAAACTTAGACCCTAAATGCCGTCAGTGCCGCCGTGAAGGTGAGAAATTATTCTTAAAAGCTGAAAAATGCTTTACAGATAAATGCGCAATTGAAAAACGCAACTTCCCACCAGGACAACATGGTCAACGTCGTAACTCACGTTTGTCAGATTACGGTGTGCAATTGCGTGAAAAACAAAAAGTACGTCGTATTTATGGCGTGCTTGAAGGTCAATTCCGTAAATACTATGCAGAAGCTGATCGCCAAAAAGGTATTACTGGTGAAAACTTATTGCAATTATTGGAATGTCGTTTAGATAACGTTGCTTTCCGTATGGGTTTGGGTGGTTCACGTACTGAAGCGCGTCAAGTTGTGCGTCACAACAGCATTTTAGTGAATGGTAAGCGTGTGAATATTCCGTCATACCAAGTAAAAGCGGGTGATGTAGTTTCTGTAGCTGATGCTTCAAAAGCGCAATTGCGTATTAAAGGTGCTTTAGAAGCGGCTGAACAACGTGGTTTCCCAGCATGGTTAGAAGTGGATGTTAAAGCTTTTACAGGCACATTTAAATCTAAACCACAACGTGATGATTTGCCTTCAACCATTAACGAATCATTGGTCGTTGAGTTGTATTCTAAGTAATTAATGCCTAATTAATTACTTAGTTAAAACTTACTCACCCAATAACGTCAAGGAATTTTATGCAAAACAACCCAACTGAATATTTAAAGCCACGCGTAGTTGATGTAGAAGTGATTACACCATTACGCGCTCGCGTCACGCTTGAGCCTATGGAGCGCGGTTTTGGTTATACATTAGGTAACGCATTACGCCGTGTTTTATTGTCATCTATTCCTGGCTTTGCTATCACTGAAGTGAAAATTGATGGCGTAGTCCATGAATATTCAACTATCGATGGCGTACAAGAAGATGTAGTCGATATTTTGCTAAACCTTAAAGGTGTGGCACTAAAGTTAAACAATAAATCAGAAGCTATTTTAACGCTTAACAAGTCTACTGAAGGTGTAGTGACTGCTGGCGATTTTGATACTGGCCATGATGCGGAAATTGTAAACCCAAATCACGTGATTGCACACTTAACAAAAGGTGGCAAACTGAATTTGGAAGTAAAAATTGAAATGGGTCGTGGTTATCAACCTGTTCCAGCACGTCAAAAAAATGATGAAGAAGACCGTGTATTAGGTTTCATCATGGTTGATGCGTCTTTTAGCCCAATCAATAAAGTGAGCTATCAAGTTGAGAGTGCGCGTGTTGAACAACGTACTGACTTAGACAAATTAGTCATGGATGTTGAAACAAACGGTGTGATTGAGCCAGAACAAGCGATTCGTGATGCTGCGCGTATCTTAATCGGTCAGTTGTCAGTATTTGCTAACTTAGAAGGTTCGCCTAACGAAGTTGAAGTGAAATCTGCACCACAAGTTGATCCGATTCTATTGCGTCCAGTAGATGATTTGGAATTAACAGTACGTTCTGCAAATTGCTTAAAAGCGGAAAATATTTTCTACATTGGTGATTTGATTCAACGTAGCGAAAATGAACTATTAAAAGCACCTAATTTGGGTCGCAAATCTTTAAATGAAATTAAAGATGTATTGGCAACTAAAGGCTTAACATTAGGCATGAAATTAGAAAACTGGCCGCCAGTTGGTCTAGAAAAAGCGTAATTAAGCTTACGCTTAATATTTAAAGAAACTTAAGGAATTACTATGCGTCACGGTAATAGCAATCGTAAATTAAATCGTACCAGCAGCCATCGTGCGGCGATGTTTCGCAACATGTCAGTGTCTTTGTTACGTCACGAAATCATCAGAACAACTTTGCCAAAAGCAAAAGAGTTGCGTAAATATGCAGAGCCATTGATTACATTGGGTAAAGATGCAACTTTAGCAAACCGTCGTTTGGCTTTTAGTCGCTTACGTGACCGTGATATCGTTGGTAAATTGTTTGGCGAACTTGGCCCACGGTACAATGCACGTAATGGCGGTTATTTACGCATCCTTAAATGCGGTTTCCGTAATGGCGACAATGCACCAATGGCTTTAGTAGAATTAGTTGATCGTCCAGATACAACGACTGAAGCAGTTTCTGCAGAATAAATTCGGTTAAGTTAACACCAAAAAAGCCAGCATTATGCTGGCTTTTTTGTTATGCGAACGGTTCATATTATTTACGTTTATGAGTTAACGCAAAAATAATGCAATATCTGCTGAATTAAAAGGCCAGTCTAATTCTGCTTTTGTATCTTCGCGTTTTAATACAGGAATACGTATTCCATACTCCAATAATAGTTGATCGTCATCCGCGATTTCAACGATATTAACTGTTTCAACATTTAGCTCTGTAAGCAACGTTTGCGCTAGTTCGCATAAATGGCAATGAGATGTGCTATACAAATAAAGCATATAAATAAAGTTTTTTGATTAACACTACAAATTTTCATGTGAACAAATTCAAGCTTATTATAAGTGTTAATTTTCGATTAAATATCGGATTAAAAGACTATCGCCAGATAAAATAAATCATAATAACGTTTAATGTTGGTAATCGGTTGTAAGGTTTTGCATGACAAATAAAAATGAAATAAAAGAAACTTCCAAAGAAAGCTTAGGCGAGAGTCTGAAGCAAGTGATTACGCTGCTTGATAAACACAAGCTATTGGAAAGCCTTGTGCATAAACAAGATATGCCAAAACATGATCTCGTCGAACAACTGGTCCATAAACAAAATGTCAGCGAGTTACAAAAAAAATTAGATGCCTTACATCCGGCTGACGTTGCTTATATTTTAGAAGCGTTGCCACTGGATGAGCGTTTAAAAGTTTGGGAGTTAGTAAAAGCCGAGCGTGATGGTGACATCTTATTAGAAGTGTCTGATTCAGTCAGGCAAAGTCTGATTGCAGACATGGATTCAGATGAGCTTTTAGCTGCAGCTGAACAATTAGACACAGATGAACTGGCCGATTTAGCACCTGATCTGCCAAAAGATGTGTTGCAAGACTTGATGGATAGTTTGGATTCGCAAAATCGTGAACGTTTGCAGTCTGCACTTTCTTATCCTGATGCTGCGGTTGGCGCATTAATGGATTTTGATATTGTGACGATTCGTGAGGATATTACTCTAGAAGTCGCATTACGCTATTTACGTCGCTTAGCTAGTTTGCCTGACCATACCGATAAAATCTTCATTGTGGATAGACATGATATTTTGCTCGGTGTACTGCCGCTTAAAACCTTGGTGGTGAATGATTTAGATGACATCGTTGCGGATGTGATGATTGCAGATGCGGTCGTGTTTCATCCAGAAGATGTTGCGGATGAAGCGGCCAGCGCGTTTGAACGTTACGACTTGGTGACGGCGCCGGTCGTTGACCGTAATAATAAGTTAGTTGGCCGTATTACGGTCGATGCCGTGATGGATTATATTCGTGAAGAATCTGATTCTGATATGTTATCTATGGCAGGTTTACGCGAAGAGGAAGACTTTTTCGCATCCGTATGGAAATCCGTGCAAAACCGTTGGGCTTGGTTAGCTATTAATTTAATCACCGCCTTGATTGCTTCTCGCGTGATTGGCTTATTTGAAAACTCCATTGAGAAAATAGTTGCACTGGCGGCATTAATGCCAATCGTTGCAGGTATAGGAGGCAACTCTGGTAACCAAACCACCACAATGATTGTGCGCGGTTTAGCGCTAGGGCAAATCGCTTCACATAATATGCAGTCGCTGATTAAAAAAGAACTTGGCGTTGCGCTGCTAAATGGTTTATTTTGGGGTAGTGTGCTTGGTTTGATCGCATATGTATTGTATGGAAATTATCAATTAGGCATGGTCATGATGTCCGCAATGACACTTAACATGTTATTAGCCGCAATAATGGGTGTAACGATTCCATTGGTGATGAACAGGTTTGGGCGCGATCCTGCAGTAGGCTCAAGCGTATTAATCACAGCGATGACCGATAGTGGCGGCTTTTTTATCTTTTTAGGCTTGGCCACTATTTTCTTAATATAAACTTTTTGTTATATAAACTGACTTAACACAGTGTTAATAACGAATATCAACAATCAATATGAATAACGAAATTTTCCTTATCTGGCAAGAAATACAAGCAGACTTATCTACATCAGTAGTGCTGTGGCAATTGGCGATTATTATGGCCGCCGTTGCAATCGCGCACGGAATCAATGGCATGTTGCGCAAGTACGTAATGGAACATGCGCCGCTACATTGGAAAATAGCGATAGGCAGTATTAATCGTGTACTTTTTCCACTCACCAGTTTAATTCTCATTTTAGTCGGGCAACTCATACTGGAACATTGGCAGCATATCGGTTTATTGAAACTGGCTAACCGGCTTTTCTTGGCAATGGCAGCCATTCGATTAATTGTGTATTTTATGCGTTATATATTTACGGGTGCCTGGCTTAAAACCTTAGAAAACGTTGCTGCGTGGACAATATGGGGTTTGTTGGCTTTACATTTAACCGGCCTATTACCACAAATCATGGATAGTCTAGCAAGTGTCCAGTTTAGTATAGGTAAGAATCCAGTTAATTTACTGTTGATTATTCAAGGCCTATTTACAATTGTCATTACTATTTTTATTGCTTTGTGGATTAGCCGTCTGTTTGAAAATAAATTGATGCGCGCTGAGCAAGTGAATATGAATATGCGCGTGGTATTAACCAAGCTGATTCGCATTGTATTGTTATTTGTCGCCATATTGATTGCATTATCAGCTGTCGGTTTAGATATTACTTTGCTATCCGTTTTTGGTGGTGCGCTGGGCGTTGGTTTGGGTTTTGGCTTACAAAAAATCGCCAGTAACTATGTCAGCGGATTTATTATTTTATTAGATAAATCTATGCAAATTGGTGATGTGATTGCTGTAGATAAGCATTATGGTGTCGTGCACGATTTGCGTTCGCGTTATATGGTATTGAACAAGCTGGATGGCACAAATGTCATTATTCCCAATGAGACATTAATTACTACTGCGGTGGTGAATCATTCATTGATGGAGCACAAGGGGCGTGTACAGATTAACTTTACCATCAGCTATGACTCTCCCATTGAATTGGCTGTTCAGTTAACACGTGAGATTGCATTAAAACACTCACGTGTGTTGGAAATGCCTGCCCCCGTTGCATTCATAAGAGGGTTTGGCGAGCAAGGTGCAGAGCTTGTATTAACCGTTTGGATAGCCGATCCTGAAAAAGGCGCTAGCAGCTTGCAATCTGCTTTGTATTTGGATGTTTGGAAAGCCTCTAAGCTTCATGCAATTCGTTTTGTGAAACCGGCAGATATTAAAGTTGAGTAATTCGGCATTTAAAATGCTTAGTATTAAAAAATACATAAACGATACACAATAAAAAACCCGCATTTGCGGGTTTTTTATTGATTAACTAACGCTATTCAGCATTAATTAATTCTATTATTTAAGTTTTGTTTCTTTGTAAATCACATGTTTACGTACTACTGGATCAAATTTTTTGATTTCCATTTTTTCTGGCATAGTACGTTTGTTTTTTGTAGTGGTATAGAAATGACCTGTACCAGCACTTGACTCTAATTTAATTTTTTCGCGCATTTTGTTCTACCTTTTAGATTTTTTCGCCGTTAGCGCGTAATTTGGCTAACACAGAATCAATACCGTTTTTATCAATTGTGCGCAATGCAGCATTAGTAATGCGCATACTTACCCAGCGATTCTCTGATTCAACCCAAAATTTACGATTTTGTAAATTTGGTAAAAAA
>Ga0123388_1035474_pt1 | contig 10469 bp, 12 predicted proteins | sample T0HHNO3metaT_FD_89916 | JGI IMG/M metagenome (GOLD analysis project Ga0123388, IMG submission 89916) | Methane-oxidizing artificial microbial communities from Washington, USA to study methane cycling - T0-HHNO3 metaT (Metagenome... | ecosystem: Engineered > Modeled > Simulated communities...
ACGTTATTAGCTTTAAGTGCTTTTTTAAGAGTAGCAATGAGGAGCGGTGTTTGCTGCATACTGGATGCCTAAGCCTGAATTGCCACGCCCGTAGCAAAAAATGCCCCACCAGCAATGTGATGTATGGTGCGCAGCTCATCATGCCCTTCAAAATGCCAATGACCATCTGAAAACACACGTTCATCAGCATGCGCCGCAACCACTTCAGCAATAAATAAATCATAAGTATTCTGATTATGCGGCTCGGGGATAAGCTTACATTCCAACCACGCCACGCAGCCTTTTAGCAAAGGCGCATCAATCTCAGTCGCAGAAAAAGTCTCTAAACCATACTCGGAAAATTTATCTGTTTCAACTAGATCACGCCCAGAAGTCGTACCCACTTTGCGCACAATATCCACCTGCGCCACACACGGCACATTAATAGCAAACGTAGTTGATGCCTCAATCAATTCGCGTGTATAAGCACTCTTATCAATCACCACTGTGATTTTAGGCGGGTCAAAATCCAATGCACAAGCCCACGCCGCTGCCATGATGTTTTGTTTACCGTTGTAGCGAGCAGAAACGAGGATGGTTGGACCATGGTTTAGGAGGCGGTAGGCTTTAGAAAGTTCTACATTTAAACGCATATAGGTAATGGTTGATTTAACTTGAGTAACTTATCTACAGACCCATTTCTTTCAATCCGCTTTCTAGATTGCTCTCTATCACCGTATTGATATCCGATTTAAACTCTGATAATAATTGGTCAGATAAATTATTTTTAATTTTTTCATCCCAAGATAATTGAGTTTTGCCAAATGCAGTAGATACACCCCGCACGTATTTTGCCGTTATGGGCTTAAGAGTTTTACCATCAAGCAAAACAATAGTAAACATTGCATAAGGTTTCATAAGTGGATCAACAAGCGGCAGCGTTCGATAATAAACACCATAGCCTTGCAAATATACGCTGGTCATCGCTATAGGATCTTCACCTCTCTGTTTATGCACCAAAAGCACCGCATCAACAGGAGTCTGCGCAAGCTTCATCTTAAGCTCAGGTGTGATGCGATCTATACTGGCATATTCACCCCAACTATCAGCGGGTTTATATATTTTAAATAACTCGGCTCGATCAAATGGAACCAAAACCATTTTAATTTCAGAGGAAGATTTTTTAAGTTCTTCTGTTGCAATACGTTCAATCTCAGCATCTAACTTCCAATCAGAAGTTTCACGTGTAAATTTATCGTTATTAAAGACAGTAAATCCAACTTTAGTAAACTCCAACTCATTACCCATGAGAGAGACTACTGCAATGTTATGCAAACTCGCTTTTTGCTCTGGTTTAATTGGCGCGGTAGTGCAACTTGCCAAAGCTAAAACTAACAAAAAAACAGGCGCTATCTTTTTCATTTTTAACTTTCTTATAAGATTTAAACTTACTTCTGCCAAGCATCCTTCAAAGTCACCGTTCTATTAAACACCGGCTTACCTGCCACGCTGTCTTTCTTATCTGCCACAAAGTATCCATGGCGCTCAAATTGGAAGCTGTCCTCGGCTTTAGCGTCTTTTAAGCTTGGTTCTAGTTGCGCGGTGATGACGGTGACTGAGTTTGGGTTAATGTCAGTTAAGAAATCTCTATCGCCTTCACCCGGATGCGCTTCTTTGAACAATCTATCGTACAAGCGCACTTCGCATTCGTAGGCGTGTTGAGCAGAAACCCAGTGAATATTGCCTTTTACTTTTACGCTGTCTGAGCCAGGTGTGCCTGATTTGGTATCTGGCAGGTATTCGCAATGCACTACAGTGACGTTGCCATCGGCATCTTTTTCACAACTTGTGCATTTCACTACGTAGCCGTAACGTAAGCGCACTAAACCATCAGGTACCAATCTAAAAAACCCTTTGCTTGGCACTTCCATAAAGTCTTCGCGTTCTATCCATAGTTCGCGGGTGAGCGGCACTACACGTTTGCCTAGCTCTGGTTTTAATGGATGGTTTGGTGCGAAGCAATCTTCTACTTGGTTCTCTGGGTAGTTATCGATCACCAATTTGATTGGGTCTAACACGGCAATGCGGCGCTCTGCGTTGATGTTGAGCACTTCGCGCATGCAGTCTTCAAAAGTTGAATAGTCAATCCATGAATCTGCTTTACTTACGCCAATGCGGTCGGTAAATAATTTAAAGCCTTCTGCCACGTAGCCGCGGCGACGCGCGCCTGCAAGCGTTGGCAGGCGTGGGTCGTCCCAACCGCTCACGTGTTTTTCTTCTACTAATTGAATGAGTTTGCGTTTTGACAGCACCACATACGTGAGATTTAAACGTGCAAATTCATATTGTTTTGGTAGCGGATGCGCTAGTAAGCCAGCCTCGGCAAGGCGCTCTAATAGCCAATCGTAGAATGGGCGTTGGTCTTCAAATTCGAGCGTACAGATAGAGTGCGTGACTTGCTCTAATGCATCTTCAATCGGGTGCGCAAAAGTGTACATCGGGTAGATGCACCATTTATCGCCAGTGTTGTGGTGATGCGCACGGCGCACACGGTAAATGGCTGGGTCGCGCAGGTTGATGTTTGGCGATGCCATGTCGATTTTAGAACGTAAAATCAAACTGCCATCAGCATGTTTGCCATCGCGCATCTCGCGGAATAGGGCAAGATTTTCCGCCACCGTGCGGTCGCGCCACGGTGAGTTTTTACCTGCTTCAGTCAGTGTACCGCGGTTAATGCGCATTTCTTCTGCGCTTTGGCTATCCACGTAAGCATGGCCGTTTTCAATCAGCGCTTCAGCGGCTCGGTACATAAAGTCAAAGTAGTTGCTGGCAAAATACAAACTAGACTCTTTGTTACCTTCTGGCCATGTTTTTTCCCAACCAAAACCTAGCCATTTAACAGAATCGGTGATGCTATCAACGTATTCTTGGCTTTCTTTTTCTGGGTTGGTGTCATCAAAACGCATGTGGCACACGCCGTTGTAATCACGCGCCAAACCAAAATTCAAAAAGATACTTTTGGCATGACCAATATGCAAATAACCATTTGGTTCTGGCGGGAAGCGTGTGCGAATCTTGGCTGGGTCTGGCTGACCTGTTGCTTGATGCGCCGCATCACCAGGGCTGCCCGCCCATTTGCGTGATGCGTAAACGCCTTGTTCAAGGTCTTTATCTACAATCGCTCGAATAAAATTAGAGCCTAAAGGAATGGGTGCTTTTTCTGATGACATGTTTTTAACTTAAAGTTTGAAGTCGAAATAATTATGCTTATTTTACACTGTTGAAGCGCGCCTTGCCTCAACTTGCTATAACTTACTTTAATTGAGCTTGTGCTAAACTTCTCACCGTTATGAACGAACTTACTTTCCCTATTTTAAGACTGCTCACCGATGGCAAATTTCACTCGGGTGAAACCATTGCGCAGCAATTAAAAGTCTCACGCGCCACGGTGTGGAATGCACTTCAGGACGCAGAAAAACTCGGCATTGAGATTTTTTCAGTGCGCGGACGCGGTTACAAACTACCACAGTCAGTCACGCTACTGGATGAACAAGCTATATTGAGCGCAATGGGACCACAAAGTTCTTTGCTTAAATTGGAGATTCACGACCATTTAGATTCGACCAATACCTATTTGATGAAGAAACTAAGCGCGGGGCAAGCGCACGCCAACTGCGTGGCTACCAACTTACAAACCAACGGCCGCGGCAGGCGTGGCCGCACTTGGCAAGCGGGCTTGGGCGCTAGTTTAACTTTTTCACTGTTATGGCGTTTTCAATGTGGTGCGGCAGGTTTGTCTGGCTTGAGTTTGGCGGTAGGTATTGCCTTAATTCGCGCTCTGCATCACTTTGGTGTAACGCAAGCGCAACTCAAATGGCCAAATGACGTGCTAATTGGCCGCGAAAAATTAGCAGGGATTTTGATTGAGTTGCAAGGTGATATGGAAGGCCCAAGCGTTGCGGTGATTGGTGTGGGCATTAACTTAAATCTGCCAGCAAGCATCAAACAACAGATAGACCAACCCGTCACCGATTTAGCTAACGTGACGCAAACACCCATCAACCCCAATTTGCTGCTTGGCGAATTATTGAAACATCTAACTGACGTTCTCAGCACTTTTGAACAACGCGGCTTTGCGAGCGTGCGCGATGAGTGGACGAGCTACCATGCCTATCATCAACAAGCAGTCAGAATGTTGCATCCCGATGGTCGCGAAACGACAGGTATTGTCGTTAACGTGGCTGAAGACGGTAATTTATTAGTGAATACAGCCGCTGGTGAGCAACGCTTTTCATCGGGCGAGATTAGTTTGCGAGCGTCATAAAATGGATTATTTATTAGCCATAGATGCAGGGAACACTCGCGTTAAGTGGGGCTTATTTGACGCGAATAGCACATTGCTCGTCAACGGCGCCTGCCTGAACGCTGAAATCGTGCACACAAAATTACCAGCTGCTGCACGCATCATCATTTCAAACGTGGCTGGTGAGTACATCAAAAAACAGCTTGAAGAAATACTGCCGAAACACATTCCTACCCACTGGATAACGGCAAAAGCCAGTGAATGCGCCGTAAACAGCCGTTATGATCAGCCAGAAAAACTTGGTACCGACCGCTGGGCAGCGCTAGTCGCGGCTTGGCATATAAAACAAGCACCTTGCGTGGTGGTGAATGCGGGTACCGCAGTGACTATAGATGCACTGGCAAACAATCACAATCAAGGTGAGTTTATCGGTGGAATGATTTTGCCGGGCATCCATTTAATGCAGAAAAGTTTAGGGGTGGCAGCTGCACAATTACCCAACATCCATAAAGAAAAATCAATACCATCCGTAATACACCAGTATCAAGATATTTTTGCCAAAAATACTGCCGATGCCATGCGCGCTGGTGCCATTAATGCTGCTTGTGGTGCAATCAAGCAAATGCATACTGCGCTTGCTGCACTCAACTCTGACGATAAACAAGCGCCCTATATTTTCATTAGCGGTGGCAACGCACAGCTCATCAAAGATAATCTTTTGAGTGACGTGACAAACCTTGCATTAATCGTAGATAATTTGGTCTTACGTGGCTTGTATCTGATAGACAATTGTGCGCCTGAAAACCTTACGAAAAGTGAAAAGCAATGAAAAAATTGGTTTGGTTATTAGTATTGATTAATGTAGGTTTACTGGCTTATTTTAATAAAGACGTTATCTTGCCAAGCGCGCCAAAGGCTGCATTGCTCGCCATACATCCTGAAAAAATCAGCATTGTGACCCAACAACAGATTGATGCTCTACCTAAAAAAGGCGTTGCAGCCACTGCACCAACCGTAGCGGCCATTACACCACCTAGTGTAGAAGTCACAGCAAGTACCAACCCAGCGTCTGCGCCGGCAACATGTTATGAATGGGGGGTATTTTCAGCTGCCAATTTGACTAACGCGCAAGCCGCTGTATCAAACCTATCGATACAAACCACAGTTAAAGAGCAATCTTCGTTAGAAGCTAAGCGTTTTTGGGTATATAAACAGCCACTAAAATCCGTTGAAGCTGCGCAGGCCAAAACACAAGAATTAAAAGCGCTAGGTATTCAAGATATGTATATTGTGCAAGATGCCAGATGGAAAAATGCCATCTCATTTGGCGTTTTTGAAGATGAGCAGCTCGCTACCAAATTACTAAATGAGCTTAGAGCCAAAGGCGTTAAAGATGTGGTGAAAGCCTTGCGCAACCAAGGTAAAGGGCACGCAAGCTTGCAACTTAACAAACTGACAGATACTGAAGTCATTGAGCTTAAAAAGCTAAAGCCTGAGTTTCCTGAAGCGGACCTTAAAGAAGTAACTTGCAGTTAACTGACTAAATACTAAAGATTTAGCAAAAAACTACACTTTAAAGTAAGGCTAATCCTCAATTACTCGCTACTTTTCCGGCATTTTCCGTTTTCAAGCATTTTTTAGTGTTGCCGCGTACTAAACAGCCCGTCTTACACTATAATTTGCATATGAAAACTCTTTTAGCGACAAGCTGCGCATGAAAATACTACTTTCCAACGACGACGGTTATTTTGCACCAGGTCTTAACATTCTAGCTGAGCACATCGCTAAGATTGCCGACATCACGGTAGTTGCCCCGGAGCGAAATCGAAGCGGCGCGAGTAACTCACTCACATTAGATAGGCCGCTAAGCGTTAAAAAAGCCGCAAATGGCTTTTTTTATGTCAATGGCACACCAACGGATTGTGTGCATATCGCCTTGACTGGCTTGATGGATACCATGCCTGACATGGTAATTAGCGGCATTAACGATGGCGCGAACATGGGCGATGATACGATATATTCAGGCACGGTTGCTGCTGCCATGGAAGGCTACTTACTTGGCATTCCATCGATTGCAATTTCAATGTCACAACACAATTCCACCTATTTTGAAACTGCAGCAAGAGTAGCCGTTGAGCTAGTAAAGCATTACCAAAAAGTCGGCTTTAAATCAGCCACATTGTTAAACGTGAACGTACCAGATATTCCGTATAACGAATTGCAAGGTCGCGTTGTTACACGCTTGGGCAAACGTCACAAGGCTGAATCAGTGATCAAACTCCAAACGCCTCGGAACGAAACAGTATATTGGGTGGGCGCAGCAGGCCAACCTAATGACGGCGGCGAAGGCACTGATTTTTACGCCGTGGCGAATAATCAAGTGTCACTCTCCCCTATTCATGTCGACTTGACCAAACACTCGCAACTGGCTGAAATCAAAGACTGGCTTGACCTCGATATTGGTGATGCAGAAAAGAATAACGCAGGAAAGAACTAATAGTGGCTCTCGCAAGACCTCCAACCCAGTCAGGCATAGGCATGACATCTCTGCGCACGCGTGACCGCATGTTGGTGCGTTTGCGCGAGCAAGGCATCAAAGATGAAGTTGTGCTTTCAGCCATTGGCAGCATTCCAAGACATATTTTTGTAGATGAAGCGTTATCAATTCGTGCATATGAAGACGTTTCGCTACCCATAGGCTTTGGCCAAACGATTTCTCAGCCTTATATCGTGGCGCGTATGTCAGAGATTCTACGTAACGGCAAACCACTGGATAAAGTATTGGAAATTGGCACTGGTTGCGGTTATCAAACCGCTGTGTTGTCCAAACTTGCTAAAGAAGTCTATTCCGTTGAACGAATTCGCCCCTTGGTAATGAAAGCGCGTGGACATCTGCGCGAACTCAAATGTGTGAATGTAAAGTTAGGCCATGCGGATGGCAATATAGGCATTGCAGAATATGCGCCATTTGATGGCATTATCGTCACCGCTGCTGCCAGCCACATGCCACAAGATTTATTGGATCAACTTGCTGTTGGCGGGCGTTTAGTGATTCCGGTGGGCACAGATGAACAAATTTTATATCTTGTAGAGCGGCACACTCAAAAAGATTACCGTCACACAAAACTCGAACCAGTAAAATTTGTGCCGCTACTAGGGGGCACATCATAACGATGCGCAACCCTTTATATTTAATCATCTTAGCGTTCCTTGCAGGCTGTAGCAGCACCCCTCCAGCACCAGTCATTGACCGCTTACCAACAAGCAAACCAAACGCAACTAGCGCTAGTAGTATCAGCAAAAAACCAAACAGACCCACTTACAAAACTGGTGATTGGCGACCTGATACTTACGTCGTGAAAAAAGGTGATACGCTATTTAGCATTGGTCTTGAGTATGGTTATTACTATAAAGATATTGCTCAGGCGAACAATATTAGCGCGCCATACAATATCAACGTTGGGCAAACGCTCAAATTTAGCGCGTTAAAAGACAAATCAATCATGGCTGAAACAAAGCCTGTGCCAACAACTACTAGCGACGGCGTTGAAATTACGCCTATCAATACTGACGCCAGTGCTAGCAGCACTACTACCACAAGCAAAGTAATTAAAGCGCCAATCATAGTCGCGCTTACCGAACCTAAAGCCATACGCGAACCTTACAGTGACGAGGCACTTAAAAAACCTTTACCTGTCGCTAAAACGATTGAAAAGACTGCTGAAAAAGGCAGCGAGAAGCCAGCTGATAAATCTGTAGCAACTGCGCCAACAGGCAAGCCTGTCGTCGCGTCTACATCTGACACCAAGCCAAGTGCAGAAGTAAAACCAAACGCTGATGTAAAACCAAGCGTTGATTCAAGCGAAGATATTGATTGGGCATGGCCAACTAAAGGTAAGGTTGTAGCTGACTTTAATGAGGCTAGCAATAAAGGGCTTGATATCGGTGGCAGCACAGGTCAGGCAATTACTGCAGCTGCTGCTGGCAAGGTGATTTATAGTGGTTCAGATTTACGCGGTTACGGTAAATTAGTCATTATTAAACATAATGCCAACTACTTATCGGTTTACGCGCACAATAGCCTAATACTGGTTAAAGAAGGTCAGCAAGTGAGCCGCGGTCAGAAAATTGCCGAAATGGGTAACACCGATAGTAATTCGGTAAAGTTACACTTTGAGATTCGCCGTCAGGGTAAATCGGTAGATCCAAGTAAGTACCTAGCTTCTAATTAACATTGATTGAGTTAAAATTCAGAGTGATAAGCTTTAAATATTAAGGAATGTGATATGGCCAAGCAGAAACCAAACGATAAGGTAGACCCAAATAAATACCTCAAAAATAAGGATATTGATCCTGAAAGCAAGTTGGGTGTTTTAGCTGCGATGGGGCGTATGGGCTTGATGCTGGTTGGTATTGTTGGGATTGCCATGGAGTTCTTTAAAGATGATGGTGTACTGAAAAAGATTCTGGGCAAGTTATTCGAATCCACCACGAGCATGATGATGATTCCAGTGATTATTTTTGTTTTGTGGCTGCTTAACCGCTGGATGAGTTCTGGAAGTAAATCCGAAACTAAGAAAAGTGGTGATGTGCCGATGTATGTGATGATGCTGATTGGCGCATATTATTTGTTCAGACTAATTACGACAGGTTCTTTTTAGCACACACTTTACAGCTAAAAAAAAGCGGCTTTAAGCCGCTTTTTTTATTTTACTTAGACTAACTGTTTACCACTAGTTAGCTTTTTGAGCTTCTTGTTCGTAATAAGCACGTACTTCTGTCATGTCAAAATCACGTGCCCATTGAATAATGGCATCTAACGCTGGCGCGCCGATTTCACCCACTTGCGCATGAATACCAGCTTGCTCGCGAATCACTAAAATACCTGGAATTTGATTCACTTCAAAATACTCGCCAATTTCAGGATCTGTTTCAGTATTGACCATACCAAATACAATATCAGGATGTTTTGCAGCAGCGGCTTCAAATGTTGGCGTAAACGCTACACATGGATCACACCATGGTGCCCAAAAATCTACAATAATAAAATTATTGTTTTCGATTGTTTCTTTAAAATTTTCTTTGTTGAGTGCAACAACCGCCATAACTAGATCCTAAATTTAATTGATTAATTTGATGATTTAAGTAACTTGTAAATAATTTGTAACTATCAGACTAGATTTTAGCAGACCTAGCAGGTTTAGTTAAGCCCAGTCGGTTGTAACTAAACCCAAAAATGATAGTTAATCAAGTATTTAAAGTTAGCTAACCTACTTATTAATAGGCTGACCCCAGCCATTGGCAAAAAATAATTCATTCAATGGGCGACGTGAGCGTGGCGCAGTTTCACGTGCTAGTGCTTCGCCAGTCACAGTTGCAATATCTGCAGCATAACCAACGCAAACCATGGCCATAGGCGTAAATTGCGCGGGAATACTGAATTTTTCACGTGTTAGATCCGCATTAAAACCACCCATTTGATGCGCCATCAAACCCATACTTGAAGCTTGTAAGCATAAGTTTTCGGCAGCTGCGCCAGTATCATATTGCGCCCAACGGTTAGGCTGCTGATTATGGTTAAACAAACTACCCGCACACACTAATAAAAGCACAGAAGCATCTTTGACCCAAGCTTGGTTACTTGGTGCTAAGCAGTCAAACGCTTGTTGCCAAGCTGCTGCATCTGTATTTTTATCCCACACAACAAAACGCCATGGTTGATCGCCAAAGCAAGATGGCGCCCAACGTGCCGCTTCAAGCAAGGCAATAATCTGCTCTGTGCTGACTGATTTTGCCGCATCGAAGGCACGACCGCTCCAACGGTTAGCTAGGGTTTTATCAATGTCGACTTGGGTGATTGCTGGATTGTGCATGAAGGTTTTTACTCCAAATTAGGCGTTTAAAAAAGGATAATCAGTGTAACCTTTTTCGCTTCCGCCATAAAAAGTATTTGAATCTGCTTCATTGAGTGCAGCATCCGTTTTATAGCGTAGCACTAGATCTGGATTAGCGATAAATGGCACACCGTAAGCAATCGCATCAGCTTGACCGTTAGCAATGGCAGCATTACCACGCACTTTGTCATAGCCTAGATTAGCTAAGTAAGCGCCTTTGAACAGTTGACGTAATGCCGCAAAATCAAACGGGTCTGCAACTCCACCGCCATGAACGCCGCCCTCAAGCACAT
>Ga0123388_1038098_pt1 | contig 10396 bp, 9 predicted proteins | sample T0HHNO3metaT_FD_89916 | JGI IMG/M metagenome (GOLD analysis project Ga0123388, IMG submission 89916) | Methane-oxidizing artificial microbial communities from Washington, USA to study methane cycling - T0-HHNO3 metaT (Metagenome... | ecosystem: Engineered > Modeled > Simulated communities...
AATTCTCCGGAGAGCTAGCTGTTGAGAAGGGGATGGTTTGTATTCTATTGCAAATAGCGAATAAACACAGCTTTAGATCGGGATTGTTTACAATTTAACGAAAAACGAGGGCCTGATTGATGGGTTTCGCGTTGCGCTACCCGTCCTAAGGGACTGGGATGACAAATTTCGAGGATGGGTAGCGCAATGCGAAACTCCTCGCCTGCGCTGTCACAGTTGACGGAGCAGGCGTCTTTGCAGACGGCAAGGGCATTGGATATTCAAACTTTCCGGAGTCGCTAATATCTTGGGTCAACCGGGTGTTTGCCTCTTCTCGTGCTCGGCAACCCAGCCAAGGGCGGTTTACAAAACCGTCCGCTCCAATAGCCAATAAGCCCCCATCAAGGCCACCATGGCCGAACAACCTTTCAAGAATTTCTCGGCAAAAGCCGGCTTGTTGTTTAGCCACCAGATGATAGGCAACACCACCGACGCCACCGCGATTTGGCCGGTTTCTATGCCTAGGTTAAACGACAGCAAGGGCAACAAGATGCCGGTGTCGCCGCTGGAAATATTCATTTCCCGCAGCACACTCGCAAAGCCAAAGCCGTGAATCAAGCCAAAGCCGAAGGTCAGCCACTGCCGGCCTTTCGGGTGATCGCCACGTATAATGTTTTCTACCGCCACGTAAATGATGGTCAGCGCGATTACCGGTTCGACAAAGCTGCTGGGTAACTCGATGATATTAAGCCCTGCAAACGCCAAGGTGATGGAATGGGCGATGGTAAAGAAGGTGACGATCTTGATTGCCGGCCAGAAACTATGCGTGACGGCCAGCAAGGCAAACAAGAATAACAGGTGGTCGTAACCGGTGAGGATGTGCTCGATGCCCAGCTTCAAAAAATCCGCAAACGCGGAAAATCGGGAATCGTTTTGCGCCACGGATTGATCCGCAGGGGACAATACCAATTGCAACTGGTCGTCCGCCCTGCTTAGCATCTTCTCGCTCAGTGTTTTACCGGCGGCGTCGCGTACCGTGACATACTGCTGATGCCCGTCAGGTAGCCAGGCCAATAACTTGGATTGCACCTGCAACTGTTGGTGCGGCACCGATTGAAAAATAAATTCGACATGAGCATTGTTCTGTTCATCGTAAACGACAGTCCCTGGCGCCGCGGCTTGCACATCAGCGCCATCAATATTGACCCGCAACTGCGCAGCCAGCATTTTGGCGATGTCCGGCTTGGCGGCTTCACGCTCGGCAGCGCTAACCTCTGCATCCAGGTCGCTGTCCATCGGCGCAAAGGCTTCGATGTCTTGCAGGGCAAAGGTCAATTTAGCTACGACTTGCTCGGATTTGACAGACACATCTATCGAACTTAGACCAGGATCGTGCGCGGCTGCCCAGCCCGATTGCAGCAGCAAACAAACCAGCAGCAGGCATTGCCAGCCGGCAAACAGCCTATGCATTTTCAATCCGCTCGTCATTAGGGCTGTTCCCCATTACCATTGATTTGCGCAGCTTTTTTACGTTTGTGCAGATAAACCAAAAATCCCAGCACCAGCAACACCAAGGCCACGACGCCACCTATTGCCACTAGTGGTAAATCGGCGCCATTGGGATCAACCCCCACTTCCAGCGCAATGCGGAATTTATCATCGTCTTCCATCGCTTCGCCGATCAATAGATACAGCACATAATCGCCGTTTTTATCGACATCGGCTTGCGCTTCTACCGCGCCTTTTGGATAAAGCTTGGAAGGGATTTCAGTGACGGTGCGAATTTCGCGCACATCATCCGGGGCTTTCTGGCCGGTTTTTTCCACTTCCACCAATTTAATGCCAATCGGCGTGGCGCGAATATCGCGGTCTATCAAATCGGCGGTGAAAAACATCTTGCCGGCTCTGGGGATTTTCTGACAAAACGGCACGAAAGCGGCTTTAGGATCGGGATTTTTATCGTTCTTATCCGGCTGCAAATACGCACTGAAATGCACGGCGTAAAAATCGTTGGCGATGATGCAATCCAGGTCCGGGCGGTTGCCCAGTGCATTGGATTGTTTGGTACCGAAGCCGAGTTTGTCGCAGCCGCTCAGTAAAAAGACGCAGGCCATGAGCCCGGCTAACGCAAGAGCGGGAAGTCGCTGAATAGTCATAGATTTAAGCCGATGGAAGAATGCAGACTAGGGTTTGATGGTAAATTCGAACTTACCGGTGACGATATGAGTATCCTCTGAGACTACCCGGTAGCGAATGGTATACGTGCCGGGCGCCAGTGTCGGCACCGTCGCGTAAATGTTGGCACCATTGGTCAGGCTTTGCGCGACATCATGGTTATCCACGCGTTTGCCGGTGCTGTCGATGACGGCCAGGGCTTTGTATTCGCTACGCACTGCGTCGTTAAACCACAGGTCGATTTGCTTGGGTGATTCTGTGACGACTTCGTCTTTGGCCGGTTGCGATTTCACCAGAATAGCGTGCGCAAATGCCGAGACCGGGCTGAATAACGCGAGCGCCAACAAGCCGGGTTTTATTATTTTTGTTATATCTAACTTGGGCATGACCACCTCTTAAATTATAAAAATCACTGTAAAACCGCCGCCGACCATTGCTTGCCGGCCGCTGTTTGCTCTAACCACATCGCCAACAATCCAGTCGGCGTGGCGACGATGCGCGGGAAGGTCGCCGAAGCGTTGGCGGATGATAGCAACTTGCTTGCCGACCACTGCTCGCCATTATCGACGGATTCCGAGACAAACACTTTAGAGCCTTCCGGTCCCAGTGCATCCCATACCGCGACTAAGCGCCCGGCCCCGAACGCGATGTCCGCATGAAACGCGCCGGCATCGCCGAGCCGTTGCGGCGGTGTCCAGCTTTTGCCGCTGTCCGCTGATTGCATATGATACAACCCCACCTGATTTTCCGCGCCGGTCCATACCAAACTATGTAAGGCACCGTCGCCGGCCACACTCAAGCCGCCGCCATTATGCGGACAGCCGTCGAAAGTCCAGTTGAACTCACCAACCGTACTCAGGTGTTGCCAACTGACGCCGCCATCGGCGCTTTGCGCCAGCGCCATGTCGCGCGGCTGCATATCCCGATACAACAGATTCAGCTTACCGTCTGCACTTAAAGCCATGCGGTTCCAGCAGCAGGAGCAACTGGAATCGTCGATAGTCTGCGCCAACTCCCAGCTTTTGCCGATGTCGCTGCTGCGCGCATAGCGCACGCCCTGGTAACCGTTTTCGTCTCTATCGTCCAGCCACACCGCATGAAAGCGGCCTTCCTGGTCTGCCAACAGTTCATGATGGGATTGGTCCGCGTCGCTGCCGGTTGGCTTGGCGCCTTGTTGCCAAGTTTTGCCGGCATCAGTGGAATAAGCCGTCAATAGTGGGCCCATGCCGGGCAATTCGCCGGTAGTTTGCCAGACGATCAACAATTTGTCGCCGGCTGCGGCAATTTGTATATCGTTGCCGATTTTCGCCTCAACAGGCTGGTTAAATTGCGGGCTTAAAGCGTTGGGTTGCGACCAATGCAGGCCGCCGTCTTCGGAATGCAGATAGCCGATATAAGATTGTTTGCTGCCGGTTGGCATCGCGACGAAGGCTGCATGCACGGTCTGCCGATCAACATAGACATCGAAACTGACCACGTTTTGAATCGCCAGCGCTTGTGGGTCGATGGGGCTGATCAGAGTGACTCCTAGTGATGGCTTGGTTGCAACCGACTCAGTGCCTTGCTCAGCGCAGCCACACAAAACCAGGCTGGCTGTCATAACGTAGCCTAAATAATTCGCCTTGAAATTCGGCATAAATGTCACAAGTGCTTAACGGAAATGGCGCAGATTAGACCATATTTAAAGGGTAATGCAGAACAGGGGATTGTTGATTACTGGTCGGTAGATTTAAGGGGGGCGAAACGTCATACACTTGGGAGGACGTTCTAAGGGGGGACCAGTAGCCCGATTCTCAAGTTCCAGCTTATTGTCTGGTAGTCTGGTTAGTCTGGTTCCCAAGCTCCAGCTTGGGGAACCCACGCCTCGGAAGCTCCAGCTTCCGGAATGAGGGAAGCTAGAGCTTGAGAGTCAGGTGAGTTGTGCGGAATATCGATACTATTTCGTTTTCCTAAATTCCGTATCTTCGTCCGGCCTAAAGCTGCCGCCGCACATGCAGCAAAATAGCCGCGTGGATAGTAATCGCCGTTACCAGGCCTATCGCATGAAATGTCGGCGTTCCTCCGCCCGCGATTTGCACCTGCCGCCAGGCATATGCGCCAAAGGGGATGAACAGCGCCAGCGCAGTACCGAGGCCGGGATTGTAGCCGCGAAAGACGAAGGCATGGATGACGTGGACTAAAGCATTGACCAACACCAGATATACCGCGATGAGTGCCCAGCCAACATGGCCCTCCGCCGCCAAATACAACGACAAGGTGATGACACCCCAAACGCCGGGTACGTTGGTGATAAATACCGCAGTTGGCGAGAGCACATCCTTGCCTTTGCCTATCGTCGCATTGAAGAACAGGCGGAAACGATCACGGTCGTGCTCTTCGTATTGATGCAGCATATAAACCGGCAACAAAATAAACGTCGCGGTCAATGCTGCGGGCCATGCTGCTGTCAGCAAGGGCGCAAGCAACAGCAAAAGCAGGCCGGCCATGAAGCCCCCATAAACCCAGTTTAGGATGATTCGATTAAGCATGATCAAGATCCGAGGCGTGATGATGGATAAGCACAATGCTGGTCGGTGGCTGGAAAAATCCAAAACGCCTGAAAAGTATAGTCGCACTTTTCGCCTAGTTTCCAAGCCCCCCAACTTCCCAAATCCAACAGAAACAAGAGCTTCCAAGCGTTGGATTCCCAAGCTGGAGCTTGGGAATCAGCGGATCGGTGGAAAAGGCCCTACTTCACAGACGGAAAACCCGCCAAATCCATTTGTAACCGCGCTTGCAACCCACCCAACCCCGACTTGGCAAAATCGATCTCTGCCGCATGCAAGGCCACGATGCGTTGCACAATCGATAGCCCCAAGCCGCTGCCCTCAACGCTATTGGCGGTTTCCACGCAACGGTAAAAACGCTGGGTGATGCGCTGGTAATCGTCGTCGGCAACACCGGGGCCGCTGTCGTCTACCGTCAGCTGCAAGCGGTTTTTTTCGCGGCGACAAGCTACTTTGATGTGTCCTTCAATCGGCGAATATTTAATGGCGTTATCGATCAAGTTGCGTATCAACACTTGAAATAACTGCGGATTGGCGTCGATCAACAGACCCGGTTCGCCTTGCAGTTCTATATCGATACGCTTGTCACGGGCGGCGTGGTCCAGGTCGGAAATCACTTCGATCAAGGCTTCGTTCACGTCTACTGCCTGCTTGGCAATCCCGGCCTGCTGATGTTGCACCCGTGACAAGGTCAGCAATTGCTGTACGGTATGTGTCATCCGCGATACCGCTTGCTGGGCTTTTTGCAAGGCTTGGTCGCGCATTTGCGTATCGGTGGTTTTTTGTGCCACCTGAATTTGTGTCAACAGACCCGCCAATGGCGTGCGCAGTTCGTGGGAGGCGTCGGAGGTAAAGTTGCGCTCATTAGCAAAAGCCTGTTCCAGCATCGCAAACAAGCTATTGATTTGCGTGACCACCGGCAACACTTCGTCCGGCAAACTATCAACCGACAGCGGTTGCAGATAGCCGGCGGCGCGGCTGGCCAGTTGTTCCTTGACCTGATTGACCGGCGACAAGGTACGACTGACGATCCACCAGATCATCATGCCCAATATCGGCAATGCGATCAAAAAACCGATCACTTGCTGGCCGGCGATGCCTTCCACCAATTCCCGGCGGATATCGTCGCGCTGGCCAACATGAATCACATAATTGCCGTTTTCCGTACTCAAACTAAATACGTGCCATAGCTGCCCATCCAGCATGGTTTCGCTGTAGCCGTTTCGCGTCAAGGACAGCGCAAATTCCGGTGCGCTTTCCGAGCGCAACACCAGCCCCTCTTTCACTGAACGTAGCTGAAAGGCAATCTTGCGTTCGTACTTGTGACCGAGGATGGGCGTGTCGAACAGCTCCGGAGTTTTGTCGCGCTCCCAGAGCTTGGTCAGGGCCCGTTGCCGGACCATGTTCTCGACAAAGGCGTGTACCACGCGTGCCGACTGAGCTAATTCGGCGTTGAATAGTTCGGTGATTTCGTCGCGGGTTTGTTTGTAACTGATGTAGGCGGTCACGCCCCAAACCAGCAACAGCGAGGTGAGGAGCGACAGCAGCAGCTGCTTTTTCAGCGAACGCGGCGCCAGACGAAAACGTTTGGCCATTAGTTCTCGTCGATGATGTAACCGACCCCGCGTATGGTGCGAATCAGATTGGTATCCAGTTTTTTCCGCAGATGATGGATATGCACTTCCACGGCATTGCTTTCCACTTCCGAGCCCCAAGCATACAAGGACTCTTCCAGGCGGGCCCGGGAAATAACCTGGCCGATATGGCCCATTAGATAGCTAAGTACTTCAAATTCCTTTTGCGCCAAATCAATGGGTTTGCCATTGAAGTACACCTGATGCGCGGCGGGGTCTATGGTGACGCCTTTATGTTCGACCAAGGGCAGGTTATGACCATCGTGACGCCGGGCCAAGGCCCGCAAGCGCGCGCAAATTTCCGCTAGGTCGAAGGGTTTGGTGACAAAATCGTCGGCACCATTATCCAATCCGGCCACCCGTTCGGCGACGCCTTCGCGAGCGGTCAATACCAAAACAGGGGTACTGTCCTTACGGCGGCGCAGGTTTTTCAACACGCTCATACCGTCCATGCGCGGCAAGTTCAGGTCCAACACCACTAGGTCATAATGGTTCAATTTCAGGGCTTCGTCGGCTTGCGCGCCGTCGATCAACCAATCCACCGCATAACCTTCCAGCGTCAAGCCGGCTTTCAAACCATCACCGAGGATGGCATCGTCTTCTACCAATAATAAGCGCATGATCTGTATACCTATGGGCTGAGTGATTAACTTAGCCTGGATTGTAGCAATGATTCCGTAGTGTTCTGTGAGCGAGTAGGCAACTTAAAAGTTCGCTGGGCTTACGGCTAAAACCCAGCGAATTACTAAAACTGCATCAGGCGGAAAGGCTTTGCTCCAGGTTGACGCGCAGGGCCTCCAGAAAATCCTCAGTCGTTAAGTAATGCGAGTCGTTTAAATCGTCGCCGTAGATGCACAAGGCCAAATCCTTGGTCATTTGCCCGGCTTCGACGGTATCGACACAAACTTTTTCCAAGGTTTCGCAGAAATTGATCAACTCGGCGTTGTCGTCCAACTTGCCGCGAAATGCCAAGCCACGGGTCCAGGCAAAGATCGAAGCGATTGGATTGGTCGAGGTTTTCTTGCCCTGTTGATGCATGCGGTAATGCCGGGTAACAGTGCCGTGCGCGGCCTCTGCTTCCATGGTTTTGCCGTCCGGCGTCACCAAGGTAGATGTCATCAAACCCAGCGAGCCGAAGCCTTGCGCGACGGTATCGGATTGCACGTCGCCGTCGTAGTTCTTGCAGGCCCAGACAAAGGCGCCGTTCCATTTCAACGCCGATGCCACCATGTCGTCGATCAGCTTGTGTTCGTAGACGATGCCTTTGGCTTCGTATAAATCTTTGTATTCGGCCTGGTAAATCTCTTCGAAGATGTCTTTGAAGCGGCCGTCGTATTTTTTCAGGATGGTATTTTTGGTGGATAGATACAAAGGCCAGCCTCTATCCAGCGCCACGTTGAAACAGCTGCGGGCGAAGCCGGCGATGGATTCGTCGGTGTTGTACATCGCCAAGGCCACGCCATCGCCTTCGAAGTGATAGACCTCAAAGGATTGTTCGGCACTGCCGTCGTCCGGGGTAAAGCTGATCTTTAATTTACCCTTGCCTTTGGTGACAAAATCGGTAGCGCGGTATTGGTCACCGAACGCATGCCGACCGATGCAGATAGGCTGTGTCCAATTCGGCACCAGGCGCGGCACGTTATTGCAGATGATCGGTTCGCGGAACACCGTGCCATCCAGAATATTACGAATGGTGCCGTTGGGCGATTTGTACATTTTTTTCAAGCCAAACTCTTCCACCCGCGCTTCGTCTGGAGTGATGGTGGCGCACTTGATACCCACACCATGCTTTTGGATAGCGTGGGCGGCATCGATGGTGACCTGATCGTCAGTGGCATCGCGCTGCTCTATGCCTAAGTCGTAATAATCGATTTGCAGATCCAGGTAAGGCAGAATCAATTGGTCTTTGATGAAATGCCAGATGATGCGGGTCATTTCATCCCCGTCGATCTCCACCACCGGATTTTTGACGGATATTTTCTTCATAATCGCTCCTCACCTATCGCTAAAAATGGCCTCAAGTATAGCCTGCCTGCCTCTGAAGCACGGAATGTTTAACGTCTTACTCCCCACTGGCGACGACGCTTTTCGCATTAATCGAATCACGACACGAACTAGGCTATACTGCCGAAACAGCGTCGGCGCATGACGCTGCAAGGCATTGTTCTGTACAGGGTTTTAGCGATAAGCTTAGCTTGGCAACACCGCTTTTTTTAACTTTTTACCGGCAGCACAATGAACCAAAAATAATAAAAAATCATTCTTGAGGAGGTGTACATGGCTAATCAGAACTTCGATTACGAAGCGATAGTCATCGGTAGCGGCTTCGGTGGCTCCATCAGCTTTTGCCGACTGGCGCAAAAGTGGGGCTCCAAGGTGCTGTTACTGGAACGCGGTAGGCATTATCCGATGGGCTCTTTCGCCCGCTCACCCAAGCAAATTTCCGACAGTTTTTGGAGTGTGGAAGGCGACGCGGTAGACCGACCGCGTCACATTCAAAACAAAAATTTGCGTGGCCTGTTCGACATCCGTAACTACAAGAAAATGGATGCGGTAATTTCGGCGGGCCTGGGCGGCGGTTCGCTGATTTACGCCAACGTCTTTCTGGAACCACCTGAACAAGTATTCGAGCAAGGCTGGCCGACCGGCTTAGATAAAACCACCCTCGCTCCCTATTATAAAATAGCCAAACAAGTCTTGGGTGCCCGCCCGGTGCCATCCTGGCAAACCGACGACCGCCGAAAAATCGTCCGTACCGAACTTTTTCAAGAGTTTGCCGCCCACGATAACCGCACCAGCAAATTGGCCGACATTTGCGTGTTCTTTGGTAACGATTACAACTACCAAGGTTCAGACACACCTATCCCTATCGGTTTGCAAGAAAAAAATCGTTACGGCGCCACGCAAACCTCGTGTACCTATTGCGGCGAATGCGATGTGGGTTGCAATACCCACTCCAAAAATACCCTGGATCTTAACTATATCCACGCCGGCCAGCAGACCCATGGCGGCCAAGTATTTACCGACTGCCAAGCCGAAAAAATTATTCCTCTCAATCAGCATGGCGATGACGACAGCTCCGCTGGCGGGGAATTCGGTTATCGGGTGGAATTTCAAAATTTCGCCTCGGGAAAGCTGGAAAGCCTGAAAACCCGCCGCGTGGTGGTATCGGCGGGCACGTTCGGCAGCAATGAGTTGTTGCTGCGCTGCCGCGATGTGCATCGCAGCCTACCCAAACTCAGCGAACAACTGGGACGCTGGTTCTCCGGCAACGGCGACTTTTTATCGTTCGTGATCGAAGGCAAAAAAGACGCCGATCCCAACTACGGACCGGTGATTACCCAATACACCGATTACAACCTGTTCGACCGCTTCAACAGACAGCAGGCTTTTGTATTGGAAGATGCCTCCTATCCGGCTTCACTGGCCTGGTATATCGAAGGCGTATTCCCGACCAGCACCTTGCGCAAGCTGGTCCGCGCCGCGAAAGCCCTGATCGAATGGCTGAAAAAATACCTGAGCAACGGCGTGTGGAACGGCACTTTGGGGTTCTCGCTGCACGAGATATTAAAGGACGATTTATCTTCAAAATCCGTAGTGATGCTGTGCATGGGCCTGGATAACGGCGACGGCACACTGACGTTGAATAAGGCAGACCGTATCGATTTGGACTGGCCGCAAGATACCAGCATGAGCTTGTATCTTGCCATCCTCGCCGTCGGAGAGCGCTTCAAAAAATTTGTCAAATCCAATTGGTTTTTCCCGCTGCCGACCTGGGACTTGCCGATCCGCCACAACGTGACCGTACATCCTTTGGGCGGCTGTATCTTGGCCGACTCGCCGGATAAGGGCGTGGTCAGCGGCCATCCCGAGCAGCGCGGCCAAGCCTTCGGTTATCAGGGCTTGTATGTGGTGGACGGCTCGATCTTGCCGAGCGCGGTCGGTGCCAATCCGGTAGCGACCATTTCCGCGACCGCGGAATGGATTGCGGAAGGCATCACCGGCATCAAACCCGATGCCAGCCTGGGCGTGTAAACCCAATTCACAGGACTACTGACATGA
>Ga0123388_1079530_pt1 | contig 10355 bp, 7 predicted proteins | sample T0HHNO3metaT_FD_89916 | JGI IMG/M metagenome (GOLD analysis project Ga0123388, IMG submission 89916) | Methane-oxidizing artificial microbial communities from Washington, USA to study methane cycling - T0-HHNO3 metaT (Metagenome... | ecosystem: Engineered > Modeled > Simulated communities...
CCTATCAACCCGTCAGGATTTGCAGAGAATGCGCAGTTTATCGCATCTCCCAATTTTGACGAACGCGCCCCGCATACAGGCTGCGCGGACACAGCCCCTGCAGCCGGCATCAGTTTAATCGTGATCCACAACATCAGCCTGCCTCCCGGCCAGTATGGCGGCAATGGCATTGTTGAGCTGTTTACCAACCGGCTCGATCCTGACGCACATCCCTACTACGCCCAGATCCATACCTTCAAGGTATCTGCGCATTTCCTGATCCGGCGCGATGGAACAGTCATCCAGTTTGTATCATGCCTGAACCGTGCCTGGCATGCTGGCATATCAAACTGGCAGGGGCGTGAACGTTGTAATGATTTCTCTGTCGGAATTGAGCTTGAAGGCAGCGATTTTGAAGCCTTTGAGCCTATGCAATACCAAACCCTGAACAATTTAATTGCCGGAATCAGGAATGCCTACCCGATTCAGTCTATAGTAGGGCATTCTGATATTGCGCCTGGCCGCAAAACGGACCCAGGCCCATATTTTGACTGGCAGCAAGTGACCCGGTAAGCGCTGCTCGCCGGCAGTTTTAATAATACGAACCAGATAGTTAGCCGAATTATTTATGCAAACAAAAACACCATTGATTCTACTGGCCCTGATAATGGCCCTGATTGCCGGCTGCGGCAGCAAAGATAAAGCCGGTGATGCCAATGCCGGCGCAAAGAAAGGCCCGAAACCTACGCTGGTCACGGTAACGCAGGTAAAAGACACCGCCATAGAAATCACGGAATCTGCTGTAGGTTCGATTGAGGGGCTGATCGACCCTACTATTGCTGCAGAGGTTGCAGCGCGCGTGATCAAAGTGCATGTCAGCCCGGGACAGCGGGTAAAGAAAGGCGAGCTGGTTGCAACCCTGGATGCCACAGACTATGCCTTGCAGCGCAATGAAGCCCTGGCGGAGGTCGCACGTATCGAGGCCTTGCTGCAGAACCAGACCAAGATCGTGACGCGCAGCCAGGCGCTGGTCAATAAGAACTTCATTTCACAGAATGCGGTCGATACCGACCTCGCGCAGCAGAACGTGCTTAAAGAACAGCTGGCGGGAGCGCGCGCCCGTGTTGACACCATCAACCACAGCAGCAGTAAAACGAAGATTTATGCACCGACGGACGGTGTCGTCGAAAAGAAGATCGTTGACACCGGCGAGTTCGTAAAAGTGGGCGATCCGCTATTGCAGATCATTTCAAACAAACGCCTGCGTGCGCACATCCCGTTTCCTGAGCGCATCAGCAATCAGCTGAAGCCAGGCATGAAAGTACGTTTAAGCACACCCACCAGCACCAGAGTGGTGGAATCCGAAATCCGCGAATTGAAGGCCATGATTATAGAAAGCAACCGCTCCATCGACGTGATTGCCGACATCACCGACGAGTCTGACTGGCAGCCCGGCGCGAGCGTCACCGGTACGGTCGTGATCGGGGAACAGCCTTCTGCCTTGATGGTTCCGGAGCAGAGTGTCGTGCTGCGGCCGGCAGGGGAAGTGGTGTACCTGGTAAAAGACGGCAAAGCGCATCAAGCGATCGTGAAGACAGGGCAACACCAGAAAGGGCTGGTGGAGATTACGGAGGGATTGCACGCCAACGATACGATCGTGATGGATGGTGCCGGTTTTCTCACCGACCAGGCGCTGATTCAGGTGACAGACAACCACACCGCACGATGACTACTGCCTTAAAAATACAGGAATCGTCTGCTACCATATTGCCTGATTCTCAAACTGCCTGATACAAAGACCGCCGCATGACACTACCCGAACTCTCGATCAAACGCCATGTTCTTGCCTGGATGCTGTCAGGCGTCATCGTACTGTTCGGCATCATTTCATACCAGCGCATCGGCATTGACCGCATCCCTGCGATTGATTTTCCCATCATCGTAGTGAATACCACGCTGCGCGGCGCCAATCCGGATGTGGTGGACACCAGCATTACCAGTATCATCGAATCTGCCATCAACACCACGCCGGGGATCGAACACATTCAATCATCCTCATCACCCGGTGTTTCCACCATCACCATTACGTTTTCGCTGGATAAAGACATTGACGTAGCCTATAACGAGGTGCAGGCCAAGGTCAGCCAGGTATTGCGCCGGCTGCCGAACGATACCGACCCGCCTGTCATACAGAAAGTTGACACCAATGCCTCGGCGGTCATCTGGCTGGCGCTGAGCGGCGACCGTACATTGCAGCAACTGAACCTATATGCGAACAATGTGCTGAAGAAAAAATTCGAGACCATTAACGGCGTAGGTGAAGTGACGATCGGCGGCCGCCGCGACCGCGTCATCCGTGTCAATATCAAACCGGAACAGATGGCTGCCTATAAGGTCACGGCAGATGACCTGATTTCGGCGTTCAACCGCGAACACATACAGTTGCCGGGCGGCTTCCTGGTAAGCGCGCAATCAGAACAGCTGCTGAAGCTGGATATGGAGTTTCATAACGTCAGGCAGTTGGGTGAATTGATTGTTGCAACCAATGCGGGGGTCTCCATCCGCCTCAAGGACATCGCGACTATAGAGGATGGCATCACCGACAACCGCCAGATCGCCCGCTACAACGGCAAGCCTACCGTGGGCCTGGGCATGGTCAAGATCGCAAACGCCAACACGGTTGACATCATCCGCGAGGTCGAACGCCGCCTTGAACAGGACATCCGCCCCAACCTGCCTCCGGGCATGGATCTGGAAATATCCACCAACGATTCGATTTTCATTAACCAGCTCGTTGCATCGCTTAAAGAACACCTGGTAGAAGGCACGCTGCTGGCCGCCCTAATCGTTTTCATCTTCCTGCGCTCCATACGCTCCACGCTGATTGTCGCCACGGCAATACCGGTCTCGCTGCTGGCGGCGATTGCCGTCATGTATTTCTCAGGCTTCACTTTCAACTCCATGACCCTGCTGGCGCTACTGCTGCTGATAGGCGTGGTGGTCGATGACGCCATCGTAGTGCTTGAAAACATCTACCGCCATCGCGAACACATCGACCCCAACCCGATCAGTGCCGCCCTGAACGGTGCCCGGGAAGTGACTTTCTCCGTGACCGCCGCCTCACTCTCTCTGGTATGCATCTTTGCACCGGTCATTTTCATGGATGGCATGGTAGGTAAGTTCTTTAACTCGTTCGGGGTGGTCGTGACGTTCGGCGTACTTGCATCATTGTTTGTTTCACTGACGCTCACGCCCATGCTCTGCTCACGTTACCTTTCCGTATATCATCATGAAAACAGGATTTACGGTTTTATCGGTAACGTACTGGGATCGCTGGATAACGTCTATAAGAAGCTGCTGTTCGTTTCGCTGCGGCACCGCGGCCTGGTGCTGCTGATCACCGTGACATTCGTGCTGTTCAGCGGTTATTTTTCATTCAAGTACGTAGAAAAGGATTTTGTACCTGAATCCGATGAAAGCAGTTTCAGCATTACGGTCAAGACGCCGCTCGGCTCCAGCCTGGAGTACACCGATTCACGCATGAGAATGATCGAAGCCATCATTGCCGGCCACAAGAATGAAGTGGAGAGTTTTTACTCTACCATCGGCGCCGGCTCACGCGGACAAGTCAACCAAGGCAACGTCAACGTACGCCTGAAACCGAAAGAGCAACGCAACAAGAGCCAGCAGGCTTTAATCAAGGACCTGAAAAAAGAACTGGACACGATCCCCGGGGTGCGTGCGATCCCCACCGGAGCTTCGGTGGTGCGCGGCCAGCGCTCGGAAAAACTGCAATTCAACCTGACCGGCAGCAACCTGCAGGAAATCGGCCGAATTTCAAAACTGCTGCAGGACTCACTCAGCAGCAACCCGAACATGGGTAAAGTCGATCTGGATGTACAGCTGGACCTGCCGCAGCTCAACATGAAAATAGACCGGGAGCGTGCAGCAACCCTAGGCTTGAACGCTACCGACATTACGACCGCAGTCAGCCTTTATGCGGGCGGCATCAACGTAGCCAAATACAATGATGAGAACGGCGACGGCCAGCGTTATGACATTCGCCTGAAAGCGCATGAGTCGGACTTGAAAAATACCGAAGACCTGCGCAAGATATTCCTGCGCAGCAGCAATGGCCAACTGGTGCGCCTGGATGCGGTAGCCAGCTTCGTACCTGAGCTTGGCGCTGCCGTTATCGGGCGTTACGACCTGCAGTATGCGGCAAATTTTTATGCCAATCCGGGCATGCCGCTGGGTGACGCCGTTGACCTCGTAAAAACGACTGCCGCCAGAATCGTTCCTGCCGAATACAATATCAAAATGGTCGGGCAGGCAGAGGAATTCGGGAAAACCTTTAAAAATATCCAGTTCGTATTCTTGCTAGCCTTTATCCTGCTCTACATGGTATTGGCCAGTCAGTTCAATTCGTTCATACAGCCATTCATCATCATGCTCGCGCAGCCGCTGGCGATCATAGGTGGCCTCATTGCACTGCTGATCTCCGGCGATACGCTCAACATGTTCTCGATGATCGGGCTGGTGCTGCTGATCGGCCTGGTGGCCAAGAACTCGATCCTGCTGGTGGATCTGACCAATCAGCTGCGCGATAAGGGAACAGGTATTGATGATGCGCTCAAGGAAGCCTGCCCGATCAGGCTGCGCCCGGTGGTGATGACCTCACTGACGATCATCCTGGCACTATTGCCGGCCGCCCTCGGCCTTGGTGCCGGTTCCGAGACCAACAAGCCGCTGTCGGTCGCCATCATCGGCGGTATGGTTTCATCCACCTTGCTGACACTGGTCGTGGTGCCGGCCGCTTACTCCCTGGTGATGCACGGCCTGGAAAAATGGGAAGCCAAAAGGGTAAGCCTGGCTAAAAGATTTCACCCCTGATCCTGATAATCAGAGCGGTTTTTCAAGCAGCTCCAGTTGCAGGCCGGTCATTTTAGGCTGCCACATATCGGGATTAACGGGGAATGTTTTAACCATACCGGTGCGCCGGTAGCCGCGCCGCTCATAAAAAGCAATCAGCTCATGGCGCAGCGTGATGACATGCATGCAGCACTTTTTCACCGACCAGTGCTGCACAGCATAGCTTTCAGCATAAGTGAGCAGTTGCTTACCTACACCCAGGCCCTGCATGGCAGGGTTCACCACAAACAAGCCGACATGTGCCGCATCAGCCTCTTTCTCAAGACAGACTGAAGCAATCAGGTCATTGCCGTTCATGCATAGCAGGATCACACAGTGTTCAGATTCGATGAGATGCTGCACTTCTGCGGCCGTAGTACGCAAGCCATCAAGCAGGTCAGCTTCAGTGGTCCAGCCTTGCCGGCTGGTATCGCCGCGATACGCACTATTCGCCAGTGCGGCAATGCTGGCTGAATCCGCTGCCAGGGCAGGCCGGAAAAATAGTGAAGGCATCATCAGGCTTCAGGCGCGGCGGCGAGTTTCTGCACTACAAGGCTGCCCACCATATCGCCTTGTACGTTCACGGTAGTGCGCAGGGTATCCAGCAGCCGGTCTATTGGCAGAAGGATGGCAATCGCTTCGGCAGGCAATCCCACCGACTGCAGCACCATGACCATGGTCACCATGCCGGCACTGGGGATGCCGGGAGCGCCCATTGCGGCGATCATTGCTGTAAAGAACACGATCAGCTGCTGGGCGAAACTCAGCTCAACGCCAACCAGGTTGGCAATAAACAATGCGGCAGCGGCCTCATACAGGGCTGTACCATCCATGTTAACCGTAGCTCCCAGGGGCACGACAAACCCTGCGATCTCTGGCCTGACTTTCAGGTTCCGGGTGGTGCAGCGCATGGTAATGGGTAGCGTCGCATTGCTGGAACTGGTGGCAAATGCAGTAATCAAAGCTTCTCGTGCGCCTCGCCAGAATGCCAGTGGTGTTGTGCCTGTGATCAGATACAACAGCAAAGGCAGGATCACGACACCGTGCAGCAATGTAATACCGGTTACCACGCCCATAAATTTAGCCAGCGTGCCTATCATTGCGGTGTCCTGTGTCGCGACCAATTTAATCAGCAAAGCCATGATGCCGAACGGCGCCAGCACCATCACCCAGCCAACGATACGCATCGTGATCTCCTGGGCTTCCTGCAATAAAACCAGTATATTCCGATAGCGCTCCCCGCCCATGACTAACGCAATACCGAGAAACAGGGCAAATATTACGACAGCCAGCACATTGCCCTCGCTCAGGGCTTTGAATGGATTTACAAACAAGCCATGCAGAAACTGGGTCGCGAATTCGGACGGACTGATCTGCGCGGCAGAGAAATTCCGCATCGCGTCACTGAACATTGCGATCTCAACACCGGCACCGGGTTTGAAATAAAGGCTGGCAGCCATACCCAAGGTGATGGCAATTGCCATCGTGAACATGAAAAACACCAGGGTGGCCACCCAGACACGGTGCATCTGCCGGTGCTGACGCAGGTTGGCGATACCCACAGTGATAGAGCAGAACACCAGCGGGATCAGGATCATTTTAAGCAGATCAATGAACAGCGTGCCAACCAGGCCGGACGCATACAGCCCGGTCTGCACAAACGGATGCGCAGTGCCCAGACTATGAAAATACACACCGGCAGCAACGCCGAAGATTGCGCCGAGTAGAATCTGTGTATTCAGGCCAGGCAGCTTCATAAGCTATTTAATTACTCTGCCGCTTTAGGTTTAGCAGCTTTAACTTTGGCGACTTTTGGTTTCTCAGCTTTAGGCTTTACGGCCTTTGCTTTTTCAACTGTTGGTTTGTCAGTTTTCGGTTTGGCTGTTTTAGGCTTCGCCGCTTTTGGCTCAGCTTCGTCAGCCTCAGCCATCACGGCAGGTTCGACTGCTGCACCCTCAACCTGTGCAGGTACTGCACTCGCTTCAGTATCAGCTTGATCTGTGCCGGCTTCATGTACGGCCTGTGTTTTTTCGAACACCGCGGCAAAGAAGCCATCGGTATTGTGCAGATGCGGCAGCAGTTTCAGGTAATTGCCGGTATCCAGCTCAATATGCTGCTGTGCCAGAATCTCTGCGGCATTCAACAATTTGAAATCCGGATGTGTCGCCAGAAACTGTTCTGCGATTTTCTCGTTCTCGTCATTGAGCAGGCTGCAGGTTGCATAAATGAGGCGACCTCCGGTTTTAGTGAGCTTGGCGGCACGCGCCAGAATATTGGTTTGCTTCACATTCAGCTCGGCAACATCTTCCGGCATCTGGCGCCATTTCAAATCAGGGTTACGGCGCAAGGTACCTAAACCGCTGCATGGCGCATCGACCAGCACGCGATCAAACTTGCCATTCAGGCGTTTCAATTTAGGGTCGGTCTCGCTGCTGATCACTTGTGCATGCATATTACTCAAGCCGGAGCGCTTGAGGCGCTGGCCAAGGTTATGCAGGCGCTTCTCGGACACGTCAAACGCGTACAGACGGCCGGTGTTGCGCATCAGTGCGCCGATTGCCAGGCTCTTGCCACCGGCACCCGCGCAGAAGTCCGCAACCATCATGCCGCGTTTAGGTGCCACCAGGTATGACAGCAGCTGGCTGCCCTCGTCCTGCACTTCGATTTTGCCTTCCGTAAACAATACATGGCGGCCGATATTCATGCGGTTAGGCATGCGGATACCGATAGGGGAATAAGGTGTCCTGCTGATATTCGTCTCGCCGGAAGTGTTTTCAGAGATGAATTTTGCCAGCACCTCATCACGGTTGCCTTTGATCGTATTCACACGCAGATCCAGCGTAGCCTGCTCATGCATGCTGCGGCCAATCGCAAGCGCATCCTTTTCGCCATATTGGGCAACGAGTTTGTCCCACAGCCAGTCACGCACATCGGCCTGCACCGCTAACGGCAGATTCTCGGTAGACTTTGCCTTGATCATGTGCGCCCACTCTTTCTGCTGTTCGTTGAGCATGGGTTCCAGTTCACGGATACTCATGCCCTGCACGCGCAGCAGATAAGCCAGGATCAGCTTGCGCGCATCATCCGGATCATCTTCTTCATTGGCCGTCACCGTACTCAGAAAACGCAGGCGGCGCAGAACGCCGTACACGCTCTCCGCAACAAATGCACGCTCTTTGGTACCTAGCTCCCTGTTGTTGCGAAAGAATTCGCTTAATTTAGCGTCCGCAGGGCTGCTGAATGTCAGCAGATTAGATAAAACCACAGCAGCTTGGCGGATCAGATTAGGCGTCATATTTGATTTTCTTTACGTAAAATTTCTTTAATTTTTTAATTACAGCTGTTACAAAACAGAACATTCCGAGGCTTTTGCACGAAACAAAAAATACATCAACTTTCAGCAGAGTTTTCTAAAACCGTCATTCCCGCGGAGGCGGGAATGACGCAGTCGATGGATTTTAGTTGAAAATTGACCGTGCAGAACTCTCATCTACTCCATACGCAACTCGGTCAGTGTCTGTTCCAGCTTCTGCCCGTTATCATCCACCATCAGGATTTTTACAGGTACATAGTGATAATCGGCAGCGAGCCACAGTTCCTTGGTCTCTTGTGTATCCTGTACCGGTGGCGCCAGGTGCTGGGTTTTATATTGCACGCCCGCGCTGGTAATCACTTCAGTTTCAGGATTGATATGGTATTGATACTGGTTAAGTTTCTTGCCGGTGGTCAGCGTTACCGTGATGTCACCTTTTAACGGCTTGGCCAGAAACATGAACTGGTAAGCGAAGCTTGCCAGGTCCTGGGTGCCTGCTGTGAGCGGCGCTTCTTTCAGCTTGCCTTTAACCGTCAGGCGCAGATTCTGTTTAGTCCAGTCGAAATCTGCCAGCACGGCTTTCTTGGGGTTATCGCCCTGGCGCAGCTCGAAATGAACAGGTTTCAGCCCTTGCGCCGTCATTTCGCCGCTGCTGGTCAATACACGCTCACCAAACAACGCATAAACACCGATCCCTTTGGTAACACTCTCGACCTTATAGCCAGTGCCGCTGACAATGAACTGCTCGTGAACCTTGGCAAACGGCTGGCCATTTTTTGTCACTTCGTACACAGCCTGAATGCGTTTAGGCATGGCGGCATTTGATAATGCCGCCTGTTCTGCCATCACGGATGTTGCCGACAACAGAACTGCCAGGTTTAGTAGTTTAAACAATGTAAATATTTTGATGTGATTAAACACAAGATTTCCTTTAATTTAAGAAACACATCAATCTAACGCGCCAGCAGAGGTTTCGTTACGTGGCGTTTCATTACAAGGCTAATCGGTTAAACGACAATCGTCGGTGCTTCACCTGCATTCTGGGCACGGATATGGCCGATTTCGAACACGGTCTCACCGGAGGCTTCCAGCAATTGCTTCGCCTGCGCCACATGCTCTTTTGCCACAATCACTGCCATGCCGATGCCGCAGTTGAATGTTTTATAAAGTTCGCTCGGCACAATGTTGCCCTGCGCCTGCAACCATTGGAACAATGGCGGCAGCTGCCAGCCATCGGCCCTGATTTCAGCAGTCAAACCTGCCGGCAGCACACGCGGGATATTCTCGGTAATGCCGCCGCCGGTAATGTGCGCCATGCCTTTTACCGGCAAGGCTTCAATCAGTTTCAGCAATGATTTCACGTAGATACGTGTAGGTTCCATCACCACATCCTTGAATTTCCTGCCGTGGAAATCCGATTCAAAATCAATGCCTGATTTTTCGATCAGCTTGCGGATCAGTGAGTAACCGTTGGAATGTGCGCCGCTCGAAGCCAGGCCCAGCACGACATCACCGGCAGCAATCGTCGTGCCGTCAATCAGTTTGGATTTATCTGCACAGCCCACCGCAAAACCTGCCAGGTCATATTCACCGGCCGGGTACATACCCGGCATTTCAGCAGTTTCGCCGCCTACCAAGGCACAGCCAGACTGCTCACAGCCTTGGGCGATGCCTTTAATCACTTGCGCGGCTACGCCGACTTCCAGCTTGCCGCAGGCAAAGTAATCCAGAAAGAACAGTGGCTCGGCACCCTGCACCAGAATATCGTTCACGCTCATCGCTACCAGGTCGATACCTACGGTGTCATGCTTATTCAATTCAAAAGCGAGTTTGAGCTTAGTGCCCACGCCATCAGTACCGGAAACCAGAATCGGCTCTTTGAATTTTTGCGGTACCGCAAACAAAGAACCAAAACCGCCGATGCCGCCAAGCACTTCCGGACGCATCGTGCGTTTGGCAAAAGGTTTAATTTGCTCAACTAAGGCATCGCCCGCTTCAATATCTACCCCTGCATCGCGGTAGCTGATAGAAGTTTTATCTGAATTATTGGCGCTCAAGTCCGTTCTCGCTTTCTACTAAAAGTATGTTCTGTCGTGATCATTCTGGATATTGCATGAGGGCGCGTGATGATAATAAAGTCGTTTACGTGGCA
>Ga0123388_1038961_pt1 | contig 10313 bp, 10 predicted proteins | sample T0HHNO3metaT_FD_89916 | JGI IMG/M metagenome (GOLD analysis project Ga0123388, IMG submission 89916) | Methane-oxidizing artificial microbial communities from Washington, USA to study methane cycling - T0-HHNO3 metaT (Metagenome... | ecosystem: Engineered > Modeled > Simulated communities...
CATCAATGCTCAGGTAAAAGCAGTTGGGATTAGCACAGAGGTGCCACTAAATGTAACTGGTACGGTTGAATCGCCTTTACTATACCCAACAGGTGCAACAATAGCTGGCGCTGCATTAGGAACTGCCATAATGGGGCCGGGGGTTGGCACTTCAGTAGGTGCAAAAGTTGGCGGCTGGGTCGACAATATGTTCGGTAGAAAATGAGATCAACTACTGAAAGCGATATCATCTAGACTTCAAGTCTAATCAGACAATCATTACTTAACTCGGGAGTCTATGATGATTGAACGTAAAGACAGCACATTTGATAAGGTCGTTAAGTTAGGTCTTGCGCTCTCACAAACTAAGCAGTTTACAGCAGCTGACAAAATAGCTGGTTTGGACGATTCACGATGAACCTAATATAGTCAGCGTGGTTCGCTAGGACTCACTCATAGCTATAGCAATTAGTCATCAAAGGCGAGGAAGGCTATTGAGACTCCTTATCTTGACCCCAGTGAAACTTATGCATGATGCGGTGCACTATTGGCGCTAAGATGAGTCCTGCCACAATAATGAATACCAAGCCTGCATAAAGCGCATATATACCAGCAAATAATTTTCCAGCGTTCGATACTGGTGCGTCTACAGGTCCCATACCGCCCAAGAGCATTGCCGTATTTAGGAAAGCGCTACGCCATGATAGTTGCTCGTAGTGCTCATAGCCAGCCATTCCAATAATTAAAGACAGGCATAATAGGGCGAGTGCAACAGCTGCGTGAAGAAGCATTCGTTTGAAGAAAAGCTTTGTGGAGATAGGTGAATGTTTTTTTTGCTCGTACATGGGCTCGACCATTGGGTTGGATACTAAAACTTTAACACTACATTACACATTTATTAAATTAAAACCGGGTTTTAAATGCATCAAATATTGCGCTACCACCTCAACTTGCGCTTGTTTGGGATTATGTCCAGCTCTTGATGCCCTAAAACTTAGACTAAGCTACCAAATCCGCGTAGTAATCACAAGTGCTAGCATAGGTATATACGTCACCCTAGTACAGCAGCGACAGCGGCAACGTGCTAAACAACTCATAGGAAAATACTTTATAAGCTTCAGCCTTCCGCTCCTCTAATCGTTACCCTAAACACGACAAAACCCTTAAATGCACAAAAGCCAGCAAAATAGCTGGCTTTTATATTATGTAGCTCATTGATTAAATGTAAAATATTGGTCGGGACAGCAAGATTCGAACTTGCGACCCCATGCCCCCCAGGCATGTACGCTACCAGGCTGCGCTATGCCCCGAACCTATGTTGTAACTAGCTTACAACAAGACAGCCATTATATCGTAAAAGGTTGGTGGCAATAAAAGACGTTTAGAAATAAATCTGTGTGTACTTAAGCTGATACTGCTGGACGAAGTAAATTTAGAATTTCTAACAGTTCAGCTTTAACTGAAGTGAAATCAAACTCTTTATTATTAACAGATAATGAAGAACTCAAATCTGATTGTGTAGGTGACTGCACTGTATCGGCTTTAATCTCAGACTCATCTGGACCATCAAGACGATTACGTGCTCCGCTGATGGTAAAGCCTTGTTCGTACAACAATTCGCGAATACGGCGAATAAGCAGTACTTCGTGGTGCTGATAATAACGTCGATTACCGCGACGTTTAACAGGTTTAAGCTGAGTAAATTCTTGCTCCCAATATCTGAGCACATGGGGCTTCACACCACAAAGCTCACTAACTTCACCAATGGTAAAGTAGCGCTTTGCTGGTATCGGCGGTAACTGCACTTTTATATTGTGTTCACTCATACTGTTAAACTTGTTTAATCATTCACTTAGTTAAGGTAATTTGCTTCTACTTTACTTTTTAACTTTTGGCTTGCATGAAAAGTCACTACACGACGAGCTGTAATTGGTATTTCCTCGCCAGTTTTAGGGTTGCGACCTGGGCGCTCAGATTTTTTACGTAATTCAAAATTACCAAACCCTGATAACTTCACACTATCACCAGCTTCTAACGCAATACGCACCTCTTCAAAAAATGCTTCAACCATATCTTTGGCTTCACGTTTATTTAACCCAACTTGCTCATAGAGTAAATCAGCAAGTTCAGCTTTTGTTAATGTCATACCCACTCCCATTTCATTTCTAGCTTTTGAGCTTATTTTTAATGTACAGATTATTATTTTATAAGTTAAATTTACAACGCCACTAATTAAAATATAGCTGCACAGTTAAAATCAAGTCACATAGTTTTGTGATCTAATTTCTAAGTGTTGCAGCAAATTGATTTTGTAATAATTGTAGCAGATTAGTAATGGTTGTGTCGGCATCACTATCAGTTAATGTTTTTTGAGTATCGTGCATAAGTACTGATAATGCAAGGCTTTTTTTATTTTCAGCGACGCCTTGACCTTGGTATAAATCAAACAATGCTACTTCAGTTATCAATGGGATATCAGCTTTTTTAATCGCATTAAACACCTCACCAACTACAATATTCTCATCCAAAACGACTGCCAAATCACGACGAATTGGTAGCAGTTTAGAAACTTCTTGATAAGCTGGAATTTGATGACTGGATATAGCTTCTAAATCTAACTCGAATAAATAAGTAGCTTTCATTAAGCTGTATTGTTGCTGCCATTTTGGATGTAGTTTACCTAGCCAGCCAATCACTTTGCCATCTAGTAAAATCTGTGCAGTTTGTCCAGGATGCAAAGCGATATGCTCGGCTTTTTCATAGCTCACTTTAGCGCCAACTAACCTATCAACATGCGCTTTAACTTCAAAAAAGTCTACTTCAGTGCTATCTGTAGCCCATTGTTCAGGCTTTGTGCTACCGTATGCAAGTCCTGAAACACGTGTAGTCTCTACAAAGCCATTGGCTTGTTTAAAATAAACGGCACCGATTTCGAACAAGAATGCACGATCGTGCTTACGATTCAAGTTATAAGTTAAGGTATCGAGCAGCCCGCCCCATAAACTAGTGCGCATCACGCTCAAATTGCTTGCAATAGGGTTCTGAAGTTTGATGGGCGTGTCATTGCCAAGCAAATCCCGCTCCCAACTCTCATCTACAAAGCTGTAATTAACAACTTCCTGATAACCGACCGCAACCAAACTATCGCGCAGTTTGTTTTGATGTAGTCTTGCTTCAGGCGCAGGTAACATAAGCAAATTGGCGACTGGCGCAGTTGCTGGAATATGGTCGTAACCATGCAAACGTGCTATTTCTTCGATTAAATCCTCTTCAATGCTAATGTCGAATCTATAGCTTGGTGGCACGACAGTGAAGACACTATTCACTTCTGTGAATACAAAGCCTAGCTGTGTAAGTAACTGTGCAACTTTAGCCCCTTCAAGCGGAATGCCTAATACTGATACTAAGCGCGCCATTCTTAATTTAACTGGTTGGCGTACAGGCAAGCTGCCAACAACTTCTGTTACCTCACCCGCTTGGCCACCACAAATTTGTAGAATCAATTGAGTAGCATATTCAAGTGCATTTTTTGTATTACCAAAATCCACGCCACGTTCAAAACGGTAAGATGAATCGGTACTTAAACCCAATCTACGCGCTTTACCGGCAATGACTGAAGGCGTAAAAAAAGCACTTTCCAAGAAAATTTCAGTTGTAGCGTCATCTACAGATGTCGGTTTACCACCCATAATACCTGCTAGCGCTGCAGCACCATTTGCATCCGCAATCACCAAGTCATCAGTTTTCAACTCTACAGTTTGATCATTAAGTAAGCTGAGTGATTCATTGGCACTTGCAAAGCGAACTGTAATATCGCCGTTTAGCTTAGCTGCATCAAACGCATGCATGGGTTGCCCTAACTCAAGCAACACATAATTTGTGACATCCACTAATGCACTAATGCTGCGCAGACCACTCCGTTCAATACGCTTAATCATCCAATCAGGCGTATTTGCTTTCGCATTAACTCCGCTAATTAATCGACCGCAATAGCGTGGGCAAACTGCCTGCTCAGTCACAACCACATTTTTAGTTGATTTTACCGCTGCAGGCACAGCTATAATAGCTTCAAAACGTGTTTCTGCGCCTGTAATAGCTGCAACATCACGTGCAATACCAGTGATGCTTAAGCAATCACTACGATTAGGTGTTAACTTTAATGTGAGTAGATTGTCGTCTAAATCTAAGTGCTCACGGATGCTTTGACCAACAACTGCATTGCTATCTAACTCTAGCAAACCTGTCGCTTCAGCGCTAATGCCAAGCTCTTTAGATGAACACATCATACCGAAAGACTCTACACCACGTACTTTAGCTTCTTTAATCGAGATACCTGGTAACTCAGCGCCTACCATGGCACAAGGGGCAATCAAGCCAGCGCGTGCATTTGAGGCACCGCAGACAATTTGCAGAGGCTCGGCTAAGCCGACATCGACTTTGCATACTTGTAAGCGGTCTGCATCTGGATGTTTTTCAACTAAAAGTATTTTAGCTACAACCACTTTGCTAAACACAGCGGCGACGGGCTGCATCTCTTCAACCTCAAGCCCAGCCATAGTGAGCGCGTGACTAAGCGCCTGACTATCTAAATCAGTGTTTACAAGGCTACGTAACCAATTTTCTGAAAACTGCATAATGCTTTTGAGACCTTAAATTTAGTTTTATTATTTAAATTGGCTTAGGAAGCGCAAATCATTATTAAAGAAGTGGCGTAAGTCATTCACGCCATAACGCAGCATCGTCAAGCGTTCAACACCTAAACCAAAAGCAAAGCCACGGTATTTTTCACTGTCGAGATTGACATGCTTAAACACTTCAGGATGAACCATGCCGCACCCACCAATCTCCAACCAACCACCATTCCAGCTCATATCCATCTCTGCCGAAGGCTCTGTGAATGGGAAGAATGACGGTCTGAAACGCACAGTTAAATCATCACGCTCAAAGAATTTTTGCAAGAAATCTTGCACCACGCCCTTTAAGTTCGCAAAACTAATATCCTCATCAACCCATAAGCCTTCTACCTGATGGAACATAGGCGAATGCGTTGCATCTGAATCCACACGGTACACACGGCCTGGGGCAATAATTTTAAGCGGTGGCGTTTTATTAGTTTTTAACGCATTTTCCATGTAGCGAATTTGTACTGGTGAAGTATGTGTACGTAATACATTCGCTTCATCGATATAAAACGTATCGTGCATCGCGCGCGCTGGGTGATCCTCAGGAATATTCAGCGCTGTAAAATTATAAAAGTCCGTCTCAATTTCTGGACCCGTAGCCACTTCAAAACCAATTGAATGGAATAACTCTTCAACGCGCCTTAAAGTAAGCGTCACTGGATGCAAGCCACCTTGGGACTGAGTGTGTGCTGGCAAAGTTACATCTATAGATTCTTGAGCAAGCTGTTTAGCTTGCTCTGCATCTAAGATCGCTTCACGGCGGGCAGTTAAAGCAGCTTCAACGCCCTGCTTAACCACATTGATAGCAGCGCCAGCGGATGGGCGCTCCTCATTGCTAAGCTTGCCTAAACCCTTTAATGCATCGGTCAGCAAACCTGTTTTACCTAGATATTTAGCTTTTGCTACTTCCAAGTCATTCATCGTTGCACTATTTGCGAAATCTGCTTGCGCTTCTGAAATTAAATGCGTTAAATCGGCCATATATTTTTTGATCTTTAAATGAACTTTTGGTTAAAGCTATACTTTACAATGCATTGATTTTACAGTAAAAAAAAGAGGCCGAGGCCTCTTTTTTACTCAAACTTGATAATTTAAGTTTGAAGTTTCAAGCTTTACAACTTAAACAGCTAAAGCTGTTTTTGCCATTTCAACAAATTTGGCAAATGCTGCTTTGTCAAATACTGCTAAGTCAGCAAGTACTTTACGATCCACTTCAATTGATGCAATTTTCAAACCATTCATGAAACGGCTGTAAGTTAAGCCTAACTCACGTGCACCAGCATTGATACGTGCAATCCACAATGTGCGGAACTGACGTTTTTTCTGACGACGGTCACGGTAAGCATATTGACCAGCTTTCATTACCGCTTGCTTAGCAACGCGGTAAACGTTTTTACGACGACCGCGATAACCCTTAGCGGCTTTTAATACTTTCTTGTGTCTTGCGCGAGCGATGACACCACGTTTTACTCTAGGCATATCGGTCTCCTTATCGTGTTGGCATCATTGCGCGAACGCGTTTGACGTCTGTTGGTGAGATGATCGCCGTGCCGCGTAGTTTACGCTTTTGCTTGGTGGTCTTTTTGGTGAGGATATGGCGTAAGTGAGAGTGAGTGCGTTTCACTTTACCATTACCCAAGAATTTGAAGCGCTTTTTAGCACCGCTCTTGGTTTTCATTTTTGGCATTTTGTTCTCCTTGAACTTAAGTTATGAGTGCTTAGGCATGCCGTTTAGCCGTATCACTCTAGGGTTTACTACAATTTTTACAACTTAACTACTTAATTTTTTTATGTGGGCCAAGCACCATCACCATTTGGCGACCTTCCATTTTTGGAAACTGCTCAACAAGTGCCACTTCTTTTGTATCTGCTTCTACACGTCTAAGTAAGGCCAAACCAAACTCTTGATGCGTAATTTCACGACCTCTGAAGCGTAAAGTGATCTTCGCTTTATCACCATCTTCAATGAAACGAATAATATTACGCACTTTAATTGCGTAATCGCCATCATCTGTACCAGGGCGGAACTTAATTTCTTTTACTTGCACTTGTTTTTGCTTGAGCTTAACTTCGTGCTGCTTCTTGCTTTCGGCATACTTAAATTTGCCGTAATCCATCAATCTGCACACTGGTGGCACCGCATTCGGCGCAATTTCCACTAGGTCAATATCAGCTTCTTCAGCTTTCGCAAAAGCCTCAGCTAACGTTACTATGCCCAAAGGCTCACCTTCTATGCCCACCAAACGAACTTGCGACCCAGTAATGTCGCCATTAATTCGTGTTTCTTTGTCCTGTGCTATATCAAATTCTCCAAATAGTTAAGCCGCGCATTTTCAGAAATGAACTAAAAACCAACTTATATGTGGCTTTCAGCAAGCTTAAGCCTTAGTTTCAATCTCTGCTTTTAAGCGCTCAATTAGCGCTTCAATCGGCATAGAACCTAAGTCTTCGCCTTTTCTGGTACGCACGGCTACATGTCCTGTTTGCATCTCACGCTCCCCTGCAACTAGCAGGTAAGGCATTTTTTGCATACTATGTTCGCGTATTTTATAGGTTATCTTCTCATTTCTCAAGTCAAATTCGCATCTAATGCCATTTTTCTTTAGCATTTCAACTACTTGGCGCACGTAATCTGCTTGATTTTCAGAAATATTCAGTACCATCACCTGTACAGGTGCCAACCAAAGTGGCATTGCGCCTGCATAGTTTTCAATCAAAATACCAATGAAGCGCTCCATTGAGCCAACAATAGCGCGATGCAACATCACAGGATGTTTACGGCTATTATCTTCGGCCACATATTCAGCACCCAAGCGTTCTGGTAAGTTAGGGTCTAATTGTATCGTACCGCATTGCCATAGGCGTCCTAGAGAATCTTTAAGAGTGAACTCAATTTTAGGGCCATAAAACGCGCCTTCTCCTGGCTGATATTCAAAATCAAGGTTATTTAATTTAAGTGCATTTGCAAGCGAAGTTTCTGCTTTATCCCAATCAGCATCAGTACCGATGCGCTTTTCAGGACGTGTAGACAATTTTACCAACACATCATTAAAGCCAAAGTCACCATAGGCTTTGTATAGCATCTTAATAAAATCGGCAACTTCTGCTTCAACTTGCTCTTCAGTACAGAATATATGCGCATCATCTTGCGTAAAACCACGAACGCGCATTAAGCCATGTAGTGAGCCTGATGGCTCGTTACGATGACATGAGCCAAACTCTGCTAGACGCAAGGGCAAGTCGCGGTAGCTATGCAAACTACTATTGAAAATCTGCACATGCCCTGGACAATTCATAGGCTTAACTGCGTAATCACGACTTTCTGACGAAGTCACGAACATACCTTCTCGGTAATTTTGCCAATGCCCGGATTTCTCCCACAAAGTCCTATCCATAATGGTAGGCGTGCGCACTTCTTGATAGTTGTAATCGCGAAACATTTTGCGCATGTATTGCTCAACTTCTTGCCAAATACTCCAACCACGCGGATGCCAAAACACCATACCTGGCGCATCGTCTTGCATGTGAAAGTAATCTAGCTGCTTACCTAGCTTACGATGATCACGCTTTTCAGCCTCTTCGAGTTGAAACAAATATGCTTCCAGCTCTTCTTTATTGCGCCAAGCCGTACCATACACGCGCTGAAGCATCTCATTATTACTATCACCGCGCCAATAAGCACCCGCTAGCTTCATCAATTTAAAAGCTTTTAATTTACCAGTGTTAGGCACATGAGGACCGCGGCAAAGATCGGTAAAATTACCTTCGGTATATAGTGAAACATCTTCACCTGCTGGAATGCTGGCAATAATCTCAGCTTTATAATGCTCGCCTATCGATTTGAAGTAGTCCACAGCTTCATCACGTGGCAATACTTTACGTGTCACTTGCTCATCTTTTTTAGCAAGTTCAACCATTTTCTTTTCAATGGCGATTAAATCTTCAGGTGTAAAAGCACGTTTGTATGAAAAGTCGTAGAAAAACCCATTCTCAATTACCGGGCCGATGGTCACTTGCGCATCTGGGAAAAGCTCTTTAACCGCATAAGCCAACAAATGGGCAGTTGAATGGCGAATAACATCTACGCCTTCAGGATTTTTATCTGTGATGATAGCAAGTTCTGCATCTTGGCTAATCAAATGGGAGGTATCGACTAATACGCCGTTCACTTTACCTGCCAGCGCAGCTTTAGCTAGGCCAGCGCCAATATTCATAGCGACATCCGCTACAGTAACAGGTGCATCGAAACTACGTTCTGAGCCATCTGGCAAGCGAATTACAGGCATATTATTTCCTATTAAATAATTAAAGCCGTTAATTTAACGGCTTTAGCTTTAATTTCCAGTACGTGAAAATCAGTACTTTAAAATTTGGTAGGCAGTAGCAGACTCGAACTGCTGACCTCTTGGATGTCGACCAAGCGCTCTAACCAACTGAGCTAACCGCCTATTATTTTAATCAATTGCTTGAATACATTCTGTGTAATTTCAGGCAGAGCGCGATTTTAGCTGATTGTCGTGTTTGGCGCAAATAACAAACGTGAGTTATATGCATATATTCGCGATTGCGTTTGTTATTGCGCAGTTTTTAAATAGTTAAAAACATTCGGGCTAGCATAGCCATCTGCTGGTAAACGTTGCGCTAGCTGAAAAGCTCTTACCGCATCTTGCGTACGCACGCCTGGAAAGCCATCTGGCTCACCAGCATCATAGCCATGGTTATTTAGCTCAATTTGCAAGGCCTTCATTTGCAGAAATGATAAGGCGCCAAGCTCTGCAAATTGACCTCCCAATATATGCGGTTCTCCATTAAGACGTTTTGCTAATTGCACAACAGAGAGTGCATAATTGATTGAGCGATTCCAATCCATGACTGCATCGAAGTTATCAAACACCATGAAAGCTGGACCGCGCCAACCTTGCGGCAAGATAATAGCCGCTTGTCCTGACACGTTAGGAAGCGCAGATTTAGTAGCATCTAAAATCTGAGTACTAGCAAATGCAGTCGTAGAGTTTTTTATTTTAAAATTAATCTGATGTATGTTTGGTTTGTGCTTTTTGGTTTTTATCTTTTTATTTGCACTATGTACCTGCGTCAATCCACCGGCGGCGGTTAGATTACTTGCCTGCATGGTGTTTACGCCCAGCTTACGCCATTCACTTACAGGTTTTCGAAGAGCGTACTGAGCAGTTTGCCATTCAAAATCTGCGGGTAATTGCACTTCCACCATTGCGGGTTGACCTTTTTGCCAGCCAACTTGGGATAAATAATTGGCGGCAGATGCAAATGCATCGGCTTGAGAATTAACTACATCTATTTTCTTGTCACCGTCACCATCAACTGCATAAGTAATAAAAGTAGTTGGCATAAACTGCATATTGCCGAATGCACCAGCCCACGATCCGACAAATTGATCAACATTGGCATTCCCTGCATCTACCATACGCATTGCATCTATGAGCTGATTGCGGAAAAAGCTGGCGCGTCGTCCATCATAGGCTAAGGTTGCCAAGGCGGATAAGGTATCAATATTGCCCTGATTGCGACCATAATTAGTTTCCATCCCCCAAAACGCTACCAACAAGGCTTTAGGAACGCCGTATTGCAGCTCGATTTTATCCAGCAATTCGGCATGTTGAACAAGGAGCTTAC
>Ga0123388_1033225_pt1 | contig 10275 bp, 4 predicted proteins | sample T0HHNO3metaT_FD_89916 | JGI IMG/M metagenome (GOLD analysis project Ga0123388, IMG submission 89916) | Methane-oxidizing artificial microbial communities from Washington, USA to study methane cycling - T0-HHNO3 metaT (Metagenome... | ecosystem: Engineered > Modeled > Simulated communities...
AGCGTGACGTAACTGCCCAGATTGCGCCGCCACGACTGCAGCAGCACGCGCTCATCCGCGGTCGCGGCGACGATGATTCCATAGGCATTGGAGGTGGCGTAGGCAGCCGGACCGGCGGGCTCGTCGAGCAGGCGCTGGCGCGCGAACAGACCGTCGGCGGCTGCGGGCAGAAGCGTGCGGAACAAGGGCGTGTCGGCGGCTGTGCTCTCGACGCAGTCGGCGCGGCGAGGCAGGCAGGCAAGTCGATGCCCATCGCGCAGGAAGACCGACAGCGTGTAGCCGGCCGGCAGTCCCTGCTCGATCAACAAGGTCGTCAGCAGTTCCGGATCGACGGCAGCGGCCGCTACGCCGAGAAAGCGGTTGCCATCGTTCTCGACCCGCCGGCTGAGCGGAAAGATGTGCCTGCCGGTCAGCTTGCTGATGATGGCCGGCCCAACGAAAAGGCGGTGCTCGTCGGCGCCCGATCCCGATTGCGCCTGAAAGTAGTCCCGCGCCGATACATCGAGTTGCGGTGCCGGAAAGCTGAGCGACATTGCTGCCACGGTGCCGTCGTGCCGCACCAGGAACAGCGACCGCAACTCCGGATTGAGGGCGTGTCGCCTGACCAGAAGCCGGTGCAGGGCAAGATCGGGGGCGGTCGACATGCCGCCGTGAAGCCGGACACCCTCGGCAATGCCGGACAGAAGCCGGTCGTAGGTGGCCAGGTGCTGATCCATGCGCCGCGCGACCACTTCGGCGCTCACGTGCAGCGTATCGAGCGCGCGCTCCAGCGTTTCCGTGCGTGCCGCATCGACGAACATGAAAAGCCGGATGTCGAGCACGCAGACAGCGAGCAGCGCGAGCAGGATCCACCGCCCTCCCGAGAGGCCCTCTTGGCTGCCACTCATTCGTATCCAGACTCCGTTCTGAAGACCCGTCGCCCGGATGGTAGCGCACGCGTGTGGCGCGCCATCGGCGACGCCGTGCGCCGACTGTGTCCGCCAGACCGACTTGCCCTCGCCTTGGCGAGGGGCGGTGGACACAGTCGCTGACAAAGTTCCGACCGCGACGGCCGTAAATCGCGTCAGGCCGGTGAGCGCCTGCACCCTCGATGAATCGCAAATGCGTTCGGTTCGCCCTGTTCATGATGGCCCGGCCGTCTTAGCGTAGTGTCCGTATTAAGCAGGGCCCCCTCCGCCCACTTCGTGGCCGTAGCACGCATTCGCCTTACTGACCGATGAAAGCAGCCCCTCCCGCCAACGAGTCGGCGCGTATCCGTGCTCTGTGCGAACTCGATATCCTCGACTCGCCGCCGGAGGCGGCGTTCGACAACATCACACGCCTGGCCGCCGAGCTGTGCGGGACGCCGGTCGCCCTCGTGTCGCTGGTTGACGGTACGCGCCAGTGGTTCAAGTCGCGCGTCGGCATCGAGGTTACGCATACGTCGCGCGACATCGCGTTCTGCGCCCATGCCCTGCACGCCCCCGATCTGCTGGAGGTCACTGACGCGACGCTCGATCCGCGCTTCGCCGACAATCCGCTGGTCACCGGCGAGCCGGGCATCCGTTTCTACGCAGGTGCTCCGCTGCTCACGCCCGATGGTGAGGTGCTGGGTACGCTGTGCGTGATCGACTGGATGCCTCGCCGCCTCGATGACCGTCAGCGGCGTGCGCTGCGCACGCTGGCTGACCAAGTGATGACGCAGATGCGGCTGCGCCGCCAGCTGGACGTGCAGGCCCGGACCGAAGCCGCACTGAAGGCGCTGGAGGAGCGCTGGCAGTTCGCCCTCGAAGCCAGCGACGAGGGTGTGTGGGACTGGAATCTGCTGACCGACGAGGTGTACTTCTCCGACCGCTGGTGCACCATGCTCGGCCACGCGCCGGAGGACATTCCACACACGCTGCAGGCCTGGTCGTCGCGCGTGCACCCGGATGATCTCGAACCGACGCTGCACTGCGTAGGCGAGCACCTGGCGGACCGCACTCCTTTCTACGAAGCCGTGTTCCGGATGCGGGCAAGCGACGGCAGCGATCGCTGGATACTCGATCGCGGCAAGGTAATGGTGCGCGATGCCGAGGGCAAGCCGCTGCGCATGGTCGGCACACATACCGACATCACCGTCCAGAAGTGTGCGCAGCGTCAGGCGGAGCGCATGCGCGTTCAGCTCGATGAGGCGCAGGCGATCGCCTCCATGGGCAGCTGGGATTTCGACTTGGCGAGTGGCCGCCTGACCTGGACGCAACAGACCTGCCGGCTGTTTGGCATCGCACCCGAGGCGTTTGCCGGGACAATGGATGCCTTCCTCGAGATGGTGTTGCCCGAAGACCGTGCACGCGTGGCCGGCGCGAACACGGATGCGACGCCCGAAGCGCCGGTGATCGAGAACACCTATCGCATCCGCCGCCCCGATGGCGAAATCCGCTGGATGTACGAGCGCGGCAAGGTGCTCTTCGACGTCGAAGGTCGCCCCGAGCGCCGGCTTGGCATGGTGATGGACATCACCGAGCGGGAGCGTGCGCGCGAGGCGATCGCGGCGACCGAAGCACGCTTTCGCAAGGTGTTCGAGGACGCCGCGACCGGCATCGCGATCACCACACTGGAGGGCCGCTTCATCGCCACCAACGCGGCGTACCGGCGCATGCTGGGGTACAGCGAGGAGGAACTGCAGGCGCGCACCTTGTTGTCGATCACGCACGCCGACGACCTGGCACGCAATCGTGCGCTGATGGACGAGGTTCATGGCGGCGTGCGTGACAGCTTCGTCATCGAGAAGCGCTGCATCGCCGCCGATGGCCGTATCGTCTGGGTGCGCATGAGCGTGTCCATGCAGCGCGACGCGGACGGTACCGCGCACAGCATCATTGGTGTCGCAGAAGACATCACACAGCAGCGCGAAGCCGAGGCGCGGCTGCGGCAGAGCCAGGCCCTGCTGGCGATGGCCTCGCGCGTCAGCCGGATGGGTGCGTGGACGATAGACGTACCGGGCCTTGCGATGATCTGGTCGGACGAGGCGCGCGACCTGTTCGGGCTGCAGTCGTCGCAGATGCCGGTGGCGGCCGAGGGGCTGAAGCTCTACGTCCCCGAGCACCAGCCGCGGATCCGCGAGGTGTTCGAGCGCTGCATGCAGACCGGCGTGCCGTTCGACGTCGAGCTGCAGGCGGCCGGCCGCGACGGGCAGGTGCTCTGGGTGCGCACGATAGGTGAGGCAGTGCGCAACGAGCGCGGCGAGATCGTGCGTGTGCAGGGCGCCTTCCAGGACATTTCGGAACGCAAGCGGGCGGACGAAGCGCTGCAGGAAAGTCGGCGCGAAATGCTGACTCTGATGAGCAACCTGACCGGCATGGTCTATCGCTGCCGACCCGATGCCGGCTGGACAATGGAATTCGTCAGCGATGGTGCCCATGCGCTGACCGGTTATGCGCCGGCCGAACTGGTCGGCATCGAGCACAGGCGTTACGTTGAACTGATACACCCGGCCGACCGCCTGCGGGTCCAACAGGACGTGTCGCGCGCGCTGGACGAGCGCCGGGCGTTCGAACTGACCTACCGCATCTTTGCCGCCGATGGCGGCGAACGCTGGGTGTGGGAACGCGGGCAGGGGATACGCGATACCGACGGCCAGGTGCGGAGCATCGAGGGCGTCATTTTCGACGTGTCGCAGCGGCACAAGGACGAGGAGCAGTTGCGCCTGCTCGAAATGTGCATCGCGCGCATGGGTGACATTGTCATGATCACCGGCACCGATGGGATAGGCACGCCGGACGGGCCGCGCATCCACTTCGTGAACGAGGCCTTCGAACGCATCACCGGTTTCACGCGCGAAGAGGCGCTCGGCATGACGCCGCGCATGCTGCAGGGGCCGGCCACCCAGCCCGAGGTGCGCAGCCGTCTGCGCGATGCGTTGGCGCAATGGCAGCCGGCACGCGAGCAGGTGATCAACTACCGCAAGAACGGCGAGATGATCTGGCTCGAGCTGGACATTGTGCCGATCACCGACGAACACGGCTTCTATACGCACTGGCTGGCGATCGAGCGCGACATCACCGAGCGCAAGATGACCGAACAGGCGGTGCGCGACAGCGAGGAGCGCTTCCGTCGGCTGTCGCGCGCGACCAACGATGCCATCTGGGACTGGGATCTCCGCTACGACACGCTGTGGTGGAACGACGGTTTCGAGAAGCTGTTCGGCTACGACCTTCTGACGATCGAGAAGGCCATCTCGTCGTGGACTTCGCGCATTCACCCGGATGACCTCGATCGGGTAACCGAAGGTATTCATCGTGTGATCGACGACGGCGGTGAGCGGTGGTCGGACAGCTACCGTTTCCGCCGCCTCGACGGCAGCTACGCCTACGTCGTCGATCGCGGCTACGTCATCCGCGACCCGGACGGTCATCCGACGCGCATGCTGGGAGGCATGACGGACATCAGCGAACGCAAGCGCGTCGAGGACGAGCTTCGCACCGTCGCCACGCGCCTGAGCCATTACCTGAGCGTGAGCCCGGGCGTTACCTATGCGCTGGCGGTCGAAGGCGAACGGGTAGAGCCGGAGTGGGTGAGCGACAACATCGAGTGGCTGTTCGGCTACTCGGTCGAACAGACACGCACGCCGGACTGGTGGCGCGGGAATGTGCACCCGGACGATCGCGAAGCAGCGATTGCCCACACGCGAGAGGTGTTGCGCACCGGGCACGTCGTGCACGAGTACCGCTTCCGCGGCGCTGACGGGCGCTGGATCTGGATTAACGATCACATGAGGGTGGAGCGCGACGCCGACGGCGAACCGATGCGCATCGTCGGTGCGTGGACGGACGTGACGAGCCGGCATGAGGCGGAGAACGAGGTGCTCCGCTACAAGGATCACCTGGAGGAGCTGGTGGTCGCTCGGACCGCCGAACTGCGCGTCGCCCAGCAGCAGGCGGAGGAGGCAAGCAGGGCAAAGAGCGCCTTCCTCGCCAACATGAGCCACGAGATCCGCACACCGATGAATGGTGTGCTGGGCATGCTGGAGGTGATGGCGCATAGCCCGCTCACGGCACAGCAGGCCGACATGATCCGCACCGCACGCGAGTCCGGCCAGACCTTGCTGGGGCTGATCGACGACATCCTCGATTTCTCGAAGATCGAGGCTGGGCGGCTGGAGATTTTGTCCGAGCCGCTGTCGGTGGTCGATCTCGCCGAGGGGGTGTGCGATGCCTTGCTACCGCTGGCCGAACGCTCCGGAGTCGAGCTCCGCGTGATCGTCTCGCCCGAGGTGCCTGAGTGTGTGCTCGGTGATGCGGTGCGCCTGCGCCAGGTGCTGTACAACCTGGTCGGCAATGCGATCAAGTTCTCGGCGGGCCGAAGTGCGCCGCAGGGGCAGGTCGCATTGCGGGTGACGCGGGCCGAGGCGTCGCCGCTTCGGCTGGCGTTCACCGTGGTCGACAACGGCATCGGTATGACGCCGGAAACGTTGCAGCAGCTGTTTCGTCCGTTCAACCAGGGCGAGAATTCGGCCTCGCGCCGCTACGGCGGGACCGGTTTGGGACTGACCATCTGTCGGCGACTGATCGAGCTGATGGGCGGCGACATCCAGGTGGTCAGCGCACCCGGTCGGGGCTCGACCTTCGTTGCCTGTCTTCCTTTCCTGCTGCCGCCGGAGATGCCGGCGCCGAACTATCCAGACCTGCGCGGCACGCACTGCATCGTTGTCGACCGGGTGCTGAACGACCCCGGCTTCGCCGACTACCTGCTGCATGCAGGAGCCCGGGTGGACGATGTGGCCGACGAATCCGAAGCCGTGCTCCGGGCACGCGACGGCGGCCTGGACGTGGTGGTCGTCCGGGCGGTCGAGCGAGCGACCCTTCCGCTGGACGTCGGCGATGGTACGAAGACGAAGGTGCGTCAGCTCCTGATCACCCGCGGTCGTCGCCGTCGTGCGCGCATTGCGGACGCCGACAAGGTGAGTCTCGACTACTCGGCGCTGCGCAGGCGCTCGCTGCTGCAGGCGGTGGCGATAGCCACCGGCCGGGAGTCGCCCGAGGTGCTGCACGAGCAGCAGGCCAGCGGCGTGCCCGACGCACCTGCGGCGCCGACGGTCGAGCAGGCGCGTGCCAGTGGCGAGCTCATCCTGGTGGCCGAGGACGATGCGACCAGCCGCAAGGTCATCTTGCAGCAGCTGGCATTGCTCGGGCGAACGGCCGAGATCGCGCAGAACGGCGCCGAGGCGCTGGCGATGTGGCGGCGTTCGCGCTACGCGATGCTGTTGACCGATCTGCACATGCCCGAGATGGATGGTTATGCCCTCGTGCGTGCGATCCGTGCCGAAGAGGCGGCGGCCGGGCGAGATGCGCAAGGAGGGCGCATACCCATCATTGCGCTGACCGCGAACGCATTGCGTGGAGAACACGAGCGTGCACGGGCGGTGGGCTTTGACAACTATCTGACCAAACCGCTCAAGCTCGAACAGTTGCGTGTGGCGATCGAACAGGTCATTGTGGGCACCGAGCCGGAATCGGATCAACCGGTCGACTTGCCGGTGTTCGACGTGGATGCGATGCGCGCCATCATCGGCGACGACGACGAGTCGATCCGCGACCTGCTCGCCTTCTATCTCGATACGACCTTGCCGCAGTGGGGCGAGCTTCGTCAGGCCTGCGAAGTGGGAGATTGCGCGCGGGCTGCACATGTTGCGCACAAGCTGAAATCGTCCGCCCGCTCGGTCGGTGCGCTTGAGCTGGCCGAGTGCTGCGGTACGTTTGAGCGGGCAGCGAGGAGCGGGCGCATCGCTTACCTCAAGCAGGGCGTGAAGCGACTGGATTCGATCCAGGCTCGCGCCGAAGAGGCAATACGCAATCACCTCGACGACACACTTTCGGGGAGGCCGCAGGCATGAGGGTGCTGATCGTCGACGATGACCGCTTCACGCTGCGATTGCTGACGCGCCAGCTGACCCAGCTGGGGGTTGATGGGGTGCTTGCCTGTGAGAGCGCGAGCGCCGCGCTGACGCTGATAGACGGGCAGATCGACAGTGTGGATGTGCTGTTCTGCGACCTCAACATGCCGGGCATGGATGGTGTCGAGTTCCTGCGCCACCTCTCCCGGCACGGCTATCGCGGTGGTCTGGTCCTGATCAGCGGCGAGGACGTGCGTGTGCTCGATTCGGTCCGTCGCCTGGCGAGCGCACGTCAGCTACAGGTCTTGGGCACGCTGCGCAAGCCGGTGGCGCTGGAATCGATCCGCGCGCTGCTGCAGCCGGCGGCGGCCGGTGCCGCTCGGGCCGAGCCCGAGTTTCGCAAGCGCTATGAGGCGGCCGAACTGCGTCAGGGCGTGCGGCAGGGACAGCTCGTCAATCACTACCAGCCGAAGGTCGCCTTTTCCGATGCACGGGTGGTGGGCGTGGAGACGCTGGTGCGGTGGGCGCATGCGCAGGATGGGCTGGTGTTTCCTGACCAGTTCATCGCGGCGGCCGAGAGCGGCGGCGTTATCGAGGAGCTGACCGATGCCGTGCTGCACGTTGCGCTGCGCGACACGCGCTCGTGGAATGAGAGCGGGCTCGATCTGCGCTGCGCGATCAATGTGTCGATGGACAATCTGGTCGCGTTGGACTTCCCCGACCGGGTGGCCGGTGCCGCCGCGCGCGCCGGCGTGCCGATCGCGCAACTGGTGCTGGAAGTGACCGAGAGCCAGTTGATGCACGACACGCTGTCCTTGCTCGACATCGTGTCGCGGCTGCGCCTGAAGCGCATCGGGCTGTCGATCGACGATTTCGGCACCGGCTTTTCGTCGCTGGCGCAACTGCGGGACATTCCGTTCGACGAACTCAAGCTCGACCGTAGCTTCGTGCGTGGCGCCGGCGAGAACGCGGAGCTGCTCGCCATTCTGCGCGCGAATCTGGGCATGGCCCGCCAGCTCGGCCTTCGCAGTGTGGCGGAAGGCGTCGAGACGGCGGGCGACTGGGCTTGTCTGCGCGATCTTGGCTGCGACGTCGCGCAGGGCTATTTCATCGCACGACCGATGCCCGCCGATCGCCTGCCGGAATGGATGGCCGAATGGGAGGCTCGACGAACGCACCTGGTGAACAGATCTTGAACAAGGAAGACGTCCGCATTCTGGTGGCGAGCGATATCGTCAGCGACGCCGAACTGGTGCGCAGGCTGCTGCGCGACGAGTTCGAGAAGATATTCCTGTCGACCGATCCGGACCGCAGCATCGAGGACTTCGAGCGGATCAAGCCCGACGTGCTGCTGCTCGCGTTCAACTCGTTGGAGAAAGCCGAGCGCTATTACCTCGGCCTCTATCGCCTGAGCACGGTGGTGCAGGCGATTCCTCACCGCACTGTCATCCTCTGTGACAAGGACGACCTGAAGCGGGTCTACGAACTGTGCAAGCGCGAGTACTTCGACGACTACATCCTGTTCTGGCCGCTGACCCACGACACGCCGCGGCTGCCGATGTCGGTCTTCCACGCGCTGCGCCAGATCGAGTTCGAGCGTTCGCTGCCGATCAGCCAGAGCGAGCTTGCCGAGCACATGCGGCGCATCGCGGAACTGGAAACGACGCTCGAACGTTACATGTCGCGCGGACAGGACCAGATGAGTCAGGTCAGGCGCTCGCTCGACGAGGCGGGCGACCGCATCGGCGCCGCGCTGGCGCGATTCCCGAAAACGCTGGCCGACAGATCGGTCATCCAGGCGGGCGACATCCCGAAGGTCGCGCACGAGGTCGATCAACTGCGCAGCGAAGGCATCGACCCGCAGTTGCGCAGCGCTACCGAAACGATGGGGCAGGCGGTGGATTGGGTGACCGAGTACAGGCAGGCGCTGTCGCCGCAACTGGAGTCGGCGCAGGTCCTGTCCGAGGTCATCGGTCAGCTTCGCCCGGTCGTCCTGATCGTCGATGACGACGAGTTCCAGCGCAAGCTGATCGGCGACTGGCTGGTCAGGAACGACATGCAGGCGCTATTCGCCGCTTCCGGACCGGAGGCGCTGGGTATGGTGCACAGACATCATCCGGATCTCATTCTGATGGATATCGAACTGCCCGGTCTGAGCGGCATAGAGGCCATGCGCCACCTCAAGTCCGTCGAGCAACTCGCGGGCATTCCGATTCTCGTCATGACCGGGCACAGCGAGCGCGGCATTGTGATCCAGTCGAAAGAGGCCGGTGCGCTTGACTTCATCGTCAAACCGGTCGATCAGGCACGCCTGCTGGCCAAGGTGCGTCGCTGCCTCGATCCCGCCGCCGAAGCGTCGTAGCGCAGGTGTGAAGAAGGGTGATGGTCTCCGCTGGCAGCGTATCGCGGCGGTTCTCGGTAGGTGACCTGTGCGTTTCGGGCGGCCGCGGCGCGACGGGCGAGAGGGCGGTATCCGTCGGTCCGGCGCAAACGGCGCCCGGGCAGCCGGCCGGCCCAAAACAAAAGGGCCGGATCGAGGTGATCCAGCCCTTTCGGAGAATTGGCGCGCCCGGCGCGATTCGAACGCACGACCCCTGCCTTCGGAGGGCAGTACTCTATCCAGCTGAGCTACGGGCGCATTGCGGGCGGTGAAACAGCCCGCAGGCGGCGAAGGATAGCCGCTTTGGGCCCGCGCGTCCATGCGGGCCGTGCGTTTGGGGCGCAGGCGGCGCCGGCTGCCGCTATAATGGCGCGTTCTGTTTTTCCAACCCTATCCAGGTCATCAGAGGAAGGCACCATGTCGGACGCGCACGAAGAGCACGAAACTCTCATCAAGACGCCGCAACAGCTGATCGCGGTGGTCGTACTGTCATTTGTGGTGTTTGTCGGTCTGGGCGTGCTGGTGGCCCAGTACGTGTCGTCCGGCTATAAGGGCGCCAGCAATCCTGATCCGGAAGTGGTGTCGCGTGCGATCCAGCCGGTTGCGCAACTCGCGCTGGGCGAACCGGAAGCCAAGGGCCCGAAGACGGGCGAGCAGATCTACAAGGGTGCCTGTGCCGCCTGTCACGACGCCGGCATGGCCGGCGCGCCGAAGCTGGGCGACAGCGGCGCCTGGGCCAGCCGCATTGCCACCGGCCTCGACGCGCTGGTGAAATCGGCGATCAACGGCAAGGGCGCAATGCCGGCCAAGGGCGGCAACGCCTCGCTGAGCGATGAAGAGATCACGCGCGCGGTCGCCTACATGGGCAACAAGGCGGGTGCGAACTTCGCCGAGCCGAAGGCGGCCGATGCAGCCGATGCCGCTGCTGAGCCGGCTGCCGATGCCGCCGCTGCTCCGGCTGCGCCGGTCGAAGCCGCCGCCATCGCAGCGCCGGCTTACGAAGAGAAGAAGTAAGCGCAGCGCTGCTGCAATGAAAAAGCCC
>Ga0123388_1002781_pt1 | contig 10173 bp, 13 predicted proteins | sample T0HHNO3metaT_FD_89916 | JGI IMG/M metagenome (GOLD analysis project Ga0123388, IMG submission 89916) | Methane-oxidizing artificial microbial communities from Washington, USA to study methane cycling - T0-HHNO3 metaT (Metagenome... | ecosystem: Engineered > Modeled > Simulated communities...
AAGTTAGGAATAGAAAATGGCAAAAGCAAATCAAGTTAAAGAAGCCCAAGTAAAAATTGGTAAAGTTGTTCAATGTATTGGTGCTGTTGTGGACGTTGAGTTTCCACGTGACCAAATGCCGAACGTATTTGAAGCATTGATTATTGATGATGCAACAAGTCAAGCTGAGGCAGGCCTAACTTTGGAAGTTCAGCAACAATTGGGTGACGGCATTGTGCGTACCATTGCGATGGGCTCATCTGATGGTCTTGCACGTGGTACAGCATTTAAATCAACAGGCTCACAGATTACTGTGCCGGTTGGTGTAGGTACGCTAGGCCGTATTATGGACGTGTTGGGTCGCCCAATTGATGAGGCTGGCCCGATTGATTCTGATGAGCGTCGTCCAATTCACCAAAAAGCCCCTACTTTCGAAGAGCTATCACCTTCAGTTGACCTGTTAGAGACAGGTATTAAAGTGATTGACTTGGTTTGTCCGTTTGCTAAAGGCGGTAAAGTTGGTTTGTTCGGCGGTGCGGGTGTAGGTAAAACCGTTAACATGCTTGAGTTGATTAACAACATTGCAAAACAACACTCAGGTTTATCAGTGTTTGCAGGTGTAGGTGAGCGTACTCGTGAAGGTAATGACTTCTACCACGAGATGGCAGAAGCTGGTGTTATCAAGCTGGACAACATGAAAGAATCAAAAGTATCAATGGTGTTTGGTCAAATGAACGAACCACCAGGTAACCGTTTACGCGTGGCTTTGTCAGGTTTGACAATGGCTGAGAAATTCCGTGACGAAGGCCGTGACGTATTGTTCTTTGTGGATAACATCTATCGCTACACATTGGCCGGTACGGAAGTATCTGCATTGTTAGGCCGTATGCCTTCAGCTGTAGGTTACCAACCTACTCTAGCTGATGAAATGGGTCGTTTACAAGAGCGTATTACATCAACTAAAACAGGTTCTATTACTTCTATCCAAGCAGTTTATGTACCTGCGGATGACTTGACCGATCCATCACCAGCAACAACGTTCCAACATTTGGACTCAACAGTTGTGTTGTCACGTGACATTGCCTCTTTAGGTATCTACCCTGCGGTTGATCCATTGGATTCAAGCTCACGTCAATTAGACCCATTGGTTGTTGGTGAAGAGCATTACAGCGTAGCGCGTTCAGTACAACAAACCTTGCAACGCTATAAAGAATTACGCGACATTATTGCGATTTTGGGTATGGACGAATTATCAGCAGAAGATAAATTAGCTGTTGGCCGTGCACGTAAAATCCAACGTTTCTTGTCACAACCATTCCACGTAGCTGAAGTGTTTACTGGCGCGCCAGGTAAATATGTACCACTAAAAGAAACGATCAAAGGCTTTAAAGCCATTGTTGCTGGTGAGTATGATCATCTGCCAGAGCAAGCTTTCTACATGGTCGGTGGCATTGAAGAAGCGGTAGAGAAAGCCAAAACTTTAAACTAGTAGTTAGTAACTATAAGTTAGTTTATTGACAATAGTTTAAGGATAAATGATGGCAAATACTGTTCATATCGATGTAGTAAGCGCAGAAGAAAGCATATTCTCAGGTGAAGCTGAGTTTGTGGTTGCACCTGCCAGTGCTGGTGAAGTGGGTATCTACCCAAATCACGCACCAATGATTACAACTATCAAACCGGGTGCATTGCGTATTAAGCAAACTAATGAAGCTGAAGAAACGTTGATTTTTATCTCTGGTGGATTATTAGAGGTGCAGCCAGGTTTCATCACAGTGTTGGCGGATACGGCAGTACGTGGTCACGATTTAGATGAAGCAAAAGCAATTGCCGCTAAACTAGCTGCTGAAGAAGCGATGAAAAATCGCACTTCAGATATGGATTATGCGAAGGCACAAGCTGAATTGTCAGAAGCAATGGCACAAATTCATGCGATTGAACGTCTGCGTAAAACACACTAAGTCATGAAGCATTAGCGCTAAGCTAACATCAGCAAAAAGGCAGCTTAGGCTGCCTTTTTTGTTATACTTTATAATCACATGTCTAATCAAACCGCGCTTAATTAAAGCACATCAAAACCCTATAAAAATGATGAATCTATTAAACATAGTTATCCTTGCAGCGGGCAAAGGCACGCGCATGCATTCAAACAAGCCAAAAGTGTTGCACGAAATAGGCGGTAAGCTAATTTTGGCGCATGTGATTGATTGCGCAAAAGCCTTAAACCCGCAAAAGATCATTGTTGTATATGGCTATGGCGGCGAAACAGTGCGGGAGGCATTTGCACATGAGAATATAGACTGGGTGAGCCAGGCTGAACAATTAGGTACAGGTCACGCGGTTCAGCAGGCAGCGCCCTACTTGGATGCAGAAGCTAATAGTTTGATTATGCTGGGCGATGTGCCTTTGGTGGATGTGGAAACCTGTAAAAAACTAATTGAACGTGCCAATAATCAACTGGCGATTTTGTCCTTTAATAAGGCCGATCCAACCGGCTATGGCCGCATTGTTCGCAACAATCATCTAGTCACGGCAATCGTTGAACATAAAGATGCGACGGACGCGCAACGACAGATCACTGAAGTGAATACCGGCATAATGGCGATGCCGAATATTCATCTTAAAAATTGGTTAAGTCGTTTAAGTAATAACAATGCGCAGGGTGAGTATTATTTAACCGATATCGTTGAGCTTGCTGTTAAAGATAAAGTAGATGTCATCGCAGAAATTACACTGGATGAATGGTCCGTTACAGGTATTAACTCTAAAGTGGATTTAAGCCAGATTGAGCGCGTGTATCAAGTGCGTATTGCGCAACAATTATTACAACAAGGCGTCACGTTAAAAGACCCTGCCCGCCTGGATGTTCGCGGTGTGCTTAGCTGCGGTCGCGATGTGGAAATTGATGTGAATTGTGTATTTGAAGGCAATGTCACTTTAGGCGATAACGTAAAAATCGCCGCCAGTTGCGTGATTAAGAACGCAACTATTACGGCTGGTACACAAATTGCTGCTTTTACACATATTGATGACGCTGAAATTGGCGCAAATAGTCGCATTGGGCCATATGCGCGCTTACGGCCAGGCACTACACTGGCGGCAGATACGCACGTTGGCAACTTTGTAGAGCTTAAGAATGCGCAAGTGGATATTGGCAGCAAGATTAACCATTTAAGTTATGTAGGTGATAGCACGGTGGGCAAAAACGTCAATATTGGTGCAGGTACCATCACTTGTAATTACGATGGTGCGAATAAATTTAGAACCGTTATTGAAGATGGCGCATTTATTGGTTCCGATTCGCAGTTAATAGCACCTGTTACCATTGGCAAAAATGCCACGATTGCCGCCGGTTCAACGATTACAAAGAATGCGCCAGCAGATGCATTAACCTTTTGCCGCGCTAAAGAACAGAAAACGATTGCGGGCTGGAAGCGCCCAGTCAAAATAAAAAAAGATTAGCTCAGTTAACTTTGAAATTATTGCAGTAAATACAACATTCAGAATTTGAAAGAAACCATATGTGTGGAATTGTAGGCGCAGTTGCTAAACGAAATGTCGTATCAACGCTGATCGAAGGTTTAAGTCGGCTGGAGTATCGCGGTTACGATTCGGCTGGTATTGCGGTGCTCAATAACAATGGAATTGAACGCGTGCGTGCAGTTGGGCGCGTGTCTGCAATGACAGAAAAGGCAATCGACGCTAATTTGACGGGCTTGGTTGGCATCGGTCATACGCGCTGGGCAACGCATGGCGGTGTGACTGAAAATAATGCGCATCCGCATGTTTCACCCGCGCAGTCAAATCCAGAAATTGCCGTTGTACATAACGGCATTATTGAAAACCATGATGAGCAACGCACAAAATTAAAAGCACTTGGTTACGAGTTTCATTCGCAAACCGATACTGAAGTCATCGCGCATTTAATTCATTATTACTATACAAAATCGCCCGATCTATTGGCAGCCACTAAAGCAGCCATTGCTAAATTAACAGGCGCATTTGCTATCAGCGTAATTGCGGTGAACCAGCCTAATTTAATGGTGTGCGCGCGTTTAGGCTGCCCACTATTAGTTGGCTTGGGTAGCGATGAAAACTTTATCGCTTCAGACGTTTCTGCGGTGCTTTCTGTGACGCGCAGAGTGATTTATCTAGAGGATGGCGATGTTGCCACGTTAACAACCGATGCTGTCACCATTTACGGCAAAGATGGCGAATTAGCCACACGCAAAGTGCATACCAGTGATGTTTCCTTGGCCAGTTTAGAACTTGGCCCTTACAGCCACTTTATGCAAAAAGAAATCTATGAGCAGCCTGTTGCATTGAATGACACGATTGAGGCGCTAATCGACGATGGCGCGTTCAGGCCGGAACTGTTTGGCAAAAGTGCAGCAAAAGTATTTAATCAGTTAGATAGCATCCTGATATTGGCCGCAGGCACTAGCTATTACGCTGCATTAACAGCCAAGTATTGGTTAGAAGGCATTGCGAAGGTGCCCTGCAACGTTGAAATCGCCAGCGAATACCGCTATCGCGAATCGGTGCCGAATCCTAATCAACTTATCGTAACTATTTCACAATCGGGTGAAACCTTAGATACGATGGAGGCCCTGAAGCATGCGAAATCGTTAGGCCAAGCATTAAGCTTAAGTATTTGCAACGTACAGGAAAGTGCGATTCCACGCGCATCGCAATTGGTTTTCTACACGCGTGCAGGTGCGGAAATCGGTGTGGCATCTACCAAAGCATTCACCACGCAATTAGTCGCTTTATTTGTATTAGCCGCCACTTTGGCTAAACAAAAAGGCCTACTTAACACTCAAAAAGAGTCAGAATATTTAGGTGCACTACGTCAATTAGCCGGTAGCGTACAATTTGCGCTGAATCTAGAGCCACAGATCCGCGAATGGGCAAAACGCTTTGGCGACAAAGAACACGCGCTATTTCTAGGCCGTGGTGTGCACTACCCAATCGCCATGGAAGGCGCACTTAAGCTGAAAGAAATCTCATATATTCATGCAGAAGCTTACCCGGCAGGTGAGCTTAAACATGGCCCGTTGGCGCTGGTGGATAACAATATGCCAGTAGTCGTGATTGCGCCAAATGATGCCTTGCTGGAAAAAGTCAAATCTAACATGCAAGAAGTTAGAGCGCGTGGCGGCGAGCTGTTTGTGTTTGCTGACGCGGATAGTCACTTTACAGAGTCAGAAGGCGTGCATGTCATCCGCACTCCGCGCCATGTGGGCATACTCTCCCCTATTCTGCATACAATTCCAGTGCAATTGCTGGCGTATCATGCGGCGTTATTGAAGGGCACGGATGTGGATAAACCTAGGAATTTGGCTAAGAGTGTGACGGTCGAGTAAGGGGGAGATTGAAGTCCATGCCATCAGTATGTAATAAATAATGTTGGGTCTAGCAAATAAAGTTGTATCGTATCTGACTGACTACGAAAAGCTTCTTATTGGATTAAGCTTTCTTAACGAATTCAGATTTTAGCTTCATTGCGCCAATACCATCAATTTTACAATCAATGTCGTGATCGCCTTCTACAAGGCGAATGTTTTTAACCTTGGTGCCGACTTTGACGACTAAAGAAGAGCCCTTCACTTTGAGGTCCTTAATGACGGTGATTGTATCGCCGTCCTGCAGTATATTGCCATTCGCATCTCGGATTACTTTGACTTCCTCAGCGCTGACTGCATTCGTATCCATGCTCCACTCATGCGCACATTCAGGGCAAATATAAATATTGCCATCCTCATAAGTATATTCAGAATTGCATTGGGGGCAATTAGGTAAATTATTCATACATACTTCCTTAAATTTAAGATGTTAAAAGAATCAGTTTTTTTGAATCAGAAAAACAAAACCATCTTCGCTTTTATATTCACTTAGCAACTCGTATGGGTTGTTGGCTACTAAAGTTCTAATATTGTTAATCGAGCCTACTTTATTTGATATCAGCTTTAGAATCTGGCCCGAACTCATCGTATCCAAAGCGCTTTTGCTATGAACCATTGGCATTGGGCAATCCTCATCAGTCGCATCAAGTAATATGTCGTGCTTAACACTCATGGCAGTTTCCTTTATTGGGTTATTCAAAACTTCTGATTTATTACTTCAAATGATGCGAGTGAATTTGTGCGCTGATATTTAGACGACCAATTTCCGACTGCGTCAATAGCCGTGCTTTACCTGCGGCTAATATTGGCATCGGAGATAGACCTGTTTCATTTTCAAAATTGCGTAGAGCGCGAATAATTTCAACGGGATTTTCTTTTTGCATATCTGTTGATACAACAATGCAACGGTAACGGGTTGATTTAATTGCATGCAATGCATCGGAACAGGTATGGCAATACTCGGCCATTAGATTTCTCACAGCCATAAAAGCATCGATATCAAAAGGTTGATTTTGGGTATCCAGTATAACTAGCGCCTTATTAGTCATTAAAGTCCTTCATTCAGAGAGTTAATGTCATCTATTTTTGTTAACACATTATTTTTGCCAATTCGTCCGATCAGCCCCGCTACTTTTAGTTTTTCAAAAACATTGGGTCTTGCCTCGCTTAACACCAATCGAGTGTTATGTCGCCTGCAGGCATCTAATAAATCCCCAAGTGATTGCATGCCTGTGGCATCAATAAAAGGCACCCTGCCTAACCGCAATACAAGTATATCAGCATGTTTATGCGCACTTTCTAGCGCGCTTTCCAAGTGTTGTGCCGCTCCAAAGAAAAAAGGTCCTTCTATGCTAAATATCACTGTATTTGGTGGTGTTTTAAAATCAGTATTACCCGTCTCGGCAATAAGTTCTTTTTGTATTTGCTCTTCAACGACAACTGTTTCTGACATGCGCTTCATAAAAAGCAAGCAAGCTAAAAGCACGCCAATATTAACGGCAATTACCAGATCACCAAACACTGTGAGCAGGAAAGTGATAAGCAGTACCGCTATGTCCGACTTTGGTGCGGTAAGCACCATGTGAGAAAAACGATGTAACTCACTCATGTTATAAGCTACCACGAACAAAATAGCCGATAGTGCGCATAGCGGGATATGTGTGGCTAAAGGTGCAAGAACTAATATGATAATGAGTAGTGTGACTACGTGGACTAATCCGGCCAATGGGCTAGTACCGCCATTGCGAATGCTCGTAGCCGTGCGAGCGATGGCACCAGTAGAAGCAAAACCGCCAAACAACGGTGAAAAGACGTTGGCAATACCTTGACCCACCAACTCCTGATTAGAGTTATGCTTAGTACCAGCTATGCCATCAGCGACGACGGCTGAAAGCAGGGATTCAATTGCCCCCAACAGCGCGATTGTGAACGCAGGGCCAATCAATTTTAGTACGTCAGAAAATGTCATTGAGGGCATTTGAAAGTGTGGCAAGCTTTGTGGAATGCCACCGAACGCACTACCTATCGTGGCCACGCTGTCAAAATGAAAATACCATTGCACTATTGTTGCAACTACCATCGCTACGAGCGGTGAAGGGGTGCGCTTAAAGACCTTTGGTGACAATATAAGCACCGCAAGCGTCAATAATGCAAGTGCAGTGGTTTCAATGTTCAAGCTAGGTAGTGCTTGTATCAAATGCCAGAACTTTTCATGAAAATGCTCGGCCGCTATTGGCGTGATGCCGAAAAAATCTTTCCATTGACCAACAAAGATAATCACACCAATGCCGCTGGTAAAGCCAACAATCACTGGGTCAGGAATAAATTTGATAACCCCACCCAGTTTGGCAAGACCCATCAACATCAACATGACCCCCGCCATCAAGGTTGCCACTTGTAATCCTTGGATGCCATATTTAGCAGTGATGCCTGCCAATATCACAATAAATGCACCTGTTGGCCCAGCGATTTGTAATCTGCTACCACCGAATAAAGAAGTGAGTCCTCCAGCTACAATTGCTGTGTAAAGGCCTTGTTCAGGTTTGGCACCAGAAGCAATCGCAAAGGCCATTGCCAATGGCAGTGCCACAACACCAACAATCACACCCGCGAGTATATTGTTTAACCAATGCTCCTTGGATAGCAGGCCGGCATGTTTGGCTTCTAGTATTGCAATCATGTTAAAAGTTTGGTTTGCTGTTTGATGTTAATTATATTAACATAATATTAACATTAAATGAAAGATAGAATGCTTATGGAAAACCGTACCGCCCGTCTCACCCTTCTTATTGATCCCACTAAAAAACAGATCTTTGAGGAGATCTGCGCTAGGCGTGACATCACTTCATCACAAGTCATACGCCAGATGATTCGAGATTATGTGCAGCAATATGGCACACCTGAGCAGTTAGCACGCATTCCCATCCATGAATAGATCAAAAATGAGGCCGTCTATTGTGCTGGATCCCATTATTAGAGAAGCTGACTACCTTAAACCCATCAAGCTTTGGGAGACCGCTGGAAACATTGCGGTACGACAAACTGACATGCCTGAAGGCTTGGCGAGGTTATCTCTATCACTGGCAGTTAAACCAGATTATCGCGAACGTTGTATCGGCACTAAGTTAGTAAATGCTGCAGTAAATGCCATTAAAAAGGCATTCAAAAAATTCATTGCTTGGTTAAACGTGATAATTTAATTGCCCAGCAGTTTTGGGAAGCTTGTGGAGTTGAATTAAGAGAAGATGTATTTGATTATAGCTGTGCGGTATAAAACAGATTAATGCGCACTAAGAGTGCGAAATGGCTTGCTAAAGTAATACTTGGCGAGTTTCTGTAAGAAATTGATGAATTTGCAGTTCGATTTTTGGATCAGTCAGTTCAATAGGCCTCTTGCCATTCGGGCATGGCAGACTTGGTGTAGTGCCAAACAAACGACAAATTAAAGGGCGATCACCATATACCTCACAGCCATTTTTGCCAAGATATGGGCAACTATACTGCGCTAGAGCAACTTTATGTTCTGCTTCTGTTTTAATCGGCAGCTTTGCCACCTCTTCAGAAGAGGCAGTAACTGGGCCGCAACAGTCATGGCACCCAGGCACACACTCAAATGCAGGAATGTGTTTTCGGTAAAAGTGAATTATTTGACTGTTTTTAGTCAATTGACTGCTTTGTGTTCATTTTTAATTTAACCATTATTTGATTTTATCATGACTGAAATATGACTAATGCTACTGCTCGACTAAAAAGTTTTATAGAACAATTTAAAAAGCATCCACACAGAAATCGCATGATGAACCCTTTGTTTTTTTGAGAGAGTTAACTACTTTGGCTCAAAACATCCAATTGCATTACATAAAACAGCACAAAAAATACAGCAACGGTTAAATGCTCATATCAGACATTCTGAATGGGAGCCTGTGGCTAGGACTGCGTTTTGAACAGAAGTCTTCAAAAGCCAACTCAAAAATTGCGCCTAAAAAACGCGCCATCAAGACTTTCTGTGCTTGGGATGGTGAAATGTTGGTGTTCAATAACTGGGTACTCTAAGTGCAAAGCTGGAGAGTCTCAGAAATGGAATCCATTAACGCTATCGATATATGTCTTGTAAGTTTGTCAGATTACACGGTAAGTACGTGTTAGTAAGTGCTGGGTTCTTTTAAAATAATTGGCGTAATATCAAAGCTGCCACTATCATGGCTTACCAATATTTGCCTGTCTTGAATCGTTAAGCTTATTTGCATGCCTCTGTTGGCAATGCCAGCCAGCTCTTGCGTTTCTGGCAGGTTAATCACCGTTAAGTTGTTAATTTTCAATACGGCTTTGCTGTTTTGTGTCCACCACATATCGGCAATGCGTCCACCGTATAAAACGACAATAACTTGCTTGGCGCGTCCTGCCGCTTTGCGAATATCCTTTTCTGTCGGTAAGCCAACATCCATCCACAGCTCAATCGCACCAGTCAGATCTTTCTGCCATAGATCAGGTTCTTCGTCATCGCTTAAGCCTTTGCCAAAAATAAGCGTTTCGGTGGCATACAGCGCAAAACCAATCAGTCGCACCATCACGCGCTCATCGGTTTCTGACGGGTGTTTGGCCAGCGTTAAGCTATGTTGCGCGTAGTACTGCCTGTCCATATCGGCAATGTTCAGGTCAATTTTATAGATGGTAGATTTAAGTGCCATGATGATTGTTAAAGCCTATTTGAGTAGATGGCATTATACCCATACACGCACCTGCCCTGCTTACCGGTTAAGCCTGCTTTCTGTTAAGCTTTCATTCTTTC
>Ga0123388_1113286_pt1 | contig 10127 bp, 8 predicted proteins | sample T0HHNO3metaT_FD_89916 | JGI IMG/M metagenome (GOLD analysis project Ga0123388, IMG submission 89916) | Methane-oxidizing artificial microbial communities from Washington, USA to study methane cycling - T0-HHNO3 metaT (Metagenome... | ecosystem: Engineered > Modeled > Simulated communities...
GTCAATTTTAAATGCAATTGGTGGGTCAGTTATTAATGCAATTCAACAATCATGGCCATTAGCATCGCTACTGGAGCAAGGTTATAACTCTCGTCAGATTCTGAAAATGGGATATAACGGCGCTCGATGGTGTGAGCATTGATTATTTTTTTGGAAGTTTCTTTACGCTCTTCTTCCGCTGCATCAATTTTCTGTTGTTTTCTAGAGGCTTTTTCCTCTTTACAGTGTTCACAATTACAATTTTCTACTGGGGCATGAATAATGATTAGGTCATCAGAGAGATATTGCTTATGACCACAACCACTGCACTGTGCTACGCGCATTGCTGGTCTTCGGCTAGAAGACTCAGTTTTAGATCTTTTCTTGGAGAGTAAGGCCGCTTCCCCACAAATTGCACAGGCAGCGCTACATAAATCTAAAGGAAGTAAATTTATAATGCTGTTTGCAAGTGATGGTTTCATGTTGTAACTTTTGACCAAATCACTGGTTTTTTCGTTCAAATATCGTTGATAGAACGCTTCTACTTCATCAGACGTTAAGTGATTTAAATCAGCATAGTATTTTTCAGCCATATTTTATGTATTAAATTTTACTGTACTCGTATTGATCAGACATTTAAATAGATAAAAACGCTCACAAAATATCAGAGTTAATATTCTGATATTTCTTTAAACTCTACCGAATTTTTGCATTATCTATGACATGAGTTTTGCAATAAACTGGCACAGTTTGCACTTACCTTGGCACACGACAGAAATTAGCAAGAACCTACAAAACTAAATATCTAAGTTACCCACACCTAAAGCATTGCTTTCAATAAATGCTCTGCGTGGCTCTACTTGGTCGCCCATTAGTGTGGTGAATATTTCATCGGCTGCAATTGCATCATCAATCTGTACTTTAAGTAAACGACGCACGGTTGGGTCCATTGTGGTTTCCCACAGCTGTGATGGGTTCATCTCGCCCAAGCCTTTGTAACGTTGTATATTGAGGTTATGTTTCGCTTCTTCTAGCAACCAATCCAGCGCTTGTTTAAATGTGGTGATAGTTTGCTCTTTCTCGCCGCGCTTGATTAACGCGCCTTCGCCTAACAAACCTTGTAGCATCACAGACATTTTGCTAATTTGGCGATAATCGCCTGAGCCTAAGAACTCAGCATCAATCACGCAACATTGCAAATTACCATGTACGTATTTATTAATCTCTAAACGATGTGCGCCGGCTTCTTTGTCAAATCCTACAATCACATCGCTACCAATAGCACCTAGTATAGGACGTAATTTAGCAGCTGCAATTTCTGTGGTTTCTTTAGTACTTAAACTCATTTCACCCAAATCTTGCATAGCACGCAACACGCTTTCATCATAAAGCGCTGCAATTCTGCGTATGACTGCTTCTGTCAGCACCATTTGCTTAGCAATTTCAGCTAACGGTGCACCTGTAATGACTTCTGCACCTGTTTTAGTGGTGAGCTCTGCGCCTTTTAGTGCAGATTGCAGTAAATATTGATCTAACTCTTGTTGGTCTTTTAAATAGCGCTCATCTTTACCTTGTTTTACTTTATACAAAGGTGGTTGAGCAATATAAATATGACCACGTTCTACTAGTTCCGTCATTTGGCGGTAGAAGAATGTGAGCAACAACGTACGGATATGCGCACCATCAACGTCGGCATCGGTCATGATAATAATACGGTGATAGCGTAGTTTTTCTGCATTAAAGTCCGCTTTACCAATACTGGTACCGAGCGCGGTAATGAGTGTTGCAATTTCTTGCGAGCCTAGCAATTTATCAAAACGTGCTTTTTCTACGTTTAAGATCTTACCTTTTAGTGGCAAGATAGCTTGAAACTTACGATCACGACCTTGTTTAGCTGAACCACCCGCTGAGTCACCCTCTACTAGGTAAATTTCACATTTTGCTGGATCGCGTTCTTGGCAATCTGCCAATTTACCTGGCAAGCCCATGGTATCCATTACACCTTTACGACGAGTGATTTCACGCGCTTTACGTGCTGCCTCACGGGCACGAGCGGCATCTACTACTTTACCTACGATAATTTTTGCATCTGCTGGATTTTCAGCCAAGAATTCGGCTAATTTAGCTGAAACCACTTCTGATACCACTGGCTGCACTTCACTAGATACTAATTTATCTTTAGTTTGTGATGAGAATTTTGGGTCCGGCACTTTTACTGAGAGTACGCAGCAAATACCTTCACGCATATCATCACCAGTTGTCTCCACTTTGGCTTTTTTGGCAATATCACTTTGTTCAATATATTGGTTCAAAGTACGTGTCATGGCAGTGCGTAGGCCCGTTAAATGCGTACCGCCATCACGTTGTGGGATATTATTGGTAAAACATTGCACAGTTTCAGAATATGAGTCATTCCATTGCATTGCAACTTCAATAGTCATACCGTCTTTTTCACCCATTGCATAAAAAGTTTTAGGATGAAGCACGGTTTTAGTACGGTTCATGTATTCCACAAAACCTTTAATACCACCAGAATAAGCAAAATTCTCACTTTTACCTGTGCGCTGATCGACCAACTCAATTTTTACGCCATTATTTAAGAACGATAACTCGCGAATACGCTTTGCTAATATTTCAAAATGATATTCAACCAATACAAAAGTTTCTACTGAAGCTAAAAAGTGAACTTCGGTACCACGCTTTTCAGTTGTACCAGTTTGCACGAGTGGTGATACCGCAACTCCGCGCTGAAACTCCATTTGATGCACTTTACCTTGGCGGTATATCTTTAAACGCAACCAATCAGATAAAGCATTAACTACAGAGACACCAACACCATGTAAACCGCCAGAAACCTTATATGAGTTTTGGTCGAACTTACCGCCTGCATGCAGTTCAGTCATCACAATTTCAGCGGCTGAGCGTTTAGGCTCATGCTTATCATCATCTTTAATGTCTGTAGGAATACCACGGCCATTATCAGACACGCTGATTGAGTTATCAGAATGAATCGTGACTTTAATATCATCACAATGACCAGCCAATGCCTCATCAATCGCGTTATCTAGTACCTCAAACACCATATGATGTAGGCCTGATCCATCAGACGTATCACCAATGTACATACCTGGACGTTTACGAACGGCATCTAAACCTTCAAGAATTTTAATGCTTGATGAATCGTAATCTGGAGATACTGGTTTTAGTTCTGGTTGATTTTCAGCCATGCTTTTTGTCTTTTTATAAATATATATTTGGGTTTAATTGAGTGTTTCACGTGAAACATGCGCTTATATGCGCATTGGCATAACTACGTATTTGTAATCAGTATTATTTGGCACAGTGATTAAACAGCTACTATTTGCATCAGCAAATGAGAAAGTTGCTTGTTCGCTACTGGTGTTATTTAACACATCAATTAAATAGGTAACGTTAAAGCCTATATCTAAGCTATCACCTGCGTAATCGATTTCCAGTTCCTCTTCAGCTTCTTCCTGATCGCTATTGGTGCTGATTAGCTTTAAATTATTATTACTTAGCACCATACGAATACCACGGTATTTTTCGTTAGATAAAATTGAAGCACGCTGCATTGCCAACAAAACCCCAACTCTATCCGTAGTAAATGAGTTTTGATGACCAGTTGGAATAACACGATTGTAATCAGGGAACTTACCATCAATCACTTTTGAGATTAATTTAAAGTGACTAAAACTGAAATTTACTTGGTTACTGGCTAATTCAATCTGTACATCTTCATCACTATCATCTAACAGCTTGATTAATTCAATCACAGTCTTGCGCGGCAAAATGACATCTTGTTTGTCATAATTTTGTTTAAGTTCGGTTGAGGTAAAGCTTAGTCTATGGCCATCTGTACCCACAATATTTAAACGATTCGCAACCACTTCGAATAACAAGCCATTTAAATAATAACGAATGTCTTGTTGCGCCATTGCAAACTCAACTTGCTTTAACAAATCCTTTAACTGACGCTGACCTATCGTTACCAAAGTGCTTTCACCTTGTGTTTTAGTCATGACAGGATAATCTGCTGCAGGCAAAGTTTGTAGGTTGAATCTACTTTTGCCAGCTTTTAAAGTAATACGACTGTCATTAGTCGCCATATTAATTTCTGAGCTATCTGGTAATGAACGACAAATATCTAATAATTTTTTAGCTGATATTGTTGTTGAAAAATCACCTGTGGTTGCACTTTCTATTGAAAGCGATATTTGCATTTCTAAATCTGTAGCAGTTAGATGAATTTTATTTTGTTTAGCCTCTAATAACAAATTAGACAATATAGGTAAGGTATGTCTTTTTTCTACAATACTAGTGACAGAAGTCAAAGGCTTTAACAATGTTTCGCGGTTGATTTGTATATTCATCTTTATAACCTAAATAATATATATATAAATAATAACAATAATAATGTTGCAATTTTCTGTTGATAACTGATTATTTTTTAATTAAATCAGTATGTTAATTCTAATTTTTTTATCTTGATAAAAGCATATTCTACTGTGGATAATTTGTTGAGTAAAAAATGAAATTCACAAATACACAACCTTATCCTATTTTTATCCACAGAAAGTTCATAACTTAACTTTGCAGTTTATTGCACTACTATTCAATTTTAATTCAATCTAAATGGTATTTCTAATCTCTAATAACTTGTACTAAAAAGCTAATATCACGTGTAAATGTTGGATCATTTTGCCTTAATAAATCTACTTCATCACATGCATGCATTACCGTGGTGTGGTGCCTACCACCGAATGCCTCGCCAATCTCTGGAAAGCTATGGTTAGTAAGCTCACGCGATAAAGCCATGGCAATCTGTCTAGGACGCGCAAAATTACGTGTACGCTTCTTGCTGTACATCTCAGCGACTTTAATTTTGTAATAATCAGCAACGGTTTTTTGTATATTTTCCATCGTTACCTGCCTACCGCGAACAGCTATTAAATCACGAAGCGCATCTTTTGCTAAATGTACATCGATACTATGGCCAGTAAATTTCGCCATAGCAATAATACGATTTAGCGCACCCTCTAACTCACGTACACTGGAGCGTATTTGTTTAGCTATGAAAAAAGCGACGTCTTCAGGTAAGTTTAAATTAACCGCTTCCGCTTTTTTTAATAGAATAGCCACACGCATTTCAAGCTCCGGTGGTTCTACCGCAACGGTCAAACCCCAGCTAAAGCGAGTGCGCAAACGTTCATCTACATCGATAATTTCTTTAGGGTAAGTATCGCAAGTAATGACAATTTGTTTTTTCGCTTCAATCAGTGAATTAAATGCGTAGAAAAACTCTTCTTGCGTCCGTGTTTTCTTTGCAAAAAACTGAATATCATCAATCAACAATAAATCTAAAGAGTGATATTGGCGCTTAAACTCATCAAAAGCTTTGTGTTCATAAGCTTTTACCACATCAGTGACATAACGTTCTGCATGTAAGTAACGAATTTTGGCATCAGGATTATGTTTTTTTAACTCATTGCCAATGGCTTGTAATAAATGCGTTTTACCTAGCCCTACCCCGCCATAAATAAACAACGGATTGTAGGCAGTGCCAGGATTTTCAGCGACTTGTATGGCTGCAGCACGTGCTAATTGGTTAGCACGGCCAGTGACATAGTTATCAAAATTAAATGCACTATTTAAGCCGGAACTGACTTTGGAGGACTCACTAGTTTTTTTATTGATATTCTTAGACGTAGAAATCGCTTGGCTAATTTGACTGATTTTTGATTCCATCAAATTAATATTAGTGCTAATTTCAACTTTTGATGTTTGTTTAGCTGCTGGTTTTTCAGCGCTATTTTTTTGATCTGAATCAGAAATGACAAAATCAATTTTAATATTGGCTAAATGTAAATCATGCGCAAACTGCTCTATTTTTTTAAGAAAACGTTCTTTCACCCATTGCATGACAAAACGATTAGGCGCGACTAAGCGCACCGCATTACCCTCTACTTCTGCGTGTAGAGGTTTAATCCAAGTGTTAAATTGTTGCGTTGAGAGCTCTTGTTCAAAACGACTGAGACAAGTTGGCCAAAAATTTTCCATCTATCGTGATTTACCTAGGTATTTAGTTTGCAGATCAATCGTCAGCAAAAAATTAATTGTTAACTATTTGTTTTTATTGTAATTAATAATATAATTTCATTATTGAATTCTGACAGTTTATCAAATACATTTTAGCTGGTTTATGCTAACTTATCCACAGGCAAATACAATCTTTACAAAACTAAATAAACGTTGACAAAATAGGCAGTTATCGTGTCTAATAGCGCCCTTTATAGCATTTCGCTCGCTGGAGAATTACATGAAACGTACTTATCAACCTTCAAAAACACGTCGTGCTCGTACGCATGGCTTCTTAGTTCGTATGGCTACTAAAGGTGGTCGTGCTGTTATTGCTGCTCGTCGCGCTAAAGGTCGTAAACGTCTAGGTCTGTAATTTTAAAGTCCGTTAGGGCTTTATATTACATCGCAGCATTATCAGCGTTAGTTTTAATCGCAGTAATTTTTAATTACAGTATTACTAAAGCAGTTAAAAATAATGGTGCAAACATATAGGCTTGTTAAGCAAGCCAAGATGATTAAAACGGATGATTTTTCATCCGTTTTTAATTTCCGCAAACGTTTTTCTTTGAAGTATCTGGTGATGCACTATCAACCAAATACTCTTCAACGAGCGCGTTTAGGGTTAGTTGTAGGGAAAAAAACAGCTAAATTAGCGGTTAGTAGAAACTATATGCGTAGAGTTTTGCGTGAGTTTTTTAGGTTAAATCAGCATGATATTTGCCATGTTGATTTAATTATTAGAGTACAAAAAAAATTTGATAAAGTGGATTTTATTCAAATTAAACAAGAGTTTGATTCACTTATTTATAAATTAAACCAGCGCGTTATTTTAAGCCAGCATAAAGAGCTCACAAGTAATGACACAAGCAAATGATAGCCTCTAACGATCAATGATGAACATAATGGCGCGTATACTGATATGGTTGATTAAAGCTTACCAAGTATTGCTAAGCCCATTCTTTGGTCAGCAATGTCGTTTTTACCCTACTTGCTCACACTATTCGATAGAAGCTATCAGTAAGCATGGCGCGATTGTTGGTAGTTATTACACCGTACGCCGTTTGTCGCGTTGCCACCCTTGGCATGCTGGTGGACACGATCCTATTCCTTAACATTTAAAATACTTTATAAGATTGCCCTAAAAATCATGGATACAAAACGTTTAGTTCTGTTTGTTATATTTTCAATGTCAATTTTGATGTTGTGGGATGCTTGGCAGCGCCAACATGCGCCTGCCGAAGTGGTGCAACAAAGCAGTCAAACTGTAGCTGGTGCGACAAGCAGCACAGCTGCCGTGTCTGGGAATGTCGCTGTTGATAGCGATTTTAAACTCTCAGCAGGTCAGCGTATTAGCGTCACTACTGATTTATATAAAGCAGATATTGAAACCACAGGCGGCGATTTACGTAGACTAGAGTTATTGAAGCATCGCGCATCAGATAACGTTAAAACTAACTTTGTTTTGTTAGATGACTCTGCTAAACCAATGACGTATGTCGCGCAAACAGGTTTAATTGGTGCTGATTTACCTTCACATAAAGCAGTATTCACTTCTGCTGCGCCCACTTATCAAATGCAAGATGGCAAAGATACTTTAGAGGTACGTTTAAGCTGGGTTGGCAATGGCGTAACTGTGGATAAGGTTTACACTTTCCATCGCAACAAATATGCAATCGATGTGAATTATGAAATCAAAAATGGCTCTGCAGCCGCTATTACACCAGTAGTTTATTACCAAATCGTGCATGATAACGAGTCTAATCAGGGCTCTAAGCTAATGCCAACATTTACAGGCGGCACTTACTATACTGAAGCGACAAAATTCAAAAAGCTTGCATTTAAAGATATGGCTAAAGAGCCGCTTAAAGTGACTTCTAACGATGGTTGGGTTGGTTTGTTGCAGCATTACTTTGTGAGTGCATGGATTCCTAAAGATGGCTTAGCACGCGAGTTTTATACAGAAAAGCTTAACGAGCACATGTACAGAATCGGTTCGAAAAGTACATTAAGCACTATTGCACCAGGCGCAAGTTTAACTGTTCCAGCACGTTTATTCTCAGGCCCACAAACTAAGAAAGATTTAGTTGAAACCGCACCAGGCCTAGAATACACCGTGGATTATGGTTGGTTAAAAATGGTGGCTTCACCATTATTTTGGGTGTTGTCACTTATTCACAGCTTAGTACATAACTGGGGTGTGGCGATTATTTTACTTACCTTGTTAATTAAAGCAGCTTTCTACCCATTATCAGCAAAAAGCTATCGCTCAATGGCGCAAATGCGTGAGTTGGCACCACGTTTAGAGTCAATGAAACAAAAGTTTGGGGATGATAGACAGAAAATGCAGCAAGCGATGATGGAGCTCTATAAAACAGAGAAAATCAATCCTATGAGCGGTTGCTTGCCGATTTTGATTCAGATTCCAGTATTTATTTCCCTGTACTGGATGTTGCTAGGCTCAATTGAATTACGCCATGCGCCATTCTTTGGCTGGATTCAAGATCTTTCAGCAGTTGATCCCTACTATATTTTGCCAATAATCATGGGTATTTCTATGATTATTCAAACTAAACTTAATCCTAAACCAACAGACCCTATTCAAGCTAAAGTGATGACATGGATGCCAGTTATATTCAGTGTATTCTTTTTCTTCTTCCCGGCTGGTTTGGTGTTGTATTGGGTAGTGAATAACATCATCTCAATTTGGCAACAATGGTATGTGAACAAATCAATCCATGCAGCAGCGTTATTGAAAAAGTCAGGTGGCAAACACTAAGCCACTAGACACCATAGCCGCCATCGCCACAGCCAGTGGCGCTGGCGGCATTGGTGTTGTACGGGTGTCTGGGCCATTTTCTGGTCAAATAGCTACTGGCGTTCTAGGACACATCCCTGCTCCACGCCATGCAGCTTATCTAGATTTTAAACAAGCCAACGGTGATTTAATTGATCGTGGCATTGCAATTTATTACCCCAATCCTCATTCATATACCGGCGAAGACGTCTTAGAGCTTCAGGCTCACGGTGGTACTGCGCTTATGCAGATTTTGCTGGCGCGTTGTATTGAGTTGGGTGCACGTCAAGCTGAGCCAGGCGAGTTCACACGCCGTGCATATCTAAACGATAAAATAGATTTAGCTCAAGCCGAAGCTGTTGCTGACCTCATTAATGCCGCTACGGCAGAAGCCGCTAAAAGTGCTGTCCGTTCTTTATCTGGGGAGTTCTCGCAACGCATCAATACCCTACTTTTAAAACTCATCGATTTACGCATGTTTGTTGAAGCGTGCTTAGATTTTCCTGAAGAGGAAATCGACTTTATTACACAAGGTCGCGTAGCAGATAAATTAGCTACAATTATCGTAGAGTTGAATGCGGTGTTTGCAAAAGCTAAACAAGGGAGTTTACTACGAGAAGGCATCAATGTCGTTTTGGTTGGCCAACCCAATGTTGGAAAATCTAGCCTGATGAATCAATTGGCAGGTGAAGAAATTGCTATCGTTACCTCAATTGCAGGCACAACTCGCGATACCATCAAAAATGCCATTCAAATAAATGGTGTACCTTTGCATGTAATTGACACTGCAGGTTTGCGCGAAACTGATGATGAAGTAGAAAAATTCGGTATTGAGCGAACTTGGCGAGCCGCACAAAGCGCCAATATCGCATTATTGTTGGTAGATGCAGCTCATGGTATCACGGAAACTGAAAAATCGATTTTAGCTAGGTTGCCGCAAGAAATTCGCAAAATTTGGGTGCATAACAAGATTGATGTGGCCAACGAACCTGCTTTAGTTGCAGAAAAAGACGGCGCAATGCACATCTACCTTTCTGCTAAAACTGGCGCCGGCTTAGATTTATTAAAAAGCCATTTACTAAAACTCGCAGGTTATGAAAATAATTCTGAAGGTGTTTTTATGGCGCGCGCCAGACATTTGGAAGCATTAAGCCAAGTGCAGATACATTTAAATTTTGCATCTGAACAAATTAACTCTGCGGAGTTGATAGCTGAAGAGCTGAGAATATCTCAGGACGCATTAAGTAGTATTACA
>Ga0123388_1118768_pt1 | contig 10100 bp, 9 predicted proteins | sample T0HHNO3metaT_FD_89916 | JGI IMG/M metagenome (GOLD analysis project Ga0123388, IMG submission 89916) | Methane-oxidizing artificial microbial communities from Washington, USA to study methane cycling - T0-HHNO3 metaT (Metagenome... | ecosystem: Engineered > Modeled > Simulated communities...
GAGTTGTTGTCTGCGGCTAATATGGCGACACGTGAAGTGCCGCAAGAGTGGGCACATTCAGGCGCAATCACACCGGACCAATTTAGTCGCGCAGAGGGCGCTGTATTGGCGTATGCAGCCAATGCAGGTGAGCCCGTGATTTGGGCTCAATTGGAAGGTCAAAAATTAGCCACATTCTCTGCCAAGCTAGATGCCGGTCGGCGAGCGGTGACGGTGCCGGTGGATGAGATTAGCTCAATTTCAGGCATGGTAGAGCCGGATGATTTGATTGATATTGTGGTTTCTATGCAAAAAGATACGCACAACTTTACCTTTACACTGTTGCAGAGTGTGCGTGTGCTTGCCACAGGTACCAAAGTATCGCAAAGCAGTAAAGACGATGCAGGTAGACCGGTGACTTACACAACAGTGACATTGGATACCAGCCCGGAGGATGCAAAGCGACTGATAGCAGCACGTGAAGTAGGGCGTGTAACTGCGTTGCTGAGGGCGCCAGGCGATATCACGGATGTCTCTGCAAGCCGTGCCAATGCAGAGGATTTGCTGGGTTTGGGTTCGCAAGCCAGTTACGGTTTAAGCTCTGTACCAGTGATTTATGGTGGCGGCCCAATTAAAGAAGGTCTGCGGATGAACCCGCCGCAAGTGCTAGAAGAGTTCATGCCTGCCGCAGATGCCAAGCAAGCCGCTTCTGTTTTGCCAACAAAGCCCACGTTTAACAATGAGGCTAGCAGCCACTAATGGCCGCTTCACTTTGAATTCAAGATATCCAGATTACATATACATCATACTCAATTGTTAGGAAATACCTTGCTTAAATTAACATTTAACACACGCACAATATCGGCATTGCTGTTATTGCTAACGCCTTATCTAACATACAGTGCTGGCTATGTGCCGTTGCCAGATGTGGTGCCAGCTTATGACGACACGAAACCTCAGCCAGTCATCAAAAAAACACCTCAGGCTGCAAAAAAAACGACCAACAATGCTTTACCTTATATACAAAACTTTTCTACAGAAATAGAAATGTTCGCAGGTGAAACACGGGTCATCAGTGAGCCCAATGCAGGGCGGTTGGCTGTGGGAAATGGATCGGCACTGTCCGCAGCGGTACTCGACGACAAAGAAATCTTGTTGATTGCCAATGAAACCGGTGTGTCATCACTGCATATATGGACAAAAGATGGGAGAAATCGACGTATTAAAGTGACGGTAATGCCTGGGGAGACTTCGCGAGTATCTAAGGAAGTCGCGTCGTTTCTCAAAACCATTCCCAAAGCCAAAGCAACGCTGGTGGGCGATAAAGTTGTGGTGGAAGGCGAGGGGATGGCAGATAACGACTTGACTAAGGTGGAGGAGCTATCAAAACGTTATCCGCAAATTATTAATTTTACCAACCGTCAAGGTTGGGAAAAAATGATTGCCATGGATGTCAAAGTGGTTGAGTTTCCAACTAAGTTTTTACGGGAAGTCGGCATTAAGTGGGGTACGACTGGAGGAGGGGCCGTTGGGGCGGTTTGGGGACCAGTTCGATACAATAATGACGGCCCATTTCAGATTAATCAAATCTCTGGCACGCAAAACGCCGCGCCAATTACTGGGGGTGGGGGAAGTGCTTTAGCGATTCCCAGTGGGCTAAATATCCTTTCGGTACTCAATGTAGGCTTCAATGCGCAACTCAATATGCTTGAACAAAATGGCACGGCAGTGATCCTTGCTCGACCCACACTATCAACGCGTAGTGGTACAAAGGCAAAGTTTCTTGCTGGTGGCGAGTTTCCTTACTCTGTAAGTAATATCAACGGCACCACTATTGAGTTTAAGCCCTATGGCATTAAGCTAGATATTGAGCCTAGAGTGGATCAAAGCGGTGTGATTCGCGCCAAAATATTTAGCGAAGTCAGCGACATAGACTCTTCGGTGTCTACGCTTTCTGGCCCTGCACTTAGAACGCGTAGAACAGAATCAGAGTTTAATGTACAAGACGGCCAAACCATTGTGCTCAGTGGATTGCTGTCACGCGATAAAAACGTCACTGTAGATAAGTTGCCGTTTTTGGGAGACATTCCAATTCTAGGTGCATTATTTCGCTCTAAACGCTACCAAAATAATGAGACTGAGCTAGTGGTATTTGTCACGCCCACTTCAAGTGAGAAACACACACACAACCAACAAGAAGAAATGGATAAAGCAACACAGCGTTTGCAAGCGGATAGCATCGCATTAGGAAATCAATCACAAAAACAAATCAAGAAACAAGCCAATCAACCCACTTCAACAAATGGGCCAGACGCTAGCCCAGCGACGAGCTTATTGGCAAGTCCTCATCCCTATTAAGAGTTAACGCATGCTAAAAATAACGGTAGTGGATTCGAATAAAAGTACGCAGATAGTCAATGTGCTTGAGCGGGCAATGGTGATTGGTAAAGATAGACAGTGCCAATTAAAGCTAGATGGCTGGCGCGTCAATAAAGAGCACGCGCGCGTTTTTACAACGGATAGCGGTTTGTTCATACAGGACTTGGGTCAGTTTCATGCCACCTATGTCAACGGAAGCCGCATACAGCAGCATGGCCCTCTAATGAGTACCGATGAAATTGGCATAGGGGCTTATACCATTAAAGTAGAGCAAGTACATGCATCGCAAACCGCTCAACTGCCAGAGGTGCAAGTGCCAAGCTTGCATGTACAGCCCACATCAATGCCAACGACTAACGCGATGATAGCTACCGCGCTCCCTGCATTAACGGTGTTTCATGGTTGGCGTAGACGTATCCATGAACAACTGCTTGAGACAATTGATTTGCGTCGCCGCGATATATTAAGCATGGAGGATGCAGAGCTACGTATAGAGACTGAAAAGCTTATTCGAGAAATTATAGAAAAAGACAAAGCCAAGGCCAAGGCTCAACAGGATAAGCCATCTAGCGTAAACAAAGAACGACGTAAGCATGTACGCGTCATTAATCAGCGCGATTATGAAAAATTAGTGAATGATGTGCTGAGCGAAGCGGTTGGGTTGGGGCCTTTAGAGGCGTTGTTAAAAGATGACACCATCACGGAAATAATGGTGAATCGCTTCGATGAGATTTTTTTAGAGCGTAAGGGACGATTAGAGCAACACGAAACGACGTTTACCAGTGACAGAGCTGTGTTAGGTGTAATTGAGCGCATTGTTGCACCGCTAGGGCGCCGTATTGATGAGTCATCTCCGATGGTAGACGCACGTTTAAAAGATGGTTCTCGTGTGAATGCGGTGATTCCACCTTTGGCCATTAAAGGGCCAACTTTGACCATACGTAAGTTTTCACAAAAAACACTCACGACTCAAAACTTAATAGCATATGGCTCTATCTCGGAAGCGATGGGGACGTTCATGCAAATATGTGTCTTGCACCGCAAAAATGTAATTATTTCCGGCGGTACGGGTTCAGGTAAAACCACATTGCTTAACGTACTTTCAAATTTTATTCCAGACAACGAGCGCATTATTACCATTGAAGATGCGGCGGAATTAAAGCTCACGCATCCAAATTTGGTGAGCCTAGAAGCAAGGCCCGCCAATGCCGAGGGGCGTGGCCAAATTGCGATTCGTGACTTAGTTAAGAATGCTTTGCGTATGCGCCCTGACCGCATTGTGGTCGGGGAATGCCGTGGTGGCGAGGCCTTGGATATGCTGCAAGCCATGAACACTGGGCATGAAGGTTCGCTCACCACGTTACATGCCAATAATGCACGCGATGCGCTGGCTCGATTAGAAACACTGGTATTGATGGCTGGCATGGACTTGCCGCTGACAGCGATTCGCGAGCAAATCGCATCGGCTGTGGATATTATCATTCAACAAGCACGCCTAACGGATGGACAGCGTGTAGTGACCAGTATTTCTGAGATTACCGGCATGGAGTCTGGCAAAATCCAACTGCAAGAATTGCTCCGCTTTGAGCCGCTGAAACGTAACGAACAAGGACGTATTCAAGGTCGATTTACTGGCTGTGATGTTATCCCGCATTTTTATGAGGCTTTGCGTGAAGCAGGGCTGCCACAAGATCACGCTATATTTCATAAGTCAGCGCATGAGTCGCAAAGCAACATGGCTGACATCAAAGGTGCTGCATGACTTTATTGCTCATCTTAAGTGTCAGCACTGCCATGCTACTGGTATGGGCGGGATTTACTTTAGGTAGTCAGCTGTTAGTCGATTACCGTCAGCGCTTTACTGCCGATACCACATTTAACTTGCGCGAATTATATATGGTGGCAGACCCGGTAAAGCTCTACGCGCTGAATTTGGTATTGTTATTACTAGCCACGATGATGGTATGGTTAATGACTGGCAGTGCTATTTTGGGGGTGGTCTCTGCAGTAGCGTTAGGCTTTTTACCTTGGTTTGCATTTAATCTGCTAAAAAAACGGCGCATGGAGTTGATTGAGCAGCAGCTACCAGACACACTTCAATTATTCGCAGGCGCAGTACGGGCGGGGTTGTCGCTGGTAGGAGCGATTCGGCAAATTACTTCGGAGCTACCCCTTCCTATCTCACAAGAGTTTCAGCTAATGTTGCGTGAGCAACGGCTAGGGGTGAGCTTGGACGATTCATTAGAAAATCTGACGCACCGCGTGCCTATACAAGCAATCAATCTAATGGCGTCAGCCATGCGCATTGCCAACGAAACCGGCGGTAGTCTAGCTGAATCTTTAGAGCGTGCCGCGCATACACTGCGCAGCCAACATGCAATGGAACGTAAAATTCGTGCATTGACAGCGCAAGGCAAAATGCAGGCATGGGTAGTGGGTCTACTGCCGCTTGGTTTGCTTGTGATATTAAGCAAAATGGAGCCACAGGCAATGGGGATGCTCTGGACCACCCGTATAGGCTGGGGTGCGATTGCACTAGTACTCATGCTAGAGTTTTTTGGTATTTGGTTTATACGAAAAATTGTAGCGATAGATGTCTAAATATGTATGTGTAAACTGTGCTGCGGATGGATACTGTTAAACGCAGTTGGCAGTTGGCAGTTGGCAGTTGGCAGTTGGCAGTTGGCAGTTGGCAGTTGGCAGTTGGCAGTTGTGGCTTGGCGTTATATTTTAATTGCCGTAAATAAGGAGACGTATATGCGCGTAATAGGTAACATTTTCTGGTTTATTTTAGGCGGCTTTCTGATGGGTGTGGGCTGGTGGTTAGTTGGAACAATCGCCTTTATCACCATCGTTGGTATCCCATGGGGCAGGGCTTGTTTCGTGATAGGTAAGTTTGCATTTTTTCCTTTTGGAAAAGAGGCTGTGAGTAGAAAAGAGATCACTCAACATGATGATATTGGTACAAGCAGCCTAGGCACAGTGGGTAACGTTATTTGGTTTATTTTTGCAGGTCTTTGGCTAGCTATTGGTCATATGATTTCGGCAATACTTTGCTTTATCACTATATTGGGCATTCCATTTGGCATTCAACACTATAAGTTAGCACTTATCTCGTTAGCACCCATTGGAAAAACTATTGTGCCTATTGATCGTTAAGGCTTCTATCAACAATAAGGAAAAAATAATGCTTTTGCTCACCACACCCACTCTGCCACAAGGTTTAATTGTAAAAGAAGCTTTCTCATTAGTGCTCATCAATCAGGCGATTGAAGTCTCCAACAAAGGCATCATCAGGGGGCTTCTACAGAGAAAACGCAACGAATATCAAGAGGCCTTAGATTTTTTAGAAGCCCAAGCCCCTAAAGAGGCTAATGCAATTATTGGCATCCAAATTTCCACATCCACACAACAATTTTCTAATGGTACATTTTTGTACCTCACGGCGGTTGGTACGCCAGTTATTTACAGTGAAGCCTAACTCAGCTGCTCAGTTTACTTACTCGGCATATTACAAACTGGCTACTTAATATAGCTCTTTAACTCAAGCGAATGATGGAAAACTTTATTATTTTTTTAATTGCCGCCAGCGTAGCGCTGAGTGTGTGGCTTTTGTTTTGGCTGAGCTCTCGTTTGGTAAGCGCAGTGCCAGAGCAAGACCGCACTTGGAGCGACCCGCCGCCATTGGGGTTTAAAATAGTATGGTGGCCAATACAGTGGTTAGCCCATTACCTTGCGCCGTTTATCACACAAAAGCGATACGATGCTAGGCTCGCGCAATTGCGTCAAGCCGGGTTGGACTATGCCATCAACCCTAGCCAGTTTTTAAGTGGACGCATTGTCTGGGGTCTGCTGTTCGCAGCCATTATCTATTGGATTGCTGCTAGCTTTAAATTTTATAGCCTACTACTCATCTTAGGGGGCTTCATCCTTGGCTATTATTACCCGGCTATTTGGTTGACTGATTTAATCAAATTACGCCGGATACAAATGCTAAAAGCGCTGCCATTTTACTTAGACATCATTACCTTGTGTGTAGAGTCTGGATTGAACATTAATGGGGCGCTTCAACAAGCAGTAGCAAAAGGGCCTAAGGGTGTATTGCAAGCAGAGTTTCAGCGCGTGCTACGAGATGTGCGCGCTGGCAGTAGCCGTAGCGATGCGCTAAGAAGTATGGCGCAGCGCTTAAACCACACCGCTGTCACCAACTTTACCAGCACGCTCATTCAAGCTGAAGCAACCGGTATGAGCTTAGGCCCTATTTTGCGTGCGCAGTCCGAACAAAGAAGAAATGAGCGTTTTACGCGTGCCGAAAAAATTGCGATGGAAGCGCCTGTTAAGTTGTTGTTTCCGCTGATTGTATTTATTTTTCCTTGTGTATTTATTATCTTGCTCTTCCCTATTGCCATGAAAATAATGGCACAAGGCTTTTAGGCGCCATGACAACCACAAAAACAATACATTTCAACAGCGTGATACTAGAAGTCACAATTGCGAACCAATTTTTTACGCGGTTACGTGGCTTATTGTTCAAGACTCCACTCAAGCAGCAGGAGGCGCTGTTAATCAGCCCATGTAAAAGCGTGCATACAATAGGGATGTATTACGCGATTGATGTGGTATTTTTAAGTGCTGATTATCGGGTACTAAAAATAGTAGAGCGTTGCGTACCCAGACGCATGGCAAGCTGTAAACAAGCAAAGCATACGTTAGAGCTACTTGCTGGTGAGGCACATCGGCTAGGGGTTGTAGAGGGCATGCAACTTCCATTTATCATTTAGGCATGATCGGTTAAAATGAAAATTTGTCCGTCACCCATCACTATGGGGGCTTAGCTTGTAAACAAGCGTTTTTGAAAGCTCTTTGTGTTGCTGGAGATGTGTTGGATTAATCGATCAACCATTGTTTGTTCCGTACCTACGGATGCCATCACATTAACCTCCTCTGAAGTCGCATGTAGTTTAGCCAGCAAATCGTTAGAAATTTCTTCTGCAACAGTGAGTACATACTTGGGTTTAAAGCCAAGTAACGCAGACATTGCAATCACTTGGTCTCTATGGATGTTTGATGGTTTGTTTTCCCCGCCAATCTTGAAAGCAAATTTGCGTGACAAACCTGAATACAGCGATGTGGAGAGCAAGTCATAAAATGGTGTTAACCTTACGCCGTGCTTAGGCAGAAAATAGATGGAAAGATTTTTTGCATGGCTATCATGATTGCCAACGTAAAGATTAAAAAATACCCATTGAATAAAACGCTTAGTATCGGCTGCCACCACGCCGTTTTGGCTAAGCAGCTCTCGACATCTTAACAACGTTGGTCCGCCATCGGATTCATATTTAATAGTGGATGGCTTGCCGTCTATCTGACATAAATCGAGTTGATGCAGCTTTTGAATCTGTCCATTAGTATCTAGTAGCCTGTCATATCGTTTAATCACGCATGCTTTGGCAATGGAATGGTAACTGACATCCGCTACATCCAGCCCTAGCATGGCTGCCAGCCTCATGGTAAAGGTTTCATTGATTGAAGAAGCCCAAACACCTTCAATGCCTTTAATATCAGGTTTGACGATATGCGTGGATGGAGAACTTCCCAGAGGTATTAGCGGATTTCCATTGCTGTCGATGCAAATGCTGAGTTTTCTCTGCGCGCCTGCTAAGGATATTCTTAACCCACCTTCTTCTTGAATATCGCGGATAATCCCTTGTGGCTGTGTAAACGCATCGGCGATATCTTGCCAAGTAATGGCTTGATATTGTGGCGGTTGCGGAACTTCGCCTTCCGGTAGAATGGTGAGATCGCTAGCAGTGTCGCCACCAATGATACTCAGCAATCCAAATATGGAAGTGACTTGATGCTTGCGTGTTAATAAGTCACGAATCGTTGCTTCTGGCAGAAGATTTTCAAAGTAAGATTCGACGGCTTGCCCTGAATGCTCAGCCTGAGATATTGGCATGTTTGGTGATACAGGCGCTTGATGCTTTTGTCGCCAACTTGTTTCATATACAAACCGGATGGGTGTTTCATCCAATAACATACCTACAAGTTCCGCACCTCTAAATACTGCTAATTTTTTTACGGCGCGCATTAGAAGTTAGCCTTCTTTTGGATCACTATCTCTAGGCCAAGTGTGTCTAATACATCCAGTACTTTTTGAAACTGCACAGTTGGTTTGCCATTCTCTAGCTCTACAATAAAACGATTACCAGTATTGGCCATGCCCAAAATATCGGCTTGTGTCATTTTTTGTGCGACTCTAAACTCCCGCACAAAACTCCCCAATTCTTTGGTGGATTTTATTTTCACATATTGGTTTGGCTTGTTTTGTTCATTCATCATGACGCATCCTATATATTACCTATCGGTAATATGGTACATGATTTATTTGATTTGGCAACAAAAAATTACCGGAAGGTAATTTTTAATGTCCACATGGGTGTAAATGGGCAGTTTATTACCGTAAGGTAATAAATATATTGATGTATCTACGGCTACGCGCTCATTGCTGCTTAACTTCTATCTGACTATATGCAGAATATTTTATACATAAGTTTACTTTGACTAGACATTATTATACACATGTATAATAATATACTACTGTATAGAGCGTATCTCTAGAAGTGAGACTTTTGCATGCTGTCTATTAAGCTTAGTAATAATTCCCAACATCACCTGCATCAAAAAGGCGCCTCGCTGGTCGAGTTCGTTGTCGTTGCACCCACTTTGTTGTTCATGATGCTTGGGATTGTGCAAGCTGGTATGGTGTTTCATGCCAAAAGCAACCTCAATTATGCCACCTTTGAAGCCGCACGTGCAGGCAGTGTGGGGCATGGCAATGTCAACACCATCCGTGCAACCTTTACACGGGCAATGGTCGGTTATTACGGCGGTGGTCGTAATGCAGAAGAGATCGCTGAAGCCACTGCCCGCGCCACAGCTGATATCACCCCCACAAGTCTACAGATCGAATTACTCTCACCTACCAAAGAAAGCTTTGACGACTACGCAAGCCCTAAACTCGCTGCCAAATACAGCACCAAGGCACGTGTGATTCCCAATAACAACTTGAGTGCCATCACTTGCCCGGTAGACAAAACTAGTTGTAACAATAACCCCAAGACTAACGCTTCCGGACAAACCCTCAGTGATGCGAATTTGTTGCGCATTAAGATGACTTACGGCATCCCAGCCGCTAAACAAGTGCCCTTGGTCGGGCGCTTCTACGTCATGGTATTACAAGGCCTTACCAATCTTGGTGTTACAGCCGAAACCGATCCTTTTAAAGTTGCACTCCTCGCACAAGGCCGTATTCCTATGGTCGTGCACAACACCATGCGTATGCAAAGTGACCCGATAGAAAATGGCAACGTCAGTAATCCCGGACCGGGGAACAATGGTGTGCCGACAGACCCTCCGCCTGTTGACCCTGGCACAGATCCCGGAGACCCGGGAGATGGTAGTGACAATGGCGACGGAACGGATGATATTGATGACACCCCTTGTGACCCCACAGTAGATATTGAGTGTGCGCCAACACCAGACCCTTGTGGTACAGGCGTGGTATCAGAAGATTTAGCTTCAGATGTGTTGTTTGATTTTGACTCGGCCACATTAACGGCAGCAGGTAAGGTCGCGCTAGATAAAATGATTAGCACACTCAATGCGGAAAAAGCCAACACGTATCGTACCGATGAAATTTTTATCACAGGATATGCGGACAAAATTGGTGATGATGCCTA
>Ga0123388_1063738_pt1 | contig 10080 bp, 11 predicted proteins | sample T0HHNO3metaT_FD_89916 | JGI IMG/M metagenome (GOLD analysis project Ga0123388, IMG submission 89916) | Methane-oxidizing artificial microbial communities from Washington, USA to study methane cycling - T0-HHNO3 metaT (Metagenome... | ecosystem: Engineered > Modeled > Simulated communities...
CAAACTATCCATGTTCCAGGTGCTGGCGTGCGGCGCGGCCATCGTGACCCTGTCCATGGGCACCCGCCACGGGTTCGGGCTGTGGCTGCTTCCCATCACCCAGGAAATGGGCTGGACGCGCCAGTCGTTCGCCCTGGCCATCGCCATCCAGAACCTGTCCTGGGGCGTGATCGGGATTTTTGCGGGCATGGCGGCCGACCGGTTTGGGGCCTTCCGCGTGCTGCTCGGCGGTGCAGCCCTGTATGCCCTGGGCCTGGCGGGCATGGCGCTGTCGCCCACGCCCATGCTGTTTGCGCTGACGGCCGGTGTGCTGATTGGCGCGGCGCAGGCGGGCACCACCTATGCAGTGATCTACGGTGTGCTGGGGCGGCAGATTGCGCCCGAAAAACGCTCATGGGCCATGGGCGTGGCAGCGGCGGCGGGTTCGTTCGGGCAGTTCCTGATGGTGCCGGTCGAAGGCTGGCTGATTGCAGGCCTGGGCTGGCAGCAGGCCTTGCTGGTGCTGTCGATGGCAGTGCTGCTGATCGTGCCGCTGGCCTTTGGCCTGCGGGAGCCGGGCTTCAAGGGCACGGCCCCGGTCAAGCGCGAGCAGACCATTGCGCAGGCGCTGGGCGAGGCCTTCCGCTACCCCAGCTTCAACCTGCTGATGGCCGGTTACTTTGTGTGCGGCTTTCAGGTGGTGTTCATTGGCGTGCACATGCCCAGCTACCTCAAGGACCATGGCCTGTCGCCGCAGGTGGCCAGCTATGCGCTGGCGCTGATCGGGCTGTTCAATGTGTTTGGCACTTACATCGCGGGCACGCTGGGCCAGCGCATGCCCAAGCGCCACATCCTCGCTTTCATCTACTTTGCCCGCGCGGTGGCGATCAGCATCTTTTTGCTGGTACCGCTGTCGCCGCTGTCGGTGTACGTGTTCTCGGCGGTGATGGGCGCGCTGTGGCTGTCCACCGTGCCGCCCACCAACGCCACCATTGCACAAATCTTCGGGGTGCAGCACCTGTCCATGCTGGGCGGCTTTGTGTTCTTCAGCCACCAGATCGGCAGCTTCCTGGGCGTCTGGCTGGGCGGCTATCTGTATGACGCCACCGGAAGCTACGATATCGTGTGGTACATCGCGATCGGCCTGGGCATTTTTGCCGGGCTGGTGAACCTGCCAGTCAAGGAAAGCCCGATCGCGCGCAACAGCCCCCAACCCGCCTGACCCGTTTGCCCCCGCATGAGCGACACCACCCCGCCCCGCAAACCCGCGCCGCGTGCCCTGCGCTGGCTGGGCGGTGCCGTGGCCGTGCTGCTGTGCCTGGTGGTGTTTGGCTTGTACACCGTGCCCGAATTCATGGTGCTGCTGGCCGACCAGATGTGGGCGTGTTTTTGACACTCTCTGCAGGCTTTTGAAGCGTTTTTGGCAGCAAGCGCTAGTGAATCATGCGCTGACAGCTATCATTTTTATAGTCCTATGCACGGTACAGAAGCCCCTTCGGATTGGGTGCGGCGCTGGAGCCACCTGATCGCCCCCCACAGCACCGTGCTGGATGTCGCCTGCGGCGCAGGGCGCCACCTGCGCCATCTGCGGGAACTGGGGCACACCGTGGTCGCCGTGGACCGGTCGGCCGAGGCGCTGGCCACCTGCGAAGGGCTGGGCGAGCTGGTGCAGGCTGACATCGAAAACGGCCCCTGGCCTTTTGCAGGCCGCCAGTTTGGTGGCGTGGTTGTCACCAACTACCTGTGGCGCCCCTTGCTGCCCACCATCGTGGCCAGCGTGGCGCCGGGCGGGGTGCTGGTCTACGAAACGTTCGCCCAGGGCAACGAAACCGTGGGGCGCCCGTCGCGGGCGGAGTTCCTGCTCGCGCACGGCGAACTGCTGCAGGCATGCCAGGACCTGCGCGTGGTGGCTTATGAGGACGGCTTCATCGACGAACCCGCGCGTTTCGTGCAACGCATCACGGCCGTACGGGAACTCCCGCAGGCGGGTGGACCCTCACGACATCTTTTGTCTACCGGGGCTAGTTAGAATGCCCTTTTACCGTTTACCACTGCGGACATGACTTCTTCTTCCGTGCCACTCACCGGCAGCATCGTCGCCCTCGTCACTCCCATGCACGAGGACGGTAGCGTGGACTACCCCACCTTGCGCAAACTGATCGACTGGCACATCGCCGAAGGCACCGATTGCATCGGCGTGGTGGGCACCACGGGCGAGTCCCCCACGGTGAACGTGGAAGAACACTGCGAAATCATCCGCGTGGCCGTGGAACAGTCTGCCAAGCGCGTGCCCATCATGGCCGGCTGCGGCGCCAACTCCACCGCCGAAGCCATTGAGCTGGCCAAGTTCGCGCGCGGCGTGGGTGCCGACAGCCAGCTGCAGGTCGTGCCCTACTACAACAAGCCCACCCAAGAGGGCCAGTACCAGCACTTCGAGGCGATTGCAGAAGCCACGGGCGACCTGCCCATCGTGCTGTACAACGTGCCTGGCCGCTCGGTGGCCGATATGCAGCACGACACCGTGCTGCGCCTGGCCCAGGTGCCCGGCGTGATCGGCATCAAGGAAGCCACCGGCAACATCGAGCGTGCCCAGTGGCTCATCCGTGACGTGCCCAAGGGCTTTGGCGTGTACTCGGGCGACGACCCGACCGCCGTCGCCCTGATGCTGTGTGGCGGCCACGGCAACATCAGCGTGACGGCCAACGTGGCCCCGCGCCTGATGCACGAGCTGTGCGTGGCGGCACTGGCCGGCAACGTGCAACGCGCCATGCAGATCCAGTTTCAGCTGATGCCGGTGCACAAGCACCTGTTTGTCGAAGCCAACCCCATCCCGGTCAAGTGGGCCATGTCCCGCATGGGCCTGTGTGGTGGCACCATGCGCCTGCCCATGACGCCCCTGGCCAGCAGCAACGAGGCTGTGGTCGAGTCGGCACTGCGCACCAGCGGCCTGATCTAATCCGGGCTTTGCGCCCGCTCTCAGAGACACTTCCCAAGGATTTCCGCGTGAAAGCTGCTACCACCCGCCTGAGCCTGCTGGCTCTTGTCATGGCCCTGTCCGCCTGCTCCACCAGCATTCTGGAGGGCGACAAGATCGACTACAAGAGCGCCGCCAAGGGCTCGTCACTGGAAGTCCCCCCGGACCTCACCCAGCTGTCACGCGACTCGCGCTACGCCATGCCAGGTGGCTCGGTGTCTGCCGCTGCCATGCAGGCAGGCCAGGCCGCGCAGCCGTCGGGCAACGCCAACGCGGCGGCCCTGTCGCTGGGCGACGTGCGGATCGAACGAGATGGCAGCCAGCGCTGGCTGGTGGTCAATCGCCCCGCCGACAAGCTGTGGGAGCCCGTGCGCGACTTCTGGCTGGAAAGCGGCTTCACGCTGGCCCAGTCCGAGGCCAACGTCGGCATCATGGAAACCGACTGGGCAGAGAACCGCGCCAAACTGCCCCAGGATTTCATCCGATCCACCATCGGCAAGCTGATGGAGTCCCTGTACTCGACCGGCGAACGGGACAAGTTCCGCACCCGGCTGGAACGCAATGCCAATGGTAGTACCGAGATCTACATCACCCACCGCGGGATGGTCGAGGTCTATGGCAACGTCACCAAGGACAGCACCGTCTGGCAGCCCCGCCCATCCGACCCGGAACTCGAAACCGAATTCCTGCGCCGCCTGATGGTCAAGCTGGGCGTCAGCCAGGAGCAATCCAAGGCAGTGGCCGCAGCACCCGCGGCGCGTGCCCAGGCCGCCCGCATGGCCACGGTCAACAATGTGCCGGTGGTCCAGCTGGACGAGGGCTTTGACCGGTCCTGGCGCCGGGTGGGCCTGGCCCTGGACCGCACCGGCTTCACCGTGGAAGACCGCAACCGCAACGAGGGCACTTACTTCGTGCGCTACGTGGCTCCGGACACCGTGAAGAAAGAGCCTGGCTTCTTCAGCAAGCTGTTCAGCTCCACCTCCGCAACACCTCCGCTCAAGTACCGCATCGTGGTGCGCAGCCAGGGTGAGTCGACCACCGTGTCGGTGCTCAATGAGGCTGGTGCCCCCGAATCCTCGGCCAACGCCGAGCGCATCGTGCGCGTGATTGCTGACGATCTGAAATAAGAGCCGGCCGCAGGCCCCCACCCACACATCTGGAGCCCCCTCCGCCTTCTGGTGGACGGTGGCTCTGGTTTTTTGGGCCGCTACAAACCCACCCTTTCGCCCCGCCATGCTTCGATTCAAGAACCTGGGCAGCGGCAGCACCGGCAATGCCACGGTCGTCGAAGGCCGCAGTGGCAGCCAGGTTCGCCGCCTCCTGATCGACTGCGGGCTCGGCATCCGGCAGCTGCAAGCCCGTCTGGCGCAAGCCCAGTTGCAGGTGGAAGACCTGGACGCCCTCTTCATCACCCACGAACACTCGGACCACATCGGCTGTGCCCAGACCGTGGCGCTGCGTTTTCGCATTCCCGTGTGGATGAGCGAGGGCACGTACGCGGCCCTCGGTGCGCCAGACTTGGACGGCTTGCTGCGGGTGGCGCACGACATGGAAGCGATTGACATGAGCGCGTTCGAAGCCCGCCCCTTCACCGTGCCCCACGATGCCCGGGAGCCGCTGCAGCTGCGGTGCTCCGACGGCGCAGCACACCTGGGCGTGCTGACCGACCTGGGCCACGCCAGCCCCCATGTGCTGCAGCAGCTGCAGGGATGCCACGCCCTGTTGATCGAGGCCAATCACGACCCCGACATGCTGGCCGCGTCCCGCTACCCGCTCTTCCTGAAACGCCGCGTAGGCGGGCTGTACGGCCACCTGGCCAACCCGGCGACGGCGGAGATCCTGCGTGCGGTGCAGCACGACAGCCTGCGGTGCGTAGTGGCAGCGCACCTGAGTGCGCAAAACAACCTCCCCGCACTCGCCCGCCAATCGCTCGCCGCCGCGCTGGGTTGGGCGGACGAGGAGATCCAGGTCGCCAGCCCCACCGAAGGCACTGATTGGCTCGACGTCAACCCTTGATGGCCCAGACCGGGCGTCCATAAATGTCTCACCCTGGCGAAGGGCATAAAAAAAGCCCCGGACCTTGCGGTGCGGGGCCGTGGCACAGGCCGACCTTGGGGTCAGCCCAGAGCCTGCAGCAATTTACTTGGCTGCGGAAGCGCCGGTAGCGGCGGTGGCAGCAGCGTCAGCAGCAGCCTTGGCAGCGTCAGCGGCAGGAGCAGAAGCGTCAGCAGCAGGTGCAGCGGCGGCAGGAGCAGCAGCGTCGGAAGCGGCAGGAGCTGCTGGCTCGGCGGCGGGAGCAGGTGCTGCGGCAGGAGCTTCCACAGGAGCGGGTGCTGGAGCGGGTTCTTCCTTCTTGCCACAAGCGGCGAGTGCAGCAGCAGCGATCAGGGCGGCCAGAACGAGAGAGTTCTTCATTTCGATTTTCCTATTTGGACAGACAGAATCTTGAAAAGCCACGGCGTCAGGCTTCCTGAGCCCATGCACGCATTGGCACAATGCACTTGGTTGCACCTTTTTGGGCACAGCCGCAGATTATATTGGTATTTAGTCAATACTGACTAACACTGACGAAAGCTTTACGCCAGCTTGACTTTGCGCAGTATCCCCTCGGGCGCGACTGCCGCGTGGCGCCACGCCAACGGGCGCTCCCCAAAGTGGGGCACAAGCTACAGGCCCAGTGTGGTGGAGGGAAAGCCGGGTGCGCTCTTGCTGCGCACCCATTCGTTGAGTGTCTCGTGCAGCAGCACCCGGCGATCGGCCTCGCTGCCGGTCACCCCCACGCAGCGCTCGGGATCGAGCCGGTGCAGCACCCATTGCGGCGACCACAGCGCGCTGGGCAGGTCCAGCGGGTCGGCGGTCGGGCTGCGGCGGCAGGTGATGATGTGGTCCCAGGTACCGCGCCAGCGCACAAAGCGGGCATGGCGGCGGATCACGTCGTCGTAGCTGCAGGCCAGCATGGTGAAGCGCCTGCCGCTGCGGGCCCAGTCCTGCAAGGCCTCGACCACCGCACGCTCGCCCAAGGGCCAGTCATGAAAGTGGGCATCGCTGATGAAAATCTCTTGCCAGCCGTCCCGCGCCGCCGTTGCAATGGCGTCGCGCACCAGTTGCTGAAACGCCTCACGCCCGCTGAATCGCCCACTGGGCAAGTCACGCAAAGGCTCGGCGGAGGGGGTTGCTGTGTCGGTCATCACTGGCTCCTGGTCAGTCTCAGCCGGCCCAGGCATGGGCCCAGCCCGCATCGCACCACGACGAAAGCAGCTCCAGCGCGTCGTCGCTGGCCCGTGCCAGATCGCGTGCCGACAGTTGGCGCTCATCGGCCAGGCGCCGCATCAGCGTGGCGTCGCGCCCCGCTGCGCGGTAGCTTTCGCCGTTGATGAAGATGTGCTGTGTGTCGTACATCATGCGGCTCTTGCGGTCCAGCCGCACCCCTTCCAGCATCACCTTGGGGTCGCCAGGCTCAAACCACACGCTGGGCTTGGGCTCGGTCAGGTACTCGCCCAGCGCGCGTTCCAGCACCAGGGGCTGGGCCAGCGCGCGCGACAGCGCCTCACGCGCAAAGTCCTGCAGCCCGGCAGGAATGTGCGCCGGCTGCGCCACCGCGTCCTGTCCGGCATCGCGGTACAGCAACGGGTGGTCGTCCTCCCCGGCATCTTCCGCCAGACGCACCAGCAGCTCTTGCGCCAGCTCGGCGCGGGCCGGCGCGCGAAAACCGATGGAGTAGGTCATGCACTCGCCTTCGGCAATCCCGTCGTGGGCATAACGCGGGGGCAGGTACAGCATGTCACCCGGCTCCAGCACAAACTCCTCCTCAGGCTCGAACTGGGCCAGCACCTTCAAGGGAATGCCGTCGCGCAGCGACAGATCCTTTTGGCGCCCGATGCGCCAGCGCCGCTTGCCGTGCGCCTGCAGCAAAAAGACGTCATAACTGTCGAAATGGGGCCCTACGCCACCGCCATTGCTGGCGTAGCTGATCATGAGGTCGTCCAGCCGCGCCTCGGGCACAAAACGGAACTGCTGCATCAGCGCATGCACCGCGTCGTTGTGCAGATCGACGCCCTGTACGAGCAGCGTCCAGTCGGGCTGCTGCAACGCAGGCAGTGCACGGCGGTTGAAGGGCCCGTGGCGCAGCTTCCAGGCACCTTTGATCTGTTGCACCAGGCGGGACTCCACACCCTCCTGCCCGGCCAGCGCAAACAGCTCGGCCCGCAGCACCGGCGGCGCAAACTGCGGGATGGCCTGGCGCACCAGCAAGGGCTTCTTCTGCCAGTGGCGGCGCATGAATTGCGCGGGAGTGAGGCCGCCGAGCAGGGCCAAGGGTCGCTGAATGTCCATGGGGAAAGTGTTGCCCTTTTGCGGGGCCGTTGGTCAAACTGCGACAATTCTCCTATGGAAATTACCCAACAATGTGTGGTCGCACTGACCTGGACCCTGAAAGACACCCTGGGCGAAGAACTCGACGTACTCGACGAACCCGTGGAGTTTCTGGTGGGCGGTGATGATCTCCTGCCCCGTATCGAAGAGGCCCTGCAAGGCCACGGCCCTGGTGCCACGCTTGCACTGCACCTCGAACCCGAGGACGCTTTCGGTGACTTCAATGACCAATTGCTGTTTCTGGAACCCCGCGCCCTCTTCCCCGCCGAGATCGAAGAAGGGATGACGTTTGACGGCATGGCCCTGCCCGAGGGCTGCAACCCCGATGCCCCCCGCACGGCCCTCTACACCGTGGCCGAGATCTATCCCGAACATATCGTGCTCGACGGTAACCACCCTCTGGCGGGCATCGCGCTGCGCCTGCAACTGACGGTGCAGGCCGTGCGCGAAGCCACCGAAGAAGAAATCGGACGTGGCACGGCCGGAACCGGCTTCTTCCGCGTCCAGCCCCAGGCGCCAGGCAGCTCGTTGCTGCACTAAGTCCCACCAAAAGCACAACGGGCGCCCCGAGGAAACTCGGAGCGCCCGTTTGTCAGGGCAGTGCGTCAGGTCACATGCGCGAAATCTGACCGTTGTACAGACGCACGCGATCGCCGATGCGCAGGTCACCCGGGCTGCTCACGTCGTACACGCGATACCCCCCCTGGTCGAGCTGCACGGACAACCGGTATCCCTGCACATATTCCTGGTTGTTGCGCCCTTCGATGGCGTTGCCAGCCACCGCGCCACCCAACACGCCTACAGCGGTGGCTGCAGCACGACCCGTGCCCTTGCCCACCTGGTTGCCCAGAACGCCGCCCACCACCGCGCCCAGAACGGCACCAGTGCCGGTGGTCTGGCCTTGGCTGCGGCCCTGCAGGACTTCGATGTTGGACACGCGACCATATTCGGTGCCTGCCTGATTCTGCGGATAGGCAGGAGCCGTCTGGTAGCCACTCGAATAACCGCCGGAGTATTGCGGAGCAGGTGCCGGGCGGCTGTGGCCGCAAGCAGCCAGCGAAGCAGCCAGAACCACGGTGCCCACGAGGGCGAGGGGACGGGTGAATTGCATGTTCAATCTCCAGAAGTTGTTGGGGTAGGCACTGAAAAATCTCCGACGACCAAGAGCTCAGTGCCCATGTACCGATTGAAACAACGCCTGAGGATGCCGCGGCGTAGACAAGGGGCCATCGCCATGTCGGTAACAGACCCATCGAAACGTAAGCGGGGTCTTACAACCCGGCCACTCACCCATCACGCGCTTGGAGCCCCGAGCGGTCCACCTCAGGACTTGCCTGTGGATCCGTAGCCCCCCTCACCCCGCTGCGTGGCCGCAAACTCGGTGACGACGTTGAACTGGGCCTGCACCACCGGAACAATCACCAATTGGGCCAGCCGCTCCATGGGCTCCAGGGTAAACGCCACATTGCTGCGGTTCCATGCGCTCACCATGAGCTGCCCTTGGTAGTCACTGTCGATCAACCCCACCAGATTGCCAAGCACGATGCCATGTTTATGCCCCAGGCCCGAGCGCGGCAAGATCAGTGCGGCATAGCCCGGGTCTTGCAGGTAGATCGCAATGCCGGTAGGCACCAGTTGCCAGGCGTTGGGCTGCAGGGTCAGCGGCGCATCCAGGCAGGCACGCAGGTCCAGCCCAGCGCTACCGGGTGTGGCGTAGGTGGGCAATTGGTCCGCCATGCGCGGATCGAGAATCTTCACATCTATCTTCACGGTTTCTTCTTTCCTGTTCCTATTCCTGTGCCACTGCGCTGCTGCGCCATTTGTCGCAGGCGATCCTGCAACGACTCCATCCCTGCACGACCACCCGGGGCCTGCGCACCCCCAGCCTGCGCAGCCGATTGCATCAGCCAACCCAGTCCCCACCACACCGCCCCCATAACCACCAGGCCTGGCAGCGAGCCCTGGCCAAGCAGGAACAGCACAATGCCATGCAACACCATCACTACCAGCAACACCGATCGCACCGTGCGCAGTGCGCCCGCGAGCGGCTGCATCAGCTGCAGCACATTGGGCGGCAGGACCTGAGGCAGGGAAGTCGCTGGCGCACTGGCCTTGGATGACTGAACGGCACCGTTGGTAGCGGCAGCACTTGCCTGTGCCGCTCGGGCCTTTTGCAAAGGCGCCTGGGCTGTCAGCCGCTCCACATAAGCCGCAAAGTCGCCATCGGGTGGCGTGTCCCAATCAGGCTTGGTGGCACCAGTTGTCATCACACCTCCCCACGGTGGTGGTCGTCAAGAACGCAAAGGTGGCAAACGCGCGGCGATCTCAGCGATAAGCTGCTGCGCCAGCACACGCTTGGACGCGCGAGGTAACTCGCGGTGGCCCTGCGCGTCCACCAGCAGCAGGGCGTTGTCGTCCTGCCCAAAGGTAGCGGGGCCAATATTGCCCACCAGCAAGGGGACGCCCTTGCGCGTCCTTTTGGCGGTGGCATGGGCCAGCAGGTCATGGCTTTCGGCGGCAAAACCCACGCAGAAAAGATCCCCTTCCAGCGCATGCGGCGACCGGGCTACGGTGGCCAGAATGTCGGGGTTCTCGACGAACTCCAGCGACGGGGACTGGCCCGAGCCGTCTTTCTTGATCTTTTGGTCGGACTGGTGGGCAGGGCGCCAGTCAGCCACGGCGGCGGTGGCAACAAACACCGAGGCGGCCTGGGCATGCCGCTCCACGGCCGCCAGCATCTCCTGGGCGGACTGCAC
>Ga0123388_1081680_pt1 | contig 10068 bp, 7 predicted proteins | sample T0HHNO3metaT_FD_89916 | JGI IMG/M metagenome (GOLD analysis project Ga0123388, IMG submission 89916) | Methane-oxidizing artificial microbial communities from Washington, USA to study methane cycling - T0-HHNO3 metaT (Metagenome... | ecosystem: Engineered > Modeled > Simulated communities...
CCGCGACATGTTCAAGAACGCCTATCTGCCGTACCGTGACCCGGAAACGTTGAAGAGCTTCCTCAAGATCATCAACGAGTTCCATTACGATCACAGCGAGCGGCTGGGCGATGCCTTCGAGTACCTGCTATCCGTGTTGGGCTCGCAGGGCGATGCGGGACAGTTCCGTACGCCGCGACACATCATTGATTTCATGGTCGAGGTGCTAGCCCCGCAGAAGCACGAGGCCGTCCTTGATCCCGCCTGCGGCACCGCCGGCTTCCTGATTTCCGCCTACAAGCACATCCTGCGTGCCAATACCGATGCGAAGGGCCACAGCACGCTGACGCCCGACGACAAGGGTCGGCTCGCGAAAAACTTCAAGGGCTACGACATTTCGCCCGACATGGTCCGGCTGTCGCTGGTGAACCTGTACCTGCACGGATTCACTGATCCGCACATCTACGAGTACGACACACTGACCTCGGAAGAGCGCTGGAACGAATACGCCGACGTGATCCTGGCCAATCCGCCTTTCATGTCACCGAAAGGCGGCATCAAGCCGCATAAGCGCTTTTCCATCCAGGCCAAGCGCAGCGAAGTCCTGTTTGTGGATTACATGGCGGAGCATCTGACGCCCAACGGACGTGCTGCGATCATCGTGCCCGAGGGCATAATCTTCCAGAGCCAGACTTCCTACAAAGAGCTACGAAAGCTGTTGGTGGAGAATTCGCTCGTTGCGGTGGTCTCCCTGCCAGCAGGATGCTTCAATCCGTACTCCGGGGTCAAGACCAGCATCCTTATCCTCGACAAGTCAGTTGCGAAGCAGAGCAATACCGTTGCTTTCTTCAAGGTGGAGAGCGATGGCTTCGGCCTCGGCGCTCAGCGTCGCGCTATCGAGAAGAACGACCTGCCGGAGGTGCAAGCCGAACTTTCCGCTTATCTACATGCGCTTCGGATCGGCGCGTCAATCGAGGGCATTCTTTCCGCCACGTCTACGGCACAGATCGTGTTGAAAGAAAATATTGCCGCGAACGGCGATTACAACCTCAGCGGGGAGAGGTATCGGGAGAATAGAGCCAAGACCAACATTTTTCCGTTGGTGAGGCTCAGCGAGGTCTGTACCGTCAATCCACGGAAGAGCCAGCTATCAGCGGAGCCGGAAACTCGCGTCTCCTTCGTACCAATGGCCGACATCAATGAGCATCGCATTTCCTTCCAGTCCAGGGAAGAGAAGCAGCTCTCAGACGTATCGGCAAGCTACACCTATTTCGAAGACGACGATGTTCTTCTCGCGAAAGTAACTCCTTGTTTCGAGAACGGGAAAGCGGGTGTTGCCCGTGGCCTGCTAAACGGTATAGGTTTTGGTTCCAGCGAGTTCTACGTGCTGCGGAGCAACGGTCTAGTTTTGCCCGAGTGGATCTACTTCTGCGTGATGCATCCACTTTTTCGAGATTCAGCCGCTGCGCAAATGACGGGCACGGGGGGTCTCCAGCGTGTGCCTCGCGAATACGTGGAAAATTTTCAGATTCCGCTGCCGCCGCTGGAGATGCAGAAGCAGATCGTGGTGGAGATCGAGGGCTACCAGAAGGTCATCAACGGCGCCCGCGCCGTCCTCGACAACTATCGCCCCCGTATTTCCATTGATCCCGCCTGGCCGATGGTGCCACTTGGTGACGCCTGTTCCCTTGGAGGATCGATTACGACGGACGTGGATCTCGCTCTTCCCTACTTTGGTGCGGACAGCATCGAAGCGAACACCGGGAAGCTTCTGAAGATCGAGACGGCGGAAAGTCAGCGGGTAAATGGGCCGGTCTATGAATTCACAGGCGAGCGTCTGCTTTACAGCAAGATTCGACCTTACCTTAATAAGCTGACTGTCGTTGATCTGCGAGGTTATTGCAGCTCCGATATGTATCCGCTGCTTCCAGATAAAAGCAAAATACTCATCACATATCTCGCTACATTCATGCTCTCGGACATGTTTAATGACTGTATTCGCGGCTACTACGAACGAGCCAGCATTCCCAAGATCAACCGTTCCCAGCTATTCGCAACATTGATTCCCCTTCCTACACTTGTCACACAGCAAGCCATCGTCACCGAGATCGGAGGCGAACAAGATCTGGTCGCAGCCAATCGGGAACTGATTGCCCGCTTCGAACAAAAGATCCAAAACGTCTTGGCCCGTATCTGGGGCGAAGCTGTGCCCGACGTCTCGGAGGCTTGAGTCATGGACGAAGCTATCGACCTCGCCAACTATCTGCCACTCTCTTTCAAAACACAGAAAGAACAAGAGTACATCCAGTTTCTTTGGGACGCCTTTGAGACGAACTACACGCACGAAAAGTACCAGTTCGCGTTCCTCGCCTATCACATGCTGACCATGAGCTTTGTCTACTTCAACATTTGGCAAATTCGGCAGGCTCGGGCTGAAGATTTTGGGAAGGGGCTTATAGGTTTTGGAAAAGACGTTGAAAAATCAATGTTGGATGCAGCCTCGCCGTTCGTTTTTAGCGCAGTGAACGAGCGCACAATACTTAGGCTCTTAAAGCTAATTGCGTGCGACAACAGCAAGATTGGTTCCTACGTAAAACTGGTAGATGACCGCAACGAGACGGCACATCCAAATGGAAATATATTTTTTAGTACAAAAGCCGCGCTAGATATTAAGATCCGAGAGATTCTTCGTATTGTAGGTGAAATACAGGCGCACTCTAAAAGTGTCATCGAGCAAGTCTATAGAGACTTCCTGCTCGAGAATCACGCTCCGGATGAGCGTGAGTATCCCGATGCCTCTGATCAAATTCGCGAGGTTCTGATCCACAACAATTACATGGCGCAGAAAGACATCGACATTTGCTTGGAGTGCGCCATTGAGGATTTTGCGATGCAGCCAGGTTACGTTGACATTCAAGCTTTGCATGCCGCTTTGGCGGCGGGGTATTCGGTAGAAGCGTAAATAAAAATGTGATGGGCGAGATTATTGAAGGCGTACCGCGCCAGTTTTCGACATGAGGTTTGAGCGGCTAATCGCGCTGAAATTCCTGGTCTCTAATTCATGACGTAGCCGAATCATCCAAAGGAATTGTGAATGTCGCGCTTCAATCCCAAGCGAAACCTCGGCCCCTTGCTCGAGGCAGCGGCCCACTGGATACAGCGCTCGCTGATCGACGAGCAGTCGCTATTTGCTGACAAGGAGCTGTGGACCTCAGGGCATCTTGAAGAGGTGCGTGCCGCCTTCACGGGCAATCCCGATGCAAGTGACGCCTCATTCTTCGAGAAGTTGGAAGGTCAGATGAGTGCCGCCTCGGCGGGGGCCAAGCGCCTGATGGCTGAATTGCTTTGGGTTCTCATGTTGTTCCAGTCCAATATTGGCCCGCCAAAAAAGCGGGAATCGATCAGCAGGGTGTGGGCGTGGTCAGGCACGACCTTGGACTTGTCCCACCCGCTACTTGCGGATGTAGTCCTGACCGGCGTTGGAAACCCCGGTACTGCCTACAACACCATGCGCTGGCGCGAGCTCAACTACCTGATCGGCCTCGCGATAGATCTGGCCGCCTGCAGCCGCGAAGAGCGGCAGTCCATCCTGCTGGATCGTGATCGATTTGAGTCCTGGATCGAGAATGCCCCGCAGGAAGGTTATCGGCAATTCCGCCACTTGTTCCGGTATCTCGCGTTTCCCGACCAGAACGAACGAATTACGCTGAACCGCGATCGCAGGTTGATCCTCGAAGCATTTACCGAACTGGACAGCGCGACGATCCGCGACATGCCAGATGCGGCACAGGATGACCAGCTCAACAAGCTGCGCAGCGAGCTCAAGAGCAAGCTTGGTCGCGCGAACCTTGACTACTACGAACCCGATATTGCCGCAACTTGGCGCGTTGACAAAAAGCTATCACCGGATGTCCAGCGCGCCGGTGCCGACAAGATGTTTGACTTGGGCTACGCGGCATTGCGCGAGCGATTCCTCGCGCACATGCCGGGGTTTAAAGATTTTCAGAGCCATCCGGGCTACGCTGGCGAGCGCTCATACAAAGACGAGCTGCGAGCGCTTTACAAGCAAACCGTTTTGCCCGCCTTCGCTGAGGGTGATCTTCGCGCCGCGGGTGCCGCCGCAATAGCTCTGCTTACGATTCCCTTGAAGGCCGGGGCCAACAAGCCACAGAACATCGTTGGTTGGCGTTACGTGGACCTGCTACGAAAGTCCAATGAATCCCAACAACTGGCCTTTGGGAGGGCGCTGGCAGGCCTGTTGAACGAAGAGGAAGCGCTGGAGCAGCGCGTCAACCGGTTCGTCAACGAGCTGCAGCAGGTGGCTGGCCCTGGCAATGCGGTGCCAGCCGCCGCACAGCGCTCGATTGCCGGTTTCTATCTGGCCTTGAATGATGCCAAGCGGCACCTCTTTCTGAAGACGCAGGAAACCCAACGCGCTTTGCGGCAACTCGACCGAGCGTTCCAATGGAGCTCGAAGCAACTCACTGGCTCGGACGTGGCCCGAGTGGAGTTCCTGGCCAACCGCGTCTTTCAAAAACTGAGTTCAGAAGGATGGGCGCCCCGGGATCTGCTGGATGTGCAGGGGTTCTTGTGGGTGGCGGTGGGCTACGACGAGGCGCGAATTGAAGAGCCTGCAGAAGACGAGGACGAAGAGGAGATACTACAGATGGCGCAATCCCCGGACACAGGCCAGAAGCCAATCAACCGCGTTCTGTATGGGCCTCCCGGTACAGGGAAGACTAGGCAGCTGCTGAAATACTTTGAGGATTATGTTGATCAGCCAGCAGATATCGATGCGGCAACCTGGGGTCTCCAATTGGTCGGACGGTTCGGATGGCGGGCGGCAATCGCCGCTGCTCTAGGGGACCTCTCTCATCCCGTACGCGTGGCGGACCTTGAGGCGCACCCTCTGTTAAAGCTGAAAGCGGCACAGCGGAAGGGCGCCAGTAATATCAAGGCCACCCTGTGGGGTTATATGCAGGAGCACACCTCACCTGCCAGCCAGACTGTCAATGTAACAACGAGACGCCCACCCTATGTGTTCGACAAGACCTCCAACGCCGAGTGGTATGTGGTCAGCGACTGGAAAGAGGTCGATCCCCAGGCGGCCGAACTGTTGTCGGCATGGAAAGCAGGGCCGGGGAGTAGTGGAACACCGATCAACCGTTATCGCGTAGTGACCTTCCACCCGTCCTACTCCTATGAGGATTTCGTTATCGGGTTACGGCCGGTGATCCTGGAAGATTCCAGCGAAAACGGCGCCACCGGGTTCCGCATGGTTGACGGCGTTTTCAAGCAGATATGTTCCGAAGCGCGGGCCAACCCCGGCAAACGCTATGCCCTGTTTATTGACGAGATCAACCGGGCCAACATTGCCAAGGTTTTCGGTGAGCTCATCACCTTGATCGAGCCCGACAAGCGGGCGCGATATGACGCCGACGGCCGCTTGGTCGGCGGGATGGAGGTCCAGCTTCCCGGTACAGGCGGCGAGGAGGGCGAACAGGAGCGATTCGGAGTGCCCGCCAACCTGGATATATACGGCACGATGAATACAGCTGACCGTTCGATCGCGCTGCTGGACATCGCGCTGAGGCGGCGATTCGAGTTCGAGGAGATGCCGCCAAACTACGAGGCGCTTGATGATGCAGTTGAAGGTGTGCACCTTGGCAGGCTTCTGCTTGCTATCAACGATCGGCTGGAGTTTCTGGCTGATCGCGACCGCAGGATAGGCCATGCGTATTTTACGCAAGTGCAGTCACTCGATGATCTGCGCAAATCATTTGGTAGACAGATTATCCCGCTATTGCAGGAATACTTCTTCGATGATTGGGGCCAGGTGGCGCTGGTGCTGACTTCCAGAAGTGGTCAATCGCCCTTCGTGAAGCGCGAGAGCCTCGACGGGGCGCTGTTGTTTGGCAACGCAGGGGACTTGGCCCAGTCCGAACGACACCGGTACCAGATCACATCGCCGACAGAATGGACCGCAGAGGCCTTTCAGAGCCTTTACCAATCCGCTGCCGAGTAACGGAGAACTGAGGTGCGGCCACGTTTCGTCACCGCTTATGAACACGAGCGCCTGTCGGTCGGCAGCGCAGCAACCGATGCCCTGTCAGAGTCCGAGGCGCTGCATCTGCACAAGCTGGGGCAGCAGCGTGCGGGCTTTTGCACCTTGGGCTACAAGAGTGTGCGGCTGACCCAGTTCGCGGGATTAGTGAAGATTGATGGGCGGATCCTTGAGATCCTGCCCAAGGTGGGCGACAACGATTCTGTCGAAGCATCCCGCGGAACCTTCCTTCGACTTTTGAACCACGCACTGGACGTGCCGCTGTTCTCTGGGGCGAGCGTCGGTCACGATCTGAGCCGCCACTCCCTCCTTGAGGTATTCATTCGAGCGTTTCTGAAGGAGGTCTCTGGTCTGGTGCGGCGTGGTTTGATGCGGCGCTACCGCACCGAGGAAGACGACTTGGCGGTGGTGCGGGGGCGGTTGCTCATCGGTCGGCAGGCGACGCGGCACGCCATGCGTGTAGATTGGCTGGCCTGCCGGTTTGATGATCTGGACATCGATAATCCATGGAACCGGATATTGAAGGCTGGGCTGCAAGCAGTGCGACCTTGGCTGCGCAGCGTTGAGGCGGGCCGGCGCTGGATCGAGCTCAATGCGGCATTCGAGGGAGTAGCTGAGGATCCGCATGCTTTGTCGACGTTGCTGGCCCTGCCTTCCAATCGTCAGGCCCAGCACTACGGCCCCGCGCTGCGCTGGGCAAAATGGATTCTGCAATTGCTTTCACCTTCGATCCGCGCCGGTGCCAATGAAGCGCCGGAACTCCTGTTCGACATGAATCGTCTATTCGAGGCTGCAGTGGCCAACGTGTTACAGCGCAGGCTAGGAGGCTCGATGTCGCTGGAAACGCAGCACGTTGGCCGACACCTGGCCCGGATCGCGCATTCAAGCCAACAACCGGCGTTCCGGCTTCGGCCCGATCTGGTTATCCGGCAAGGTGCCGAGGTGTGCTCGGTGGGGGATACAAAGTGGTCGCGTGTGGATATCGGAGACAAGGGGTGGGCGTTGCCGAAGGAGTCGCATGCCTATCAGATGCACGCCTATGCCAGCGCCTATGAGTGCAACGACTTCGTGCTGATCTATCCCTGGTTTGGTGGAGACCGCGATGCTCTACCCACCGCTTTCAACCTGCGAGCCGCTGGCGAAAGATCGCCGGTACTGCATGTGGTGTGCGTCGATGTGGGTAAGGATGGATTCCCCGCAGTACTGGAAGCGCAGAATTCTGCATTGGGCAGCTTGTTGTAAACAGGCTGGCCCGGCTAAGCGCAGCGCACTCGCGATTTCGGCGCCCCGCGATAGAAGCACCCGGATGCAGCCTTCGGCTTTATCCGGGCTACCCGGTCTGGTCGGCTTCTCTTCCGCCCCTGCCTCCCCGCCCCACCGCGCAGTAGCATGCAGCCATGCGACCCCACCGCTTCCCCATCCCCTGGACCCAGATCGCGCTGTATGCCGCCCTGCTCGCGGGCGGCACGCTGCTGCTGCAATGGCTGGACTACCAGCGGCTGGTGCGCAGCCATGCCTCGGTGATCTACGAAGCGCTGCTGGCGACCGGGTTCCTGGCCCTGGGCGTGTGGCTGGGGGTGCGCTTGCTGGCGCGGCGCCCACCGGGGGAGCAGGGCGAAGGCAATCCCCAGGCGGTCGCGGCACTGGGCATCAGCCCGCGCGAACTGGAGGTGCTGCAGCAGCTTGCCGCCGGCCATTCCAACAAGGAGATCGCGGCCCGGCTGCACGTCTCCCCCAACACCGTGAAGACCCACGTCGCCCGGCTGCTGGAAAAGCTCGAAGCGCGGCGCCGCACCGACGCCCTGCGCCGCGCGCGCGAGCTGGGCCTGGTGCCTTGAGCGGTCGTGACTAGGGGTGATCGGGACGAAATCACCCTTTCGGGCGATGGACGCCGCGCCGCCGATGGCCTGCAATCGCGCTCCAGTTCGGACAGCAACGGAGGTGGGGCATGTGGCGTGACATCCTGAAGTACGGCGTGATTGCGGGGCTGGTGGTGGGCGGCGCGATGGTGGCCACCTTCACCGCGACCGGCGGGCAGATGCCGCATGGCGGGCTGGGCATGGCGGTGGGCTACGCAACCATGCTGGTCGCCTTCAGCGCGGTGTTCGTGGGCATCAAGCACCAGCGCGACGTCGGCGGGGGCGGGGTGATCCGGTTCTGGCCCGCGTTCGGGATGGGGCTGGCGATCTCGTTCATCGCCGCGTTGTTCTACGTGGCCGCCTGGGAACTGGTGCAGGCGACGATCGTGAAGGACTTCGCCGGCAGCTATGCCGAGTCGGTGATCGCCGCGCAGCGGGCCAAGGGCATCGACCCGGCGGCGCTGGCCAAGCTCACCGCGGAGATGGACGCGTTCAAGGTCCAGTACGCGGACCCGCTGTTCCGACTGCCGATGACCTTCGCCGAAATCTTCCCGGTCGGCGTGCTGGTGTCGCTGGTGTCGGCGCTGGTGCTGCGCAACCCGCGGGTGCTGCCCGCGCGCGCAGGCTGACGACGGGGCAACCGATGCGGCAGGGCCGCAGGATCCCGCAGGTTTCAGGTGCAATGCCTGTCCTGCGGGGCCGACCACGATGACGTATGCAACAGCCAACAAAACAGGCTCTGTGCTGATGAGGTGCTGACTCAGGGCTGCGCAACCCCGCTGCAGGCACCCGGTTCATCGCCGCTGTGAGATGGTCGGGGTACTCATCCCCCCAAGGGGAAACGCATGACCGACTTCTCGTGGCTCGATGCCACCGCGGACCATGACTGGCAGAGCCAGAGCAACGGGTCCTGCTTCAGGCAGATGAAGTGGTCCGAGTTCTGCCTGCGCTCCCATGATGGCTCGACCCGGCAGGTCGTCGTCGACCGCTTCGACCTGTGGGCCGATCATCATCCGCTGCACAACTACTCACTGGCCTGGGACCAGCCCTGCAGCCTGCGCAGTGACGTCTACATCTGCAGGGACTCGCGGCTCAACACGCGGCCGCGCGAGCACTAACTGTTTCTCCCGGGTCCGCGTGCAGTGACTGCGGTGGACGTGCCCGGGGGCTTGCGCGGGCTACGGGGTGATCCCACTCCGGGCGCGCACAGCCTGCGCGGCGTGATCTGGAAGCGGCGCCCGGCGCGGTGTACCTTTTTGCCCATGGCCAAGCCCGTCGCATCCATCAAATTCAAGGCAAAGCTCTCCCGCCCCGCAGAGCCCAAGGCCGCCACGTGGAGTTTCGTGGTGCTGCCTGCCGCCGCCAGCAAGCAACTGCCCACGCGCAGCATGGTCACCGTCGACGGCACGCTGGAAGGCCAGGCGTTCCAGGCCACGCTGGAACCGGACGGGCAGGGCAGCCACTGGTTCAAGGTGGAAAAGAAACTGCGTGACGCGGCCGGTGTCGAAGTGGGCGACAGCGTCGCCTTCGAAATCGCGCCGGTGGAAAAGGAGCCCGAACCCAGCGTACCCGCCGACCTGAAACAGGCGCTGGCCGGCAATGCCGCCGCCAGGGCGACCTGGGCCGACATCACCGCGGTGGCGCGGCGCGACTGGATCCACTGGATCACCTCCGGCAAGAAGGCCGAGACCCGCGACAAGCGCATCGTCGTGGCCTGCGACAAACTCGCCAGCGGCAGCCGCCGCGCCTGCTGCTTCGACCGCTCCGGCATGTACAGCAAGGGCAACATGGGCGCGCCCGCAGCGGCAGAGTAGGGTGGGCCCCGGCCCACCATTGCCATCCCGCCGTTCGCGATGGCGGCGGAGCGAAAACGTTGGAGCAAGGCCCGCCTGCACACCTGCTCAACAGGGGCGCGCCGGAAATGGTGAGAGGGGTTCCACGTGACCCGCATGCCCGGGTAGCAGCTCGCGGCGGCAACCCAATGCCCGCCACGGGTTGTTCCCACACAAAAAAACGGGCCGCTTTCGCGGCCCGTTTCTACACTGGATGGTGGAGATGGCGGGAATCGAACCCGCGTCCGAAGGTACTCCATCCCCGGTACTACATGCTTAGCGTTCCGTTAGGTCTCATCCCCGAGCAGCACGGCACGCAAAGCGCACCCGGAGA
>Ga0123388_1034550_pt1 | contig 10054 bp, 7 predicted proteins | sample T0HHNO3metaT_FD_89916 | JGI IMG/M metagenome (GOLD analysis project Ga0123388, IMG submission 89916) | Methane-oxidizing artificial microbial communities from Washington, USA to study methane cycling - T0-HHNO3 metaT (Metagenome... | ecosystem: Engineered > Modeled > Simulated communities...
CGAGGCGAGGCGGTCGCGGTCGGCGTCGGTCAGGCAGATCGAGGTGATGATGGAAATGCCCATGCCCATGGCCACGTACTGCTTGATCACTTCCCAGCCGCCGACTTCCAGGGCCACCGTATAGGGCACGCGGTGCTGCTGGAATACCAGGTCGACCAGACGGTAGGTCACCAGCCGCTTGGGCGGCAGGATCAGGCCGTAGGCGGACAGGTCCTCGAGCTTGAGGGTGCGCTGGGTGATCAGCGGATGCCCGGGCGGGGCGATCAGCAGTGGTTCGAAGCGGTAGACGGGCTCGTAGCTGAGGTCGGCCGGCACGTCCAGCATCGAACCCACCGCCAGGTCCACCGCATCGGTACGCAGCAGCTCGGTGCCGTCGGCGCTGACCGCGTTGTGCAGGGTCAGGCGCACGTCGGGGTGCTGGCTGCGGAAGTGCTCGACGATCTTCGGCAGCAGGTACAGGATGGTGGAGCTGTTGGCGGCGATGTTGAGCTCGCCGGCGTCCAGGCCGCGGACCTTTTCGCGGAAGCTGCTGCCCAGGCCGTCCAGGCTTTCGACCAGTGGCTGGGCCAGTTCGTACAGCAGCTGGCCCTCGCGGGTCGGGGTCAGGCGGCGCCCGCTGCGTTCGAACAGGCCGACGCCCAGCTCCCGCTCCAGCGCCTGCAACTGCAGGGTGATGGCCGGCTGGCTGACATACAGGGCCTCGGACGCCCGTGAAACCGACCCCAGGCGTACCGTCTGGCAGAACGCCCTGAGCGGCTTGAGGCGGTCGGATTTGTAGGAAAATCGCGGGGTTGCGATTGGCTTGTCAGTCACGTGAACGTCTCATATAAGCTGAGCTTATTAAATGCATTGATAAAACTGTGTTGTCAAATAGTTAGGGCAGGAGCACGTTACGGGCCCAGCTAGACCCAGTAAGGAGCGCCCCATGTCCGCAGTCTTCGCCCAGTCCGAGAGCGCCCAGCCCGGGATCGAGGTCACCGCCCATAGCCCCGGGCAGGACGCCGTGCTCACTCCCGCGCTTGAGCTGCTGGCTTCGCTGCATCGGCTGGTCGAGCCCCAGCGCCAGGCTCGCCTGGCCGCCCGCAAGCAGCGCCAGGCCTTCTTCGATGGCGGCGGCCTGCCGGATTTCCGTGAAGACACCCGCGCCATCCGCGAGGGCGACTGGAAGGTCGCGCCGCTGCCGGCCGCGCTGCAGGACCGGCGGGTGGAGATCACCGGCCCGGTCGACGCCAAGATGGTCATCAATGCCTTGAACTCGGGCGCCAAGGTGTTCATGGCCGACTTCGAGGATTCCACCTCGCCGACCTGGGCCAACCTGATCGGCGGCCAGCAGTCGCTGATCGGCGCGGTCGCCGGCACCCTGCAGTTCACCGCCCCGGCCTCGGCAACCGGCGCGCCCGGCAAGCAGTACGCACTGAAGCCGTTCGAGGAGCAGGCGGTGCTGATCGTGCGGCCGCGTGGCTGGCACTTGGACGAAAAGCACCTGCTGATCGATGGCACGCCGATCGCCGGCGGCCTGTTCGACCTGGCCCTGTTCGCCTTCCACAACGCCAGGGCGCTGGCCGCCAAGGACCGCGGCCCCTACTTCTACCTGCCCAAATTGCAGTCGATGGAAGAGGCGGCGTTGTGGGAAACGGCGCTGTCGCACATCGAAACCCGCCTGGGCCTGCCACAGGGCCAGATGAAGGTCACCGTGCTGATCGAGACGCTGCCGGCGGCGTTCGAGATGCACGAGATCCTGCACGCGCTGCGCAGCCGCATCGTCGGCCTGAACTGCGGACGCTGGGACTACATCTTTTCCTACATCAAGACCTTCCGCCGCCATCGCGACAAGGTCCTGCCCGAGCGCGGCCAGCTGACCATGACCCAGCCGTTCCTGAAGGCGTATTCGGAACTGCTGATCCAGACCTGCCACCGGCGCGGCGCCCATGCGATGGGCGGCATGGCCGCGCAGATCCCGATCAGCGGCGACGAAGCCGCCAACGAGCAGGCCATGGCGCGCGTGCGCGCCGACAAGCTGCGCGAAGTCAGTGCCGGCCACGACGGCACCTGGGTGGCGCACCCGGCGCTGATCCCGGTGGCACGCGCGCTGTTCGACCAGTACATGCCCGGGCCCAACCAGCATGCGTTGTTGCGCGAGGACGTTACCGCCACCCGCGAGGACCTGACCCGGCCTTCGCTGGGCACCATCACCGGTGCCGGTTTCGAAGGCAGCGTGGAAGTGTGCGTGCGTTACCTGGCCGCGTGGCTGGACGGCAACGGCTGCGTGCCCATCCACTGGCTGATGGAGGATGCGGCCACCGCCGAGATCTCGCGCACCCAGCTCTGGCAGTGGCTGCATTCGGACAACCTGCACCTGGCCGACGGCACCCTGATCGACTTCGCCCTGCTGGAACGCGCGTTGTTGAACCTGCCAGGGCGACTGGGCGACACCAGCGCGATTCCCGGCGGCGGTCGCATCCCGCAGGCCATCGCCCTGCTCGACAAGCTCAGCCACGACGACGAACTGGCCGAATTCCTGACCCTGCCGGCTTACGAATACCTCGATTGACCGCTCTTGCGACACCCCACCCTTTGACCATAGAAGAGAACGACCATGAGCACACTGCAGACCGCCGAACAGATCCAGAACGAGTGGGACAACAATCCACGCTGGGCCGGCATCACCCGCAACTACACCGCCGCCGACGTGGTGCGCCTGCGCGGCACCGTGCACGTGGAGCATTCCATCGCCCGCCTGGGCGCCGAGAAGCTGTGGGGTTACCTGCAGACGGAAGACTTCGTCAATGCGCTGGGAGCGCTGACCGGCAACCAGGCCATGCAGCAGGTCAAGGCCGGCCTGAAGGCCATCTACCTGTCCGGCTGGCAGGTCGCCGCCGACGCCAACCTGGCCGGGCAGATGTATCCGGACCAGTCGCTGTACCCGGCCGACTCGGTGCCGGCGGTGGTCAAGCGCATCAACAACACCCTGCTGCGCGCCGACCAGCTCAACCATGCCGAGGGCGATGACAGCGTCGACTACCTGCAGCCGATCGTGGCCGATGCCGAAGCCGGCTTCGGTGGCGTGTTGAACGCGTTCGAACTGATGAAGGCGATGATCGAAGCCGGCGCGGCCGGCGTGCATTTCGAAGACCAGCTGGCCGCGGTCAAGAAGTGCGGCCACATGGGCGGCAAGGTGCTGGTGCCGACGCGTGAAGCCATCGAGAAGTTGAACGCCGCGCGCCTGGCCGCCGACGTGATGGGCGTGCCGACCCTGCTGGTCGCGCGCACCGACGCCGAAGCCGCCGACCTGCTGACCAGCGACATCGACGACAACGACAAGTCCTTCATTACCGGCGAGCGCACGGTCGAGGGTTTCTACAAGACCAACAACGGCCTGGACCAGGCCATCAGCCGCGGCCTGGCCTACGCGCCCTACGCCGACCTGGTGTGGTGCGAGACCGGCAAGCCGGACCTGGAGTTCGCGCGCAAGTTCGCCGAAGCCATCCACGCCAAGTTCCCCGGCAAGCTGCTGGCCTACAACTGCTCGCCTTCCTTCAACTGGAAGAAGAACCTGGACGACGCCACCATCGCCAGGTTCCAGACCGAGATCGCCAAGTACGGTTACAAGTTCCAGTTCATCACCCTGGCCGGTTTCCATGCGCTGAACTACTCCATGTTCAACCTGGCCCATGGCTATGCGCGCCGGCAGATGAGCGCGTTCGTCGAACTGCAGGAAGCCGAGTTCGCGGCCGCCGATCGCGGCTTCACCGCGGTCAAGCACCAGCGCGAAGTGGGCACCGGGTATTTCGACGCGGTGACCCAGGCGATCCAGCAGGGCCAGTCCTCGACCACGGCGCTGAAGGGCTCGACCGAGGAAGAGCAGTTCCACGGTGACAAGGCCGCCTGACCCCGACCGGGACAGGACGCTTGCACAGCAGGCCGCAGCCCGGGCAACCGGACTGCGGCCTGCGTCTTTGTGGTGTGGGGGTGGTGCTATCCTGCCGCTTCGCGACCTGGGGCCTGCAATGAATTCGGAGACCGTATCGCGGGTCGCTGGCTATGCGCCGGCGCTTGCCACGACAGACGAACTGCCCAACGATCCGGCCACGGCGATCCTGTCGGCGGCCGAGTGCGAGCTGTTCGCCGTGGTGGGCCAGGCGCGCCCGGTGACGGCGGGCGAGAAGCTGTTCGTGCGTGGCGACGTGGGCACCAGCATGTTCGTCATCCTGCAGGGCGCGGTGGCGCTGGATTTCGGCGACGACCTCAGCGACAAACAGCTGGGCCCGCGCGAATTCTTCGGCGAGCTGGGCCTGCTGATCGGCGACCACGCGCGCAGTGCGTCGGCCACCGTGTTGGCCGACGGCGTGTTGCTGGAATTGCGCAATACCGAATTCCAGGTGCTGGTCGACCGCGACGCGGGGCTGGTTTCGCATTTCCTGCGCCGCGCCATCATGCGCGTGGTCTCCAACGAACAGGGTCTGATCCATCGCCTGCGCCGGCGCAACCAGGAGTTGCAGACCGCGCTGGACAGCCTGCGGGTCACTTCGCACCGGCTCAACCAGAGCGAGGAACTCAATCGCACCGACGAACTCACCGGCCTGTACAACCGGCGCGGCCTGGCGACCTACCTGGAAGAGGGCCGGCTCAACGGCGGCTTCCGCGGCTATGGCCTGCTGCTGATCGATTGCGACCGCTTCAAGGACGTCAACGACGTGCACGGTCACCTGATCGGCGATCGCGTGCTGCAGAGCGTGTCCAACATCCTGCGCTCGCTGGCCGGTTCGCAGGATTTCGCCTGCCGCCTGGGCGGCGACGAATTCTGCCTGCTGCTGCGGGCCCAACACCGCGACGAGATGCTGCGCTATGCCGACTTCGTGGTCAGCACCGCGCATGCGCTGCAGCAGATGCAGCCGTCGCCGCCGCTGATTTCGACGCTGAGCGTCGGCGCCTGCCTGATGGATCCGGCGCGCGACTGGAACGACTGGTACGCGCAGGCCGACAAGGCGCTGTACCGCGCGAAGAGCCTGGGCGGCAATCGCGTCGAGTGGCAGGACTGACGGACAGGGCGGGACACGGATGAACGACATGGCCCGCACCTCTTCCGATGGCCCGCAGCTGCGCACGCTGCTGCTGACCGACCTGGTTGACTCGACCGGCCTGGTCGAGCGGCTGGGGGACACGCCGGCATCGGAACTGTTCCGCGAACACGACCGCCTGGTGCTGAAACTGCAACAGGCCTGGCGCGGCCGCCTGATCGATCGCTCCGACGGCCTGCTGCTGCTGTTCGAGCGCCCGATCGACGGACTGGGCTTTGCCCTGGATTACACCCGCGGGCTGCACTACATCGGCAAGGCGCGCGGACTGGAGCTGCAGGCGCGCGCCGGCCTGCATGTCGGCGAAGTGCTGACCTGGAAGAACAGCGACGCTGCAGTGCAGGTCGGGGCCAAGCCATTGGAAGTGGAAGGGCTGGCCAAGCCGATGGCCGCACGGCTGATGACGCTCGCGCGCCCCGGCCAGATCCTGCTGTCGGCAGTGGCCGAGTCGCTCACCCATCGCGCCGCCCGCGAGCTGGGCGAACGGGGTCGCAACCTGCTGTGGAAATCCTATGGCCGCTGGCGTTTCAAGGGCGTGCCGCAGCCGCAGGAGATCTACGAGGTCGGCGAGGTCGGGCTGGCGCCCCTGCGTGCGCCGCCCAACATCCCCAAGGCCTGGCGCGACACGCCGTTGTGGCGGCGTCCGGCGGCCCTGGCGGCCGAACTGGTGCTGGTGGTCGGGCTGGGCGTGGGCGCATGGTTCCTGACCAAGCCGCAGCCGGCCATCGCCTTCGCCGAACGCGACTGGGTGGTGGTCGGCGACCTGCGCAACCTCACTGGCGAGAAGGTGCTGGACGATTCGCTGTCGCAGGCATTCCGCATCAGCCTGGAACAGTCGCGTTACGTCAACGTGCTGAGTGACATGAAGTCGCGCGACACCCTGGCGCGCATGCAGCGCAAGCCGGGGACGTTGATCGATCGCGCGGTGGCCTCGGAGATCGCGTTGCGCGATGGGGTGCGCGCGGTGATCCTGCCAACGGTGTCGGAAGTGGGTGGACGGGTGCGCTTCAGCGCCGAGGTGATTGATCCGCACACGCAGACCACGGTGTATGCGGAGTCCGCCGATGGACTGGGTGTCGGCTCAACGCTGGGCTCCATCGACAAGGTAACGGCGATGCTGCGTGGAAAGCTGGGAGAGGCGCTGGCCTCGGTCGAGAAGAATTCCGCGCCCCTGCCGCAGGTCACGTCGGCCAATCTGGATGCGCTTCGATCCTTTGCATTGGGGCAGAAGTCCTTCGCGCGCAGCGAGTACGCCCAGGCAGGCGGCTACTACAGGCATGCCGTTGCACTGGATCCCGGGTTCGCCTTGGCTGAAATCGCATTGCTGCGGGTTGAAAACGCCAACAACAATGAATCAGCCGGCATTTCGCATCTTCATCGCGCCCAGGCATTGCGGAGCAGGCTCACGGCGCGCGATCAATTGTATGTGGACGCGTGGACAGCACGCATCGACGCGCCTGCCGAGGAACTTGGCAAGTGGGAACAGATGGCCAACCTGTATCCCGACGACTTTCCCGCGGCCATGAACGTCGGTTACATCATGATCGAACGCAACCGCTACGCGGACGGGCTGGTCGCGGTACAGCGTGCCAATTCCACCAAGAACCCGGCCTATGCCCAAACGCAGCGCCTGCTCGGTGATTTCCTGCTGGCGAACGAACGCTACTCGGAATCCGAGCGTGCGCAAACCATCGCATTGGCGCAAGGCGTAAAGGCCGCCGCGATACGCAAGGTCATGATCTACGCCGCGCAGGGCAGATTCACCGAGGCGGAAAAGGCGTGGCAACGGGTGCGCGTGGCCAGGGATACCGGGGTGCGCTTCGACAGGGTCAGCTTGTACCTGGACCAGGGCGATTGGCAGGCCGCCATCCGCGAGGCGAAGTTGCTGAGTACGTATCCGCAGCCGGGCACCGTGGCGGCACGCAGTGCGCTTTACCCATTGGCGGTAAGCGAATGGTTCGGCGGAAACCGGCAGCAGGCATTGCAGACGCTGGATGAGCTATTCAAGTCCGCCCTCGCCAGCGTGGAAGCGCCCCGCAGCAACAGCGATGCAGTCGCTGACGCCTACGTCGCGATCTCCGGCGCCCTGCTGGCGCAACGCATGGGTGACCGCGCACGCTCGCGGCGCGTCCTGCAGGCCCTCGACAAACAGCCTGGACTTCGCAAGGTGGCGCCGGTATCGGAACTGCTCGAGGTATTGCGTGCGGGCGAGGCGCTGCTCGACAAGAAACCGGACCTTGCGATCGCGCAGCTGAAGGAGCTGCTTGCAGGCAATCCGCCGTATCAGGCCCGCGCGCTATTGCTGTCCGCGTATCTCGCCGCCGGCAAGGTCGACGAGGCCAGCACGCAGGCCGACTGGCTGGGCTCCCACCGTGGCCGTGCCTATGTTGAGCAGGGCTGTGGCTGGTGCCAGCAGCCCCTCAACGTGGTGGACACCACCCTGGGCAAATTGTCGGTTGCCGAGCTATTGGCAAGGCAGGGCCGGGCCGGGGAAGCGCGCGAGCAGTTGCAGGCATTCGACCGCCGTTGGCCGCTTGCCACGCTGCCCGATCACTTGCGCGTGCGGCGTACGGCGGTCGATGCGTTCAACTGAATCGGCTGATGTCCCAGGCCGGCGGTCAGATTGGCCAGGATTTCCTGTCGCGCCTTGATTATTTCGCTCTTGGGCGCGATGTTCTGGACGCGCGCGCAACCGCACCACTGCTCGAAGCGGGCCGCCGCCTCGGCATCGCCTTTCGGTAGTTTGTGCCCCGCCTGCAGGAGCGCGGCGCCGGGATCGTTCTTGAACAGCCGGCGAAACTCGTTGTCCGTGCTCAGCTTGTCCATCAGCTTGCCCGCGACCTTCGGATCCAGAGGCGCGGCCTTCCCCGACGCGCCGGTCTTCTTCGTTGCCATGTTGTTCCCCTAGCCAGGGCCCGTTGCAGGCCTGTCGGATCGCAATCTAGCCTTGTCCGCGTCGCTAAACAACCGTAGGGTTGCGCGTCGATATCAGTGGGGAAGCACCATGCGGGTGCGTCGTTGCAAGGTGCTGTACCTGGAGCCGCGCGAGCAGGTCGAGTTCGACCTGGACATCCTGCTCGCTGGCGGCAATGGGATGCGTCGCGAGCGTCGCTGGCTGGCCCTGGCCCCGCATCTCGGCGAAGAAATCGAAGTGGATGCCGACGAACGCGAACTGCTCGGCGCATTGAGCCCCGACGAATGGATCGACAGCAGTGAGCTGGCCGGTGCGTCAGCCTTCGCGATCAAACGTCTGTTGAAAACAGGCCTCGTCATCGGGGCCGGCAAGCGCCACGCCGCCGCGCGCGCGCGCGACGAACGCCTGCGTGGCGTGTACTGGCATCCGCTGGCCGCGACCCTGCATGCCTTCACCCGCTGGCACGAGGCCGATGCGGTGCAGGCCATGCAGGACACCGGCACCGAAACCGCCGGCGAATTGCGCCAGGTCCTGGGCGCACCCCCGGTGGAGGCGCCGGAAACCGGCGGGCACGACCAGCGCATCCGTTTGCCGCGTGCAGCGCGCAACGACTTCGACCAACTGCTTGCGCGGCGCGCCACCTGCCGCAATTTCGACGCCGGCACGCCGCTGCCGCATGGTTTGTTCGCGCAACTGATGGAGCGCGTGTTTTCCGCCCAGTCGCAGGTGCGCGTCAGCGACGACACCGTCTTCCTCAAGAAGACCAGCCCTTCCGGCGGCGGCCTGCATCCGATCGAGGCCTACCTGATCGTGCAGAACGTGGCCGGCCTGGCGCCCGGCCTGTACCACTACCATCCGGTCGCCCATGCACTGGAGCCGCTGCCGGCGCCGGACCGGCCCCTGCAGGCACTGGCGATGGCCGCCGTAGCCGAGCAGCACTGGTTCGCCAATGCCCACGCCATGGTGTTGCTGGCCCCACGCTACGACCGCTCGTTCTGGAAGTACCGCAACCACGCCAAGGCCCACCGCGCCATCACCCTGGAAGCCGGACACCTCTCGCAGACGTTGTACCTGGCCGCGACCGAGGCCGGGCTGGCCGCCTACATCACCTGCGCCATCAACGAAGTGCCGCTGGAGCAAGCCTTCGGTCTGGATCACGCCAGCAGCGGCGCACTGGCCATCTGCGGCTTCGGCTGGCGCGGCGACGAAATGGTGACCATGGAACTGGATCCGGCCGGGGAAATCTGGCGCACCGGGGAAGCCTCCTGACGATGCCGCCCCTGTAGAGCCGAGCTTGCCCGGCTGCTGTTGAATTCCCGGAACCCAACGCGCCGGGCAAGCTCGGCGCTGCAAAGAACGAGTCCGGCAAGCCCGGCGCTATGGCTTCCTGGGAAGGCCGTCGTCCGGATCGATACTGGCCCAGGGCACGTGGTCATCCCAATGCGCATGCACCTGTGGTGCGCGATCGAGCGGGGTGGTGAAGTGGGCCAGGGCGATGTGCAGTTCACCGGGCCAGCGTGGCGAGCGGAACAGCATCATGGTGCCGCAATGGCTGCAGAAGCCGCGTTCGGCGCCTGGCGTGGATTGGTACCAGCGCAGTCGCTGCGCCGGATCATCGATCACGCAACGGGCCGCTTCCATGCCCACCCAGGTCACGAACGCCGCCCCATGCGCGCGGCGGCACAGGCTGCAATGGCAGTGCGCCACCCACTTGCTGGGCAGCGTGGCTTCAAGTTTGACGTCGCCGCACAGGCATTGGGCGTGGGCGGTGGTCATGGATATCCCTCCTTGCGATTTCTGCAGTCGTCATCCCCGGCCTCGCGGGGAAGACGATGGGAAATCATGCGTGGCGAACGACTACTTCCTGATCTCCTGCTTGTGCGTCTTCAACGCCTCTGCCAGTCCGGGCACGCCGGCGGCGCCGGTCGGCACGCTGATGCTTGAACCTTCGAAGTCATCGCCGATCGGCTCGACCCGGCCGCCCAGGCACTGGCCCAGGAAACCTTCGGTGACCGCATTGAAGGCCTTGCTGTTGGCCGGCCGCGCAAAGCCATGGCCTTCATCG
>Ga0123388_1018074_pt1 | contig 10003 bp, 10 predicted proteins | sample T0HHNO3metaT_FD_89916 | JGI IMG/M metagenome (GOLD analysis project Ga0123388, IMG submission 89916) | Methane-oxidizing artificial microbial communities from Washington, USA to study methane cycling - T0-HHNO3 metaT (Metagenome... | ecosystem: Engineered > Modeled > Simulated communities...
CGCGCCAGAACTTGTTGTTGGGCCATTGCCGTTTGGCTTATCAGCCATTAATTGTCCACTTCCGTTTTGATTCGTTTTGTAGCCGCTATTATACGCATGCGGAGCGGGTTCTACGAAACTTGAACGGGACAATGCTTCAATCTTTGCTGTTTGTAACATTTCTATCCTCCAGAATATCTAGTCACTTTATTTATATCTCTATATGCATCTTTATATCGTCTAAATGTTACTTGTTATACCGTTTTAAATACTACTATTAAGCACATTTTTTATATTGCTGGCTTATGGTTAAAGACAAAGATAAACTGCTATAAGTTCATTCGTTCTCACGAGTTTTATGTCACAACAATTTGATGTGCTGATTATTGGTAGCGGCCTTGCTGGGTTGACCATGGCGTTGCAGGTAGCAGACCATAAAAGCGTCTGTTTAGTCAGCAAAAGAGAGTTGTCAGATAGTGCCAGCAGTTGGGCGCAAGGCGGGATTGCAGCAGTACTCAATAGCGACGACACCATTGAAGAGCATATCCAAGACACTTTAATTGCAGGCGCTGGGTTGTGCGATGTAGAAGTAACACGCATGGTTGCCACACAAGGTTTTGCTGCCATTGAATGGCTGATTAACCAAGGCGTTGAGTTTACGCGCGAAGCCGATAATCGACACTTCCATTTAACACGCGAAGGTGGTCACAGCCATCGACGCGTGGTACATGTAGCCGATGCGACTGGCCAAGCGGTACAAAAAACTTTAGCGCAAAAAGTACGTGAGCACGCCAATATAACCTTGCTAGAAAATCATATTGCGATTGATCTATTAACCAGCAAAAAACTCAATAAAAAGTCAAAAATTGATTCAACGCAAAGCGATTCTTGCAAAGGCGCTTATGTACTGGATAACAGCACGGGGAAAGTGATTACCATTGCCGCCCAGCAAACTGTTTTAGCCACTGGCGGCGCTGGCAAAGTTTATTTGTACACCACCAATCCAGATGTCAGCACTGGCGACGGCATCGCGATGGCTTGGCGCGCTGGTTGTCGTATTGCCAATATGGAATTCATTCAGTTCCACCCCACTTGCCTCTATCATCCGCATGCTAAATCTTTTTTAATCAGTGAAGTTGTTCGAGGCGAAGGCGGTTTACTCAAATTGCCAGATGGTACACGCTTTATGCCAGAACACGATTCCCGCGAAGAACTTGCGCCGCGTGATGTGGTAGCGCGTGCGATTGACTTTGAGATGAAAAAACGTGGTTTAGATTGTGTGTATTTAGATATCACGCATAAACCCGCCGAATTCATTCAAGAACACTTTCCGAATATTTATGCGCGCTGCTTAGAATTAGGCATTGATATCACCAAACAAGCAATTCCCGTAGTGCCAGCCGCGCATTATAGTTGCGGCGGCGTAATGACAGACTCTACTGGCGCGACCGATATTGCTTGCTTATATGCCATCGGCGAAACCGCTTGTACGGGTTTACATGGCGCAAATCGGTTGGCGAGTAATTCATTATTAGAATGCCTGGTATTTGGCCAAGCGGCGGCAAAAGCCATTTTAAATGCGCCAAGCCAAAAATTTGGCGATTTGCCACATTGGGATGAAAGCCGCGTGACTGACGCCGATGAAGAGGTATTAATCACGCACACATGGAATGAATTACGTCGATTTATGTGGAATTATGTGGGCATTGTGCGCACCAATAAACGCTTAAGCCGCGCGCTTCACCGCATTCATATGTTGCGTGATGAAGTGAACGAGTTTTACAGCAATTTTAAAGTCAGTAATGATTTAATCGAGTTACGTAATTTATTACAAGTGGCTGAATTAATTGTAAAAAGTGCAATTGAACGCCATGAAAGTCGTGGTTTGCATTATAGTAAAGATTACCCGGATTTACTCGGCGAAGCGATCCCTACCGTGTTGGAACCATCGAAATATTACAGCTTGTTGGATAGTAAGCAGGGAAGTTAAGATTAGTCGTTTGCGTTTTAAACTGTTTGGTATTTTTTGCCTGATTTTAAGTGTTAACTTGCATGCTTATGCTGCTGACTTAACACCTAAAATCACTTACTTTTACGATGGCGACACCGTTAAAATCAAAGACGCTTTAAGTGAATATAAATTACGACTAACCGATATCGACGCGCCCGAACGCAATCAAACTTACGGTAAAACAGCACGCCGCGCGCTGATTAAATTATGTCAAAACGCCGATATAAAAGTTTATATAACAGGTACAGATAAATATCAGCGCAAATTGGGAAAACTCGTGTGCAACACCCAAGATGCCAGTATTTACATGCTTAAAAATGGCCATGCGTGGTTTAACAGACGTTACTCAATGGACTACACGCTTGATATTATTGAGCAAGAATCACGCAGAAATAAATTAGGCTTATGGAAACGAAAAAACCCAGTACCGCCTTGGCAATGGCGACAAAAGTATCAGCGCAAATACTAATTTGCAAAGCAATTTAATCAAACGATTGCCTAATTTTAGATTAAAATATTAAAACTTTAATTTCACAACTTTCAGGAAATGAACATGCAAGTCGCCATGAACACCGTTGTTACTATGACTTATCAACTTAAAAACGCCAACGGCGAAGTGCTTGAATCGAGCGCTGAACCTGTTGCTTACTTACATGGCGGATATGACAATATATTCCCAAAAGTGGAAGAAGCCATGCACGGCAAAAACGTGGGTGATGTGGTAGAAGTCAGCCTAGAGCCTGAAGATGGTTTTGGTGAGTATGATGAAGAGCTAGTGCAAATTGAACCTGCCGAAGCTTTCCCAGCCGCAGAACTTAAAGTAGGTATGCAGTTTGAAGGTGAAGACGACACTGGCGAAGTGATCTTGTATACAGTAACCGAAATTGCCGATGGCAAAGTGGTGGTTGATGGCAATCATCCTTGGGCTGGCGAGCGTTTATTATTTACAGCCACAATTGCCGATGTACGCACCGCAAATAAAGAAGAAGTAACACATCAGCACGTACATGGTGCTGGCGGACATCATCACTAAAGCTAAGCCTTTCAAGTAACACCATCAGTATTGATGATGTGTAAATGACACATCATCAATACTGATTATCTGCTTCAATTTTTTAGTTAAAAACCGTACTTACCTTCGCTCTAACCCAATTTTCATTCACAGCTTAACATCCTAAATCTTGTTAAAAATTAAGTTAACTCTTTCAGTTTATACAGTAATTCCAATGCCATTTTAGGCGTTAAATCATCTGGCTGAATAGCATCCATCGCATCAATCAATGGATGCGATGGCAGAGACTCTGGTTCAATATTCGCTGTAAACATATCTGGCTGATGGCTATTTTGTGCGACTTGATTATTTTCTAATTGTATTAATTTACGTTTGGCAATCGCAACGACATTTTTAGGAATTCCCGCCAGCTGAGCCACTTGTATGCCGTAACTCATGTGGGCTGCGCCCTCTTCCACCTTATGCATAAACACAATATTGCTGCCGTGCTCCACTGCGTCTAAATGGACGTTTGCCGCTTGCTTTGCTTCATCCACAATACGCGTCAATTCAAAGTAATGCGTGGCAAATAATGTATAACTTTTATTTTTTTCTAGTATCTGTTTAGCAACTGCCCACGCCAGACTTAAGCCGTCAAACGTGCTAGTACCGCGACCTATTTCATCCAGCAACACCAAACTTTTATGGGTGGCGTGGTGCAGAATATTAGCGGTTTCGGTCATCTCAACCATAAACGTAGACCGGCCACCGGCCAAATCATCCGATGCGCCAATTCTTGTGAAGATACGATCAATTTCGCCTATTTTAGCTACATTAGCCGGAACAAAGCTACCACAGTGCGCCAGCAAAACAATCAGTGCAGTTTGGCGCATAAATGTCGATTTACCACCCATATTTGGACCAGTAATTAATAATAATTGCCGATACGGATTGAGTTGTACATCATTACTAATAAATGGCTGGCTGTTATTGGCAACAGAAATACTTTCCACAACTGGGTGTCGCCCAGCCTTGATATCAATACCTAGTTCTTGGGTAAATTGCGGCTGCACATAATTTAAAGCCAACGCGCGCTCGGCGAAACAACATAGAACATCCAAGCTGGCAACCGCGCCGCTATTTGTTTGCAAGGCAGGTATGAATTCACCCAGTTTTTCGATGACTTGTTCATACAACATTTTTTCCCGCGCCAACGCCCTGTCATTGGCACTTAACACTTTATCTTCGAATAATTTCAATTCAGGCGTGATAAAACGTTCTACGTTTTTAAGAGTTTGTCGGCGGCGATATTCTGGTGGTGCGTTTTCAGCCTGCGCTCGGCTAATCTCAATATAAAAGCCGTGAACGCTGTTGTACTCTACTTTTAAATTGGTTAAACCTGTACGCGCTTTTTCGGCCGCTTCAAATTGCAGCAGAAAATCGCCATGATTGGTTTGTATGCTACGCAACTCATCTAAATCTGCATCAAAACCATCGGCAATCACACCACCTTCGCGCAACAAAGATGAAGGCTCTGCTTTAATGGCTTTATTTAACAAGTTAACTAATGCGATTGGCGCCTGTAAATTGGCGCCCAGTGTTTCCAAAAGCATGGCTTTGCTAGAGATCAATAGTTGCTGCAGTAAAGGCAATTGCAGCAAACTAACACTTAAGCCAGACAGGTCGCGCGGTCTAGCGGTTTTGAGTGCGATGCGCGCGGTGATTCGCTCAATATCGCCAATCACTTTTAAATGATTTTGAAGTTGCTGATAATGGGAAGTCTGAATCAACTCCGCTACAGCATCATGCCGCTTAAGCACTAAGTTTTGATTGCGCAAAGGATGATGCAACCAATGCCGTAACAACCGCGCGCCCATCGCAGTTTTTGTTGTATTCAGCAATGAATATAGCGTTGGTGAGGTTTCACCACGCAAAGTTTGATCGATTTCTAAATTGCGACGCGTGGCTGCATCTAGTTGAATCGTGTCACTGATGGATTCGACACTAATGGAATTAATATGCGGTAGCGCAGCACGTTGCGTATGTTTGACATACTCTAGCAACGCACCGGCCGCACAAATCGCCGGCTTTAAATCAGCACAACCAAAACCGTTCAAATCCAAAGTGTTGAGCTGTTTAGTTAAACCTGCAATAGCCGCGGCATGTTCAAACTGCCAGGCACTTAAGCGTTTTTTAGGCGCTTTATGCTGCTTAATAATTTCATCTTGGGCCGCAGATTTTAAATGCTCTTCACATACAATTTCCGCAGGGTTAATCCGCGCCAACTCTTGTGCCAATTGCCCCAGCGCGATTTCGCTTAATATAAAAGCACCTGAAGCTAGATTTAATTGCGCCAAGCCAATTAAACCTTCACCAAAACAAATACTTAACAACACATTGTTGCGCGTTTCATCTAATAACGCACTATCAGTCAACGTGCCTGGCGTCAGCAAACGCGTCACTTTTCGCTCAACGGGGCCTTTAGATGTGGCTGGATCGCCAACTTGTTCACAAATCGCGACTGCTTCGCCCATTTTGGCAAGCTTGGCCAAATATTGTTCAGCCGCATGATATGGCACACCAGCCATTTTAATCGGCTCGCCATTACTGCTGCCACGGCTGGTGAGTGTAATACCTAATAAGCGTGAGGCTTTCTGAGCATCTTCAAAAAACAGTTCATAGAAATCACCCATACGATAAAACAACAACATATCGGGATGCTGCGCTTTTAAGCCCAAGTATTGACGCATCATCGGCGTATGATTGGCTGCTTGGGCTTGAGTATTAGGCATTGCGGGTTTGACTGATGTCGTCACAAGGATACGTTCTAGAAATTGGTTGAGAGCTATTTTATAAACATTTTCGACGATATGTTCAATTTATCGACACTAATTGTAAATATTTCATCGCTCAACAGTCATGCGTTAAAAAAACTTCAAATAAAACAGGCTATTAACTTTGTTAACTTTTTTATAAAAGCTGGCACAAGTTGTGCAATTAGGTATTTAACAGAAAAGACTATTTAACAATCAGAAATTAAATATCAATTAAGTAATAACTGAATTTTTAAATTTAAAGGACACGACAATGATGAAAAACCAATATGATATGTACGCTCAATTTTTAATCCGTTGCCGTGAAATAATGGGACCTTTTGATGTTGAAAAACTGGCTTCAGATGAAGAATATAAAGCCGATTTTTTTCAACGTGTTGCATTAACCGCAGATGACGAGTTGTTTAATATGGCTTTTATTATCAACCGCACCTTGATTGAAACCGATTCAGTGCATTAAATGATTTTTGATAAACACATGAAAGAAACTGAATCGATGAAGACTAAATTTGAGAAACTAATTCTTAAGCAAACTGGGTTTTTTGCGCTGGTGTTAAGTGCGGGCTTAACACTTGCAGCATTTGAGAAAATACTTTCGGGTTTGCTGCCACAATATTTCCAGTAGTCAGCCAACTTTCATTGCCTTCAAAATCGCCCACAATGCCGCCCGCTTCTTGCACCAGCAAAGCGCCTGCGGCAATATCCCAAGCAGATAGATTCATCTCAAAGAAACCATCGGTAAAACCTGCCGCAACGTAAGCCAAATCAAGTGCGGCTGAACCTGGGCGGCGAATACCACTGGTACTTTTGATCATGTCTTCTAACATGCCCATATAAGTTTTTAAATGCGTAAAGTCTTTAAATGGGAAGCCCGTACCAATCAATGCGCTTTGTAATTTTCCACGATTAGCCACGCGAATACGTTTATCGTTTAAAAAAGCACCGCGTCCTTTAGTTGCGGTAAATAAATCGTTACGCACTGGGTCGTAAATCACAGCTTGTGTTAGAACACCTTTTTGTTGCAAGGCAATCGATACGCAATATTGTGGGAAATTGTGTAAGAAATTAGTTGTGCCATCTAGCGGATCGATTATCCAGATATTTTCAGATTCTTGATTGGTATTACCACTTTCCTCGCCCAAAAATCCGTGGTCTGGATACGCATATTTCAATGTATCAATAATCGCCTGCTCCGCGCCACGATCGATTTCACTGACAAAATCGTTAAAGTCTTTACTTTGAACAGTAAGCGCACCAACATCATTGGAGCCTTTGTTGATAATACGGCCAGCTTCGCGAGCGGCTTTGACGGCGATGGAGAGCATTGGATGCATTGTGTGGTTACTTTACTTTGAGGTGAGTGTTAAAAGAGCTGTTAAAATACTATTTTAGCTTTTATCTCATTTATTACCAAACTAAACCCGTTAACTTCGTAGCCAAAGCCATTTCATGACGCCACAAAATATTTTCGATAACATTCGCATTGTACTTTGCCAAACCAGCCATCCAGGCAACATTGGCTCTGCAGCACGCGCCATGAAAACCATGGGTTTACAGCATTTATATTTAGTTAAGCCCGATAAATTCCCCGATGCGCATGCTACGGCGCTTTCAACAGGTGCGGCTGATTTGTTAGAACGTGCAATCGTCACAGAAACATTAAGTGAAGCTTTAACTGGCTGTGCGTTTGCGATTGGGATGAGCGCCAGAAAACGTTATCTTTCTCATGAAACCGTCAATGCGCGTGTGGCAGCTGTTGAAGTGAGCAAAATCGCAAGTACTCAGCCAGTTGCCTTAGTATTTGGCACAGAGATGAGCGGCTTAAGCAATGCAGAATTGGATTGCTGCCAAATGCTGGCGATGATTCCGGCTAATCCAGAATACTCCTCTTTAAACCTAGCCGCTGCAGTGCAGGTAATGTGTTATGAGCTGAGAATGGCAATCTTAGAAGGTAAGATTGATGTGACAGAAGTGAATGAACTTGCCACTAATGACGCATTAGAAGGCTTTTATGCGCATTTAGAACAAACGCTGCTGCACATTGGTTATTTAAACCCCGCTGCACCTAAAAAACTAAGCGAACGTTTACGTAGGATCTACGCCCGCGCAAGATTGGAAAAAGAAGAAGTCAATTTATTAAGAGGCGTTTTAACGCTGACGCAAGAGCCTAGAAAACATAATAAATATTAAGTAACTGAAAGATAATCATGGATATTTTAGGTTCAGAGCTAATTTGGGAGATTTTAAAACATACAAAATCTTGGCTTTCGAATTTAGGCCGTGCAAGTAAATTAAGAAAAGAACAGTCAGTTAAAGCATTAAGAGGCGTTATTAAAGCCTCAAGAGAAACAGCGGTTTATATTCGCCAATTGCAAGAAACTGGAAAACAAAATCATGAAACTGAAGCGCGCTTAGCCATTAGCTGGACAGATTTAGGCTTTGAATTGCAGGATATTGGCATCACTAAATTGGCAAAGCGCTGCCAAATAAAAGGCAAGCACTGGGCAAATCCTAATCAATATGATGATGATTTTTTACAAAAAGCGGATGTAAGTCTTGACCGCATGGAAAAAATGGCAAATGAAATACTGCTAAAAATGTAACTATTAACTGATTTATAAATCTAAATAAGTCACCACCAAATATAAACCTACTAAATTAGTCAACAATTCACTTTTATGGCATAATATCGCTTTTAAAATTTAGTCAAAAAATCGATGTTTAACCATATTAAAGAAGACATTTCAATCGTTTTTGACCGTGATCCAGCGGCGCGTACGCACTTTGAGATTCTGACCACTTACCCTGGCGTACATGCACTTATTATGCACCGTTTTAGTCATTGGTTATGGAATGCACGTTTTTATTGGCTTGGCCGGCTTTTTTCGCATATTGGCCGCTTTTTGACTGGCATTGAAATTCATCCAGGCGCCACCATTGGTAAGCGCGTATTTATTGACCACGGCATGGGCGTGGTGATTGGCGAAACGGCTATTATTGGTGACGACTGTACGCTGTATCATGGCGTAACGCTTGGCGGCACATCTTGGAACAAAGGCAAACGCCATCCGACACTTGAACAAGGCGTGGTAATTGGCGCGGGTGCTAAAGTGCTTGGCCCGATTACGATTGGTAAAAATGCAAAAATCGGCTCAAATGCCGTTGTAGTGAAAGATGTGCCAGAAAATGCAACTGCTGTGGGTATCCCTGCGCGCATTCTGGAAGAAGAAAAAGCCAAGAAGCGTGATGAAACTGCACAAAAAATTGGCTTTAGTGCTTACGCTGTGGGTGATGACAACAACGACCCAGTCACAAAAGCGATTCATAAACTGCTAGACCACGCAGATAAGCAGGACATTGTAATTGCGGAACTAAAACAACAATTAGCTCAATTATCAGATGCGAATGCGGATGCTGAACTAGGTGAAGCTTTTGCGTCTAAAAAACATTAAACGCTCATCAAAAATCAGACCAATTTAAGCCGCGAACTTCAGCGATTAATAATTGACTAATTTAGTAGGTTATTATACAATTTAGGTCAATCATCATGTTAAGCACATTACTTTAATACACTATTTATGAGACTCACCACTAAAGGTCGTTTTGCAGTAACCGCTATGTTAGACCTCGCTTTGAACGAAACCATTCATGGTAACGCAAAGCCTGTAACACTGGCTGGCATCAGCGAGCGACAAGCGATTTCGCTTTCTTACTTAGAACAGTTGTTTAGTCGTTTACGTCGCCAAGGCTTGGTCACAAGTGTACGTGGCCCAGGTGGCGGTTATCGTGTTGCTAAAGCACATAATGAGATTTCGGTTTCTAACATTATTACGGCTGTGGATGAATTAATTGACGCGACACAATGTGGCGGACAAGAAAACTGCCGCGATACGGGACGTTGCATGACGCACGATTTATGGGCATCGCTTAACGATAAGATTTTAGATTATTTGTCAGGCATCACTTTGGCGGATATGGTGAAAACTCAACGTCAAAATGACGAAGGTTTAGCTGCTGACTCAGATGTGGGTTTATCTAGTAGCACAGTGCATTTTTCACCACGTAATTTGCAATCTAAATCATGCGTTAACAATGCAGATAGTGAAGCGAAACGTGAAGAAGCGACTGTCCAGTAATATTTATTAACAACTTTTAATAAAGACTTAACCACACAAAACACTTAAAAAA
>Ga0123388_1018069_pt1 | contig 9959 bp, 9 predicted proteins | sample T0HHNO3metaT_FD_89916 | JGI IMG/M metagenome (GOLD analysis project Ga0123388, IMG submission 89916) | Methane-oxidizing artificial microbial communities from Washington, USA to study methane cycling - T0-HHNO3 metaT (Metagenome... | ecosystem: Engineered > Modeled > Simulated communities...
AGGGGCAATGCGCCCGCCGTGGTGGCGCCCGTCCGCGGCCAGCAGGTCGAGGGTCAGCGCGGTGCCGACGCCGACGACCAGCCAGGCCCGTGGGCCGCGCGCATGCGCCGCCAGCAACGCCAGGAAACGGTCCACGCCCAGCCGCGCCGGTTCCGCATAGGCGATGCCGACCCTCGCCAGGCGCGACACGCTGCGGGCCAGCGAAATGCGCTGGAAACGCGTGGTCAGCGCCTCGACCACGGCCAGCGTCAATGCCGGCGAGGCCACGCTGGCCAGGCTTGCCGACGTCGCGCGTGTGGGCAACGCCTGGTCCAGGGCCTGCAGGAAATCGGGGGCGCCATGCGCCAGTGCAACGACCGGCCCGACACTGCCATCGGCCTGCAACGGCGCGCACTTCAGCCGGGTATTGCCCAGGTCGAACAGCCACTCGCTCATTGCGCCCTCACGCTGACTTCTCCTGCGTGGAACACGCGCTCACCGCCGTCGATGCGCACGCGCAGCGCGCCATCTTCGGCCAGTCCCAGGGCGGTGCCCTCCAGCGTTTCGCCACCCAGGTGCACCGCCACGCCCTGCCCTTCCAGCGCATCCAGCGCCGCGTAGCGCGCGCGGAACGGCGCAAGGCCTTCCAGGTCGAACTGGTCCAGCGCCGGCACCAGTTGCGACAACACCGCCGCGGCGATCCGATTGCGCGACGGCGTGCTGGCGGACACCTGCTGCAGGTCGATCCACGGCTGGTCGATGGCCACCGCGGCGCTGGCCGGCATGCGCACGTTGAGCCCCAATCCGATCACCGCGCGCACCGGCCCCGCGTGTTCGCCGCCGCCTTCGACCAGCAGGCCGCCGAGCTTGCGGCCTTCCAGCAGCAGGTCGTTGGGCCATTTCAGACGCACGCCGGCATAACCGCAGGCCTGCAGCGCTTCCGCCGCGGCGACGCCGGCCACCAGGCTCAGCCCACCCAGGCGCGCGAGGCCGCCACCGAACTGGCGCGACACCGAAAGATAGAGATGCGCGGCCAGCGGCGAGGCCCAGCTCTTGCCGCGACGCCCGCGGCCGCCGGTCTGGCGTTCGGCCAGCAGCACGGCCACGCCATGGGCGGGCGATTCGCGACGCAGCAGCTCGCTGTTGGTCGAGTCCAGCGACCAGGCGATATCCAGCGAGGCGATGCCGGCGCGTACGTGCGCCGGCATGGCATCGAGCAGAGCGTCCACCTCCAGCAACTCGGGCACGTGGCGCAAGGCGTAACCGCGGCCGGGCTGGGCGTCTATTTCCACGCCGGCCTCGCGCAGGGCTTCCACCCGCTTCCACATGGCCGCGCGGGTCAGGCCCGCCTCCTGCGCCAGCACGTCGCCGGACACCGGCCCGGCCATCAGCCGCACCAGCACGTCGCGTTCGCTGCTCATGCGCGCCGACGCAACAGGCGCACGCGTTCGAAGCGCGATTCGGAACCGGCGCGCAGGCGCTGCAGGTTGCCGCGATGGGTGAACAGCACCAGCAGGGCAGCGGCCGCTGCGAACGCCCGGCACGCGCCATCGGTTTGCGTCAGCCAGGCCAGCGGCACCAGGCAGGCGACCGCCAGTACCGACGCCAGTCCCACATAGCCGCTGGCCACCAGCACCAGCAGCCACGCACCCAGCAGCCACGGCACCGCCAGCGGCCACAGCACCAGCAGGCCGCCGAGCAATGTGCCCACGCCCTTGCCGCCACGGAAGCCATGCCACAGCGGCCACACGTGGCCCACGGTCGCGGCGAAGGCGGTGAGGTAACCCGGCGCGGCAGCGGGCAGCGGGCCCCCGGCGGGACCGAAGCGCAGTCCCAGCCACGCGGCCAGCGCGCCCTTGCCCACGTCGATCAGGACCACGCCCAACGCGAATTTCCAGCCCTGGGTGCGCAGTGCATTGGTGCCGCCGGCATTGCCGCTGCCCTGGGTGCGGATATCGACCCCGCCGCGGAGTTTTCCCAGCAACAGGCTGCCCGAGAGCGAGCCGAGCAGGTAGGCGGCGAGGATCAGCAGCAGGGACACGGCGGGTGCGGGCATGCCGGTGATTATGCGGCAGGCCGCGCCGGCTTCAGGACGCGGGCGCCGGTTGCACCGCCACGATCAGGGCACCGCGGCCCGCATGCGCGCCGATGGCCGCGCCGGTTTCGACCAGGAAGGATTCGGCCACGTCGATGCGATTGCCCAGCGCGACCAGCAGGCGCGCACCTTCGGCGGGCGCGTCGCAATGGCCGACGATGACGCGCCAGCGCGTGTGCTGCGGCAGTTGCCGGGCAACGCGTCGGGCGAAGACTTCCGGCGCGCGCTGGCGTGCGAACAACACCCCACAGATACCCAGCTTGCCGTCCGCGCCCACCCTGGCGATCGGCGTCAGCGCGGTGAGCCTGGCCAGCGGCGCGGCCCAGGCGGGAATGCGCCCGCCGCGCACCACGTGGCGGATGTCGCGGGTGATGGCCCACAGCCGGGTCTGCGGGCGCAGCCGTTCCAGTTCGGCCAGGATCTGGTGTTCGTCGGCGCCGGCCTGGGCCATTTCCGCGGCCCGCCAGACCAGCAGCGCCTGGCCGCTGGCCGCGTTGAAAGTGTCGAACACCCGCACGCGCTCGCTGCTGGTGCGGGTGGCGGCGTGTTCGCCCGACTGCAGGGTGCCGGAGACCGCGCGCGACAGGCCCACGTAGACCACCTGCGGGTGATGGGCCAGGGCCAGCTCGAACTGGCGGATGAAGTCGCCCGGTGGCGGCTGGCTGGTACGCGGCAGTTGCCGCGACTGGGCCATGCGCCGGTAGAACTCCTGCGTCGACAGCCCCGACTTGTCCAGGTAATCGCGGCCATCCAGGTCCACGCGCGCCGGCACCACCGCAATGGCGTGGCGCTCGGCGATCTCGTGCGGCAGGTCGGCGGCGCTGTCGGTGACGATGGCCACGCGCAGGCCCGACGCCGCGCTGCGCTGCTGGCGCAGCATGTCATCGGCCTTCATCGCCTCGACCAGGCCCAGGCCGGCGCAGGCGTCGAACACCAGCTGCGGGCTGGCCGCATGCGCATGCACGCGCATGCGGCTGCTGCCACCGGCAATGACGATGGAGTCGGCGCCGGTGGCTTCCAGCGCCTGGCGCAGGCGTTCGCGATCCAGGTCGCCGCCCAGCACCAGGCATTCGCTGCACCAGCGGCGCTGCGGATCGACTTCGTGCTCGTGGGCGACCGGTTCCACTGTCTCGTTGGCCGCAGCCTGGCCGCGCACGCGGATCGCGCGCGGGCCACCCTCGACGAATTCGGCGATGCCTTCCAGCAGGTCGACGAAGCCCTTGGCCCCGGCATCCACCACGCCGGCCTTCTGCAGCACGGCCAGCTGGCTGGGCGTCTCGGCCAGGGCGCGGCGGGCGCGGATCAGGGCGCGGGCGAAGCCCTCGCGCGAGCTGCGGCCGCTACCGCCGGCGCTGTGTTTTTCGAGCTCCTCGGCGAAGGCCGAGATGACGCTGACGATGGTGCCTTCCACCGGCTTGGCCAGGGCCAGCCGTGCCGAGGCCGCGCCATGGCGGACCGCCGCCGCCAGCGAGGCCGCGTCCAGCGACGGCAGCAGCTTCACCTGCCCGGCCACGCCATGCAGGAACTGGGCGAGGATGGCGCCGGAATTGCCACGCGCGCCGTCGATGGCGTCGTCGCCGACCCGCGTCAGCAGCTCGCCGGCATGGCGGCTGCGCCGGCTGAGCGCGCCGTTGAGCACGCTGCCCAGGGTCGAGGCCAGGTTGTTGCCGGTATCACCGTCGGCGACCGGGAACACATTGATGCGATTGAGGCCGTCACGGCCGGCGATGACCCGGCGCGCGCCGGCGATCAGCGCACGGCGCAGGGCCGGCGCGGTCAGGGAAAGCTCGGGGTGGGATTCCATCAATCCAAGTCTGCATCAACTGCCGCCGGGCCCATGATGCGTCGCAGCAGCGATGGCCCGAACCGGCACAGGCGCCGCCCGCCCCGGCGCGTTATAGTCCGCGCGTTCCATCGCGCCGATCCGTCCGGACAGGAGTCTCCCATGCTGCGTCCAAGCCTCGCCCTGCTGCTGCTCTGCGCCAGCGCGCACGCCATGGCCCAGAACGGGCGGGATGCGCCCGCCAATCCGGGCGCCTGCCAGGAAACCGAAATCGCGGCCCGCGAGAGCGCCGAGCCGGCAGCCAACCTCCATTCCAAAGCCAGCGCCACGCGCAGCAAGTACGCCCGGCCCGCCGCGTCCGGCACCACGGTCGGTGGCGGCGGCGACGACGCCCTGCCCCGCGCGCGCAACGCCAGGTGGCACAGCTTCCTGCCCGGGATGTTTCGCTGATCGCAGGCTGGTTCGGCTGGGCCAGGCGCCCGCCTCCCCTCGTCGATGACGCCCTGTGGACTGCCGTCCGCCAGGGCACGCCGTGGCTGCTGGCCCTGGACGGGGTGCGCGCCGCCCGCCTGCAAACGCTGGCCGCACGGTTCCTGCACGAGAAGACCATCACCCCGCTGGGCGGCCTGTCCCTGGATGCCCACGCGCGCCTGCAACTGGCGGCGCTGTGTTGCCTGCCGCTGATCGAATTCGGGGCCACGGGACTGCAAGGCTGGTCGCAGCTGCTGGTCTACCCCGATGCCTTCCGGGTCCAGCGCAGCCACGTCGATGCGGCCGGCGTGCTGCACGAATACGAGGACGAGCTGAGCGGCGAATCCTGGGATGCCGGGCCGCTGATCCTGTCGTGGGCCGACGTGCAGGCCGACCTGGCCGAACCCGATGCGGGCTTCTGCGTGGCCGTGCATGAAATGGCGCACAAGCTGGATGCGCTGGATGGCGCGATGGACGGCACCCCGCCGCTGCCGCGCGCCTGGCAGCGGCAATGGGCCACCGATTTCCAGCGCAGCTTTGATGCCTTCTGCGCGCGCGTCGATCGCGGTGAAGACACGGCGGTGGATCCCTACGCCTCCGAATCACCCGAGGAATTCTTCGCCGTGGCCAGCGAGCTGCATTTTTCCGCGCCTGCCCTGCTGCAGGCCGAGCTGCCCGAAGTCGCGACCCACCTGCAGCGCTTCTACGGCACCCCGCTCGCGCTGCGTCTGTAGGAGCTGCGCAAGCTGCGACCGTGCATAGCGGCCGAACCGGATCTTCCTGGGCCCGATGATTTCGGGTCGCAGCTTGCGCAGCTCCTGCAAGGGCCTGCGACTGCCTACAGACCCTGCGGCAAGGTCACTTCGAAGCGCGCCCCGCCCAGTTCCGTGGAGCGCCGCACATGCAGCTCGCCGCGGTAGCCGCGCACCAGGTCCTGCACGATGGCCAGGCCGATGCCATGGCCCTGCACGCGCTCGTCGCCGCGCACGCCGCGCTGCAGGATGTGGGCCACGTCTTCCTCTTCGATGCCGGGACCGTCGTCGTCCACCGCCAGCTGCAGGCCGGCGCGGCGGTTGCCCACGGTCTGGGTCGGCGTGGCGGTCAGCAACACGCGCGAACGCGCCCACTTGAATGCGTTCTCCAGCAGGTTGCCCATCAGTTCCTGCAGGTCGCCCGGTTCGCCATGGAAGCGCGCGGCCGGGTCGATCTCGAATTCGCAGATCACGCCCTTGCCCGCATAGACCTTCTCCAGGCCACGCACGATCTCCTCGGCATTGGATTCGATCGGCACCGGGGCGGCGAACAGGGCATGCCCGCTGGAAGCCGCGCGCGCCAGCTGGTAGGACACCAGGTTGTTCATGCGCTTGAGCTGGGTATCCAGTTCGTCGCGCAGGGCGATGGCATGCACGCCTTCGTCCAGTTGCGAGCGCAGCACCGCCAGCGGCGTCTTCAGGCTGTGGGCCAGGTCGGCCAGGGTGTTGCGCTGGCGGTCCAGGTTCTCGCGCTCGCTTTCGATGAAGGCATTGATGCTTTCGGTCAGCGGTTCCAGCTCGCGCGGCTGGCGTTCGGTCATGCGGCTGGCCTGGCCGCGCTGCACGCGGGTCAGTTCACTGATCACCCGCTGCAGCGGCCGCAGGCTCCAGTTGAGCACCAGCACCTGCAGCAGCAGCATGAACAGGCCCGCCAGGCCCAGGTAGGCCCACAGCGCGCCACGGAAGGTGCGCAGTTGCGAGCCGAGCACGCTGGCGTCCTCGGAGATATAGATGGAATACGGGAACTCGGCGTTGGGCCCGCGGTTGGCATAGATGGTGCCCAGCCCGAACTGGTAGACCTCGCCCTGCCTGCCGTCGATCTGGGTCATCGCCACGGGGCCGTGGAAGGCTTCCTGCAAGGGCCGCAGCATGGCCGGATTGGGCAGCACCGGGCCCAGGGTGGAATCGGAACCCCAGCGCGCGTTGGGCAGCACGACTTCGGCGTACAGGCCGCTGCCGGGCTGGGTGAAGCGCGGGTCCACCGGCAGTTCCGGCGGGATCAGGCTGCCATCGCGCGCGAACTCGACCTTGTTGGCATACGACAGGGCGTAGCCCTTGAGGCGGTGGCGCAGGTTCTGCTCGGCGGTGCTGACGAAGGCGCGGTCCAGCGCGTAACCGGCCAGGGCCAGGAAGGCGACCAGGCCCAGGCTGGCGGCGAGCAGCTGGCGCGCGCGCAAAGAACGCGGGCGCCATCCCGTGAAAGGATCGCGCCCGCGTTTGCTGTCGTCAGCGTCTGCCGCGCGCGGGGGCATCAGCCCTCGTGGTTGCGCGGAATGGCGAAACGGTAACCGCGGCCACGCACGGTTTCGATCGGCTTGAGTTCGCCTTCCGGATCCAGCTTCTTGCGCAGGCGGCCGATGAAGACCTCCAGCACGTTGGAGTCACGGTCGAAATCCTGCTGGTAGATGTGCTCGGTCAGGTCGGCCTTGGAGACCAGTTCGCCGGCATGCATCATCAGGTATTCCAGCACCTTGTATTCGTAGCTGGTCAGGTCGATGTTGCCGCCATTGACGCTGACCGTCTGCGCGGCCAGGTCCAGGGCCACCGGGCCGCATTCCAGGGTCGGCTTGGACCAGCCGGCGGCGCGGCGCAGCAGCGCATTGACGCGCGCCAGCAGTTCCTCGACGTGGAAGGGCTTGACCAGGTAGTCGTCGGCGCCCTGCTTCAGGCCCTCGACCTTGTCCTGCCAGCTGGAACGCGCGGTGAGGATCAGCACCGGGAATTTCTTGCCTTCGTCGCGCAGGGCCTTGATCAGTTCCATGCCCGACATCTTGGGCAGGCCCAGGTCGATGATGCCCACGTCGAACGGAACCTCGCGGCCCATGTACAGGCCCTCTTCGCCGTCCTGCGCGGCATCCACGGCAAAACCCTCGCGCTTCAGGCGCGCGGCCAGGGTCTCGCGAAGGGGGGCTTCATCTTCGACCAGCAAAATACGCATGGACTCTCCCTGAACTTGCTAGTGCGGCCTATGGGCCGCGGTGGTGGAACCAATATGAAAGCGGATATGGAACGCACTGGCGGAAGACGCTGAGACGTGTCGGCTGACACGTTCCGGTACTCCAGGCCCGCCGGGGCGCTGCGGCTCAGGGCTTCGGCGGACGCTCGCCACGCTGGCGTGGACGGGACGCATCATCACGGGGAGACAGGGTACGTGCCCGTTCAGTTGCGTCGCGTGAACGCTGCGGGTCGTCGTCCATGTAGCGCACGCGGCCGCGGTCATCCATCACCTTGACGCGGTTGATCTCGCGTCCGTCGTACTGCACCCGTTCGGCACCCAGCACCTGGCCGCCGGTTTCGCGCTGGGCCCGGCGCACCGAGTCCGACAGCGAGGCGGGATTGCGCGGCGGCAGCACGTCCGGCGCCTGGGCCGGCGCGGGGCGCTCACGCGGCGCTGGCTGTGCCCAGGCACTGGCGGCCAGGCCGCCCAGGGCGGTCAGCAGCAGGAACGGGAGCAGTCGGTGGCGCGTAATCTTCATAACGGAATCGTAACGGATCCGGGCTTCCCTGAATGAACGGGAGCACGACAGACGCAGGCCTAAGTGGAGGACAGGACTGGGATTCTGGCCCGCAGCGGTGAATCCGATCTGAACTTATCCACAGCGGTTCAGCTAGCTGTACGCTCAGAAAATCTCGGCGACGCAGCAGCGCAGGGAGCCGCCGGCCGCTTCTATGGCGTGCAGGGGAACGCTGCGCACGGCGAAGCCGTTGCGGGCCAGGGCGGCGCGGGTGGCCGGGGCCAGGGCGGCCTCGGCGTCGGCGCTCATCCAGACGCTGTGGTCGGTCAGGGAAATGGCGTTGCCGGCGAAGGCGGCATGCTCCAGCGGCGACAGGGTGATGCCGCCGGGGCCGTACAGGGCGGCAATGGCGGCCGGCACGCCGGGGTCGGCGAAGCCCTCCGGGGCAATCAGGGCGGCCCGCCCGGCCAGCACGGCCAGGAGGACGTTGGTGTGGTATTCGCCGGGGGCCAGGTCGAACATCAGGGTGGCGCGCAGGCCAAAGGCCTGGTGCATGAGGGCGGCGCCGGCTTCGTCGCAGCGCTCGGACAGGCCGCAGTAGCCCAGGCCGCGGGCGCGGTCGATGACCAGGGCGCCGGTCAGTTCGCAGGGATGCGGCTGGGTGGACAGGTCGACGAGGGTGTAACCGGCCTGGTGGAAATGGTCGCGGATGTCGCTGCGCGCGGCCTCGCGCTGGCGCACGGCATGGCGCATGCGGCCCACGATCAAGCGCCCGGGCACGGTGGCGAAGGCGTTGTTGGGAAACAGGCCGTCAGGGGCGGCCGGGTCACCGGGGAAGGTGACCACAGGTAGCTCCGTTGCCAATGCTTGCTGCAGGGCCAGGTGCTGGGCACTGGCGGCCGCGCCATCGAAGGCCGACGCCTCCGCCATGTAGACGTTGTCGCTGGCCGATTGCTCGGCCCGGGCGAAACCTTCGGGGGACACCAGGAAGGCGGACTTGGCGGTAGCCGGGCCGAAATCAGCAGGGGTCCGACCAGCGTATTGGAAAAAATCGGAGCTACTACGCGTAATCATGTAGATGCTTTGCAGCGAGCCAGGGGGACGAAGGCTACCGCAAGGCGGAATCGCCTTCATCAACAAGGTCACCCGCATCTGCGTTATTGACCTGGTGCCCTCCCATCGAAAGCAGATTTTTTGACCTAGACCGAACGACGCGCTTCACGCTCATGCTCCGCCTCACCGTGCACCTGGACCTGGCTTCGCATTTCCTGTTGCACTTGCACCGTGCTTTTCTCGATCGGCTCCGAGGCTGCCTGATCTTTGTCCAGATGCACGCGCTGATGCGCCGGATCACTGGGAGAACCCTGCACCGCAAACAGACCCGTGCCATTACTGCTCTGGACCACATGATCGATCCGCGTCAGGCCACTGGCCCTGGCGTCGAATACCGTGGCACCGGCTGCATTCTGAAGCTCTTGCCTGTTTTTGAAAACATTGGGGCCTAATTGCTCCAGCCCTTTCAAAGCCTGCTGGTACAAGCCATTGTCGGGATGGCGCGTATCGGAAAGCAGCGGTGAGTCTTTCGACTTCGACAACGCCGCCATCGTCTGCGCGCCCACCACCCCATCAGCCTTCAGCCCATGCGCCTGCTGGTAGGCCTGCACGGCCTCCCTGGTGCGGTCGCCAAAACCGCCATCCCCTCGCAGTGCGTGCCCATCCTTGTCGCGATAGCCGAAGTTGTTCAAGGCGTCTTGCAGCTGACGGACGTTGTCGCCACTTCCTCCAACTCGCATGACAGCAGCATCGACCTGTTTCGGCTCTGACGCCCCGGCACTGCCTTGCGTTTGCGTCTGCATGTCCCGGGTCTGGAGATGGGCGTCCCGAAGCAAGCCACGCGCTTCGGCCAACGGGTCGGTGACGTACAACTTAACTCCGCCTGCTTGCTTGCGCTGCAAATAGGCGTCCAGAGAACCCAGTTCCACGCCTTCGCCACCACGCGACTGGCTGATCATCAGCTCGCCACTTTTCGGATCCCGCACCACCATGGTGATGTGGTCAATGCCCTTGTAGCGACCGCGATCCCAGCTGGTTGGCCCATTGTCTTCGCCAATGATCATGCCTTCCTTCAGCGCCGCGCGAGTGAG
>Ga0123388_1044467_pt1 | contig 9899 bp, 13 predicted proteins | sample T0HHNO3metaT_FD_89916 | JGI IMG/M metagenome (GOLD analysis project Ga0123388, IMG submission 89916) | Methane-oxidizing artificial microbial communities from Washington, USA to study methane cycling - T0-HHNO3 metaT (Metagenome... | ecosystem: Engineered > Modeled > Simulated communities...
CAGCAAGCCAAAGTTTTAAAGATAAAAGCATTTTCATGGATTGTTCCCCATTTTCACTTACGTTAACAAACGGCTATCCTTTAGCCACCTTATACTCCGAAGCCGATATCGCATAACAACATCAGCTTTAGCAGAGTTCTGTCTGCCTACAAAGAGTCTTTAACTCTCGTAAGCAGCTATTGCCGAACATTCGTTGATCGCAAGGCAATACTCAAAATGGTTAATCCCTGAAACAGAGATCAAGTTCAATAGATGAATTGATATATTCAAACGACTTTACTGAAACGAAGCTTTTTACAAAGCCATGGCAACTACTTGAATAACCTGGCTATGTAGGGCACATAGGCCCTCCGGCTTTCTCCAGAGACTTACCCATATTTAACGTCATAAACCACTTGATGGGGGCCCCGCTACCCACCACAACTCGCTCCTGACTCTACCGCGCAACGTAATGCGCCACAATCCATTGCTAAGACAGAAACGGCCCTTAAAATCTATGAAGAGTCGTGCATCTGTCGGGTAAATCGGTTGTTCAAGACTAAAAACTGCAATAGGAAATTGGATATGCGGAGATTCTACAGCCGGCAACTTAATCCTTTATTAACAAAAGATTAAGTTTTGATTAAAGCCTTCCTGACATTAAATTCATATGCCATTGATTAACACAAACTCAACGCAGCAGACGCCGGCTCTGTTTGCGGAGACCAGGGCTCGTGGGTAAGAAATATTCCAAAAATACATCACCTTGTTTATACAAGGTTCGCACATACATTCACAGGTAGGCGAAGCTAGCGTACCCCATTTTGGGACACACCTACATTAACCATAGATAGTGAAAAAAACAGAGGTCAAACAATATGCCGACTCCGAAATTTAAACCCGGTCAATCTGGGAATCCAAACGGTAGGCCCAAGAACAAAACCCCGGCGACATTGCTTAGAAAGTCGATAACCGAGGATATGCCGGAAATTGTTAAAACCTTGGTCGGGTTAGCCAAGGGCGGCGATGTGCAAGCGGCGAAGGTGTTGATTGATCGAGTCTGCCCACCACTTAGGCCGCAAGCCTTGCCGGTCAATATCGAAACCGGCGCAACTTTACCGGAAACCGGCGGCAATGTCGTTAATGCCACGTTAAACGGCAGCATTGCCCCTGACATTGGCTCGATGTTAATTAGGGCTTTAGCCGAGCAAGGCAAACTGATTGAATTGCAGGAAATGGCCGACCGCTTACAACGTCTTGAAAAACTGTTGGAGGCCAGAACATGAAGCCAGCACAAGTGAACAAGCTATATGCCAAGCTGACCCCACACGAACAAGCAGCACTCGCCGTTGAAGCTGCTTCAAGGCATGACGAAAGCGCTATAGATGCTATTTTGGCGCATGTTGAGCGTACCCCCCGCTCATGTAACACGGGGGGCTACAGATACATACCGTAAAAAATCTCCGCATCATCTAACATCTATAATCTTCCCGTCAAATTAGAAACCAATGAGCAGCCATCCACAGGAAGCGCCGCCGGGGCCCTCTAAAAGGCCCCAGAGGCGGTGTTTCCTGTGGGTGGGTGCGGCCCTTAAGGTTGATGAAAACCCTTTATGGAGTTACAGTACCCTTTCTCTTTGCCTTCTTCTATCCGAAAACCATGAAAAGCAATCCCCATTTTCAAGAAAATCTTGCCAAGTTAACACCTCGCGATTTGGAAAGAGCATCAGAACTGGAACGCATCGAACGTGAGGCCATAGCTGAGTTTCACGGTCAATTGGATGAACTTTCCGGTGCGCTTGGCATGCTGCGGATGGGCGATTATTTCGGTTGGCGTGTACTTGTTCTGATTCACAACAAGCGTACTGTTAGAAAATACGAGACCATTCTGGGAATTAAGATTCGTGAATTTTTCCCGGAAGAAGGCCCTGCTTCAGAACGATCAATTGGTTATAAGCTAGTAAAACAGATCGGTAATTTCTGGAAAGCTGTTAGTGGCGACATCAAGATTGAGCAACGGCGGGAAATCAGCGAAAACTAAAAGGGTATTGACAACCCTTAATCCCACCATTTACGATAAGGGTCATGAATAACCCTTATCACGCACTATTACAAAACCATCAGCCCCCGCCAGAGCACCAAGCTTTTCATTTGTTGCTTGCCGGCCTCGATACGGTTGAATGCGCATATTTTTTAGCACCTGGGCCGGCTTGCTCTCTCGATTTCGAACGGCTAACACTAGAAAAAGAAACCCTTCGCCAAAAAAAGAGCCGCGATCCAAAGCTGATCAATCTTGGCGACATTGAATTCATGCTCCAGCCTTACGGCAGTTCGTCCGGTTATCCCTTCGTCATATCAAATCAGGATTTCACGATTGCCTTTGGCGAATACAATACCCCTGCCTTCTTCGTTAAGTTCAGAAGCTTTGCCCTATGGCATCAAAGTGCATCCGCCTTACACCAGAGTTTTCTTAACTGGGCTCAATCGTTAGGCTTTTTCCAGCTAAGGCCGGAAAGCTTATCGCGAGTCGATTTCACCTTTGACTATGCCTTGTCTGAAATCAATTTCGACGAAAATCACTTCGTTTCCCAATCGAAAAAAGATAACCGTTTCCGCAAGGATCAACAAATTCAAACTCTGCAATTTGGCAAAGGAGATGTGGTGCTTCGAGTCTATGACAAACGCGCCGAAATTGAAGAACAAAGCCATAAGACTTGGTTTCAAGATCTGTGGAACACTGAAAGCGAAAAGGTTTGGCGTATTGAATGGCAGGTCAGAAAAGAGATTCTAAAACGGTTCAGCATCCGCAGCTTTAAGGATTTACAAGATGGCACGGGCGATATCCTTCGCTACCTGGCAAATGAACACGACAGCCTTAAAATGCCGACTACCGACAGCAACCGTGCCCGCTGGCCTTTGCATCCCTTATGGCAGGACTTGATTCAGCAGATTGGACGCTTCAACGCCCAAGGCGTTTATCGTTCAATCGATCCGCAAATGATGTTGGATGAGCGCCTAACCCGAATCGCCATCAGCATGTATGGCTATTTGAAACGCATCGCGGCAATCGATTGTGTTCAGAAAGGCAAGGAAATGATTAGCTACGAGGACGCCATTAAGCGTATTGCTCGAAAAATGGAATTGATCCACGATCCCCTAACATGGGAAACCGACGTGGAAAAACGCATCAATCAAATCAGGCTGGGCCAATGGTAACGGTTACGGTCGACGCCATCAAAAAATTGATTGATTCCCGGAAAAGCAGGGCACTGTTATTGGCGCAAACGGCGCTACCGGAACACCAGTATTTGGCGTTTCGGAGGTTATTTCTCGATGAATTCGGTAAAAGTGGTTTGGAATCGGATTTGGAAAGGCTATTCAACGAGAATTCAGAACACACCAGAAAGGCAAGGCATGGGCAGGAATAGATTATGCAAAAAAGGAGGTGTGTCATGAGTGACACCGGCTAACCTTTTTGACCTTTCCATCCAATTTAAACCAGAAACGGAGGAAGTCAATGCGGATGAGATGAAACACATCCTCGACTTTCTCCCAGATATTTATAAAGAACTGGCTCGCCAGACTGACAACGAAAATGAGGATTAATCAACGATGGCCGTTGCTCTTTATGCCCGTGTATCAACCACCCGCCAAGCTGAAAATGATCTATCCATCCCTGACCAGCTTAAACAAATGCGGGACTGGTGCAATGCCAACGGTTATTCCGTGGCACAAGAGTACATCGAGTCGGGAGCATCGGCCACCGACGACAAACGCCCGATATTTCAGCAGATGATCCGGGAGGCCACCTTATCGCCCTCGCCTTTCGAAGCTGTCATAGTCCACAGTCAATCGAGATTCTTCAGAAATTCGATTGATTTCGGATTATACGAGCGCAAGCTGAACCAAGCTGATGTGCGACTGTTCTCAATCACCCAACCGACCAGCGAAGACGCATCCGGCGACATGGTGCGGAAAATTTTCAGTGTCTTTGATGAATTCCAGAGCAAAGAAACCGGTAAACACACCGCACGCTCGATGCTGGAAAATGCCCGGCAAGGTTTTTTCAATGGTGCTCAACCACCTTTCGGCTATCGCACTATTGAAACCGAAACCATCGGCAATCGAGGTCGCAAGAAAAAACGCCTGATCATCGATGAAGCCGAAGCGGAAACAGTCAGACGCATTTTTAGGCTGTATATCCATGGCCAACAGGGCAAGCCACTCGGCATGAAATCCATTGCCACCCACTTAAATCAGCAAGGCGTCACCATGCGCGGACGTCCTTGGCGCACTCAAAAACTGCATGACCTGTTATCCGACACCCTATACATGGGCGAGTATTATTACAACCAATATGACTCAAAAAGGAGAAAGCTCAAGCCTAAAGAAGATTGGATCAAAGTCAGCGTTGATCCGATTATCGATGAATCAACCTTCGCCAAGGCACGGGGCGAGCGCGCCGAGCGCGCGCCCGGGGCCGTGGCACCAAGGTTGGTCAGTTCGCCAATCTTATTAAGCGGCCTTCTGACCTGTGCTGAATGTGGCTCTGGTATGTCTCTGATGACCGGCAAAAGTGGCAAATACCGTTATTACAAATGCACCAATCAACGGGACAAAGGCAAGAATCGTTGCAGCACGCCAAACATCCCAATGGATAAACTCGATCAATTGGTTCTGGAAGGTTTGGCAAATCGAATTTGCAAGCCGGAGCGGATCAAATCCATGCTTTCTGAACTCCAAAAGCAACGCAAACAAGCCAATGCCGAAAATGATCAGCAACTAACGGTGTTAAAAAATCAGATCAAGGGCAACGAACAAAAAACCGCCAATCTCTATCAAGCGATTGAAAACGGTCTGCCTTTTGATGACAGCACTAAAGAACGGTTGCACAAACTTAAGGCCGAACGTGAAAACCTGTTGATCGAAATATCGGCCATTCGTCGCCATCAATCGATACCAACTACCAGCATCAACCAGAACCAGATAGACGCGTTTTGCCGAGCCTTAAAAACAAGGTTGCTAGATAGAAGCTCAGGCTTTGGAAAAGGCTATCTGAAACTATTGGTGGATGAAGTCAGGATCGACGGCAAGCAAGCCATCATGCAAGGCAGCTACGAAAATCTAGCTTATGCCGTGGGCAGTTCTAAAGAAGCTAGCGAAGAGGTGCCCACTTTCATGCGTCAATGGCGTCCCGGAGACGATTCGAACGTCCGACCTGTCCCTTAGGAGGGGACCGCTCTATCCTGCTGAGCTACCGGGACCTGGGTTGCAATTTTATCACAGGGCAAAAGGCTAAGCTTTCTGTTTTCTAATCTCTACGCGTTCAAGCGAAGTGATGAAATAGGACAGCTTGGATTGGCTTTTTGAAGACAGGTTTTCGAATAGTCCGCCGATTTGCACTTTGGCTGATGCCGCCGACACCGGCTTTACAAAACGCACGGACAAATCAAAATCCATTACGTAATCTTCAAAGGTAATTTGACAGTTTTTGACGGTATCGCCGCGCTGAACCCTTGCTCTGTTGACGGGAACGGTAATACCTGCGCCGCCTCTGGATAAATCGAACAGACTACCTCCGACCGAAATACCCGTACGCTGCACAACCCCGGAAAACGGAATATCGATACTGCTTATTTCCAGACGCGGGGTGCGCCGCCGCTGGGGATAAAACACGCGATCAGGCAACGGCGCTTTATAGTAATTGATTCCTCGTGAATGACCGACTTCGATTCCAGTCAGATTAAACGATAAATGGATGCCTTTGTGAAAGGTAGAAAGTTTCAACGAGCGACTAAGCAACAAAAAATCGTTACCGTGCTTGGGCATCAGTTCGTCGAGGATAATGACCTTCTTATCCAATTTGACCGCGAGTATCGAGGAGCTAAAGTCCTCCCCCTCCACCTGGACAGTACATAGCGGCGAACTATTTTCAATTTCACCCAGCAACTTGGCAACCTTGTCGGGATCGGTAATAAAGTTGGGGTTCTCAAAACTTATTAGCTCGTCATCGTCATCTTGAGCGGGCTCCGTCGGCAACGGTTTTGAAAATAAATGCTTGAGTTTTCGCAGCATATGGGCGACCTGTCTGGTTATTCGTCGCTCAGTCTACACCGAAATTAATGTATGCGAAAACAGCTCGTTGCGGGTAACGCCATCGGGCCCGTAGGTGGCGGCTAACGGCGACTTACCTCTTAAGATTTGTAGCGATCTTTGAGTATGTCGACTCAATAACGCGATGCTGGCACCGTTTTGTTCGTTGATTGTGCGACAGGTTTGGGAGAGTCTAACGATGTGATTCCAATAGTTCCAAGATTCAGAAATATTGATACCAGCGGCTTTGGCTTTGACCAGATAGGCTTCGATGCCATCGTTACTCACCACCAATTGCTCGGTGGCGAGCACTTGCCCTAATTGCTTAGTAAATTGCTCAAGTTGGGCAACCAGATCTTTTTTGTGTGTAGCGAGTGCGGAAATCGCATCCGCATCGGTTTTTTGTTTCAGGCTTGCGGCTTCGGCGTTTAGCAGCTCGAGCAAACTTTGCGTCGCTTTTAAACCGTTATTTAGTAGTTTCTCGGTGATTTGGTAAGTTTTCTCTATCATGACGTCATGTGCTATTGGTTAGTTGACCTTCAAATTGCAACATTTTCTCGGCAACGCGCTCGGCGTTAACTTGATAGCTGCCATCCTGCACAGCGGCTTTTATGGCCGCCACACGGTCTTCGTTCACCACGGGGGCGGCAGCGCTTGAAGCGGTTGCCGATTTAATGTCCAAAGCGGTCGTGGTGATGTTGACTGTGTCCGTGGAGGCGCCGCTGACGGGCTTCTCTTTAAATTCGGCCGAGTCCTTAACCGCTGATTTTGCCGGTAGCGGTGTGCTAACAGATTTGCTGGTGATAGGGTCGATAGCCATGACGGAATTCCTAAATTAGTTTTATCTGTAGCATTTAGCGGCATCATCATAAATTCCTTTAATGCTTTATCAAAAATAAACCGACACCTGACCGGAATCGACCACGGTAGCCTGGATTACGCGTTGCGAAGACAGGTTTTTCACATTGATTTTCTGACCTTTGGCTCCATCCGCCATCGCCGTGCCAACCGCGCTAATCAGCACTCCGGCCTTGCCTGATTGAATATTTACCCGCTCGCCGCGCTTCACCAATGTCAACTCGGTAACGTGCTGCTTGCTTAACACACTGCCGGCGGGAATGTTGCGTACCGCCTGCTTATCGACGACGTCATCCAGCTCGGTCAGATAGCCCTGCTGCAACAAGCCGATATCGCGGGTTTCCGCAGTCAAATATTCGGCACGAATCACATCGCTGCGCTGTAATGATCGATTCAGGACCAATACGTCTTTAAACGACCTTACCGACACCATGCTGTAAATCGTCCAACCTCTTTCGCCCTGGCAACGCACTCCCACCGTATTCCTGCCCGGTTTTATCTCGCCGGATTGGACAAATATTTGCAATGGTTGTTCGCACTGCGGCAATTGCAAACGCGGGTCGATTTGCGCGCCGCCTATTTCGTACTTGCCACCAGGAGCAAGGCTGTTACTGATGTATTGGTTAACCGCATCCTGGATTAACGGCACCGATTGCATCGGCCCCGCTAACGCTGTTTCGCAGACCAACAGCCAAATCACTCTCAAGTTTTTGCTCTTCATTGCAGTCGCCATTTTTTTGACTTTTGCAAGGATAAAGCACGAAACATACCAGTAATTTTATAAAGTAAAAAAAAGCAAAGTGTCTATAATTGCAAGCAGTATATTTCAGGGGGTTTTATGGCCGGAGTCTTAGACGGAGTCGATCAGCGCACCAAACTGGCGGGGCACAACAGATTCGAACTTTTGTTGTTTAAACTTGTTAGTAAACAACGATTTGGGATTAATGTTTTCAAAGTTCAGGAAGTGATTCAATGCCCGCCCTTAACGCAAATTCCCAATTCACATTCTGTGATTTGCGGCGTTGCTCACCTGCGCGGCAAAACCATTCCCGTACTCGATTTGTCGATGGCTATCGGCATGAGACCCTTGGTGCGCGACGCCGGCTGCTACGTCATCGTGACCGAATACAACCGTTCCATTCAAGGCTTTCTGGTCGGTTCGGTAGACCGGATCATCAATATCGGCTGGGAACAAGTAAAAGCCCCACCTACCGGCACCGGTAAAGAAAGCTACCTAACCGCAGTAACTGAAATAGACGGTGAGCTGATAGAAGTGATTGACGTCGAAAAAGTCATGAAAGAAGTCATCGGCGGCCGCGAAGAAGCTTCTGCAGAAATCATCGACATGGAAGTAACCAGCAAAAACGATCACATACTGGTGGTGGACGATTCATCGGTGGCCAGAAACCAAGTTAAACGGGTCTGCCAGCAAATTGGCATCGAATGTACACTGCTAAAAGACGGCCAAGAAGCCTGGGATCATTTAAACGCACTGGTGGCCGACGGCATCGATATTCAGGACAAATACTCGATGATCATTTCCGATGTGGAAATGCCGCGCATGGACGGCTATACCCTAGCCACCAAAATCAAGGCCGACCCCAACATGAAAAAAATCTATTTGATTTTGCATACTTCATTAAGCGGCGTGTTTAACACATCGATGGTCCAAAAAGTCGGTGCCAACGAATTTCTGGCCAAATTTGATCCCGACTCGTTGATGAATTCCATCCAGCACCAGCTCAAACTTTATCATGCAGCCCATTCCTGACCGATACTCAAGGCGCCGTCCACCCGCAAAATTCAGACATGTTGAACCAGGCTGAACCGGGTAGTCCGGTGGGTAAAAATATCGACATTTCCGCCGCGGAGTATCAATCTATACAGCAGTTCCTCAGCCAAAATTGCGGCATTGAGTTGGGTGACAGCAAACAATACCTGGTAAAAAGCAGGTTATTGCCCTTGATGGGCAAATTTGAATTCGCAAGCTTTGCTGAACTGGTCAACAGCCTGCAATCTGCGTCATTTTCCGCGCAAAAAATCAAAAGCGCCGTCATCGACGCAATGACCACCAACGAGACCTTCTGGTTTCGCGACGAACGGCAATTCGTCGAACTCAAAGACCAGGTCCTACCCAGCTTGCTAAATCGCAAAAATGGCAACGTCAGAGTTTGGTCCGCCGCTTGCTCATCCGGCCAGGAACCCTACTCGATAGCCATCTGCGCACTGGAAGCAATCAAAGCCTCTACCAAATCACGCTCCTTGCAAATTATCGGCACGGACATCTCCGAAGCCATTCTCGAGGAAGCCAAGAGAGCGGTTTATTCGGAAGCCGCGCTGTCGCGTGGCATGGATAGCGCGGCAAAAGCGCGATATTTTCACAAAAATTACGACGGTTACTTACTGACCCCTGAAGTCAGCCAACTCGTGCGTTTTCAACAATTCAATCTGCTCAAATCGTTCACTGCCTTGGGCCGTTTTGACCTGATCTTCTGTCGCAACGTACTGATCTATTTCTCCGATCAAGTCAAACGCGACATTCTCACCCGCATGGCCGACAGTCTGGAACCGGGCGGCTATCTGTTCCTCAGCAGTACCGAAGCGATGCCAACGGGCTTAAACAGCTTTGAATTGGTTCGCTCCGGCTTAACCAGCTACTTCAAAAAAGTCGGTTAAGCCGCTCGCCAGTTTATTGACGACTTAAATCAGCGGCAGCATTTTGCCGCCCCGTCTGAAACACTGTTTTTTGACACTCACGTCAACCATTCAAATTGCTATACAAATGAAATAAAAGCATATTTATTTTATGGCACATTTACTGCTTTTAGGTATAAAAAACCCAAAGGTGGCAATTATGGCTATTAATTTCGACAGTGCCTTAGGCATACATCCGCAAGCGTTAGCGTTGCGCGAAAAGCGCAGCGAGATTTTGGCTTCAAACCTGGCCAACGCCGACACGCCCGATTACAA
>Ga0123388_1063848_pt1 | contig 9885 bp, 6 predicted proteins | sample T0HHNO3metaT_FD_89916 | JGI IMG/M metagenome (GOLD analysis project Ga0123388, IMG submission 89916) | Methane-oxidizing artificial microbial communities from Washington, USA to study methane cycling - T0-HHNO3 metaT (Metagenome... | ecosystem: Engineered > Modeled > Simulated communities...
ATTTAAGTCGCATTTAAGATGGTAAAACTAAAAAAGTATAACGGATTTTTAAAACTTTTTGTTATATTCTTAACACTATTTTTTATTTTTTCATGTAGCCCGAAAAACTACAGTTTAACTAAGATCGAAGGAAAACAGCTTCCTGTAACAGAAAAAGGAGCTCAAACTCCTGAAATTGAAAACTTTATCAAGCCTTATCGCGATCATATTAATAAGGATTTAGACAGCGTTTTAGCTTATTGTCCTGAGACTCTGGATAAAAGCAACGGAAAATGGCAAACAGCAATTGGATCCTTAATGGCTGACGTTTGTGTACAAAGAGGAAATTTGGTTTTTAAGTCACGTGAAAATAAAACAATTGATCTTTGTTTATTAAACCATGGCGGAATTCGTGCTATTTTACCAAAAGGAAATGTGACCACAAGAACTGCTTTTGAAATTATGCCTTTTGAAAATAATTTGGTTGTTCTAGGTTTAAAAGGGGAACAAGTTCAAGAAATAGCTGCTTATATTATTAAGGAGAAAAAAGCACAGCCGTTGTCTGGAATGACGTTTACAATTGCAAAAGACAAAACAGCTAAAAATATTATGGTTCAGGGAAAACCTCTTGATCTAAATAAAATTTATTATGTTGCTACTAACGATTACCTTGCTAATAGAGGTGATAATATGAACTTCTTTGGCAAAAGTGTTGAGAAATATGATTTAAATTATAAACTTCGAAATGTTTTAATCGATTATTTCAAAGAAGTTGATACAATTCCGGTTCCAAAAGATATCAGAATTACAGAAGAATAAGCATTCAAGAAAAAATAAAATTATACTAGCGTTTACGCAAAAAATATATCCAATGAAAAGAAGAGAATTTATTGAAAAAACTGCTGCAAGTACAGCCTTATTAAGTTTAGGTTTGTCATTAAGCAGTTTTGAAACTAACGATATAAAACACCTGACTATTTTACATACAAATGATGTACACAGTCATATAGATCCTTTTCCTGCTGATGATCCTCGTAATGCAAATAAAGGAGGTGTATCTCGACGTGCAGCTCTTATAGAGACCATTCGTCAGGAAAATCCAAATGTACTTTTATTGGATGCAGGAGATATTTTTCAAGGAACTCCTTATTTTAACTATTATGGAGGCGAACTAGAATTTAAATTGATGAGCATGATGAAATATGATGCTTCAACTATTGGAAATCATGATTTTGACAATGGTTTGGATGGTTTATATGCTCAAATGCCACATGCTAAATTTGAATTTATCAATTCTAATTATGACTTTAAAAATACGGTCATGAACGGACTTGTGAAGCCTTATAAAATTTTTAATAAAAACGGAATTAAAGTAGGTGTTTTTGGTTTAGGAATTGAACTTGACGGTTTGGTTGACAAACAGATGTACAAAGAAACGGTATATAATGATCCCGTAGAAATTGCTCAGGACATGACGCAATTATTGAAAAAAGAAGAAAAATGTGATTTGGTTATCTGCTTGTCACATCTTGGCTATAATTACAAAGATGATGAAAAGAAAATTTGCGATTTAAAATTAGCTGAATTAACTCAGGATATTGATTTGATTATTGGAGGCCACACTCATACTTTTCTTGATAAACCAACTATTGTAAAAAATAAAGCTGGCGAGAAAGTTTTAGTTAATCAGGTAGGTTGTTATGGAATAAACTTAGGCCGAATTGATTTTTACTTTGATAAAAACAAAAATCATACGAATCAAGGAAAATCAATTATTGTATAACATTTTTTTGTGCATTTTTGTTTTTTCAAGAAAGTATTCAACCATAAAGTAGTAGCCCAAAATTTGTGTAACATCACGAATCAAAACTAAAACTACTGAATAGGAAAAATATTCATTGAAAATATAAAAAATGTCTGAAAAAATATAACTGACAGCCATCAAAGACATTAAAAGAGCCAAATGCGTTCCTTTGGTAATATACGTTACAAACGAATAATAGCTCATAACGCTTAGTACTATTCCGTAAAAAGTATAAAGCCAATTAAACTTTTTCATGTTATCCAATTGAAGACTTAGTACGGAAACCAACAAATAGACAAGAAATATGACCACGATAGAAACCGGAAGAATATCTTTTCTTCTTAATTTTATTCTTTCGTGGTCTATTATAAAAAGCTTTAAAATCAATAAGTAAACAATCAAAAAGCTTATTACTCCTCCCAGTTCAGAAATCTCAACATCCATGAGATCAAAAACTTGCCCAATAAAACAAAAGAAAAAAATCAAGCCTTCTGTTTTTCCTATTTTAAAATCACTGCTGATAATGAAATAGAAAAAAATAGCTGGCAACACGACAGCTTTAGCATATATAGCTAAAATATCCTGTTTCGTGCAATCTAAAATAATTGTAAACAATAATGCTACAAAGAATAAAATCAAAGACGGTTTATTCGCTTTCATTTAATTTACTTATAAATTCTTCCTCTGACAATATAGGAATGTTTAATTTATTGGCTTTTTCTAATTTTGCCGGTCCCATATTATCACCTGCGACAACAAAATCTGTTTTCGCGGAAATTGAACTTCCTACTTTTCCACCATTATCTTCGATTGTTTTCTTTAGTTCATCTCTTGAAAACTTTTCAAATACGCCTGAAACGACAAATGTTTTTCCGATGAATTTTTCTGTAGCGTTGGGGTTGATTTTTTCTACTATTTCAAATTGAACACCATAATTTTTTAAGCGCTCAATTATTCGTTTATTTTCTTCATTTTCAAAAAATTCGATTACACTTTTGGCAATTCGTTCTCCAATTTCATCCACTAAAATCAAATCCATTAACGAAGCCTGACTTAAAGCATCAATATTTTTATAATGTTTTGCCAATTTTTTAGCAACGGTTTCGCCTACAAAACGGATTCCGAGTGCAAAAAGAACACTTTCAAAAGGAATTTCTTTCGATTTTTCAACACCGTTTACTAAATTCTCCGCTGATTTTTGCGCCATTCTTTCCAAGTGCAAAATATCTTCAACTTTTAATTCATACAAATCAGCATAATTATGCACTAAATCATTTTTGAAAAGCAGCGCCACTGTTTCTCCTCCAAGACCTTCAATATCCATTGCCTTTCTTGAAATATAATGCTGCACACGCCCAATAATCTGTGGAGGACATCCGTAGAAATTTGGACAATAATGATTGGCTTCGCCTTCATTTCTAACTAATTCCGTCTGACATTCAGGACAATGTGTAATGTATTCTGTTTTTTCTGAATTTTCTGGTCGTTTATCTAAATCTACTGCAATGATTTTTGGAATGATTTCTCCTCCTTTTTCAACAAAAACAGTATCATTTATTCTAATATCTAATTTTTCAATCTGGTCTGCATTATGCAAAGAAGCTCTTTTTACGATCGTTCCTGCTAATTGAACAGGTGCTAAATTGGCTACCGGAGTAATTGCTCCTGTGCGTCCAACTTGATACGAAATTGAGTTTAATTTCGTCGATACCTGTTCTGCTTTAAATTTATACGCAATTGCCCAACGTGGAGATTTTGCTGTATAACCCAATTCTTCCTGATATTGAATGTTGTTTACTTTTATTACAACACCATCAGTTTCATAAGGTAAATTATGTCTGTGCGTATCCCAATAATCGATAAAATCAAAAACTTCGTTCATATTATCGACTAATTTTGCTTCGGTTGGAACTTTAAATCCCCATTTTCTCGCCGATTCCAATCCTTCAAATTGAGAAGAAAAAGGTAAATTATTTCCGGTAACAAAATACAATAGACACTCCAATGGACGCTTAGCAACCTCAGCACTATCTTGAAGTTTCAAACTTCCAGAAGCAGTATTTCTTGGATTTGAATAAGGCGTTTCTCCTATTTCAATTAATTCCTGGTTCATTTTTTCGAAACCTGCAAACGGCAAAATTATTTCTCCTCTAATATCAAATTTTTCAGGATAATTTCCTTTTAATTGCAACGGAACTGATTTTATGGTTTTGATATTATTTGTTACCTCATCACCCTGAAAACCATCTCCACGCGTTAAAGCCTGAACTAGTTTTCCGTTTTCGTAAGTTATACTTATTGATGCCCCATCATATTTTAATTCACAGGTATATTCTAATTTAACATTACCTAAAACTCTTTGAATTCGGTTTTCCCAATCCAGTAAATCTTCTTTCGAATATGAATTATCCAAAGAATACATGCGATATTGATGCGCAATTGTTTTAAAATTTTTAGTAATTGCTCCTCCAACTCGCTGCGTAGGTGAATGTTCGTCAAAAAATTCGGGGTGTTTGTTTTCTAAATCCTGAAGCTCTTTTAATTTTCTATCGAAATCATAGTCCGAAATAGTAGCATTATCAAGCACATAATAATTGTAATTGTGCTGGTTAAGTTCGTCTCTTAAAGTTTGAATAGTTTCTTGAATACTCATAGGATATTAAAATGATGCCAATTAATTTAGAAATACTGAAACATCAAAATTAGATAATTATTTTCGTTGAAAAACATCAAAAAATAAAAGTTTTAAAAAATCAAAAATCAAGTCACAAAAAAATGCGACTTGATTTTCTTCTTGTCCATTATTCTTAAAAAAAGAATTAAACAAAACCAACTTCCAAATGGTTTCTTCGTTTTATATTTTTACACTGATAATCAAATAATTAGCATGCAAATATAAAACTATTTTTGGATAATGATAAAGTCAGAACGTCTATTTAACAAATGCTCTTCTTCGGTACATTTTACACCATTTTTGCATTTATTAATTAACCTGGTTTCTCCGTAGCCTTTTGCGCTTTCAATTCGAGAAGCATCAATTCCCTGAGAAACAATATAATCTCGGGTTGATTTGGCTCTATTGTCTGAAAGTTTCAAATTATACGAGTCTTTCCCTCTAGAATCAGTATGCGATTCAATTTTGATTCTGATGTTTGGGAACTTCTGCATAATGAAAACTACTTTAGTCAACTCTTCAACTGCCAAAGGCGTAATGTCATATTTGTCGTAATCAAAATAGATTGGTTTAACATCCACTTTTTCAACACCTTTGCTTTTCACTACCAAATCGTCATAATTACTCAATTCAAAATTAACGTCTTTAATTTCTCCTCCATTTTCTTTAGTAGTTTCAACCGTTTTTTCATCGCTTGAATAATTTGGTTTTGCGGCAATCATTTTTACTGTTTTTCCGCAAGGCACTTCGATGGCGTATTTACCTTCAAAGTTTGTTTTAGTTTCCCCAAGAATTTCGGTATATGAATTATATGCCATGATTGAAACATCTGTAAGCGGCAATCTGGTCTTTTTATCTATTGCCATACCCGAAATACTCTGGTTGCAAACTGGTTTTCCTTTTACAAATGAGTAAATATCATCATCGCCTTTACCTCCTGCTCTGTTTGATGAAACATAACCATAAGTTTCAGCGCTGTCAATTATAAAAGTAAAATCATCTTTATTGCTATTAATTGGAGCACCTAAATTTACTGGATCAGAGAAAGTTCCGTCAGGTAAAAGTTTGCTTTCGTAAACATCCAAATCTCCTAAACCATAATGTCCGTCAGAAGAAAAATAAAGTTTTCCGTTTCGGAAATATGGAAAAACCTCATTTCCAAGCGTGTTGATTTTTGGACCAAGATTTACCGGAGAACTCATTGTTCCGTCGTCAGCGATTTTCACATAATACAAATCGGTTTCACCAATTCCTCCGCTCATATCAGAGGCAAAGAAAAGCCATTTTCCATCTTCACTTAAAGAAGGATGTCCAACTGAATAATCATCATTGTCAAAGAAAAGTTTTTGCGGATTTTCTAATTTATTGTTTACAATACTTCCTTTAACAATCTGAAAATTATTGGTTTTGCTTTCATCAATAACTAATTTATTCTTTTTGACAATGTTTGTCGAATAATAAATTGTTTTTCCGCTGGCATCAAAAGAGGCTGTTGCTTCGTGATACTTTGTCATTACATTTGGAAGAAATAATGTTTCGTTGAACAAACTTCCATCAGCTGGATTTCTTTCGGATAAATAAAGATTCAGAAAAGGCTGATTGTTCCAAGTGTACAATTTTTCGCTAAATTTTGTTGTATCTCTGGCAGACGTAAACACGATTCTGTCTTGAAAAAAAGTAGCACCAAAATCAGATTTACTTGTATTAATGTCAAGATTCTTGATTGTGTAAAGTGGTTTCGCTTTAGACAAACTATCAAGCAGTTTTTTCTGGGCAAGATAACGGTTCACCTCTTTTTGATCACCTTTTTTAGTCAAATACTCTTTTGTCATTTTATCAGCATCATCATAATCCATAACTCCTTTCAGCGACTGAATATAACGCAAGTAGTAAATATCGGTTAAATTATTTCCTTGCGCTTCGTACAGTTTTTTGTACCATTTTAATGCATTTCTTTCATCGGAAATAAAATAATACGAATCGGCTGCGTTCTTCAACGTTTGTGTCGATGGATTTTTGCTGTTTTGCAAAATTTCTTCATAAGCTTTTGATGCATCTGCATAAGCAAAATTTCTAAACAGCGCATCGGCTTTCTTTAAATTAGTCTTTTGAGCAAAACTAAATGTAATGCTCAAGACTAAACTTAGGATATATAGTTTTTTCATAGGTTTTAGATTTAGAAGAATCGAGGAGATTTGATTTTACTTTCGCCTTTATTGAACTGATAACGCAGAATAATTTCGTGCGATCCGTCGTTGTATTTATTCAAATCACTAACGGTGTAATCGAAAGCGTATCCAACATAAAAACTTTTAGAAATCTGAAAACCAGCCAAGATGCTCACAGAATCATCTGTTCTGTATGAACCACCTATCACAAACTTTTCAGCAATCATAAAATTCGCCGATATATCAGCAGTAAGTGGAGCCCCACTTACTGCTTTCACTAAAAATGCAGGTTTGAATTTTAAATTTGGATTCAAATCAAAAACGTAACCTCCCATGAAATAATAATGCAAACGATCATAGTCGATGGATTCCTGAACATCATCGTAATAACTATTTTCGATGAAACTAGGAACTGAAGCTCCTACATACCATTTATCAGTATAATAATAGATTCCTGCTCCAACGGCTAATTTTGCCTGATTGTCGATATTTTGGTTTAGCAAAACATCATTCGGATCGTAATATCTCCCTTTTGACCAATCTACATTCAGCATTCTCATACCTGCTTTCAAACCGAAGGCTAATCTTTTTTCATATCCAAGCGGAATTGAATAAGAAAAGTTTCCGTCAAGATAAAGTTCGCTTGATGGACCAATTTTGTCATTAACAACGCTAAGTCCTAGACCAACTTTCTCGTTTCGAAGCGGTGCGTGAATTGAAAAAGACTGTGTTTCTGGTGCTCCAGAAATTCCAACCCATTGTGAACGGTGCAAAAGTGTTGCTTCTAATGTTCCGGTAGACCCAGCATACGCTGGATTTACTGCCATTGTGTTGTACATATACTGCGTGTATTCCGGATCTTGCTGCGCACTGGCACAGACTGTGATAAAAGAGCATATTAGAATAAAATATGCTTCTAATGATTTTATATATAGTTTCATAACGATACTTATTTAGTTTAATTAATTAGATGATTAACATTGTCTGCTTATCTCATTATAGATAACCATCCTTTTTTAACCGTTCCGTCTCCAATGTCTATCACATAAAAATAAGTACCTGTTGGCAGCATATCTCCTCTACTAATAACTCCAGATACATTCGCAGTTCCGTTCCAATCATTTTCATAATGTTGTTTACTGTAAACTAACGCGCCATATCTGTTGTATACTTTCAATTCATTATTTGGATACGATTCGATACAGTCAATTCTAAAGAGATCATTAGCTCCATCATTATTTGGAGTGAACTCGTTATAAACTGTTAAACAAATTGGTTCGACTGAAACTGAAGCCGAGTTGTTTGCTGCGGAAACATCTAAAGGAGTTGATATTTCAATAGTTGCAACAGATAAATAATCAGTACCATGAACTACTTCTGCAACAATTGTAAGCACCACGCTCTGACCTGCATTTAGCGTTGGAATTGTCCAAAGCTGTGTTGTTGGATCAAATGTTCCTTGAGTCGTGCTTGAACTTATAAAATCATAACCATTAGGCAATAAGTCGCTTACAAGTGTATTTATGAAATTTCCTTGTCCAACATTGTTTACTGTTACTGTAAATGTTATCTGCTCACCAAAATTTGGAGTTGGATTACTCACTGTATTAGTAATTGTTAAATCTGAACAAGTTGCTACTGTAACATTCAATGTTTTAGTAGTTGTTTCATCGCAAGTGTTGATGTATGTAACTTTTACTTGACCAGAACCAATATCTGACCATGAAATTGTTGCATTTCCGTCAGCAGTTCCTCCACCAGAAATAATTGTTCCGTTGGTAACTGACCAAACATAATTTGATTTACCATTTACTACTGAATAAGTTACACCTTGGAAAACACATGGAGTATCGTCGCTTGTTGTAATTGGAACCAAAGCATCATTTTCAAAAGCAATTGTGATTCCTAATCTTGTTGCGCTTTCACATCCATTTGTTGTATTTGCAAGAGCCGAAGCATAGTAAGTTCCAGCAGTTAATTGTGTATTTGCTGCTAAAGGTGTTCCGCCCGTTGCAGAAGAATACCATACTACATTTGGTTCATTTACTAAAATATTAGCAAGTGTTGGTAATTTTGACAAACAGAATGTTTGTGTTGTTCTTGGTGTTGTAATCACTCCTGGAGTATTTACATTTACCACAACTGCCAAACGTACTGGATTCTCACAACCTATTGCACTTGAAACAGCTCCGTAATATGTTCCTGTAGTCAATGCTGTTGCTGCTGGAATTGCTGTTCCTCCTGTTGCTGTACTATACCAAACTACATTTGCTTCATTTACTTGAATATTTGCAACTGTTGGTGTATTTAGTGTACAGAAGTTCTGAACTGCATTCGTTGTTGTAGGCGTCGGACTTGGGTTTGTTACCGTAACCGTTACCTGTAAACGAGTTGAACTTTCACATCCTGTTGCTGGATCAACAATATTTCCGTAATAAACACCTGTTGTTAATGCAGTTGTCGCTGGAATTGCTGTTCCTCCTGTTGCAGAACTAAACCAAGTAACATTACTTTCGTTTACTTGAATATTTGCAATCGTAGGAACTGTTGTAGAACAGAAACTTTGCGATGCGTTAGTTGTAGTCGGATTTATTGTATTTCCAACAGTCACATTAACTGCCAATCTTACACTACTTTCACAACCTGTTACCGGATCTTTTATAGCTCCGTAATATGTTCCATTAGCTAAAGCTGTTGTTGCAGGAATTGCTGTTCCGCCTGTCGCGGCACTGTACCAAACTACATTTGCTTCATTCACTTGGATATTGGCAACTGTTGGTGCATTTCCAGAACAGAAAACTTGAGATGCATTTGTAGTTGTAGGAGTCAATGGATCTGTAACATTGATTGTAACGCTTAACCTTGTAGCGCTTTCACATCCTGTTGCTGGATCACTGATTGCTGCAAAATACGTTCCGTTAGTCAAGGCCTGAGTCGATGGAATCAAAGTTCCTCCTGTCAAGGCAGTGTACCAAACAATGTTTGTTTCATTGAATTGAACACTTGCAAAAGTCGGTGCGTTAACCAAACAGAAATTTTGTGTTCCTGCTGTTACCAATGTCGGTGTTCCTGGATCGTTTACATTAATTGTTACGCTCAATCTTGTTGCGCTTTCACATCCTGTAACTGGATCGCTGATTGAAGCGAAATAAGTTCCACTTGTCAATGCCTGAGTCGATGGAATCAAAGTTCCTCCTGTCAAAGCTGTGTACCAAACGATATTCGTTTCGTTGAATTGAACACTTGCAAATGTCGGTGCA
>Ga0123388_1020394_pt1 | contig 9870 bp, 8 predicted proteins | sample T0HHNO3metaT_FD_89916 | JGI IMG/M metagenome (GOLD analysis project Ga0123388, IMG submission 89916) | Methane-oxidizing artificial microbial communities from Washington, USA to study methane cycling - T0-HHNO3 metaT (Metagenome... | ecosystem: Engineered > Modeled > Simulated communities...
AAATTGGACCATGCCCGTCTACGATTGGAAAGCCGCTTTGAATCGGTTTAGTATTCAGTTCGAAGATCGCTTCCCTAGCCATTAAACCAAACTACCGTTTACACAAAATTTGGGACACTCCCGTTCTATTTGAAATTTCGGCTTGTGTGGTTTTTATTTTCTCATTTAACTCTAATTTCCAATTTTCTGGGCAGAACACTTGAACACAAACCTCAAGGGCCATACTGTATGCTTCGATTGCTTCTTCTAAACAATTAGTTCCGCAGTTCATATTTCCTAGTGTTCGCAACGTATCCCCGAGGTTTCTATAGGTTGTAGCCAAAAATACAGTTGGCATATCTAAACGTTTTTCTGACAGGGCCTCGCGGTAGGTCTTAGCTGCCTCTTCGAGCCTACCCGTATCAGACCTGATTTCTCCTAATCTTTGGAGTGCAAGCGCTAAATTGCCCTTGGTTTGCGCCCAATGCAAAGGAAAGCTCTTTCGATTACGTACTTTCAAAGCCTCTAGGTATGCATTCATGGCTTCTTCGAATACTATGACACTAGCATTTTGCTTACCAAGAGCTAGCAAAGCTGAGCCTAAATTGTTCTGAGAGGTCGCCCAGTAAACAGGACCATGGTCATATGTAAATTCTAGAAGCGCATTGTGTTGAGCAATTACTGCTTCTTCCAAACGCTTTCCATTAGACTCCAATTCACCAATTCTAGTCAGTACAAGACCAAGATTCGTCTGTGTTGCAGCCCAGTCCAGAGGGACTTTTTCGCGAGTCCTTTCCTTCAATGCTTCGCGATATGCTTGGAGCGCTTCCTCCAAAAGATCAATACTGCATTTACTTTCCCCTAAGGATTTCAAGGCAGTACCTAAGTTGTTCTGAAGAGTTGCCCAGTAAAGGGGCTTGTTTTCCCTTCTCCATTCCTTTAAGGCTTCTCGAAATGCTACGATTGCCGCATTTAATTGATCTTGATTTAAATCCCGATCACCTAGCATCTTCAAAGCGTTACCTAGATTGTTTTGGGCATGAGCCCAATCTAACGGCATTCTGTCTCTAGTCCACTCCTTCAGTGCCTCACGATATTCAAACACAGCTTCTTCGAGACGAGCACTTCCAGTTTCCCTCTCTCCCAATCTATAAAGTGCTAAACCGAGATTGTTATGGACACCGGCCCACAATGCAGGAGTATTTTTACGGTTAATTTTTTCGAGAGCTGAACGAAAACAACTGGCAGCTTCCTCTAAGTTGGATGATCCAGACTCCCGCTTTCCCAAAGTCCAATGCGCTACACCAAGTTTATTTCCAATTCGAGCAGAATATAATTTATCTAGACTACTTGTGGCGGATTTTAAAATTGCCTTATATAGTCTGATTGATTCATCCAACGGTTCATTGCGACCAGTCTGCTCCCCGAGCGTTTGAAGCATATCAGCCAACACATACTTAGTATCTTCGAGGGCTTTATTACTCCACCCTCGTTTCTTGCTCGTTTGAATTAGTCGTCGAAGTGCTTCAATAAATGGATGAAGTATATCGGCAACGTAATGACCTTCTAGTTCTTGAAATGTTTGGCTCCGTGCTACAATCAAAGCGCGCAAAACTATTATAAGATCTCTAGCGGCTAGCTCAGGGAGCTTTTCATCTTTGTTTGATAAATGATAATTTTGGTATGCATCCTGATGAGCCAAGGTTGTCCAAAATAACGTGGGTGACGCAGCCCGTTTTTCTCGGACTGCTCCCCAAATAAGAACATCGTAGCCATATTTTTTTAGAAACTTACACGCCATTTTGTGAGCGCATTCCACGCTTGCACCATCAGCCTCACTGTATAAATCGACACTGTAAGATACCGGAACAATATTTACATATCTATTCCTTTTAGTTCCGAGCTCATTAAATTCATTGGCAAACCTTTGTAGCTCGATGATTAAATTAGTGCGGATATCATCGTCATGATCGTTATTAAGCCTAGTAATAGCTATATTAAAATAACCCTTGACAGGAAGCGGTGGCTTTTTGTTTCTAAATTTTAAATAAGTTATAAACGATTCGATGAATGGTTTTTCTTTTATTTCTTTCCAGTTCCACCATAAATAGCATAGTGTGATGACAGCAACTCCAGCCCAACCCCAGTGCTGTATAATCTGACTTTGAATACTCTCTATCAATTCGTCTAATGATTTAAAGTCTGTTATTGACTCAAACATGTTTAATGCACCATCATGACAAGATTGTTGAATATGTTAAGAATAATTCATAGTTATAAATATTGAGTTTATATTTTAAATAAGCCATAAAAATTTTATACTTCTTGAAAAAAGTAAGTTTTAAACCCCGACGCTCAATCCGCATAAATTATTATCGTGATTAACATATCATACACGAACGATAACAATATTTTTTCAGAATGGAACAGGTAAAAAAATCAACAATCATTCGTTTGCTTAGCTTACTGATGCCTGATGTCCATGTAGAGCTCTCTAACATGGATAAAAATGGAGGATGGATAAAGTTACCCGAAAAAGTCATTGATTTGTTAATTCAGTGGAAATTCAACTGGTGGCAGCTTTATGAGGACGAACAGAAGTTAAAGGCACTTGGGGCGACAATGCTTCTTGATAATCAAGAAGCTAAGGAGCTCTTTGAGAATAATCCAAAAGATACCATTTACCATGTATTTGGTGATTATTTAGAGGCGGTTGATGATATGCCGGAACCCACTGATGCAGAAGGGAAAGAATTTTGGGATCAGGTAAATTCTGCCTCCAAGGATGAGCAAGCGGAGCTACTGAAGCCCTTTTGCAAATTAGTACTGGGCCTTTTGTCCGTCACCTTTAACTATCTGGCCCTAATGGTTCATGGTAGAAGCATGTGCCAATTAGTCGCCGACGCAAAGAACGGTGATGACACTGCGTACCGTTGCGCAGTACAGATTGATAGGTCAGTGCTAAGACTAGATTATTTCCAAGGGCGTTTGTTACGCGCTCAGTTTTCCGGTGATCAGGATTTTCTGGATAAACTCAGTTATCGAATCAAGGCGCCCATTCTTCAAGCAAAAATCAAATACAAGACATTACTCCTAACATTTGCCATTTTGGAAGATGATGGTTTTTTGACCACGCTTTCCCACGATGAATTGTTAAATATTTGTGAGGAGGTTGGCGTCTATGGAAAAGACTTTGGCGTCGAGGACGTCGGGCATCTACGAAAAAGGCTTAGCGACTATCGGAAGCTCCAGAGGAACTCAAAATATTTTTGACGTCTTTCCCTTCTTAATCATTCGCGCATAATTTATCTGCCCCATAGCAAGACGGATTGGCTGTCTTGCGTTAACCAAGGGGCTATAAATGAGAAATAAAGATGATCAACCAAGATTCGCAACTCCCGATAACCTGAAGCAAGGAAGCGCAGCCGCCAGCGAGACGCGGATTTGCGGCGGCCAGCCGCAAACCGCGCGATGCGGCGGCAACACTGAAGATCGGGAAAGCCTGGGGACAGGTGCGCCGCCTAGTAACACAGCACCTGCAAATTACATTACAGACACAACTACACAGGACAAACCTGGTTTTCAATTATTACGCTGTGGCGTTGATAGTTTGTATCTGTCCTACCGGGGTGAGTTGGCTTCCGGCTGGGATCAGCGCCTAGAAGGATTAAAACGGGCAGCGCAATCCACCGAAGAAGGCGAACGCTCGAACGCACAAGTTAGGATCGGTGAGCATCTGTTCGAAGTGCGGGATAAGGGCAAAGGTCGCTTTGCCTATGTGTTAGTCGATAACTGTTTCCATATCCAGCTCTCCACCGGAAACACTAGCTCACTGCCCTTGGCTTATGTGCAGGTTTCCAGTGAAATGCTGACGGCCTTATCAGTCACCGAAGCCGAAGAACGGCTGCGCTATATCATCAACACTCTCGGCCAAGTTAAAGGCGAAGCCCAAATCAGTCGCGCCGATTTGTTTGCCGATTTTCTTTCAACTGTTGCGATGGATTCCTGGGCGCAAGCTAGCTGGATTACTCGCGCGGCCAAAATCTGGATTCATTACGAAAAACGCCAGTTTACCGGCTGGAGTATCGGCCTGGGCGGTGTGATGGGCTGTCGGCTCTATAACAAAACGCTGGAACTGGAAAAAAGCAAAAAGGATTGTCTGAAGCCGTTATGGTCGGCGATGGGCTGGCAAGAAGGCCAAAGCGTTTGGCGATTGGAATTCGAATTTAAGCGCGATGCCTTGAAAGAACTGGGGGTTTCCTCCGTCGATCAGTTGCTGGCGTCTCTGCAGGGGTTATGGGCTTATGCGACCGTCTCTTGGCTACGACTGACTATCCCCAACCCTGACGACGAAAACCAAAGCCGTTGGCCGAATCACCCCTTATGGGATTCCCTGGTTGCGGTTCCCTGGGCTGATGGCGTTTCTTTGCCGCTGTCGAGATTGCGCAAGGAACGACTCCCCTCCGATGAATCACTGTTCGTCAATGGTCTGGGCGGCTTGACCTCGTTTATGGCGGCTCATGGCATGACCGACTTGGGTGAAGGCTTTGGTGAATTCCTTGCCCATGCGAATCGCTTTCACAGTAACCGGGAACGCACCACCGGCAAAACCTTTATCGGTTATGTCTCCGACAAGGTAAAGGCCAAAGCCCGAAAATATAACACCCTCAAGAATGAATCCAGCGATACGCGCCGCGAGGATGAGGAACGCAAACGCGAGCAAGCCCGAAATTATAAGAAGGTCAAAGATGGAGACTAATCGCCATGTCACACTTGATCTGGAACAGGCTGCCGAGTTTTTGCATATGTCGCCTGCTGTTTTGCGCCAGAAGGCCAAAGCCGGTTTGGTTAAGGGTGCCAAGCCGGGCAAATGTTGGGTGTTTCTGCAAGATGATCTTGCCGATTATTTGCGCTCGTTATATCTTGGTGCTGGGCAAGCGCCGCAGAGTGGTTTACCAAGGGAGGTAAAACTATGTCACTCTTTAAACGCGGCAATATCTGGTGGACGCGGTTCACAACACCCAACGGCGAGCGCATACGCGAATCGACTGGGACTGACGACCGCAAGCAAGCCCAGGAGTACCACGACCGGCTAAAGGCGAAATATTGGGACGTGCAAAAGCTGGGGGAAAAGCCTGAACGCAGTTGGCAAGATGCCGTCATGCGGTGGTTGGATGAAACCAGCCACAAGGCTTCCCAGCACGATGATATTCATCATTTGCGCTGGCTCGATCCTTATCTGGGGGCGTTAAGCCTGAACAATATTACCCGTGATCGCATTGATCAACTGATTGCCCGGCGTAAAAGCGAAGGTGTCAGCAATGCCACCGTCAATCGAATGTTGGCAGTGATTCGGGCGATTCTCAGGCGAGCATCCTTGGATTGGGAATGGATCGACAAGATACCTCGAATCAAGCTGCTGCCGGAACCGAAACGGCGCATTCGCTGGATCACTCGCGAGGAAGCGGCGGCTTTGATCGAGGATTTGCCGGAACATCTGGCGGAAATGGTGCGCTTCTCCCTGGCGACAGGGTTGAGGCAAGCCAACGTCACCCACTTGGAATGGTCGCAAGTCGATCTGGAAAGGCGGGTCGCCTGGATTCATGCTGATCAAGCGAAGGCACGGAAAGCGATTTCGGTGCCGTTGAATGCTGAGGCGGTTTTAGTGCTTAGGCGGCAACTAGGCAAACATCAAGCGCGGGTTTTCACCTATCAGGGTAAGCCGGTGATCGATGTGAATACCAAAGCTTGGCGGCATGCGTTAAAGCGGGTCGGGATCGAGGATTTTCGCTGGCATGATCTGCGGCATACCTGGGCGTCCTGGCATGTGCAAAACGGTACGCCGCTGCATGTGCTTCAGGAACTGGGGGCTTGGGAATCGGTGGAAATGGTACGGCGCTATGCGCACCTGGGGCAAAATCATCTGGCAAGTTATGCCGAAAGTCTGTGTCAGCTTCAAGCAGTCCCTGACACAAATTTGGCACAGCAAGCCGGAAGGCAATAAAAAAGGCCTAGGTTTTTCAACCTAAGCCTTTGATATATATGGAGCTGGCGATGGGACTCGAACCCGCGACCGGCTGATTACAAATCAGCTGCTCTACCAACTGAGCTACACCAGCAAATGATTTGCGCATTATACCTGTAATTTCGAACTTTTCCAGCATTAAGTTTAGTTGGCTCGTCGAATTGCAGTCACACCCCTTGAATACTGCTCAGCATACTGCCAATGTAATTGAGCGTTTCATGCAGAAAAACAATTAGCTCATCCAGTTTATCTTGCACAAACACCAGGAAATGACTGTGGTTGAAGTTTTGATCTTGGTAAAAACTCAAACCGTTGTTAATGGTATTGGCCCCCATCAACAACATGATGAATGCCGCAGCTTTCAACATTAAACCGCGTAGTTTCACACTCATTTTGCCGAAGGCGACGCTGATAAACAGCATCATCGGTAAAGTCCCTGCGCCAAATGCCAACATCAACGCCCCACCCTCAAGCAACGTAGCAGCAGTGGTGGCTTTCACAGCCATAGCAAACGTCAACATACATGGCATCAAACCATTCAACAGGCCAGCGATAACTGAACCTAGCAATGGTCCTTTTTGATTAGCCGCAGCATAACCTTTGCGTAACACTTGCATGGGAATCAAGCGTATCGAGCCTTGCCAGGGTATCCAGCCCAATACACCCAGTGCCAACACAATGACGACCGCGCCCATCAACATTTGTAGGATACTCTGGATCTTGCCGAACAAGCCGCTGGATACCAGCACCACGCCCAAAGAAGCAGCTAATACGCCGATCAAGGTATACACGGAAATTCGCGCGGCTTGATAAGCTATATAAGGTAGATAACTGCGGCTTTTCCCGGCCCGCATGAAATAACCGGATACTAGCGCCCCACACATCCCCAAGCAGTGCCCGCTGCCCAAGAATCCGGCAACGAACGCCAGGGAGTAATCGAATCCCGTGGCCGCAGCCATTTCGGTCATGCCGTGCATGGCATGATCCATACCTTCCATATTGTGTTCCATTTATTTGTTCAATCGAAGTGAGTTGACGATGACCGACACAGAACTCAAAGCCATCGCCGCGGAGGCGATCATCGGATTGAGCTTGCCCAGCGCCGCCACCGGAATCGCTATAGTGTTGTAACCGAACGCCCAGAATAGATTTTGCTTGATGACGCGGATGGTAAACGCGCTAAGTTCGATGGTATCGGTGACCTTACCGATATCGCCTTGCACCAGGGTCAGATCGGCGGATTCGATGGCAATATCGGTACCGCTACCTACTGCAAAACCAACATTGGCAGCGGCCAGCGCCGGCGCATCATTGATGCCGTCGCCGATCATGCCGACATTGTGTCCTTCATCCTGCAACTGGCGAATGATTTGCAGCTTTTGCTCAGGCTTGGCGTTGGCGACCACATCGGCTATCCCGACTTTTTCCGCAATATAATGAGCGGTCCTTTCGGTGTCGCCGGTCACCATCATGGTTTTGATGCCCAGTTCATGCAGACGCGCTATAGCTGCCGCAGCTTCCGGACGCGGATTGTCGGCGATTGCAAAAACCGCAGCCTCCTTGCCGTTGATCGCCATGTACACCGGGGTTTGCCCTTGATCGGCAAAATTGTCGGCCTGCTCCACTAAGCGGCTTACATCAACTTGCTGATTCTCCAGCCACCCCCGATTTCCCAGCAGCAATTTGTAACCGTCCACCTCGGCACGAATGCCGTGGCCGGTTTCGCTGTAAAAATAAGCGCAATCCTGCAACTCGACACCCGCGTCGCGGGCGAATGCCACCACGGCTTTGCCGAGAAAATGTTCGGAATTGTTCTCGGCGGATGCCGCCAACATCACTAGTTTATTCTCTACCAGACGGGATAATTTGTAGACCTTGCTCACCCTGGGCTTACCCTCGGTGATGGTGCCGGTCTTATCGAAGACGATAGCATTCAGTTTACTGGCAATCTCCAGGCTTTCGCCGTTGCGGATATACACGCCCTGCTTGGCGGCTTGGCCGGTGCCGACCATGATTGCCGCCGGTGTCGCCAGTCCAAGCGCGCAGGGACAAGCGATCAACAAAACCGTGATGGCATTGCCGAAAGCAAACGCGAACGGCGCGCCGGCCAGCAGCCAACCCACCAGCGTCGCGCCGGAAATAGCCATCACCGCCGGCACGAATACCGCCGAAATTTTATCGACCTGTTTTTGAATCGGCAGTTTGGCGGCCTGGGCTTGATCGACCATATGCACGATGCCCGCCAGCACGGTATCCATGCCTATCGCCGTGGCCTTGATTTGCAACACGCCGTTGCCGTTGACACAACCGCCGATCACTTGATGGCCGATGTTCTTCACCACCGGCATACTCTCCCCGGTGATCATCGCTTCATCGACCGTGGAAAGACCCGCGATCACCACGCCGTCGGTTGGGATTTTTTCACCGGGCCTGACCAGCATCACATCTTCGATCTTGATGTCGTCAACATCGACAATACGTTCGCTACCGTCATCCAGCAACAATGTCGCGGTTTGCGGTTGCAGATCGACCAATTTACGGATCGCTTCGCCGGCCTTGCCCCTGGCCCGCTCTTCCAGATAGCGACCCAGCAGTACAAAAGTGATAATCGCCGCCGCCGCTTCGAAATACACATGGCCGCGCCGCCGGAACAGAGATGGAATGCTGTAGCCGTAAGCAGAGCCCACGCCCAGCGCAATCAAGCTGTCCATATTAGCCGCGCGCTGTTTGGCCAGCCTATAGGCCTTGCTGAAAAACTGGCTGCCGGTGCCGAATACCACCTGCGTGGTCAGCGCAAACTGCAACCAATGCATCCAGGAGCGGCCGCCCATCGTCATGGCAATCGTCACCACCGGAGTGGTTAACAGCCCTGCCCATACAAATCGACGCCGGGCTACGTCAATTCGTTGCAACTCCTTTTCGATAAGCTTTTTCCGCTGCGAGAGCGTATCAATGGGCATGGCGCTATAACCCAGTTTTTCGATTTTATCGATCACCTCTGCCTTGCTGATCTGGCCCTGCACCGTAACGGTTTCGGTGGCAAAATTGACGCCGGCTTTTTTAACCCGTTCGTCGCGGTTTAACACCATTTCGATCAATAGCGCGCAGGACGCGCAACTCATGCCTTGCACGGCTAAATCAACTTCTTGCAGGGGCCCGTCGAATGCTTTTTTCTTGTCTTTTTTAAACTCAGTCTGCTTTAACGCGATATTACCCAACACAGCGTCCAACATGATCAGCAAGTTTTTTGCCGGTAAACGATTGGAATCGAATTCAATCACCACTGAACCGATTTCAAATACCGAGCGCACACTTTTAATTTCCGGGCGCTTTTTCAGCAGTATTTCCAGGATATAGCTGCGTTCAGGGTCGTTAAGTAACACCGGCGTAATGATCCGGATACGACTTTTTAGCTGATGTCGAACGGAAAAATGCACGTAATTTAGAGTATCGGTTTCCATGGGCGACTGAGGATTTGATGGGCTAGCGAGCCAATCCTATGGAAATCATAGGATTGGCGTTGACAATCTCTACTTGGGCCGGCGCGAACGCACTAATAAGAAAAACATATAAAACACCGCCATCCACTCGTAACGATGCACGATGGGTTTGACCAACCACTCTTGCGTGATGCGGGTCCAGTGAGTTTTTATCAAATACAAGACCAGCACATCGTTCAAAAAATCTATCGTGGCTTTTTCGGGATCTTTAAACAGAGCTTTCGGGCCTTTGGTACTGACCTTACCGATAATTTTGGCCGCCTGTACCGTTTCCTTGCCGGCTTGATATTTATCATTGAACCACCCGCCAATCCGGGTACCTTTCAATCGCTTTTTGATGCCGAGAACAGACTTTTTAGCCTTCTC
>Ga0123388_1077211_pt1 | contig 9867 bp, 11 predicted proteins | sample T0HHNO3metaT_FD_89916 | JGI IMG/M metagenome (GOLD analysis project Ga0123388, IMG submission 89916) | Methane-oxidizing artificial microbial communities from Washington, USA to study methane cycling - T0-HHNO3 metaT (Metagenome... | ecosystem: Engineered > Modeled > Simulated communities...
AAAAAATTAGGAAAATGGATTATATCGACTACTATAAAACATTAGAAATTACGAAAACCGCGACGGAAGCTGAAATCAAGAAAGCTTACAGAAAACTAGCTCGCAAGTATCATCCGGATTTAAACCCGAATGATAAGGAAGCGGAGAAAAAATTCAAGGAAATAAACGAAGCAAATGAGGTTTTAAGCAATCCTGAAAACCGCAAAAAATACGATAAATACGGAAAAGACTGGAAACACGCCGATGAATTTGAAAAAGCAGGTTATGATCCAAATCAGCAACAACAGCAGTATTCAAGACAACAAAGCGGACAGGATTTTTCTGGTTTTGGAGGTGATTTTTCGGGAAGTGATTTCTCCGATTTCTTCAATTCAATGTACGGATCTGGACGAAGCAGCCGAGCTCAGTCCAAATATCGTGGCCAGGATTTTAATGCCGAATTACGACTGGATTTAGCATCGGCATATACCACGCACAAACAAAGTTTGACCGTTAATGGCAAAAATATCAGAATTACTATTCCGGCCGGAGTTGAAAACGGTCAGGTTATAAAAATCCCTGGGCATGGCGGCGCCGGTGTAAATGGCGGGCCAAATGGCGATTTGTACATTACTTTTTTAATTGAAAACAATTCTGATTTTAAAAGAGACGGCAATAATTTATATTCAAATGTTGATTTGGACTTGTACACTGCCATTCTTGGTGGAGAAATTAGCATTAAAACTTTTGATGGAAAAGTAAAAATAAAAGTTCCAGCCGAAACTCAAACCGGAACAAAAGTCAAATTAAAGGGAAAAGGATTTCCTGTTTATAAGAAAGACAATCAATTTGGCGATTTGTATGTAACATACAACCTAAAAATCCCAACTAAATTATCGGAAAAAGAAAAAGAATTATTTGCAGAATTATCTAAACTTAGAAATCATGGGCAGTAAAAATTTGATCCAAATAAAACAGTTTTGTCTGTATCACGAAATTGAAAATACATTTATAAAAGAGCTAAATAGTTATGGTTTGATCAAAATTATTTTTGAAGAAAATGATGAATATTTAGAGCCTGAACAATTACCCTCAATCGAAAAAATGATGCGTATGCATTATGATTTAAATATCAATTTAGAAGGAATTGATGCCATTTATCATCTGCTGAATAAAATTGAAACTTTACAGCAACATTTAACAAATACCCAAAACAAACTTAGAATTTACGAAGAACAGGAAGTAAGAGAATAAGCAAATGGGATTTTAAAATATCACAAAAAAGAAAGATTTATAATAGGATTTCAAACCAAAATGATTCTTTTTCACCACCTTATTTTATAAATTGCAGCGCATTAATTAACCTGAATTTGTTTTTAAAAACCACCAAAAACAATTCAAAAAAAATCATAAAATGAAAAGAGAAAACATCTTAACAGGATCACCGTGGGAAGACAAAATGGGATACTGCCGTGCTGTAAGAATTGGTAATATCATCGAGGTTTCGGGAACTGTAGCGATTGTTGATGGTGATAAAGTGAAAGCCGATGACGCTTACGCGCAGACATATAACATTATTGAACGTGTTGAAAAAGTTCTTGAAGATTTGAACGTTGGAATTAAAGATGTTATCAGAACAAGAATTTTTACGACAGATGTTTCTACTTTTGAAGAAGTTGCCAGAGCACATTCGGCTTTCTTTAAAGATGTAAAACCTACAACCGGATTTTATGAAATCAGCAAATTAGTTGCTCCAGAATATTTGGTTGAAATCGAATTTACAGCTGTAGTACAATAATATTTTTCCGCCACGAATTCACGAATTTTTTATTATTAAAGTATTCAATTCTTTACATTTGTGATTCGTGGCGAAAAAAACGCTCCTCTTTAAAAAATGACTTCCCAAAACCTAAAACAATTATTGCTTTCTATTTCAAAATGGATAATTATTTGTGCATTAATTGGCATACTTTCAGGATCCGCTTCAGCATTTTTTCTAGTTTCTTTAGAATGGGTTACCCAATTTAGAATTGCACACGATTGGATTATTTGGCTTTTGCCAATAGGCGGATTATTAGTTGGTTTAAGCTATTATTACTTCGGAGAATCTGTTGTAAAAGGGAACAATTTATTGTTGGAAGAATACGAAAATCCACAGAAAACTATTCCGTTCAAAATGGCGCCTTTAGTTCTTTTGGGAACATTACTTACACATTTATTTGGAGGTTCTGCCGGACGTGAAGGTACAGCAGTTCAAATGGGAGGCGCGATTGCTGATCAATTCACCAAATTTTTCAAACTCGATAATTCCGAACGCAAAATTTTAATTATTCTCGGAATCAGCGCAGGTTTTGCATCCGTTTTCGGAACACCTTTAGCCGGTGCTATTTTTGCTTTAGAGGTTTTATATTTTAGTAAAATCAATTTCAAAAGTATTTTGCTTTCTTTTTTAGTAGCTTATGCTGCCTATTTCACAGTTGAATTTTGGGAAATCAAACATACACATTACAGTATTCCGGTTATTCCAGAACTTAATTTCAGTAATTTATTTTATACCATAATTATCGGGCTTTTATCTGGTTTTGCTGCTTTATTATTTGCTAGAAGCACGCACTTTTGGAGTTCTCTTTTTTCAAAAAATGTAAAATATCCACCACTTCGCCCTGTTATTGGCGGCGTCATTCTGGCAATTGCAATTGCAGGTTTAGGATTTACAAAATTCTCTGGACTTGGCGTTCCTGTAATTGTAGATTCATTTTCAAATCCAAACGAATGGTATGATTTTCTACTAAAAATTCTCTTTACCGGATTTACTTTAGGCGCTGGTTTTAAAGGCGGTGAAGTAACCCCGTTATTTTTTGTCGGCGCAACTTTAGGAAGCGCTTTGTCAACCATAATTCCAATGCCAATTGCACTTCTGGCCGGAGTTGGATTTGTAGCTGTTTTTTCTGGCGCAACCCACACACCTATCGCATGTACCATTATGGGAATGGAATTATTTGGTATTCAGCCTGGAATATTCATTGCAATTGGTTGTACAATCGCTTATTTTTCCTCAGGTTCTGTCGGAATTTATAAATCGCAAATCGTTAAAGGCGCTAAATACAAATTGTATCAAAGATTTAAGAAAGAAGAATTGGAACATCTTTGATTTAAATCCCAAAACTCACAACTTGTAATTCATAACTTAAAAGTGTGTTAATCTATAAAATGATTGCAACATTACATTAAAAAAATGTAAATTCGCACACTATGAAAATACAAGATATTCAGGCAATACAATTGTTGCTTTCTGCCCCAAAGAAAATTGTAATAATCCCGCACAGAGGACCAGATGGCGATGCTATGGGTTCAACTTTAGCATTATACCATTTTTTAATAAAAAATAATCATCAGGCAACGGTAATTGCACCTAATGATTTTCCTGATTTTTTAGCTTGGCTTCCGGGTTCTGAAAACGTAAAAATATTTGAAAAAGATACCGAAAACTGTACCCAAATATTAGAAGCAGCCGAGTTAATTTTCACACTTGATTTTAATGCATTTCATCGTACAGGCGAAATGGAACACACTTTAGCAAAATTGACAGTTCCGTTTATCATGATCGATCATCATCAAAAACCTGATGATTATGCAACCTACATGTATTCTGACACTGAATTTGGTTCAACCTGTGAGATGGTTTACAACTTTATTTCTTTTCTAAACAAAAAAGAAGATATTGATAAAACTATTGCAACCTGTATTTACACCGGAATTTTGACTGATTCTGGCTCGTTTCGTTTTCCAGGAACAACAGGAAACACGCATCGAATTATTGCTGAATTAATTGATTTAGGTGTTGAAAACACGCAAATTCCCGTTTTATTATTCGATAACAGCTCATACAGCCGTTTACAATTATTAGGTCGTGCTTTGCAGAATATGAAAGTTTTTGAAGAACATAAAACGTCCTATACTTCGCTTACTCAGGATGAATTAGATTCATTCGATTATGTAAAAGGCGATACTGAAGGAATCGTAAATTACGGACTGAGTATAAAAGGTATTGTTTTTACCGCTATTTTTATCGAAAATAAGGACGAGAAAATCATTAAAATATCTTTCCGTTCGCAAGGAGGATTTGATGTAAATCAATTTGCCAGAGATCATTTTAACGGCGGAGGGCACAGCAATGCAGCCGGCGGAAAATCTGAATTATCAATGGAAGAAACCTTAGCGAAATTTGAAGATTTAGTTACTAAACTTGCAATATAACCGAATATGAAATATTTAAAAATCAGTATTTACACACTTCTTTTTACTGTTTTATTTGCCAGCTGCAAGCAACATGAAGAAGCTAGAAGACCGCTTTCAAGAGCATCGGGCACTTTCATGAAAAAATCAGCTGACCGAAATAAAAAGCTAGTGGCTAATGAAGAGGATGTGATCAAAAAAATCATAAAAAGCAATCCGAAAGTAAAATATTACGCTACCAAAAAAGGCTATTGGTTTTCTTATGATGAAAAAAATCCTAACGAAACTCAAGCGCCTCGTCGAGGAGACATTGCTTATTTCAATTTAGAAGTAAAAGACATTCAGGGTAAAATTATTTATTCTGAAGCTGATCTTGGTCCGCAAACCTATTATGTAGACAAACAAGACATTATGATGGGATTGCGTGATGGAATCAAATATATGCACAAGGGCGAAACCGTTACCTTTTTATTTCCTTCACACATTGCTTACGGATATCATGGAGACAATAACAAAATTGGGCCAAATGAATCTTTAATGTGCACCGTAACGCTTCGTAATTTTGTTCCAGATCCTGCAGCTCCAAAAACAGCTGTTCCGGCTGGACAACCTGCAGATGCACAAGCTTCGGCAGGACAAACACCGAAACCTGCTACTCCAAAACCGGTTGCTTCAAAACCTGCCGCACCAACTAAAAAAGACACAGTAAACCCTTAAATAAAAACATTTTAGAAATGAAAAAGAATATCTTATTATTACTATTAGCCGTAACCTCACTTTATTCTTGTAAAGATGAACACAGCAATTTGCCTGATGGTTTATACGCCGACATTGAAACAAATAAAGGACATATCATTGTTGAATTAGACTATACAAAAGCGCCTGTTACAGTAGCAAACTTTGTGACTTTGGCAGAAGGAAAAAACGAATTTGTAACCAAAGAATACAAAAAAAATCAACCCTTTTTTGATGGTTTAAAATTTCACAGAGTTATTGAAAATTTCATGATCCAGTCTGGAGATCCTGAAGGAACTGGCTCTGGTGATACTGGATATAAATTTAAAGACGAAATTACCGATTTGAAATTTGACAAACCTGGAGTTTTGGCAATGGCAAATAACGGTCCTGGAACAAACAGCAGCCAGTTTTTTATTACGCATGTTGAAACGCCTTGGTTAGAAGGAAAACACACTATTTTTGGTCATGTAGTTGAAAAAGGACAAGAAGTTGTAAATCAAGTAAAACAAGATGACACGATTGTAAAAGTTACAATTATCAGAAATGGAGAAGCAGCAAAGAAATTTGATGCCGTAAAAGTATTCCATGACTATTTTTCAGAAATTGCAAAAGAGAAAAGTAAATATGCCGGAGTTCAAAAAGAAAAAGTGGCTTATTATGCTTCAATCAGACCAAAAGCAACAAAAACCAATTCAGGTTTAGAGTTTGTTATTACCGAAAAAGGAACTGGCAAAAAACCAGCAATTGGAACCCAGATTTATATTCATTACGCAGGTTTCCTTGAAGATGGAACTTTATTCGATTCAAGCATCCCAGATGTTAATAAAGCTTTTGGAAAATATGATACTACAAGAGCAGAACAAAACGGTTATCAACCAATTCCATTTCAAGCAGGTAAAAAAGATGGTTTGATTCCTGGATTTATTGAAGGAATTGAGCAGTTGTCATTTGGAGATAAAGCGGTTCTTTTTATTCCTTCTCATTTAGCTTATGGAGCAACTGGTGCTGGAGGAGTTATTCCGCCAAATGCTAACATTATTTTCGAGATTCAATTGTTAGAAAAACCACAATAATAAATTATTTCATAGACTTAAATTCGAAACAAAATGAAATTTAAATTTCTATTATTATTCTGTTTGGCAGTAGTAAATTTACAAGCTCAGGCAACTAAAAAACCAGCAGCAAAACCAAAAGCTGCGACTACAAAAACAACTCCGGCAAAATCGGCAGCTCCAGCAAAAACAGCAGCGGTAAAAACGGTTACGCCTGCAAATCCTAATGAAGGTATTTTTGCAACAATCTCAACTTCAAAAGGTGATATTGTTGTTGTATTAGAATATGTAAAAGCTCCAGTTACTGTTGCAAATTTTATTTCTTTGGCAGAAGGAAATAATCCAAATGTTAAAGTAGAAAAACTAAAAGGTAAACCATTTTATGATGGTTTGAAATTTCACAGAGTTATTAATGATTTCATGATTCAGGGTGGAGATCCAGACGGAAATGGTTCTGGAGGTCCGGGCTATTCCTTTAAAGATGAATTTACTGAAGAATTGAAATTTGACAAAGGTGGTATTTTGGCAATGGCAAATTCTGGTCCGGCAACTAATGGAAGCCAATTTTTCATTACACATAAAGATACTCCTTGGTTAAACGGAAAACACACTATTTTTGGTCATGTCGTTTCAGGAATGGACAATGTAAATAAAATTGTTCAGAATGATATCATGACAAAAATTACAATTACACGCAAAGGCGACGCTGCTAAAAAGTTTGATGCTGTGAAAGTTTTGGCTGATGATGTTAAAAAAGAAGAGGCAAAAAAACTTGAAGCACAAAAAGTAGTTGTACAAAAAGCAGCTTATTTTACAGCAACTAAAGCAAAAGCAACTACAACTGCATCTGGCTTAAAATATGTGATTACACAAAAAGGAACTGGCGTAAAAGGCGCTGAAGGATCAACAATTTATTTCCACTATGCGGGTTATTTTGAAGACGGAAATCTTTTTGATAGCAGTATGGCAACAGTTGCAAAAGCATATGGAAAATATGATGCAAACAGAGATGCAGCAGGCGGATACAAAGCTTTTCCTTTTGCAGTGGGCAAAAAAGACGGTATGATTCCGGGATTCATTGAAGCTTTAGATATGATGACAGACGGAGAAAAAGCAATTTTCTTCCTTCCTTCAAATTTAGCTTATGGAGAAAAAGGTGCTGGCGGTGTGATTCCTCCAAATGCAACTTTAATTTTCGAAATTGAAACTTATAAAAATCAGCCAGTCAAATAATTGAACTGAAAGATTTATTAAAAATAAAAACCATCAAAGCTTATATTTTGATGGTTTTTTCGTTTTTACAGGTTTTTAATTTTTAAAAAATATATAATTTACAGTCATAAAACAATCCCTGAATAATATTAATCCTAATGTTTACTTCATTTTTCTATTAAATCACAAACAAAATAGCTTACCTTTGCCGGCCTTAATTTTAAAACAGGAATATCAAATGTCACAAAACAATGTATTAAAAGGAGTTTTTTTAGTTGCTTTAGGAGCTACAACTTACGGAATGCTAGCTACTTTTGTAAAAATGGCTTATTCTGAAGGATATACAACAGCCGAAGTAACAACTTCTCAATTTGTTTTGGGAATAATTGGAATTTTGATAATCAATGCATTTCAGAAAATAAAAAATAAAGGAACTGCTGTAAAAGCTTCTTCAAAAAACATTTTCAGCCTGATGCTTGCCGGAACTTCACTAGGAATGACAAGTTTGTTTTATTATCTGGCTGTAAAATATATTCCGGTTTCAATTGGGATTGTTTTATTGATGCAGACGGTTTGGATGGGCGTTTTATTAGAAATGATTTTAGAAAAAAAACTACCTTCAAAACAAAAAGTAATCGCCGTTTTTATTGTTCTTATTGGAACAGCTTTGGCTACAAATCTTATTCATGCTGATTTTCAATTGGATTGGAGAGGAATCGTTTGGGGGATTTTAGCAGCTGCTTCTTTCACTACAACTATGTTTACCGCAAATCGTGTTGCAACCGAAATTTCGTCTGCACAACGCAGTTTGTATATGCTTTTGGGAGGAGCTGTAATTGTTTTTTCTTTCGCTTTCGCAACTCAGACAGGAGCTTTTAATCTGGCTATTTTTATGAAATGGGGAATTGTTCTATCTTTGTTTGGAACCATCATCCCTCCTATGTTAATGAATGCTGGTTTCCCTTTGACCGGAATTGGATTAGGAAGTATTGTTTCTGCTCTTGAACTTCCTGTTTCTGTTACAATGGCTTTTGTTCTTTTGAATGAAAAAGTTATCCTTTTACAATGGATCGGAATTGTTTTAATCATTCTCGCCATAATTATTATGAATGTAAATTTCAAGGCTAAAAAATAGACGTTTTTGATGCTCTTTAAAAAAAAGGGCCTTGTAATGCAATAATTGTTAATTTTTTTATAAATTCGTGATATACAACACTATATCATGAAACAACCTTGGCATTTATATTTAATGGCTTTTTTATATATAATTGCCGGAATTAATCATTTCAGAAAGCCGGGAATGTACATTAAGATCATTCCGCCCGCATTTAAAAACCCCAAATTACTAAATAATTTAAGTGGAGCTGCCGAAATCATATTAGGCTTCCTCCTATTGCTTCCTTTTACAAAAAATTTTGCCGCATGGGGAATTATTGCATTGTTAATTGCAGTATTTCCTGCGAATTTATACATGTACCAAAATAAAAAAGCAAGTTTTAATTTACCCAAATGGATTTTATTTGTACGTTTGCCCTTACAAATTGTTTTGATTTTTTGGGCATTCCAATATACCCTTTAATAATCGAATCTATTAATTTAAAATTACTTAATTATGAAAAAATTATTTGCAGAGTTTTTTGGAACTTTTTGGTTAGTTTTTGGAGGTTGCGGAAGCGCGATTTTTGCAGCCGGAATTCCTGATTTAGGAATTGGATTTGCAGGAGTTGCTTTAGCTTTCGGTTTAACGGTTCTAACAATGGCATATGCTGTTGGTCACATTTCCGGTGGACATTTTAATCCAGCAGTTTCATTTGGATTGTGGGCTGGCGGAAGATTTTCAGCAAAAGATCTTATTCCTTACATTATTGCACAGTGTATTGGAGCAATTGCTGCGGCAGGAACTTTATACACAATCGCTTCTGGAAAAGCCGGTTTTGTAATTGACAATACAAAAGCTGGTGCATTTGCATCAAATGGTTTTGGCGCTTTTTCTCCTGACGGGTATTCACTTCAGGCAGCTTTTATTGCCGAATTTGTATTGACTTTATTTTTCCTTTTAGTGATTTTGGGAGCTACAGACAAATTCGCAAACGGAAGATTTGCAGGAATCGCAATTGGTTTGGCTTTAACTTTAATTCATTTAATCAGTATTCCAATCACCAATACTTCAGTTAACCCTGCAAGATCTTTATCTCAGGCAATTTTTGTTGGAGGTGAACCTTTATCTCAAGTTTGGCTATTTTGGGTGGCGCCAATATTAGGTGCAATTGTAGCTGGGTTTATCTATAAAACTTTGCTGCAAAATCATGATGAAGCTTAATCCCCAAAATAAATCAAACATAAACTAAAAACATTCAATTATGGAATTTTTATATTTCTTACTTATAGGAGCAATTTCCGGATGGCTAGCTGGTCAAATCTGGAAAGGTGCAGGATTTGGTTTAATTGGTAATATTATCGTCGGAATCATTGGCGGTTTTATTGGCGGATGGATTGCCGGAAAATTTGGCATTGGTGGAGGCGGACTTCTTTGGCAAATTTTAATTGCTGTTGGTGGTGCGTGGGTTTTACTCTTCATTATCAGCCTGATTAAAAAAGCTTAAGCCAAAGACATCAAAATAAATTAGTTACCTAATAAAATCATATCAAG
>Ga0123388_1089397_pt1 | contig 9866 bp, 4 predicted proteins | sample T0HHNO3metaT_FD_89916 | JGI IMG/M metagenome (GOLD analysis project Ga0123388, IMG submission 89916) | Methane-oxidizing artificial microbial communities from Washington, USA to study methane cycling - T0-HHNO3 metaT (Metagenome... | ecosystem: Engineered > Modeled > Simulated communities...
ATGAATGAGATTTTTAAAGCATTAAATGATGCAACCCGTAGAGAGATTCTTGAACTGTTGAAGCAGAAAGATTTGACAGCGGGAGAAATTGCTGATGCTTTTAATATTTCGAAACCTAGTATTTCTCATCATTTAGATATTTTAAAACGAGCCGATTTAATTACATCCGAGAAAAAAGGGCAATTCATTATTTACTCCATTAATACCACAATAATGGAAGATGTTTTGCAATGGGTACTAACTTTTAAGAAATAAAAAATGAATTTAGAATTTAAAAAAGAGCTTCCAATTATTGGAATTGTTCTGATTCCGTTTGCGTATTTGGCTTTTATTTGGAACAGTCTTCCAGAAAGAGTTCCAGTTCACTGGAATATGAACGGAGAAATTGATAGTTGGGGAAATAAGTCTTTTCTGGTTGTAATAGTTTTTATCCTTCCTGTATTAATGTATGCTGTAATGTTCGCTGCAGCAAAATTAGATCCTAAAAAAAGGATTTCTTTAATGGGAAAAAAGTTTTATAAACTGAAGTTTTTTATGGTTTCGTTTATGTCTTTACTAGCTGTATTTCTTCTATATGTTTCAAAAAATCAGTCGGCTTCAAATCCAAATTTGATGTATATTCTAGTAGGGATTCTGTTGATGGTAATGGGAAATTATTTTAAAGTGATTCAACCCAATTATTTTATCGGAATCAGAACACCTTGGACACTCGAAAGTCAGGAAGTTTGGAAAGCTACACATACATTTGCCGGGAAGCTTTGGTTTTTTGGTGGTTTGATTATCATCGTTGGCGGTATCATTTTTTCAGGCTTTATTTTTGCAAAAGCTTTTGTTGGCATTGGTTTTACTTTAGCTTTTGTACCAGTTGCATACTCTTTCATCAAATTTAAACAATTGGAGAAAAACCAAAAAAATCACAATTCTTAATTATTAATAATACCTTATTTATTTCAATAAAAATGATAAAAACAATACTTATTATAATTACGGCTTTACTTTCTTTTATACTGAACGGGCAAGAAATTGCAGGACAATGGAACGGACTTTTAAAGGTGCCGGGAACTCAATTAAGAGTTGTGTTTCATGTCAATAAAACGGAAGCAGGATATAGTGCGACAATGGATAGTCCGGATCAGAAAGTTACAGGAATTCCTATGGAAAAAGCTTCTTTTGATAATTCTATTTTAAAATTAGAAATGCCAAAGGCGCAAATTTCTTACGAAGGAATTTTGAATAAAGACGATATCATTGTTGGAAAATTTACGCAACGAGGACAATCTACCGAACTTAATTTATCTAAGGAAATTATTCAGAAACAAGTTTATGCAAGACCTCAGGAACCTCAAAAACCGTATCCGTATTATACTGAAGATGTGAAATTCGAAAATAAAACAGATAAAGTGGTTTTAGCAGGAACATTGTCCCTTCCTAAAAAAGAAGGCAATTTTCCGGCTGTAATTTTGATTTCTGGAAGTGGAGGACAAAATAGAGATGGAGAAACTTTAGGGCACAAACCATTTTTGGTTTTAGCCGATTTTTTGACCAAAAAAGGATTTGCTGTATTGCGTTTTGATGATCGCGGTGTTGAACAATCTACAGGAGATATTTCAAAATCCACAACTGCTGATTTTGCAAGAGATGTTCAGGCTGGAGTTGATTATTTGCAAACCAGAAAGGAAATTAATAAAAATAAAATTGGATTAATTGGTCATAGTGAAGGTGGAGTAATTGCTCCAATTGTTGCTGGAAATTCAAAGGCAATTGATTTTATTGTTTTGTTGGCAGGACCAGGACTTCGTGGAGATAAATTACTGCTTTTGCAAAAAGAAGCGGTTGAAAGAGTAAGTGGAGTTCCAGAAAGTGATATTCAAAAAGCACAGGAAATTTTTAGAGGTGCTTATGATATCATTCTTGTATCTAAAACAAATGATGAAAATTTGAAAAAAGATGTTACGACTTATTTTGCATCAAAATATAATGAAGAAATTGCAAAATCTTTAACGCCACAATTTACAAATAATTGGATGTATTATTTTTTAAAAATGGATCCAGCAGTAAATTTAGCAAAAGTAAAATGCCCAGTTTTGGCCCTTAACGGCAGCAAAGATATACAAGTTCCTGCAACTGTTGATTTAGAAGCTATTGAAAAAACGTTGCTGAAAGCAGGAAATAAAAATGTAACAACAAAAGAACTTCCTAATTTAAATCATCTTTTTCAAGAGTCAAAAACAGGTTCTCCTGAAGAATATGAAAAAATTGAACAGACTTTTTCGTCTTTGGCTTTAGAAGAAATATCAAACTGGCTGATGGTACAAACGAAATAGATAAATTTTCGGTGTATGAATTGAAGTTCGCATTGATCTAAATTTTCTATTTAAATCAATGCGAACTTTGTTATTTAATTTATCTTTTCAAACTAAAATGACCTTTAAATTCTGTTCCATTTAATCTTGTAACAATAAACCAGTAATCAGATGCTGGCTGTTCTTGTCCAAGATAATTTCCATCCCATGAAGTATTTTTATTTAGTTCTTTAATGAATTTTCCATAGCGATTAAAAATTTTGATTCCAGTATTTGGAGCCAAATATGAAAAATCTATTGTCCAATAATCATTATATCCGTCACCATTTGGGGTAAAGAATTTCGGAAAAGGGAGTTCGTCAACAAAATTAATGCAATTACTTGTTGTTGCTTCTAAAACTGATATTGTAACAGGAATTCGGTCACTTTCACAATTATTTATTGTTTCTAAAGCATAATAAGTCATCCCGTTTTCAAGCAAAGTTGATTCGGACAAACTTATTGTCGAAGTTGGGCTTTCAAACCATTTTATGTTTTCTCCGGAGATATTGATGTCACTGATTTTTGCTTTCTGCTGAATGCAAAATGTTTGCGGCGAATCGGCAATTGGATTTTGAGTGTCCTGAATTTTTACGGTAACGGCAAATCTTACGCTTTCGCAATTGTTTAATGTTTGAGTTGCGTAGTAAATTTTATTTTGCAATAAAGTAGTTGTTGGCAAAAGTGCTCCGTTTGTTGCTGAATCATACCATTTTATATTTGTTCCAGTAATATTTAGATTCGCAATTGCAGCATTTTCATCAATACAAAAAAGTTGGCTATTATTTCCAGAAGGCATTGCAGTATTGTAAACATGAACTAAAACGGGAATTCTGTCACTTTCACACCCAATAGTCTGCGATGCGTAATACGTTCTGTTGTTTTCCAATAAAGTTGTGTTTGGCAAAGTTGATGCTGACATTGCAGTATCGAACCATTTTATGTTTTGTCCAGAAATTTGAATATTGTTTAATGCTGCATTTTCGCTTTTACAGAATGTCTGATTTGCATTTGCAGTAGGAGCAGACGGAGTATTTACAATCGAAATAGTAACTCCAAATCTCGGGCCTTCGCAACCATTTACAGTTTGTGAGGCATAATATGTTTTTCCGTTAACAAGATTTGTTGTTTCTGATAATAAAGAACCATTAATCTGTGCATCATACCATTTTATCGTGGTTCCAGTAACTTGAATATTGCCGATTGTTGGATTTTGGCCTGTGCAAAAGGGCTGGTTTGTATTTCCTGTTGGCGCAGAAGTGACTTGGATATTAATGGTAACTGGAATTCTACTGCTTTCGCAACCGTTTATAGTTTGTGAAGCATAATAGGTTGCCTTATCTTGAGCTACAGTTGTAGGTGAAACAAGTGTTCCATTTGTTAAGTTACTATACCATTTTATGTTTTGACCCGTTATTTGAATTTCATTTAAAGTTGCATTTTGCTGCACACAAAAAATTTGTGGAGAATTTGCTGTTGGTAATGGCTGACTTGTAATGGTGACAGTTTGGTTTTGCATAGATGAATTTCCATTTCCATCACTGTAATTCCATACAATGGTGTAAGTTCCTGGTAAAGCATAAGACAACGGACTTGTGGTTGTTGCATTGATTACTCCTGCACAAGCGTCATTGGCTGTTGGAATTGTTGTTACTGTTGTGCTACAATCACCAGTTATAGTTGGAAGTGTTGCTAAAACAGGAATTGGAGCTTCTATGTCGCCAATTAAGACATTGATTTTTCCTGTACCGTCACAACCACCTGTTCCTGTAACTAAACAGCTATATTCTCCACTATTAGATGTAGTTGCATTTGGTATTGTGGGATTTTGATCTGTAGATGTAAAACCATTTGGTCCAGTCCATAAATAATTAGTTCCTCCGGAGGCTTTTAATTCTAATGTTTTGCCAATGCAGATTGGGGAGTTGCTTGATATCATTGTTAGTAATTCGCAATCTTGAAATTGAGCAATAAAAATATCAATAAATCCGCCTCCATTTTCTTTGTGAGTTCCAGGAGTGCTTAAATCTTTTGAGTCATCATAAATAGTACGACCCGACACTGCAATTTTTCCAGCTGAGTAATCAATGCTTTTTAGCCAATCACCTCCTTTTCCACCATAATAAGTACTCCAGTTTAACTCTCCATTTGTTGAGAATTTTGTGATAAAGCCATCAGGTCCACTTTTAATAATGTTTTGGAAAGAATTTGGAGTAGTGATATTTTTCTCGCTGTCTGTGTAACCAATTAGGTAAATATTACCTTCTGGTGAAATGAAACAATTTGTCCCAGAATCGGTATAAAGTGTAGAATTATCTCCAAAATAAGTTCCCCATTCTCTAAAGCCATTAGAATTAAATTTTGCGATGAAAGCATCTTGGCCACCCGCATTTTGTGATGTTTTAAATGCTCCTGCGGTAGAAATACCATTTAAACTTTTTGTGGTACCAATTATATATACATTATTTAAATTGTCGCAGCCAATTCCTTCTATCAGATCTGAATTTTCAGACGTGTCTGTTGCGCTTTTATCTCCGCCATAGTATGTACTCCAAAGTTTTGTAAAATGAGAGTCAAATTTTATTAAATATCCATCCACTGAATTTTGGGTTGTTTTAAAAGCTCCGGGTGTTGAAATATTTGGATAATAGTTAAAGAAATCATCTACATATTTATTTCCGGCAAAAAAGACATTGTTGTTCTGGTCTATTGCACAATGTTTAATTACGACAGGAAAATAACTGCCATACAATCTATTTCCATCTTTGTCGAATTTGGCAAAAAATCCTGAATACAAATCTGGAGAAGCATTTAATGTTTCCTGATAACTATTTGGAGTAGCTATTCCTTCAAGACTATGAGTTTCTCCGGCTATTATTATGTTTTCATTATGATCTAAAGAAATTGCATCAGCGCGCTCAAAATTCTTCCCTCCAAAATAAGTTCCCCAAATTCTTTGACCATTTGAATCAAATTTCATTAATAGAGCATCTGTAGAATCTAAAGTTTCTTTATAAGAATTTGGAGTTGAAAGTACTCCTGAGGATGCATATCCTGTTACATACATTTCATTTTGCGAATTAATTTTAGCACCTTGTATTCCGGCTCCATTCAAATAAGTAGCCCAAACTCTTACTCCATTTGAGTTTAACTTTACCATAAAAGCGGAATTAAAAGTAGTTTTTGTAGATTGAAAAGAACCGTTTGTAGCAATTCCGGTGGCACTTTCGGTCGATCCTGTAAAGATAGTATTTCCTAAACTGTCAAAATTAATAGAATTGGGTTGGTCAGTTGCATATACAGCTCCATAATATGTTCCCCAAAGTCTTATTGGAACAGGATCAATAACAATTGTTTTACCATTTACAGAATTAGAAGAACTAAATCCATAAACATTTTTCTTAATCTTAGTATATCCAACTTCAATCTCTTTTTTATTTCCACCATCCTCAATCCAGCTTGCAGGAAGTGTTTCCTCCATTTTTCCAAAACGAACATTCATTTGGATTTTGTTGTCAACCAAATCTGTTTCAGCGCCATTAAATTTTAATTGAATGTCTGATATTTTTCCTTTCGGATGAATAACAAAATTGTATTCAACAATTTTTTGAGGATCAGCTGGAATTGTAAAAACAGCATCAATATTTGGATAAATGTTTTTATAAGTAACTTGTTTGAATTGGTAAACGCCAGTAATTCCGTCTGGTTTATTCGGAACATTATAATAATTGTCAAAATCAGAAGATTTCTGCTCTGCTATCAATTCAACTTTAGAATTTGAATTAACAAAGTCAATATCAATTCTGTGAAAAGTATATTCTAATTTAAAATCTTCTTTTTCTTCTTTTTGATTGTCACGAAAGTGAGAAGAATTTTCTCGTTCATTTCTGGGATCAGTTGGTTGTGTTATTGGAGTTTTTTTTACTTCATAAACATCATACGAAAATCCATTTTTCTTCAAATGAACATTTAAACCATTAGAACTTAATAAATATAAAACAGAAGTATTCAGCTTTCCTTTTTGATCAATAATCTGACCTTTATTCTCTTTGAAACCAATAGATTGATTCTTGGTTTGAGAAAACACAGGCATAAAAAGTAATAAGAGTAAAAAAGTATATATGCGTTTCATTAGTTGTTTTTCTTATCTTTTAAGAGCAAAATGTCCTCTAAATTCTTTGCCGTTTGCTCGGGTAACAATAAACCAATAATCTGATGCTGGTTCCTGCTGACCAAGATAATTTCCATCCCAAGCAGTATTATTATTTAGCTCTTTAATTAATTTTCCATAACGATCAAATATTCTGATTCCAGTATTTGGTGCTAAATAAGCAAAATCCATCGTCCAATTATCATTATAACCGTCACCATTTGGAGTAAAGAATTTTGGAAAAGGAAGCTCATCAACAAAATTGATGCAATTGCCCGCCGTTGCTTCAAGAATATTGATGATGATCGGAATTCTCTCGCTTTCACAATCATTTATAGTTTCTGAAGCATAATATGTAATTCCGTTTTCAAGCAAAATTGATTCCGGCAGACTTATTGATGAAGTGGGGCTTTCGAACCATTTTATGTTTTCGCCAGAAATATTAATATCACTGATTTTTGCTTTCTGCTGAATACAGAAAGTTTGTGGCGAGTCGGCAATTGGATTTTGAGTATCCTGAATTTTTACGGTAACAGCAAATCGTTCACTTTCGCAATTGTTTAATGTTTGGGTCGCGTAGTAAATTTTATTTTGTAATAAAGTCGTATTTGGTAAAATAGTTCCATTTGTTGCCGAATCATACCATTTTAAGCTTGTTCCAGTAACAGCGAGATTTGCAATTGTTGCGTTTTCATCAATGCAAAAAAGTTGGCTATTATTTCCAGTAGGCAATGTCGTATCATAAACATGAACTAAAACAGGAGTTCTGTCACTTTCACATCCAACAGTCTGCGATGCGTAATAAGTTCTATTGTTTTCTAACAAAGTTGTGCTTGGTAGAGTTGAGGCAGACATTGCTGTATCAAACCATTTTATATTTTGCCCTGAAATTTGGATAGTATTCAGCGTTGCATTTTCATTTTTGCAGAATGATTGAGTAGCATTTGCTGTTGGTGCAGAAGGTGTATTTACAACCGAAACAGTTATTCCAAATCTCGGTCCTTCGCAATTATTTATAGTTTGTGAAGCATAATACGTTTTGCCGTTTACAAGATTTGTAGTTCCGGCTAATAGAGAACCATTTGTTAAAGCGTCATACCATTTTACTGAAGTTCCGGTGATTTGAATATTAGCAATTGTTGGATTTTGGCTTGAACAAAATGGCTGATTTGCATTTCCTGTTGGTGCCAACGTATTTTGAATATGAATTAAAACTGCTGTTCTATCGCTTTCACAACCGTTAATGGTTTGTGATGCATAATAAGTTGCTCCATTTTGTAATGGTGTTGTATTTGGCAAAAGTGACCCCGTCGTTAAGGCATCGTACCATTTTATGTTTTGACCTGTCAAGTTTATGCTATTTAAGGTTGCATTTTCCTGAATACAAAAAGATTGTGGGGTAGCAATAGTTAATTTTGAAGGTTTAGTTTTTGTGTAAAGCTTTAAATCTTTTTCTTGGAAGCATGTCGGATTGCCTGCAAAATAAGTTTTTACCTTTATAATTTCTTCATTTTTAACGGTATTCGAATAAGGATTTGGAAGCGGACTAGGTAATAAAGCTCCATTTTGATTTGTATATTCTACAATCAAATTAAACTGATTCCCAATGACAATGTTATTTATATTGGAAGTGTCAAAAGAATTTGAATATCCTGATCCTGCAATTGTTTCACAAGCATAAATCGGATCTAAATTGAAATCATTGGGGATATTTGTTATTGTAATTTTCTTTTGTAAGGTCTGAGTTTCAGACCCGCATTGGATAATAGCAGAAACATTGTATATTCCAGGGGCTGTAAATTGATGTTGAGGATTATTAATTGTGGCAGTATTATTTGTTGTGGAATTAGGATCGTCAAAGTTCCATAATACGGAATCAAATGTGCCTTTCACTTCGAAATTTGTAACTGAATTTATACAGGTATTTTCAGCTAATATTTCACCAGAGGAAGAAGTTGAATCGAATTTAAGTTTGTAAAGTAGTCCATTTGATTCTCCATTTCCACTATTGCCATAAATAACAGAATTATTAATTGTTAACGGTTCACTTTGAAAATTTGAAGTTATGAATAAATTATCTCCGTCAAATTTAATAGGTCCAGCGGCGTCGAGAGAAAGGCCGTTAGTATAATGATTTGTGCCAGATGATTTTAAAATGTATTCAGGTTCAAAAGCATCTAAGTTCATTTTAAAAAGAACTAATTCTTCATTATAGTAATAAGAATTTCCACCTCCATTAAAAGTTCGTGACTCAATAATTTTTCCTGGAAAGCGCATAATCCCCGAAAAACTTGACAAAATAAATAATTCATTATTTTTTTCTGTCATGAATGATTTGTTAAGACTAAGTGGACGACCATTTGCCTCTCCAGGATATTCTAATTGTGAATTATTGTTAATCTGCTTAAAGTGTTCAAGATTTCCATTTGAAGTATTAAACTCAGTTAAAATAGATTGAAACAAACCATTACTTGGAGAGTTGGTTGTAAAATCATTGCCTAAAATATTTACAGTTCTATCGAAACAACCCCATAAATATAATTTGTCATTTATAGGATTATAATGGAGTATGGTTGGTCTGTATGATGTTTTATTGGTTATATTTCCATTATTAGAAATTTCTTTTTCCCATACAATATTTAAATTTGAGTTAACTTTGAAAATACCGGAATAAGTAATATTTGGATCTGTTTTAGCAAAATAAATATTGCCATTTTTATCAATTTCAGAGGTTTTTACAATATCCTGATTTGCTCCATATTTTTTCGCATCAATTAAATTTCCTGCAACATCAAATTTTGCAACAAATGCGCGTCCATAATAAGCGTTGTCGGCTAATGGAATTTCATTATTAATATTGATAGCGTAATTGAATGAACCAGCAACATAAATGTAACCATTGTTATAGAAAATGTTTTTTGCTAAATTGTTCATAGGACCAATTTTACGATTCCAGACAATATCTCCATTAGAGGAAATTTTATAGAGTGTTACACCAAAATAAAAATCGAAACCATAAAGATTATATGGTTCTACTCCATTATTATAATTTGAGCCTAAAGTTTCTTTAACTAAAACATATGAATTTCCCTGATCATCCACGGTAAAATAATCAGCACCTGTCCATTCTGGAAACTCTTTTTTCCAAATTAAATTACAATTTAGATCATATTTATAAAGCCCCGATCTATCTGTTTTATTAGCTCCAGACAAACTTGTCGCTATAGTAACATAAACAGCATTATTTGTTTTTTCTAAATCAAAAACAGCTCCACCAGTCCAGCCTGCATATATTTTTGCACAATCAAAACATTGGCTTTGCATTAAAAAAGAAGAAAGAAGAAAAATAAAAAGTAATTTTTGTTTCATTTAAA
>Ga0123388_1014543_pt1 | contig 9843 bp, 9 predicted proteins | sample T0HHNO3metaT_FD_89916 | JGI IMG/M metagenome (GOLD analysis project Ga0123388, IMG submission 89916) | Methane-oxidizing artificial microbial communities from Washington, USA to study methane cycling - T0-HHNO3 metaT (Metagenome... | ecosystem: Engineered > Modeled > Simulated communities...
CACGACGCAGTGCGCCCAGCCTCCCGCCCGCACCATGCCCCTGCCCGACCTCGTCCTTGGCTCGTCCTCGCGCTACCGGCGCGAACTGCTGTCACGCCTGCGCATTCCATTCACCACCGCGTCGCCGGACATCGATGAAAGCCCAAGCGTCGGCGAAACGCCGCGCGCACTCGCCGCCCGGCTGGCGCGGCAGAAGGCGGAGGCGATCGCCCGTCGGCTGCCCGGCCACACCGTAATCGGCTCCGACCAGGTGGCTTCCTGCGGCGGCCGACAGTACGGCAAACCGGGCACGCGAGACGCAGCCATTGCCCAGCTGGCCGAACTGAGCGGACAGACCGTGGTGTTCGACACCGCGCTGTGCGTCATCGACGGCCGAAGCGGCCAGCCTCATGAAGCGGTGGTGCCGACCGAAGTCGTATTCCGCCCGCTGTCGCACGCCGAGATCGAGCGCTACATCGACCTCGACGAGCCGCTGGACTGCGCCGGCGCGGCCAAATCCGAATCGCTGGGCATCGCTCTGCTGGAAAGGCTCAGCGGCGACGACCCGACCGCACTGGTCGGCCTGCCGCTGATACGGCTCAGCGCCATCCTGCGCGAACTGGGCTATACGCTGCCATGAGTGACGCACCCCGCACACCGGGCACGCTCTACATGCTGCCCAGCCCGCTGGACGCCGCCACCGGCACCGCGCTCGACACGCCGGCGGCGGTTCGCGAGCGCGCTCACCAGCTGGATTACTTCCTGGTCGAAAGCGCCAAGTCGGCGCGCGCGACGCTGAAGCGCCTCGAACACCCGACGCCGCTGCGCGAACTGGACATCGTCGAACTGCCACCGGAAAAGGACGGGCGCCTGCTGCGCGAACTGCTGTCACCGGTGCTCGCCGGTCGCAGCGCCGGCGTCATTTCCGATGCGGGCTGTCCCGGCGTGGCCGACCCGGGCGCACTGGCTGCACGCACCGCCCACACAATGGGCATCCCGGTTGCCCCCCTGGTCGGGCCGTCGTCCATTCTGCTCGCGCTGATGGCCTCGGGGCTGAACGGTCAGTCCTTCGCCTTTCACGGCTATCTGCCGGTGGATGAGAGCGCGCGGGCCAAGGCACTGGCCGAACTGGAAAAGCAGTCGCAGCGGCTGCGCCAGACCCAGCTGTTCATCGAAACGCCGTACCGCAACCTGCGGATGTTCGACGCGATACGCGCACACTGTCGCGGCGACACGCTGCTGTGCATTGCGGCTGCGCTGACCGCACCGGATCAGTTCATCCGGACCCGGCCGGTCGCGCAATGGACCTCCGAAGAGATCGGTCGCATCGATCGCCGCCCCGCCCTCTTTCTGCTGCTGGCCGGCTGAACCGGCCAGCAAAATCAGCGCATGCCGACCCGCCCGAGCGCGCCGGCGACGCTCTCACCCAGATCCGCGCCGAACTTCTTGGCGAAACGTTCGGCGATGTTCTGTCGCTGGGTGAAATCAACGATGTCCGCCGCCTTCACCACATCGCGCGCCACGAATTCAACGCTGCCCAGATCATCGGCCAGTCCGAGCTCGATGCTGCGCGAACCGCTCCACATCAGGCCGGAGAACATGTCCGGCGACTCCTTGAGCCGGTCACCACGCCCCTTACGCACCACGGCGATGAACTGCTCATGCACATCGCCCAGCAGCTGCTGCGCGTGCGCCTTCTGGCGCGGATCCTGCGGCGAGAACGGATCGAGAAAGCCCTTGTTCTCGCCGGCGGTCAGCAGACGGCGCTCCACGCCCACCTTGTCCATCAGGCCGGTGAAGCCGAAACCGTCCATCAGCACGCCGATGGAGCCGACGATGCTGGCCTTGTCTACATAGATGCGGTCGGCGGCCACCGCCACGTAATAGCCGCCGGACGCGCAGATGTCCTCGACCACCGCGTACAGCGGGGTGTCCGGGTAGAGCGCGCGCAGGCGGTAGATTTCGTCGTTGATGATGCCGCTCTGCACCGGACTGCCGCCCGGGCTGTTGATCTTCAGGATGACGCCCTGGGTGTTCTTGTCGTCGAAGGCGGACTGCAGCGACGAAATGATGCGGTCGGCGCTCGCCTCGCCGTTGGGCGCGATCACGCCGCTCAGCTCCACCAACGCGGTGTGCTTGCGGTGCTCTGCCTGATTGAACAGCGCGCTCCAGTCGATCAGCGCGAAAGCCAGCACGCCCAGGTAGGCAAAGCCGACCAGCCGGAAAAAGATGCTCCAGCGACGGCGACGGCGCTGCTCGACCACGGATTCAAGAGCCAGCCGTTCGATCAGCTTGCGCTCCCAGGTCGGATCAACGCGCTGTTCGGACTGACGTTCAGATTCGGACATGATGTTTCACTTACTCGCTGCGTGCTTCGGACAGCCACACCTGTCCTTCGGATTCCTCGAGCCCCAGCGCTTCGAGCCGCTTGCCGCGACAGGGACCACCCACGCACAGGCCGGTATCCGGCTCATACAGGGCGCCATGCGTGGAACAGATCAAGTATAGCTTTGAAGTATCGAAGAACTCGCCATGGTTCCAGTCCAGCTCGATCGGTACATGGCGGCAACTGTTGACATATCCATACACCTTGCCCCGGAAGCGGACCGCAAACGCCTGAACAGGCTTCCCGGAACGGTCGATCGCAAACCGCACGCCCGGGCCGCCCTCCCCGATGTCGGCCGACGCGCACACCTTCATGCGTGACACCGCAACCACTCCCGGAGCTCATCGACGCTGGCGGCGTGGCCGTGCGGCCCGGCAGCCAGCAGTTCGTCCAGCGGATGCGCGCCATAGCTCACCGCCACCGCCGCGCAGCCGGCGTGACGGGCCATCAGCAGGTCGTGGGTGGTATCGCCGATCACCAGCGTGCGTTCCGGCGCGTGACCCAGCTCTTCCATCAGTTCCAGCACCATGTCCGGCGCCGGCTTGGACACCGACTCGTCGGCACAGCGGGTGGACGCAAATTTCGGTCCCAGCCCGGTGTGACCCAGCGCGCGGTTCAGGCCTGCGCGGCTCTTGCCGGTGGCGACCGCCAGCGTATGTCCCCAGCCGGCCAGATCGTCCAGCAGCTCCGGCACGCCGCCGAACAGCGTCAGTTCGTGGTCGCGCGCAAGGTAGTGATAGCGGTAGCGGCCGGCCAGCTCCTGATGGCGCGACACCGGCAGCGAGGGCACTGCACGGGCCAGCGCATCGATCAGGCCAAGGCCGATGACCGAACGCGCGGTCGCGTCGTCCGGCGGCGGAACGCCGATATCGACGCAGGCGTGCTGAATGGCATGGACGATGGCGGCCGCGGAATCGAGCAGCGTGCCATCCCAGTCGAAAACGATGAGGTCGAACTGTGCGGGCATGGAAGGTCAGGGTTGTGGGCGGGCCGCGCGATCGAATTCGCGCGGATGCTGCTGGTCGAGCCGGCGCACGAAGCCGGCCAGGTCGTCGGGCAGCGGCGCCTCGATCTGCAGACGCTCACCTGTGAGCGGATGGTTCAGGGTCAGGCTGTGCGCGTGCAGGAACATGCGCGGCAGCCCCTCCTTGCGCAGTGCCTTGTTCAGCGGAAAGTCGCCGTACTTCTCGTCGCCGGCGATCGGAAAGCCGCTGGCCGACAGATGCACCCGGATCTGGTGGGTGCGGCCGGTCTTGATGCGCACGCCGAGCAGGCTGTAGCCGGGCCAGCGCGCTTCCAGCTCGACGATGGAATGGGCGGTCTTGCCGTCCGGATCCACCGACACCCGCCGCTCGCCGGATTCGGTCAGGTACTTGGTCAGCGCGAGCCGGATGTGCTGCACCGGGTTCAGCCAGCGGCCCTTCACCAGCGCGAAGTAACGCTTGTCCATCGCGCCGTCGCGGAAGGCGTCGTGCAGCGCGGTCAGCGCCGAACGCTTCTTGGCGATCAGCAGGATGCCGGAGGTTTCGCGGTCAAGACGGTGCGCCAGTTCCAGCAGCCGCGCCTGCGGCCGTGCCCGGCGCAGGCTTTCGATGACGCCGAAGCTGACGCCGGAACCGCCATGCACCGCGATGCCGGCCGGCTTGTTGATCGCCAGAAAGGCCTCGTCCTCGTACAGGATGGCGAACTCGAGTGCCGGCACGGCGGCCGGCGCCCCCGGCTCGGCCGTCCGGATGGGCGGAATGCGCACCTCGTCGTGCTCGGTTAGCCGGTAGGTCTGATCGACCCGCTTGCTGTTAACACGTACCTCGCCGGAACGCAGGATGCGATAGACGTGACTTTTCGGCACGCCCTTGCATACACGCAGCAGGAAGTTGTCGATGCGCTGGCCGGCGTCCTCCGCGTCCACCACATGCCGCACCACCTTCGGAGCTTCTTTACCCAACTCCTTCATTTCAAATATACTGCGACGGGTTTTTGCTCTGGTTTCAATACAGACGCAGCGTGAAGCGCATCCAGCCCGAAGTGGCGGACGCCGGGTGACATTAAGACGGTGAAGTGCTTCCTCATGCAGTCCTTCTTGAACAGGCCAGAACCGGATCACGGGTTAATCCCGCTCACCCAAAGTAGCGAGTGTACTGAGTAGCGCGAGTACCGTACAGGCAGAATCCCCCAGGCAGTCGCACAGTGCGGCTGCATTGAGAGTTGGCAGACCCCTCCACGTCCCCCGTCCGTTCCCATCGAAAAAACCCGATTGCAGCCGACAAGATAGACGTTATTAATTGACGAGCGGTTTGTCCTGCCCGTGTGCGGTGCGCGCGGGAGAAGTTGATGAAACGAATGCTCTTCAACGCGACGCAGGCCGAAGAGCTGCGCGTCGCGATTGTTGACGGTCAGAAGCTGGTTGACCTCGACATAGAGTCATCCAGCAAGGAGCAGCGCAAGAGCAATATCTACAAGGCAGTCATTACCCGCATCGAGCCCAGTCTCGAAGCCTGCTTTGTCGACTACGGTGCAGACCGTCACGGCTTCCTGCCGTTCAAGGAAGTATCCCGTTCCTATTTCAAGCCCGACCTCGAGCCGGGCCGCGCCCGCATCCAGGATGCACTGAGCGTCGGCCAGGAACTGATCGTCCAGATCGACAAGGACGAACGCGGCAACAAGGGCGCCGCCCTCACCACCTTCATTTCGCTGGCCGGCCGCTATCTGGTGCTGATGCCGAACAACCCGCGCGGTGGCGGTGTGTCGCGCCGGGTCGAAGGGGATGATCGCGCCGAACTGCGCGAAACCATGGATCAGCTCGAAGTGCCGGGCGGCATGAGCCTGATCGCCCGCACCGCCGGCATCGGCCGCAACGCCGAAGAGCTGCAGTGGGATCTGAACTACCTGCTGCAGCTGTGGACCGCGATCGAAGGTGCGGCCCAGTCGCAGACCGGCGCTTTCCTGATCTACCAGGAAGGCAGTCTGGTGATCCGCGCCATCCGCGACTACTTCCAGCCGGACATCGGTGAAATCCTGATCGACACCGACGAGGTGTTCGAGCAGGCCTACACCTTCATGGAACACGTGATGCCCGGCAACGTGTCCCGGGTCAAGCGCTACCGTGACGACGTGCCGCTGTTTTCGCGCTTCCAGATCGAACACCAGATCGAATCCGCTTACTCGCGTCAGGTGAACCTGCCGTCCGGCGGCGCCATCGTGATCGACCACACCGAAGCGCTGGTGGCGGTGGACGTGAACTCGGGCCGCTCGACCAAGGGCAGCGACATCGAGGAAACCGCGCTGCGCACCAACTGCGAGGCGGCGGACGAGATCGCCCGCCAGCTGCGCCTGCGCGACCTCGGCGGCCTGATCGTCATCGACTTCATCGACATGGAAAACCCGCGCGCCCAGCGCGAGGTGGAAACCCGCCTGCGCGACGCGCTGCATCACGACCGCGCCCGCGTGCAGATGGGCAAGATCAGCCGCTTCGGCCTGCTCGAACTGTCGCGCCAGCGCCTGCGTCCGGCCCTGGCGGAAACCAGCTACATCCCCTGCCCGCGCTGCAGCGGCACCGGCCACATCCGATCGACCGAATCGGCCGCGCTGCACATCCTGCGCATCCTCGAAGAGGAAGCGATGAAGGAGAACACGGGTGCGGTGCACACCCAGGTGCCGGTCGATGTCGCCACCTTCCTGCTGAACGAGAAGCGGGCCGACATCAACGCGATCGAACTGCGCCACAAGGTCAACATCGTCCTCATCCCGAACAAGCACCTCGAAACGCCGGCACACGAAATCATCCGCCTGCGCCATGACCAGCTGAATCTGGAAGGCACGACGCCGCCGTCCTACCAGATGGCAATCAACCCGTCCGCCGAAGGCTATCAGCCGCCGTCCGCCATTCCGGCCGACGAGCGTCCGAAGCGCATGGAAGCGGCGATCAAGCACATCACGCCGGATCAGCCGGCGCCTGTGGTGGCCGAACCGGCGGCAGCCGCTCCGGTTGCCGCCGCTCCGGCGCCCGCGCCGGCAGCCAAGGGCGGCTTCTTCGGCTGGATCGCCTCGCTGTTCGGTGGCGGCCAGTCCGCACCTGCGCCCGCACCGGCTCCGGCCACTGAAGCCAAACCGGCGCAGACGCGCGAGCGCGCCCCGCGTGGTGACGGCGAACGCGGTCGCAACCGCAACCGCCGTGACGGCCGTGAGGGCCGTGAAGGTCGCGAACAGCGCGAGGGTCGCGAGCCGCGCGAAGGCCGTGAAAACCGCGAAGGTCGCGAGGCACGCGCAGAACAGCCGAACAAGGGTGAAGGTCGCGGCGAAGGTCGTAACGAGAGCCGGAACGAAGGCCGTGGCGATGGCCAGCCGCGCAAGCAGCGTGAACCGCGTGAGCCGCGCGAGCCCCGTGAACCGCGGGCACCGCGCGAACGGGCTGCCAATGACGGCCGCGAACAGGCCGCTGCCCAGACCGATCTGCCGCTGACCGAAGCCACCGGCGCCGAAGTGCCGGCACCGGCCGAGGGCGTGGAAGGCGCCGCCGCACCGCGTCGTCGCCGTCGTGGTGGTCGTCGCGAACGGGGTGAACGCCGTCCGGACGCCGCCACCGAAGGTCTGAGCGGCGCGGAAGGCGCGGCCGACGAAGGCGTCGAGGCGGATCTGCCGGTGGTCGCCGCAGCCAATGAAGCGGCTGTCAGCGTGGCCGCCGACACCGTGGCGCCGGTGGCGGACGCTCCGGTCGCCGAGGTCGCGACCGCAGAAGCCCAGGCCAGCCTGCCGCTGGATACGCCGGTGGAGACCGAAGCCGTCGCGACGCCGGTGCAGAACGAACCGCAAGCCCAGCCGACCCCGGCTGCGGACAGCGTCGTTCAGGCTGCCGAAACCGTGGCGGACACGGTGACCGCGTCGGCAAGCGCAGTGATCGAATCCGCGGTCGAACCGGCCGTGGTCGCAGCGGAAGAGGCGGCGCCGACGGTACCGCAGACCGACAGCAGCGAATCGACGCTGGTGCGCGCAATGGAAAGCCTGGGCGGCTTCGCCCCGGCGGCCCCCGCGCCGGCACCGGTCGCGGCGCCCGACCTGAAGAGTTCGCTGTCGAGCAGCGGCCTGGTCATGGTCGAAACGTCGGCAACGGCCAGCGTCGTGCCGGTGGAGGTCGAGCAGACCCCGCTCGGCCGCCGCCGTCGTCCGGTCGCGGTGATCAGCAACGAGCCGATGCAGCAGGTGGAAACGCGCGGCGAATAAGCGCGCTCCGTCGTCCCGCATCGTGCAGAAGGGCCCGGCATCGTCCGGGCCCTTCTTCATTGGAATCCGCAGGAAAATTTCCCGGTCACAGGGCGGATGTTTTCACCGACACTGCGCCCCGCAGGTTCAATCACAACAAACGAGGAGAAAAACCCATGCGTCTTTTTGCAGCCCTGCTCGCCGTCGTCGCCAGCACCACCGTGTTCGCCCACGGCCCGTCGCGCCTGAAGGCGAACGAGTCCATCACGCTGAAAGCCAGCCCGGACGCGGTCTGGGCCAAGGTGAAGGACTTCACCCAGCTGCAGTCCTGGCACCCGGCAGTCGAGAGCAGCACCGCGACCGCAGGCAGCGAGGTCGGATCGGTGCGCACGCTGAAGATCAAGGGCGGTGGCGAAGTGATCGAAAAGCTGGAAGCGATTTCGGACGCCGACCGCAGTTTCACCTATACCGCGCAGGACGGCAGTGCGCTGCCGGTCAGCAAGTACAAGTCCACGCTGACCGTGAAGCCGGCCGACGGCGGCGGTTCGGTGGTGGAATGGAAGGGCGTGTTCTTCCGCGCCGACGCCAGCGAACATCCGGCCGCAGGCAAGGATGATGAAGCGGCCACCGGCACGATGAAGGCGGTCTATACCGACGGCCTGAAAAATCTGAAGGCGCTGCTGGACAAGTGATCGCCCACTGACCGGCGACAGAGGACGGGCGGCCGTGGCCGCCCGTTTTCATTTGAGCCGCTGCTGCAGATCGCGCACCAGACCGTCGGCGGCATCTTCGATCAGGTCGAGCACACGCTCGAAACCGGCCGGCCCGCCGTAGTAAGGGTCGGGCACTTCGTCCTCGTCGAAGGCGTCGGCGTGCTGCAGGAAGAGCGCCAGCTTGTGGCGCAGCGGATCGGGGCAGTGGCGCTCGAGATTGCGCAGGTTGTCGCGGTCCATCGCATAGATCAGGTCGAAGCGCTCGAAGTCCGCCACGTCCACCTTGCGTGCCCGGATGCCGCTGATATCCACGCCGCGCGTCGATGCCGCGGCAATCGCCCGCGGATCGGGGCGCGCGCCGGTGTGGTAGCCGTGAGTGCCAGCGGAATCGACGGCCACCTGAGCACCCAGTCCCGCGGCGTCGAGGCGGGCACGCACCACCCCCTCCGCAGTCGGCGAACGGCAGATGTTGCCCATGCAGCAGAACAGGATTCTCATGTCCGGGTCCGGTACCGCCCGCAGCGGCCTGCGCATCCAGCGCTCAAGCACAGCCGCCACCCGAGGCGACGTTCAGACGGACCGGTATGCCACCCACCGCATCGTCCTCCACCCATGAGCGCACCGGCAGTTCCGGCGGATCGAAGGCGGTGTCGCCCTCCTCCACCACGCTGCCCGGCTTCAGTCCGGCGAAATCGAACAGTTTCTGATCGGCCAGATGCGAAGGCACGACATTGCGCATCGCGGTCGCCATCGATTCGATGCGGCCCGGGTAGAGCCGCGCCCACTCCTGCAGCATGGCCTTCACCTGCTTGCGCTGCGCGTTCTCCTGCGAGCCGCACAGATTGCAGGGGATGATGGGGTAGTCCATCACCCGGGCGAAGCGCTCGATGTCACGTTCGGTGCAGTAGGCCAGCGGCCGGATCACGATGTGCCGGCCATCGTCGCTGACCAGCTTGGGCGGCATGGACTTGATCTTGCCGCCGAAGAACATGTTCAGGAACAGCGTTTCCAGCAGGTCGTCCCGGTGGTGGCCGAGCGCGATCTTGGTCGCGCCCAGTTCGGACGCCACGCGATAGATGATGCCGCGACGCAGCCGCGAGCACAGGCCGCAGGTGGTCTTGCCTTCAGGAATCTTGTCCTTGACGATGGAGTAGGTGTCTTCGGTCTCGATCCGGTACTCGACGCCGATCGATTCGAAATAGGCCGGCAGAATGTGATCCGGAAAGCCCGGCTGCTTCTGGTCGAGGTTGAAGGCGATCAGCCGGAAGCGCACCGGCGCGCGCAGCTGCAGGCCGCGCAGCAGTTCCAGCATGGTGTAGGAATCCTTGCCGCCGGACATGCACACCATGATCACGTCGCCGTCCTCGATCATCGAGTAGTCGGCGATGGCCTGCCCGACCGCGCGCTCGAGGCGCTTGCGGAACTTCAGGAAGGTGTTCGACGGGGTGCCCTGCTCGGGCAGCGGGGCGGTGGCAGACAGCATAAGGACTCCGGGCATGCCGCAGGCGTCGCATCTTCGCGCTCCGGGCGCGGAGCACGACACGCGGTGCCGGACATGCAGACGAAACA
>Ga0123388_1015238_pt1 | contig 9817 bp, 8 predicted proteins | sample T0HHNO3metaT_FD_89916 | JGI IMG/M metagenome (GOLD analysis project Ga0123388, IMG submission 89916) | Methane-oxidizing artificial microbial communities from Washington, USA to study methane cycling - T0-HHNO3 metaT (Metagenome... | ecosystem: Engineered > Modeled > Simulated communities...
GAAAATTCTTGATTTCATTTTTATCGGTTTTTACTGCCAATAAAATTTTGAAACAGTGATTTTCTCGAAATGATTTTTAAAGAAAAGCCCTGACATTTTTGCTTTTATAAGCACATCTCTTTATAACACTAATTATTAACAAATTTTATTACCATGAAACAAATTAAGTTTTACTGCAGATTTAATAATGCGATGATAATATTTGCATTAATATGTTCAAGCCTGTCACTTTCGGCCCAAAACAAAAAGCCTAACATTTTGATACTTTGGGGTGATGATATTGGAACTACTAATATTAGTGCTTATAGTGATGGAGTTATGGGTTATACAACACCCAACATTGACCGTTTAGCAAATGAAGGATTACGTTTTCTTCATTATTATGGAGAACAAAGCTGTACAGCAGGTCGTGCCGCTTTTTTAACAGGACAGCACGGTCTTAGAACCGGACTTACAAAAGTTGGTTTTCCGGGAGCGCCAATGGGTATGAGTCAGTTAGATCCTTCTATTGGTGGAATAATGAAAAACTTGGGTTATGCAACAGGACAATTTGGTAAAAACCACGTTGGAGACCGAAACGAAAGTTTGCCAACTGTGAATGGTTTTGACGAATTCTTCGGAAATCTGTATCACTTAAATGCAGAAGAAGAACCAGAATTGCCAGATTATCCTAAAGATCCCGAATATTTGAAAAAATTTGGACCAAGAGGCGTTTTAAAATGTACGGCAACAAATGTTGATGACGCAACAACTGATCCACGTTTTGGAAGAGTTGGAAAACAAAAAATCGAAGATACCGGAGCGCTTACTAAAAAAAGAATGGAAACAGTTGATGATGAAACATCAGCAGCAGCTATTGATTTTATTAAAAGACAAAACGCTGCTGGAAAACCATTTTTCTGTTGGTTCAACGCAACACGTATGCACCTTCGTACACACGTTAGAGCAGAACACAGAGGAAGATACACACACGGAGACAGTGAATATATTGATGGTATGATTGAACATGACGAAACTATCGGAAGTATCTTAAAAGCATTAGACGATTTAGGAATTGCTGATAATACAATTGTTGTTTATTCTACAGATAATGGTCCTCACATGAATACCTGGCCTGATGGTGCAATGACACCATATCGTTCAGAAAAAAACACAAACTGGGAAGGAGCTTTCCGTGTACCTTGTATTGTGCGTTGGCCAGGTCATATTAAACCAGGAACTGTAACTACTGAATTAATGAGCCATAATGACTGGATGCCAACTTTGGCTTCAATTGCTGGTGAGCCAGATTTAACTAACAAACTTTTAAAAGGTTACACTGCAAACGGAAAATCATACAAAGTCCATTTAGACGGTTTTGATCAAAGTAAATTTTTAGAAGGCAAAACACAAAAAAGTGCGAGAGATAAATTCTTCTATACAGATGATGATGGTCTTTTAGTTGCTTTAAGAGAAGGGGATTATAAATATGTTTTTGCGGAACAGCGTTTGGAAGGTACACTTGGAGTTTGGGCTGAGCCGTTTACTAAACTTCGTTTGCAAAAAACATTCAATTTATTTCAAGATCCTTTTGAAAGAGCTGATATTACTTCAAATACATTTTGGGACTGGCAGATGAATCATGTTGGTTCAATGTATGGTGCAATACAAGATGTAGTGGTATTTGCAGAAACATTTAAAGAATATCCACCAAGATCAATTCCGCCAAGTTTCTCTGCTTATACTATCATGGAAGAAGCAATGAAAGATATTAAGGCAAAACAATATATAGAAAAAAATGTAATGCCTAAATTAAAAGAAGATGCAGAAGATACTTCAAAAAAGAAAAAATAAAGTATAGATAATTAAAGGAAACAGGGCTTTTATGTCCTGTTTTCTTTCACTTAATATTTTTGTTATGTATAAAAAAATAGTACTAATACCTGTGCTTCTTTTTTTATTTGTTTCATGTAAAAAATCAGAAGAAAGTACAGCTGTTAATCCAAAAGATAGCACAGCAACTGCTGTAACCAGCGGTGATCCTTTGCCAAGCTGGAATGACAGAGCTCTAAAAAAAGACATTATTGCTTATGTTGAAAAAGTAACCAAAGAAGGAAGCCCGGATTTTATTCCGGTAGAAAACAGAATCGCAACCTTTGATAATGACGGAACACTTTGGGCTGAAAAGCCTTATGTTCAGGAATTATTTGCTTTTTACAGAGTTAAAAAAATGGTTGAAGCTAATCCAGCTTTGGCACAAAAACAGCCTTTTAAAGCCGTTGTAGAAAAAGACAAGACTTATTTTGAAAAAGGCGGAGATAAAGCACTTATAGAATTGGTTGCCGCAACGCATACAGGAATGACCGAAGATGAATTTGAAGCTTCAACAAAAGAGTTCTTTTCTGGAGCCCAATATCCGGGTAAAAATGTTCCGATAAAACAAATTAGATATCAGCCACAATTGGAGTTACTGAATTATCTCCGTGCAAACGGATTCAAAACTTTTATTGTAACTGGTGGAACAGTTGAAGTTGTTAGAGCAATATCACAGGATTTTTATGGGATTCCGAAAGATCAGGTTGTTGGTACTTCTTTTAAATATAAATTTGATGATGCTAAAAATGCAGTTTTAAGAGAACCTGCTTTAGATCATTTTAATGATAAAGAAGGAAAACCTGTCGGTATACAATTACACATTGGACAACGACCAGTTTTTGCCTGCGGAAATGAAGGCGGAGCTGGAGATCTTGCCATGTTACGATATTCTTCAGGAAGCAAATATCCTTCGTTTCAATTAATTGTAAATCATAACGATTCGATTAGAGAATACAATTATCAGGAAAAAGATAATCTATCATTAAATACTGCTGCAAAATACAAATATCATGTTGTGAGTATTAAAGACGATTGGAAAAAGGTTTTCGCAGATAAATAATTATGAGTTCCATCAGAAGTCGAAAATTGTTATAAATCTTAAAAAGAATTATTATGAACCGATTTAGAATATATGCCACTGCAAAATTTTTGTTCAGTATGTTTTTAATTCTTTTAAATTTTTCAGCATTCGCGCAAGAAGAAAAAGCCGGAGCAAGCGCACAAGAACTTGCCGATAAAATGGCAAATCCAGTGGCGAGTTTAATTAGTGTCCCGTTGCAAAATAATATTACTTACGGTATTGGTCCTTATAATGGAATAAAATATCAGATTAATATTCAGCCTGTTGTGCCTTTTAAATTAAGTGAAAATCTAAATTTAATTACTCGTTATATTCTTCCAGTTGTAGATCAGCAAGATGTTACGGGACAAAACACACATGAGTTTGGTTTAAGCGATGCAACAGTTACCGCATTTTTTGCTCCTAAAACCAAGGGAATCATCTTTGGTGCAGGTCCTGCTTTTTTAGTGCCAACCGCTACAGAAAAATTGTTAGGAACAGAAAAATTCGGAATTGGACCAAGCGTTTTGGTAATGCATCAGGGAAAAGGACTTTCTATAGGTTTTTTAGCCAATCAGATTTGGTCCGTAGCAGGAAATACTGACAGAGCAGATTTTAATCAGTTTTACACACAATTATTTCTGACACATAGTTATAAAAGTGGCGCAAGTTTAGGTATTACTTCAGAAATTACGCAAAACTGGCAAGGAAATACAACTCTTATTACACTTAGCCCAAATGTTGGCGCGATTACAAAATTAGGTGGCCAAACTATGCAATTTGCTGTAATGCCATTAATTCCAATTGTTGGACACCAATCGATAAAACCTGATTGGGGATTAAGAGCCGTTGTTGCATTTATATTTCCTGGTAAATAATATTTCTAAGTTTCTTTCAACAAGCTGAAACTTCAAAAGAAAAAAATAGAATTGAGTTTAGATAAATCATCTGCATGACAGAAAAAGCAACAGATAGTGCCGAAAGTTTTTTTGATCGATTAGCATCAAAAGCAGAACGCTATGATAATGGTGCAGCGATCAGAAAAGATGTGCCTCGTTCTTCTCATCAGGAATGGACACCGCCTGAAGATCGTAAAGATCCTGTAGATATTTTGATTCAGACAAGTATAGGAAGGCTTGAGCGTTTATTGCCTATCCGATATCGAAGAATGATCGAATCGCCTTTTGCTTTTTATCGAGGTGCTGCCGCAATTATGGCTGCAGATTTAGCAAATACACCAAACACAGGAATACAGCTGCAGCTTTGTGGAGATTGTCATTTAATGAATTTTGGTGGTTTTGCAACTCCTGAACGTAAATTGGTTTTTGACATTAATGATTTTGATGAAACATTTCCCGGCGCATGGGAATGGGATGTAAAAAGGCTCGCAACAAGTTTTGCAATTGCAGGAAAGTGGCGAAAATTTTCGGTTAAAGACTGCAAAGCTTTTGCATGGCATGTTGCAGATAGTTATAAAAGACATATGCTTGATTACAGTAAATTATCGGCACTTCAAATTTGGTATGCTGATATTGATTTGGCAGAACTTATTGATTTGGGAAAAGATGAAGAATTAAAAGAATTTCAGCAGAAACGAATAAAAAAAGCCGTCGAATCTATTGCTCACGAAAAAGAATTTGCAAAAATGACTTATTTAGATGGAGTTCGGGCCAGAATAAAAGATGACCCTCCATTGATTTATCATCCTTCGGGAGATGAAGAAAGTTATACGTTAAGAGAAGCTAAACAGGCTCATAAACGATATATAGAATCACTTCCAGAAGATAAACAAGTTTTGTTGAGCAGATATACTATGCATGATTTTGCTATAAAAGTAGTAGGCGTGGGAAGTGTTGGAACACTCTGTGGCATAAGTTTATTAATGTCGGCTACCGGAGAACCAATTTTTTTGCAGTTTAAAGAAGCCAGAAAAAGCGTATTAGAAGCAAACGTAAAAAATAAAGGGAAATATCCTCATCAGGGAGAACGAATTGTAATGGGACAAAAATTAATGCAATCAGCGCCAGATATGTTTTTAGGATGGACAAATGATGATAAAGGCAAATATTTTTATATCCGTCAGCTTCGTGATGCCAAGATAAAACCAGTTATAGAAATAATGAAATCTGAAAATATGACAGATTATGCCAAAGCCTGTGGATGGGCACTCGCAAGAGCACATGCACGATCTGGTGATCCATCGCTTTTGTCTGGATATATTGGCAATAACAATGAATTTGCGAATGCTATTTCTAAATTTTCAATGTCATATGCACATCAAAATGAATTGGATTACAATAAAATGGTCGAAGCCATAAAAGAAGGAAGATTGCCCATTTCGGCAGAAATGTAATTCGCACTCATGTAGTCGCTCAGATTTAAAAAAGATTTGTAAGAATCAAAACTTACATTTTAGATAAAATCATCAAATGCAATAAGTAAGATTTTTTGCAATAAACTATGTTAATTAAAGAAAATGATATATCTTTAGGCTATGTTAAGGTGTTGTTTAATAGTTGTTTGTGTTAATTTAACAGGTATTTTACATTACATTAACGCCCCAAAGATTTTACATGATTTTAATAAAGCATTCGAGTTAAACTAATTTAATTATTAATTTAAATATCAGAACAATGAATATTAAAAGAACAAATCTTCGCCTAATTCCGTTAATTTTATTGGGATTGTTTTACAGTTGTTCACCAACTGTAAAAGTTACCACAGATTACGATCACTCTGCTAATTTTAGCCAATACAAAACTTTTACGGTCTATGACTTAAAAGCCCAGGAAGGCCAGGTAAATCAGCTTAATGCAGATCGTGTTGCAAAAGCAATTCGCGCCGAAATGACCGCTAAAGGATTTGTAGAATCAACTGATAATCCTGATTTAAAAGTCAATGCGGTTTCTATATTAAAAAACAAAACTCAAGTGACTGCCGATACTAATTTTTATGGTTATGGAGGAATGTATCGTCCATACGGATATTGGGGCGGCGGCGCTATGATGGGTGGCGGTACAACAACATTTAATTCATATGATTATGTTGATGGTTCGCTTGTTATTGATATTGTTTCTTCAAAAACACAAAAACTGCTTTGGCAAGGAATAGGTAATGCTCAAATCGACAGTAAACCAGATAATCCGGAAGAATTTATTGCAGGTGCAATTAAAAAAATACTAGAAGGCTTTCCCCCAGGTCTCGCTAAAAAATAAGCTTTTAAATTTATTTTATAAAGACATTTATACTTATCTGGCAACAGATAAGTGTAGTCTTTATGAGTTATGGTACATAACTTTCTTTTAAAATTTATTTTTTAAGAAGGAGCAATTATTAATTATAAAAAACTAATATATGCTGGATATAGTACTTTCTCTTTTCTTTTTTATGGCAACGATGGTCGGCTTTGCGACATCATTTATGGTGCTGTTTTCTAAAAGAAATTACTCAAAGAGTTTCTTTTTAGGACTGTTCTTATTTAGCCTTGCTGTTGTCAGTGTATATAATTTTTATTTGTCGGCAAATGTTCTTAATTTTTTCCCTGATCTGTTTATGATCACGAAATCTTTTATGTTTTTAGTGGCGCCATGTGCTTTTTTGTATGTCCGAAATCTATTGTTTACAGATCGTATATTTCAAAAATATGACTGGCTTCATTTCTTGCCTTTTCTGATTTATTTTAGTTTAACATTTTGTGTTTGGATTGGTAATTTGGTTGATTTCCCATTGGCACAAAAATTTTCCCCTAAAATTCAAAGCCCATTTTCAATGTTGAGTTTGTCTATTTGGCTGCTTTATGCATTTTGCCAGACGATGATGGTTTTGAATTATGATTTAGAAAAATTCAAAAAAAATCATTTCAACAGAATAAAAGTTTTAAGCTGGATACGAGTTTATAATTTGGTGATTTTGTTTTTGTTTTCGGCACTTTTTGTGCATTATTTTTTAGTTAGTAGTGTTTATACAGTCGATTTGTCTTGTTACATACTGATTTCATTTGTACTTGTTTTTACAGTGAGCTGGCTTTATTTTAAGCCACAAATATTCTATGATATAAATACAAATGAAGTCAATGATGATTTTCAAATCGTTGAAGAGAAACTGCTCGTGATACAAGAAAACGAATCAAAAAACACATTGCCAATTGTTAAAGATCTTACGGTTGAAAAGAAACAGCAGTATTTGATGCAATTAGAGGAAATTTTTGCCTCACGAGAACTTTTTCTGAAAAAGGATTTGGTAATAAGAGATATTGCCGATGAAACCGGAATATCTGTACATCATCTTTCCAATTTAATTAATTCTGAATTTAATCTGCATTTTCAAGATTATGTAAACTTGAAAAGAATAGAATATTTTAAAGAAAAAATTAATGACCCAGAATGGAAAGATCTTTCTCTGGAAGGAATGGCTTGGGGTTCTGGTTTCAAATCAAGAACAACCTGTTTTAGAGCTTTTCTTAAGCACACCGGAAAATCGCCTTCAGAATATTTTAAAGTTGTCAGAATGAATCCGGAAAAGCGCATACATATTATCTAAAATAATATTCAAACTGATGACAAGTCGTTGATAAATAGGATTATTAAGTCTCATTAATTTTAAATGCAAGAACAATGAAAACGGAATTAAATCAACATAATCAAATCAAAAAATCAGTTGTTTTATCTTTAATAATATTGATGCATTTATCAGGTTATGCGCAGCTTAAAGGAGGTCATATTCTTGGATCTTCCGGACTACAATCGGGAACTCAGGCTCCAGAAAATATGCTCACAGTTTATGTGCCTGGATATTTTTATGAAGCAGGTTCTTTAAGAAATTCCGATGGAGACAAATCCATTGCAAATCCAGATATTAATATGTTTTTAACTGGTATAGGTGCAAATTATGTGAGCGATTTTAAAATTCTTGGCGCAAATTATGGCGCAACTCTTTTAGTTGCTTTTGCATCAAATGCGATTCAGGGAAGTTATGTAGATTCAAAAAGTTCTTTTGCTTTTACTGATATGCTCGTACAGCCTATTCAATTAGGCTGGCATCATAAAAGAGCAGATTTTGTTTTTAGTTATCAATTGTATCTTCCTACAGGGGAATATGAGTTGGGAGGAAGTAACAACAGCGGATTAGGAATGTTTATGAACGAATTTTCGGGAGGAACAACTTTGTTTTTTAATGACAAAAAAACAACTCATTTCTCGATTTTGGCCGCTTACGAAATCAACGGCAAAAAGAAAGATACCGATATAAAAACAGGTGATATTTTAAGTATCGAAGGAGGTTTGGGCAAAACTTTTTATATGATGAATGCCGAAAAAACTGCTCCAACTGGAATTTTGAATGCAGGATTAATCTATTATCTACAATATAAAGTATCTAATGATGAAATACCGGTTGGGACGTTGCTTCTGGAACCAGACAAAGACAGAGTTGGAGCTTTAGGTGCTGAGGTGAATTATTTTCATATTGGATGCAAAACTACAGCTGGATTGCGCTGGGTTTCTGAAATTGGAGCTGTAAACAGGTTTCAGGGAAATACATTTTTTTTAACACTGGCACATGTATTCAGTTTTCAGAAAGAGCAACCTAAATAATCAATTTCCTATTTACAGGAAGAAACATATTTTGCAATGAAAAAAAAATGCCTTTTTGATCGAAAAAGTATTTGGAAGACCAGATTAATTATTGTCATGTTTCTCTTGTCTTACACAGGAATGACTTCGCAAACAACAACAGCAACAACAACATCGGAACCTAAAAATATGCGTTATAGAGATTCTCTTGATGGAGCTATCGATTTAAGTAATTTTTTAATTTATGCAAATGGTTTTCTGGTAGTTCCAGCCATTATATCTGAACCGGCTTTAGGAGGATTTGGAGGTGCTTTGGCTCCAGTTTTTCTTAAAAAACGAAATCCTGTGATCGATGAAGATGGAAAAAAACGGTTTATAAACCCGGATATAACCGGAGGATTCGGAATGTACACGGCAAATAACAGCTGGATGGTAGGAGCATTTCGTTCTGCAACTTTAGTAAAACCAAAAATACTATATCGTGTTGGAGCAGCGTACGGAGATATAAATCTGTCTTTTTATGCCAATAATCTTCCCGGAGATGATCAGGAATTTAAATTGAATTTTAGATCTTCGGTTTTTTATACACAATGGCTAAAACAATTTAACAATGAAAAATGGAGTGCCGGACCACAATATTTGTTTTTAAATTCAAAAATAAATCTGCCCGACTTTAATCTACCGCCTCCGTTTGTTAAACCAGGTGATATTGAAAGTACAGTAAGTCAGTTAGGGGCAGCGCTTCAATTTGACGGGCGTGACAATATATTTACACCAGATAAAGGAATACGAATTCAGTCAGATTTTTTCTGGTCAGATAAAGGACTAGGAAGTGATTATAATTTCTGGCGTATTAATTTGTCTGCAATAGGTTATTATCCAATAACGGATAAATTAATTGGCGGACTAAGGATTGAAGGGGAGCAGGCGTTGGGAAGTCCGCCTTTTTATCTTAAACCGGGAATCAATTTAAGAGGAATTCCGGCGGCCAGATATATGGGAAACACCAGTATTGTAAACGAACTTGAGTTTCGTTGGGATTTGTATCGAAGATGGAGTTTGATGGGATTTGGTGGTCTTGCAAGTGCATTTGATGATTGGGATAAAGCATTTCAGAAGCCTGTCGTTTACAGTTACGGAACAGGTTTTAGATATTTAATCGCCCGAAAATTTAAACTTCGAATGGGAATTGATGTTGCAAAAGGTAATGAAGATTGGGCGTATTACATTGTTTTTGGAAGTAATTGGATGAGGTAGTTTTTTTAGTGAAAAGTGATTAGTAATTAGTAAGAAGTGAATAGCGAAACGTGAATATTGAAAAATAAAAAAACAC
>Ga0123388_1075464_pt1 | contig 9807 bp, 12 predicted proteins | sample T0HHNO3metaT_FD_89916 | JGI IMG/M metagenome (GOLD analysis project Ga0123388, IMG submission 89916) | Methane-oxidizing artificial microbial communities from Washington, USA to study methane cycling - T0-HHNO3 metaT (Metagenome... | ecosystem: Engineered > Modeled > Simulated communities...
AGAGAACTATCTACAAGGCAGGCTTTCAAGCCTCAGGGTGGGCACGTCTTCCCCATCGCCCCCCGATGATCAGTCGGGGATTCTGCCGCTTTTTTCGGTCAGAATCGAGATATAAGGGTGGGCTCGGTTTTTGTGCCCACGCGGACTAACTCTTCTAGTCCATTCAAGGCTTTGACACCGTACTTTTCGTCTTTTAGCATATCCAGTTTTACTTAGCCCCCAAGACCAAGTGCTCCTAAAAACTCTCGTTCCCGGCCAAATCTGGTATGCGCAACAAGCCATTCAATTCGGTCCGTTAAATCTAAGCACCAGAGCCACTTTCGTCAAACTGCGGGACGGCTCGATTTGGGTGCATTCGCCGATCGAGCCGTCAGCCCAACTGGTGACTGAAATTGCCAAAATCGGCCCGGTGCGTTATGTGCTTGCACCGAACAAGAGCCACCACCTGTTTTTTACATCGTTCATCCTGGCTTTCCCGAATGCCCAAGGCTATATCGCGCCGGGGTTAGCGGAAAAACGGCCGGACCTCGGCGTTTACCCAGAGCTGTCACCATTGGAAAAGCCGGCATGGACGACCGAGTTAATCCCCGTATTTGTGGAAGGCCTGCCCATCATCAACGAGACGGTTTGGTTTCACAGCGCAACGGGTACTTTGATTCTTACCGATCTGCTGTTTTGCTTCGGCGCTGAACACATCGGATTAGCGCGCGTGGTGGCGAGGCTGCTCGGCGTCTACGATCAACTGGCAATGTCGCGAACCATGAAACTGCTGGTTAAAGATAAAACCGCATTGGCGCGCTCGGTCGATGCGCTGCTGGCGCTGGATGTTGAGCGGATTGTGCTGGCTCACGACCAAATCATCGAAAACGACGCTAAGCGCAAATTAAGCGCGGCGTTCAACTGGCTGAGAAAATAAGGCGTCTTTTATCGTTCCTACGCTCCTCGAAGCAATCCGAACCGGCGTTCTGTTTCATGCAACCGTAAAACCTGACTAGCCATCATTCCTGTTAGAATCGCCGCACTACCCCATCAAGGAGCATCGCCCATGAGCGACTTTTACAGCCCGCAACACCGACAATTGCAAGAGCAACACGACACCGTCAAGCTGGCGGATCGCTTGGAACAAATCATCGTCGAACAGCAGGTAAGCGAGCAGCATCAGCCGTTTATCGAGAGCCGGGATTTTTTCTTTCTGACCACGATAGATCAGCGCGGCTATCCAACTTGCTCTTACAAGGGCGGTAATCCCGGACTGGTGAAGGTTGTTGGTCCGCAGGAACTGGCGTTTCCCAGTTACGACGGCAACGGCATGTTTTTGTCGATGGGCAATATCAACGGCAATCCGAAAATCGGCATGTTGTTCATCGACTTCGAAACACCGCATCGGATTCGAGTGCATGGCGACGCCCAAATTGAAACCAACGATCCGTTACTGGCGGAATATCCTGGCGCGGAGCTGATCGTAAGGGTGGCGATTAGCGAGATTTTTATCAATTGCCCGCGTTATATCCACAGGATGAGTCGCGTTTCCCGCTCAAAATACGTCCCGCAAGCCCATCAAGACACGCCGTTGCCGCAATGGAAGCGTATCGATGCGGTGCAGGATGTGTTGCCGGCTGGCGATAAGCAAGTTGCCGAGAGTCTGGGCGGGGTTATTACGCCGGAAGAGTATGGGGCGATGGTGTTGAGCGGTGAAGCTTGAGCTCTAAACCTCCCCCTTTGAAAAAGTACCCGCCGGGCATAAAGGGGATCGAGGGGGATTTATTCTAAACAAATCTCCCCTAGCCCCTCTTTTGCAAAGAGGGGAACGACAAACACAATCCGAAACACTCACTTGAAATTGGAGACCAACATGAGCGAAAGAATCATTATGCGCACCGGCGAAGCCCTGGTAGCGGGCGGACCGGCAGGTACGGCAGCGGAACCGGAAATCATCATCGGCGAACTGGACGGGCCGGTCGGCACCGCGATTGCCACTTTAACCGGCGATCAAGTTCAGGGCCACACTCGGGTATTCGCGATTTTAAATACCGATATTCAGGTGCGCCCGGTCACGCTGATGGTCAGCAAGGTGACTGTCAAGAACAGCCGTTACACCAATATTTTAATGGGCACCGTGCAAGCGGCGATTGCCAACGGCGTATTGGATGCCGTGCGCGCGGGTGATATTCCCAAGGAAAAAGCCAACGACTTGGGGATTATTTGCTCGGTCTGGCTGAATCCTTGCGTGATCAAAGACGACAATCTGGATCATCAAATTTTGTTCAACATCCACCGCGAGGCCATGGCCAAAGCCATTCATAAGGCCATGACCAACACACCGGATATTGATTGGCTGCTGGAAAACCAGGAAAAAATCACCCACAAGTATTTTCAGATGGGGTTGGACGGCAAGATTTAATTGTCTGGTCACTTGGGTTGCAAGCCTTTTGCAGCCCAACACCAAGCCATCTTTCTCGCCCCTGCTGTCGTCTTAACCGCCATTCCCGCTTAACACCGCCCCTAGCATCCAGCAACACCTCGCCAAGCAAACTAATGGCGCATCACTATTTGTTTGACAAAATCCGCAAATCCGCTTAAAAAGACCACATAGTTTCGATTCGAAATTATTTATGCATTTACTTTTGTGGGGGATACGATCATGAAAAAAAGCATTTCGATACTGCTGATGGGCCTGCTAAGCACCGTTGCCGTTACCACGTTAGCCGCCGATCAGGCCGTGCCGTTTCCGGAGGGCTATCGTAATTGGCTGCACGCTAAAAGCATGTTGATTCAACCTGGCCACGCCCTGGAGAATCCGTTTCAAGGCCTGCATCATGTCTATGCTAATAAACAAGCTGAGTCCGGCTTGAAGACCGGTAAGTACGCGGACGGCTCGGTGCTGGTATTCGATTTAATGCAGTATCAAGAGAAGGATAAAACCATCCAGGAAGGCGAGCGCAAACTAGTGGGCGTGATGCTGAAAGACGCGAAAAAGTTTGCCGCAACCGGCGGCTGGGGGTTTGAAGGCTTTGCCGGCAATAGCAAAACCGAGCGGCTGGTGAAAGACAGCGGCACTTCGTGCTTTGCCTGCCATGCGTCCGAGCAAAAAACCGATTATGTGTTTTCCCAGTATCGGCCTTAGGCTCTGCGGCTGATCCTCAGGAGAGACGCAAACTACGCGTCTCTCCATTTGCCTTAAGCTTGATCGACCAGGCGGATACCAGCTTCTTCTATCACGATCCGCCGTTGTTTGTACAAGCCGCCTATCGCTTGCTTGAAGACCTTTTTGCTGACGCCAAAGGTGTCGTAAATAATCTCCGGTGCACTTTTGTCGGTTAGCGCCACATAACCGCCGCGCTTAGCCAGTATCGCCAAAATCTTCTCTGACGTGGCATCGACTTTCTGGCCGTATTTTTCCTGGCTCAGGATCAAATCCAGCTTGTTGTCGGGGCGGACTTTTTTAATAAATCCGGTCAAAGTTTGGCCTTTTTGCAAGGGCTGAAAAGTCTCGCTTTTATACAACACGCCCCAGTATTGATTGTCCACCACCGCTTTAAAGCCCAAGTCAGTTTCGTCAGCGATGATAAGTTGCACCGCTTGGCCGTCCTTATAATAAAACGCTTGGTCTTGAATGAAATCATCCAGCATCATCGTCGCGGCGATGCGGTTGTTTTCGTCTAAAAACAGACGCACCAGATAAGAACGCCCTTCGACGACTTTCCCCTTTTGTTCGCTAAACGGCAGCAACAAATCCTTAGGCAATCCCCATCCCAAAAACGCACCGGCATGGCTGAGCGATATACATTTTAACCAAGCCACCTGATCGACTTGGGCAAGCGGCGTTTGCAGGGTAGCGATGGTTTGATTCTTACCGTCAATGTAGACAAAGGCGTTTACGGTATCGCCGACCTTTAGATTATCCGGTGCATCTTGGTCTACCAACCCAATCTCGCCAAGCTCTCCACCATCCAGACCATACTGATTATCACGCTGGCTGACGACGGTTAAAGTGTTGAATTTGCCTAGTTCGATCATGAAGATTCCGGAGTTTGATGGGCATGGGCGTCGGCACTTGCTGGCCGCACGCGGAGAAATGAAGGGCTATTATACAAACGAATCGGTAAAACGGCAGACCGCTTCTCCTTATACGGCCGGGCCTTGTACAACTTGCCAAAGGTCACGATACACACGCAAAACGAAGTCAAAACCCCGTTATTCTGCCGCCCGTCTATAATGGACGGTTTTTTCGATTTGATAAATCCTGCTTTTATCGAATATACGTGCCGATTATGAATCTACTCCTGAAGTACCTGTCCTCTTGCTGGTTTCTGAACAATCCCTCGGATTTAGTCCCGCCTACCTCGTTTATGTGGAAAAACGTGGCGTTCTATCTGATTTCCGGCATCATCGTTGAAGGCTTGATCGCCGACCCGGCTGATGGCTCGTTGGAAGTTTTGGGCCGCACCACCATGGCTTTCGGCTCGGTGGCGATCTTATTGCTGATGGAAAAAAAATGGGGCTGCTTCAACCAGTTGTACACCTCGATATTCGTCTGCGAGAATTTCATCATGACATTGGCGGTCAGCGGGGAAGCACTCGACTACTGGCTGGTACTCAATCACCACCCCTACCGCGAGGAAATCGGCATCGGCATCGCGCTATTTTTGGTGATTTGGTATATCTCCATCGTCAGCTATATCTTTCGCGCTTTCTTCAGCTACCCAACCAGCGTCAGTGTGGTTTATGCCTTTAGTTATTTCGTGCTGACTTACGGCATACCGATGCTGTTGATGGACATCTAAAAACTAAGGATTACCAGCCGGAGCACGCTAACTCCGGCCGGCGTGTCGCTTATATTTGCGCTAAGTTACCCCGATCTTCCAGCCAACTTTTCCGGTCCCCGGCGCGCTTCTTGGCCAGCAATAAATCCATCTGCTCGCGGGTGTCGTCGTTTTCTTCGATGGTCAACTGCACCAAGCGGCGGGTATCGGGATTCATCGTGGTTTCCCGCAATTGCGACGGATTCATCTCGCCCAAACCTTTAAAGCGCTGAATGTTGATCTTGCCGGTGAGTTTTTCCGCTTCGATCCGCGCCAACACGCCCAAGCGTTCCGATTCGTCTAGCGCGTAAAACACTTTCTTGCCCACGTCGATCCGATACAGCGGCGGCATCGCCACGAACACATGCCCGGCTCTCACCAAGGCATTGAAATGCTGGTAAAACAGCGCGCAAATCAAGGTGGCAATGTGATTGCCGTCGGAGTCCGCATCGGCCAGGATGCAGATCTTGCCGTAGCGCAGATTTTGCAAGTCGTTACTGTCCGGCTCTATGCCTAGAGCCACGGCGATGTCGTGCACTTCCTGCGAAGCCATGACTTCCCCGGAATCGACTTCCCAGGTATTCAGAATTTTCCCTCTTAAGGGCATGATGGCCTGAAACTCACGGTCGCGCGCTTGCTTGGCCGAGCCGCCAGCCGAGTCGCCTTCGACCAAAAACAATTCTGTTCTGCTGAGATCCTGACCGGAACAATCCGCCAGCTTACCGGGCAGGGCCGGGCCGCTGGTGATTTTTTTGCGGACGATTTTCTTGCCGGCTCTAAGGCGTTTCTGTGCACTAGCCAAGATGATTTCGGCGATCTTCTCGCCTTCCTGCGGATGCTGATTCAACCATAAGCTGAACGTATCCTTGGCAACGCCGGACACAAAGGTCACGCATTCGCGCGAACTGAGCCGTTCCTTGGTTTGGCCGGAAAACTGCGGGTCTTCCAGTTTTACCGATAATACGAAATGGCAACTTTCCCAAACGTCTTCAGGGGCGATCTTCACACCGCGCGGCAAGAGGTTACGAAAATCCAGAAACTCGCGCATCGCCTCGGTCAAGCCGGCGCGCAAGCCATTGACGTGAGTACCGCCTTGGGCAGTCGGCACCAGATTCACATAACTTTCGGCGATGGTTTCCGGCAGGCTGTCGGGCGTCCAGACGATGCCCCACTCCACCGCTTCGTTGCTGGCAGCCATGTTGGCCATGAATGGCGGTTGCGGAAAGATTTCGGCGTCGCCGACCCGGTCCAGCAGATATTCCTGCAAGCCGTTCTGATAACACCACTCGAATTGCTCGTCGCTGAGTTCCGAATTAAGGGTGATTTTTAGCCCAGGGCACAATACCGCCTTGGCCCGCAGCACATGCTTAAGCTTGCTGACCGACACCCGATTGGAATCGAAATATTTACCGTCCGGCCAGAAATGCACGCTGGTGCCGGTGTTGTTTTTACCGACCGTGCCGCTCTGTTGCAAGTCGCTGACCTTGTCGCCGCCGGCGAACTCCATTTGATACACGCCAGCGCCGCGCTTGATTTCGACCAGTAACTTTTCCGATAAGGCATTGACCACAGACACGCCGACACCGTGCAGACCGCCGGAAAATTGATAGTTTTTATTAGAGAATTTACCGCCGGCATGCAACTGCGTCAGGATCACTTCCACACCAGGGATGCCCTGCTCGGGATGAATATCCACCGGCATGCCCCTGCCGTTATCGTCCACCCGTACCGAACCGTCTTTATAAAGCACGACATTGATGGTATCGGCATGCCCAGCCAGCGCCTCGTCGACGCTGTTGTCCACCACTTCTTGCACCAAGTGGTTAGGACGGGTGGTGTCGGTATACATGCCGGGGCGTTTGCGCACCGGGTCCAGGCCGCTCAGTACTTCTATGGCAGCCGCGTTATATTCTTGGGTCATGATGTCTCGTAATAGGTGATAACAGAGTGTCAGCTGACCATTATATGTCAGCAACGGGCGCCAAGGAGGCTCCGGAAAGCCGGTCCTTATCACCCGGCTCACCACACCTCAACTTCCGCAAGCTCCATCTGAAATTATCTATCCGCTGGAAAAGCCGGACCCACGGCGTTTTCCAGGGCACTGCTGCCGTTTTTGACAACAAACCACCTGTTTGACGGCAGCCCCGGTTTCGATCAGCGCAGCCGTTGAACTTGGTCGGCGGCGAACACGATAGTTTCTTTGCCGGGCGTTGTTTCGTTGAAATCGATCGATGCCGGCCAAACGCCACCGAAGCTCCACTCCGCGATGGGCGTCATAGCCTGGTCGTAGGCGATCAGCGTCGCATCGACCCGCGACCGGCCCGACCTACCGTTGACAAACTGTTGTCGCCAAGTCCAAAAATCCATCGATTTAGTCAAACCTTTGCTACAGGTAAGATTTTTAACCGACAAACGTCCGGGTATCTTACTCGGAATGAACTCCCCACGCGGGCTAACCCTCTGCTCCACTTCGTTCTGCGAACCCATGCCTTTGCAATCGGTGAAATAGGTGGTGACACCGCCGGCGTTGAATTCGTAAAAAACCAATGGAGCGGGATTGTCTATGACATTCTCAACGGCGCCGCCGCTAGCTGACGAGACCACGACTGCACCTAATAAAACGCTGATAAAACGGCTGGTTGTTTTCATGACATATCCTCAAAAAGTTTGCTTCGGTTGAGCCTAAACGGCGGCCGAACGGTTAGATAATTTGGGTTAGAAGAAAGCCACCGATCCGATGTTTAAACAATCTGTCGTAAAAATCGATGAACTTCGATTTGTATCAGCAAATGGAATGCCATTTTCCGCGAACCCGGATAACAACGAGGTAACTCATTGAATGAAAAACACTATTTATAGACCTCTATAGACACACAGCGCCGCCAATACAACCTGTAGCCCACGGCATATCGTTTTTACACGAAATATCGTAAAACATCGAAAGACAGCCGGTCTGGATTGCGGACCGCTCGTGCAGAGCAGCATCAAAGCCGTCGAATATTTGCGTAACAGAGGAGCGGTTCTTGCGGAAACCAGATAGGGACCAAAGAAAACCCAAGCTCATAAAGAGGCATTGCCCGCTTAAACTACTTCATAGCAACTTGAAATTTCGGATGTAACCCGCTTGAGCGAGCTGGTTCGGAGTTTTTGAATGGCTAGGGAGCTGGAGCTTAGGAACCCGAGTAAACCAGGGTAAGCTCACAAATGTAACCATTAGTGTCGGCGCTTCCGTCTAAGTCGTGGTAAACGACTGGGCGAACCGGATTATGCCTTTCATTTCCTGGTTCGTTGCTGGTATCACTTCGCTAGTTACTTATTTAACTGCCTATATTGGTAAAAAATGGGCCGTTCGTACCGCCGTTATTGCCGGCTTAATAGCGCTAACTGCTGCCTTTACTGCGGGGCTTGGTGCCTTAGTGACTGCCTTATCTTATGGCGTAACAGACCAATGGTTCCGTTTTGGGCTGTCTCTAATGCCCGCTAATACTTTACCTTGCATCGGTGCTTATATTTCCGCCTCTGTCATGCGTTATATATATGACCGCAATTATTCTTTCACTGCTCGTTGGCTCGATGGTGGTTTATAACGATTGTTTTCTCAAAACCTCCGGCCTCTATATGGGGCCTTTTTTTTATCTAAATTCCGATAGGGGGAATAATAATGAAACAACATGGTGTCTATTATGTAACTGGGGGCCTGCGTTCGGGAAAGTCCCTTATTTGTACACGCAAGATTCAAGAATTTTTACAACAGGGTAGGAAAGTAGCTACTAATTTTGATTTGAAATTAGAAAACATGCTGCCCGCTCATAAAAAGGATGTAACGTGTATTCGCATACCTGATCATCCGAATGTAAACGATCTTAATAATATCGGTCTTGGGTATGATTCAGATGATCCCGACGATTACAATGAATCAAAGTTCGGTTTATTGGTTCTCGATGAGTTGGGGACTTGGATGAATAGCCGAAATTGGCAAGACAAGGCGCGGCAAAACTGAAGATGATGTTATGGTTCTACTTGCTGAAAAAATTGAGGCTTTGCATTGATATGGTGTTTTTTCGCTCTCCTGCTTATATCGGTTCTGCTCTTGACGATCAAGCTTACTGGCTCGTTTATCGCCTTCTCCTTGCTCGTCGTCGTTTCTGGTTCAATCCTGTTCTAGTTTTTAGGCTTTCGCGTGTAATTCGTTGTGCTCGTTTACGCTTGCGTCGTCGTGTCCAAAAAATGGCCTTTTTATAGTTCTATAAGGTTCTATAATGGCCGTTAAGCCTGGCTTTATGTCCTTGTTTTTTATTGTTTTTTATCGCTAATGTTCTATAAAGTTCTGCGTTTCGCAAAACATACTATAATGCTCGGTCATTTTTGAGCACCGCAAGCCACTTTATATGTCGAGACGTAAAAGCGCATCCCAATTTGAGGAAGCGATGGAAGAACTGGAGAAATTGGTCGAACAAATGGAACGCGGCGATATTTCTCTGGAAGAGTCCTTAAAATCCTTCGAACGCGGTATCAGATTAACCCGCACCTGCCAGCAAGCACTGCAAGACGCCGAGCAGAAAGTCCAAATTTTATTAGAAAAAAACGGCCAGCAAACTTTGGAGCCATTCACCGATGAGTAACTTAAAAGCCTTTCTTACCGCCTGTCAAAACCGCGTCGAACGCGCGCTGGACGCCAGGTTGCCCGGCGAGAATATTCTGCCCCAAACCCTGCATCAAGCCATGCGCTACAGCGTGCTAGACGGCGGCAAGCGCACCCGCCCGTTGCTGACTTACGCAACCGGCCAGGCCTTGGGTTTAAGTGAAGACGTACTGGACGCCCAAGCTTGCGCGGTGGAGTTTATTCATGTGTATTCATTGATACACGACGATTTGCCGGCAATGGACAACGACGACTTACGCCGCGGCAAACCGACTTGTCACAAAGCTTATGACGAGGCCACCGCCATTCTGGCCGGCGATGCATTGCAAGCCCTGGCATTTGACGTGTTGGCCAACGACTCAG
>Ga0123388_1082362_pt1 | contig 9796 bp, 10 predicted proteins | sample T0HHNO3metaT_FD_89916 | JGI IMG/M metagenome (GOLD analysis project Ga0123388, IMG submission 89916) | Methane-oxidizing artificial microbial communities from Washington, USA to study methane cycling - T0-HHNO3 metaT (Metagenome... | ecosystem: Engineered > Modeled > Simulated communities...
GAAGAACAGCGTTGGTGTTGATCAGGCCGCTTGCCAGGCGAACCTGGGCGTGGTGAGCAAGAAGGCGAGCAAGAAGCCCAAGGTCAGGGCTTGCGCGCCTGCCCCACTTCGGCAATCGCATCCTGGAACTCGGCCAGGTCTTCGAAGTTCTTGTAGACGGAGGCGAAGCGGATGTAGGCGATCTTGTCCAGGCGCTTCAATTCCTGCATGACGAGTTCGCCGATATAGCCGGAATCGACTTCGCGCAAGCCACTGGTCAGCAGCTTTTCCTGGATGGATGCGATGGCCGTATCCACGGAGGCGGCCGCGACGGGACGCTTGCGCAAGGCCAGCATCAAACTGCCGCGCAACTTATCCGCAGCGAACTCCGTCCGGCTGCCATTCTTTTTGACGACGGCCGGCATGATAAGTTCAATGCGCTCGTACGTGGTAAAACGCTTGTCGCATTTGCCGCAGCGGCGGCGGCGCCGAATGGCATCCCCTTCCTCCGATACGCGCGTATCGAGAACCTGGGTATCGCCGTGCTGGCAAAATGGACATTTCATGGGCTGGCTACAACTTTATAGTAATAATTACGGGAAATCGCCGCCCTTGTACAAAGGGCGCCCGAATCACTCCGGGCGCCCTTGGGCACGAAGGAATGTGTCATACAGAATCTTACTCCGTATGACACATTCTGGACAAATAATTATGCAGCGTACACAGGGTGCGCGTCGGCCAGGACTTTCACGGCCGCTTTCACGCGCTCGATGGTGGCGGCGTCATGCGGATTGTCCAGCACGTCGGCGATCAGGTTGCCCACTTCTTCCGCTTGCGCTTCCTTGAAACCGCGCGTCGTCATCGCCGGGCTGCCCAGGCGGATACCCGAGGTGACGAATGGTTTTTGCGGGTCGTTCGGGATGCCGTTCTTGTTGCAGGTGATGTGCGCGGAACCGAGGATGGCTTCGGCTTCTTTGCCCGTCAGGTTCTTGGCGCGCAGGTCGACCAGCATGACGTGCGATTCGGTGCCGCCGGAAACAATGCGCAGGCCGCGCTTGATCAGGGTTTTCGCCAGCACGTCGGCGTTCTTGATCACTTGCTTCTGGTATTCGACGAATTCAGGGCTCAGCGCTTCCTTGAAGGCGACAGCTTTGCCGGCGATCACGTGCATCAGCGGGCCGCCCTGGATGCCAGGGAAGATGGCCGAGTTGATGGCTTTTTCGTGTTCGGCCTTCATCAGGATGATGCCGCCGCGCGGGCCGCGCAACGATTTGTGCGTGGTCGAAGTAACGAAGTCGGCGAACGGCACCGGGTTCGGGTACAGGCCGGCGGCGATCAGGCCGGCGTAGTGGGCCATGTCGACCATGAAGTAGGCGCCAACTTCCTTGGCGATCTTGCCGAAGCGTTCGAAGTCGATCTTTTTCGAGAATGCCGACGCGCCGGCGATGATCAGTTTTGGCTTGCGTTCGCGGGCCAGGCGTTCCATCGCCTCGTAATCGATGTCTTCTTCCGCCGTCAAGCCGTAGGAGACGACGTCAAACCATTTGCCGGACATGTTCAGCGGCATGCCGTGGGTCAGGTGACCGCCTTCGGCCAGCGACATACCCATGATCAGGTCGCCTGGTTTCAACATGGCGAAGAACACGCCCTGGTTCGCCTGCGAGCCGGAGTTCGGCTGCACGTTCGCGCATTCGGCGCCGAACAACTGTTTCACGCGGTCGATGGCCAGTTGCTCGGCCACGTCGACATATTCGCAGCCACCGTAGTAGCGCTTGCCTGGGTAGCCTTCGGCGTATTTGTTCGTCAGCTGCGAGCCTTGCGCTTCCATTACGGCTGGCGACGTGTAGTTCTCCGACGCGATCAGTTCGATATGGTCGTGCTGGCGCGTATTCTCTTTTTGAATGACGGCGAACAATTCAGGATCGACGTTGGCGAGGTTGTGATCTTTTGCAAACATGTAAAAACTCCAAGTATGAGGGTGCTTGTACTGGCAGGTTGGATCGAATGAGGGGAGCCGGCGTTAAGTGAATAACAACATTGGACAGGCAGCCTCTTCGTGCTTTTCCATAGTGGCTACCCAGGCGAACGGCTGATGAAAAATCTCACGTTTCCCGGTGGATGCCCACCTTTCGCCGGTTTGCCGATCACCATTCATGGAGATCGCCCGACTTTTCGCCAGTCACGTGAGACGTAATGGAAGCCAAATTGTAAGTTAAGTGCCCAAATTGAGCAAGGAATGCAACCGTGCGGCTATAATCGCCGCGCGCCACCCCAGCCAGGGTGCGGCCACAAGCTGCCCCGGGGCATGGCTGCGGCTTTTAAGCTGGACTTAAACCTGGCCATGGCATGTAAGCGTATGTTACGAAGCTTGCCATTGCACACGCCGGATTTACAATGCTGCGGTGCAACTTATATGCAGCTTTTGCATGGCTTTCCAGCAAGCGCCCACAGTCACAAGAAGAAAAATCGCGTAAAATGTTGCTCAATCTCACTACTGGCGCAATGAACATGCCTTCAGTCTTTACCTGGAACGTACGTGTCTACTATGAAGACACCGACGCCGGCGGCATCGTCTATTACGCTAACTACCTGAAATTCTTCGAACGCGCGCGTACCGAATGGCTGCGCGCCATCGACGTGGGCCAGCAGGAATTGCTGGAGCAGCACGATGCAATGTTCGTTGTCAAAAGCGTCAACGCCGACTATCATGCGCCAGCCAGGCTCGATGACACGGTAAGATTAACCTTAAGTATAGAAAAAATGGGGCGCGCCTCCATCGTTTTCCTGCAACAAGCCTGGTGCGGCGACCGCCTGCTCAACACGGCCCGCGTCAAGATCGGCTGCGTCGATTCGGCACTGCGCCCGCGCGCCGTGCCTGATGCAGTCGCGGCCCGCATGCGCGCCGCCTGAGCCCTACCCGCCACCCCCGGACAATTCACCCAACAGACTGCCAGCCAATGAACGTTACACAAGATCTTTCTTTCCTCGCGCTCATCTCCAATGCCCATTTGATCGTGCAACTGATCATGGCCCTGCTGCTGCTGATTTCCCTGACCAGCTGGACCTACATTTTCCGCAAGATGTTTGCCGTGCGCCAGGCGCGCAAGCAAACCATCGAATTCGAACGCAGCTTCTGGGCCGGCGGCAACCTGCATGCGCTGCACCAGAACGCCAGCGGCAACCGCGACCAGAGCGGCGCGCTGGCCCGCATCTTCGATGCCGGCATGGGCGAATTCATCAAGGGCAAGGCTTCCTACGGTTCGCGTGAAGCGCTGGACGTCGGCGCCGTGCTCGACGGCGCACGCCGCGCCATGCGCGCCGCCTTCCAGCGTGAAATGGACGTGCTCGAATCGCACCTGGCCTTCCTCGCTTCCGTCGGCTCCGTCTCGCCCTACATCGGCCTGCTTGGCACCGTGTGGGGCATCATGAACGCCTTCCGCGGCCTGGCCAACGTGCAGCAAGCCACCCTGGCCGCCGTCGCGCCCCGTATCGCCGAAGCGCTGATCGCCACCGCCATCGGCCTGTTCGCCGCCATTCCCGCCGTCGTCGCCTACAACCGTTTTTCGCATGACATCGACCGCCTGGCGATCCGCTTCGAAAGCTTCGTCGAGGAATTCTCCAACATCTTGCAGCGCCAGTCGCGCTAAGAGGGAGCAGCGTCCATGGGTTCCTCATTCAATAGCGGTGGCATGCGCGGCGGCCGTGGCCGCAAGTTCAAGTCCGAGATCAACGTCGTGCCGTACATCGACGTGATGCTGGTGCTGCTGATCATTTTCATGGTGATGCCGTCGTCGAACAATCCCAGCGTGGTGAACTTGCCCAACGCGGAAAAGTCGGCCAAACCGCCTGATGACTATATTCAGATCGTGCTGAAGCCGAATGGTTCGCTGTCGATTGGCGTCATCGGCAAAGAACAGCTGTCGCCGGAAACGGAACCGAACCGCGACGCCCTGCTGCGCAAGCTGCGCGGTTTGCACGAGAGCAATCCCGACTATCCCGTGATGATCGCGGGCGACAAGGAAAGCAAGTACGACGACGTGATCCAGCTCATTTCGGAAGCGAAAAAGATGGGCATTACCAGAGTCGGCCTGGCCACCAAGTAAACGCAGCACCCTGTTTCCAGACTTGACCGTTTTTAGATAGACTAGACTTTGCAGAACAAACAAATCGACCATGTACTCGGCAAGCCCTACAGCGTGCCGCGCGAACGCAGCCGCTGGCCCTCGCTGGGCCTGGCGCTGGCGATGCACCTTGGGCTGCTGTTTTTCCTGTGGGTGGGCGTACACTGGCAAAATACGGAACCTGTCGCTGTCGAAGCGGAAGTGTGGGACATGAAAGTGCAGACGGCCGCGCCGCCGCCTGAAGTGGCGACGGAACCGGAGCCGACACCAACGCCGCCGCAACCGCAAGTGGAACAGCCGGCCCCGCCGCCACCGCCGCCCGTGGCAGCGCCCGAGCCGAAGGTCGACCTGCGCGAAGCGGAGATCGCACTCGAGCGCAAGAAGGCCAAGCTGAAAGAAGAAAAAGACAAAGCGGCAGCGGAAGAACGCCGCAAGCAGGAACAGAAGGAACGCGAGGAAGAAAAGCGCGAACTGGAAAAACAGAAGCAGAAAGAAAAAGACAAGGCTGACAAGCTGGAAAAAGAAAAGGCCGACAAGCTGGAGAAAGCCAAGGAAGCCAAAGAGAAAGCGGCGGAAGAAAAAGCCGAGAAAGAACTGGCCGATAAAAAAGCGGCGGCCGAAAAAGCGGCCAAGGCGAAAAAAGCGGCGGCGGAAAAAGCCGCAGCCGACAAATTGCGTGCCGATGACATGAAGCGGATGATGGCGCAGGCAGGCAATGGCACAACGGGCACGGCCGCGAAAGCGACCGCGCCACGCAAGGACAGCGGCTATGTCGCTGCCCTGACGAGCAAGATCAAGAGCAATATCGCGTACAGCGGTAGCACGGACGTGCCGGGCAACCCGCGCGCCGTGTTCAAGATCGAGCAACTGCCAACTGGGGAAATTATTTCGGTCCGAAAGATTAAAAGTAGCGGCCTGCCGGCGTATGACAGCTCGGTGGAAAACGCCATTAATAAATCCTCGCCACTGCCAAAGAAAAAAGACGGCACCGTGGAACGCGAGATTGAACTCATATTCGAGATGAAGGATTTGCCTAAATGATGACCATGAAAAAAATGAGCTATGTCGTGCTCTGCGCCAGCCTGGTGCTGGGAGCGTCAAGCGCCCAGGCACAGCTGCGCGTGGAGATTACGGGGATCGGCAGCAACCAGATCCCGGTGGCTGTCGCCAGCTTCGTCAATGAATCGGCGGCGCCGCAATCGCTGTCGGGCATTATCAAGGCCGACCTGGCGCGCAGCGGCGTGTTCAAGCTGATCGACGCCGATGCACCCGTGTCGGAAACGGCGCCCGTCAGCTACGAGCAATGGAAGTCGCGCGGCGCCGACGCGCTGGCGGCCGGCACCGTGCAAAGCATGGCCGATGGCCGCCTGGACGTGCGCTACAAGCTGTTCGACACCATCAAGGGCGCGCAGATTTCCAGCATGAACAATGCGGCCGCGCCGCAGTTCAACCGCTTGCTGGCGCACAAGATCGCCGATGACATCTATGAAAAGCTGACGGGCGTCAAGGGCGCGTTTGCCACGCGCATCGCCTACGTCACGCAATCGGGCCGCGAATACCGCCTGGAAATCGCCGACGCCGATGGCGAAGGCATCCAGGTCGCCCTGCGCTCGAACGAACCGATCATTTCGCCATCATGGTCGCCGGACGGCACCAAGGTCGCGTATGTATCGTTTGAAAAGAAAAAACCGATCGTCTACGTGCAAAACCTGGTAACGCGCCAGCGCACCATCGTCTCGAATGAAAAAGGCAGCAATTCGGCGCCGAGCTGGAGCCCGGACGGCTCGCGCCTGGCCGTGGCCCTGTCGCGCGATGGCCATACCCAGGTCTATACCGTCAATGCCGACGGCAGCGGCTTGCGCCGCGTCAGCACCAGCAGCGGCATCGATACGGAACCCCAATTCTCGGCCGATGGCCAAAGCATTTACTTCACCAGCGATCGCAGCGGCGGACCACAAATCTACCGCATGTCGACCAGCGGTGGCGAAGCCAAGCGCGTGACGTTTGGCGGCTCCTACAACATCAGCCCGCGGATTTCGTCCGACGGGAAGACACTTGCTTATATTTCCCGTCGCGACGGCAATTTCCAGCTCTACGCGCTCGACCTGGCTAGTGGCCAGGAACTGCGCCTGTCGGACACCGCCAACGACGAATCACCGAGCTTTTCGCCCAACGGGAAATATATCATGTACGCGACCGAATCCGGACGACGCAAGTCGCTGGCAGTGGTATCGGTGGATGGCCGCGTCAAACAGCGTTTGACTACGCAAGCTGGCAATATCAAGGAGCCCACCTGGGGTCCTTTTATGAAGTAAATGCTGTACAGTTTCACCTTTAACCATGACCCGGAGAATAAAAATGAGTAACTTTAAAAGTTTGGCTTTCATCGCCGCTACCGCAGCCCTGCTGTCCGCCTGCAGCACCCCAGTCAAAGTAGCCGAGACCCCAGTGGTTGAGCGCGCTCCTGAAAAAGTCGTTGCTCCAGTTGACACCCGTCAAGTTCAGCCAGTGACGACCGCATCGGTCGATCCACTGGACGATCCAAAAGGCGTGCTGGCTAACCGCAGCATCTACTTCGACTTCGACAAATACGTCGTGCGCGAAGCGGACACCCCAGTCGTGCAAAACCACGCTGGCTACCTGGTGAAAACGCCTAGCCGCAAGATCCTGATCCAAGGTAACACCGATGAACGCGGTGGCGCTGAGTACAACCTGGCCCTGGGCCAGAAACGTGCTGAAGCCGTGCGCAAGTCGATGGCAGCTCTGGGCGTACCAGAAGGCCAAATGGAAGCCGTGTCGCTGGGCAAAGAAAAGCCTAAAGCACAAGGCAGCAACGAAGCAGCATGGGCAGAAAACCGCCGCGCTGACATCGTTTATTGATGTTGACAGGTGAGCGCGGCAGCATTGACGCTTACCTAACTGGCCAGTCATAGGCATAATAATGGGGCGCAGCGCGGTGATTCACCGCCCGGCGCCCCGTTTGCATGTTTGCGTAACCTTAGAAAGCCCGACCCATGATGACATTCTCGAAAGCCGGCGTCGCCGCCGCCTTGATGGCCGCGTTTGCCTACCTGCCCCTGCACGCCAACGCCGCCCTGTTCGATGACGACGAAGCACGCAAGGCCATCCTCGAGCTGCGCGCCAAGGTCGACGCCATGGCGCGTGACCTGAACAGCCGCATCGACGCCAAGGCGGACAAGACCAGCACCTTGAGCCTGATCAACCAGCACGACCAGACCATGCAAGAGATCGCCCGCCTGCGCGGCCAGATCGAAGTGCTGGGCAACGACCTGGCGAATGTGCAAAAGCGCCAGAAGGATTTCTACACCGATATCGACGCGCGCCTGCGCAAGCTCGAACCGCGCCAGGTGACCATCGACGGCCAGGAAGCGGCCGTGGGCGTATCCGAGCAAAGTTCATACGAATCCGCGTTCGGCCTGTTCAAGTCGGGCGACTACAAGGGCGCCGTGACGGCCCTGGACGGCTTCGTCAAGCGCTATCCAGAATCGGCCTACGCGGCTAACGCGCAATACTGGCTGGGTAACGCCTATTACGCCCAGCGCGACTGCAAGAGCGCCATCACGGCCCAGCAGGCAGTGCTGAAACACTACCCGGACAGTCCGAAGGCGCCCGACGCCATGCTCAACATCGCCAGCTGCTACACGGAGCTGAAAGACAAGCCGAACGCGACCAAGACGCTGAACGCCCTGATCTCGCGCTACCCGGACTCCAGCGCGGCCCAGGCCGCCAAGGAACGGGCCGGTAAAAAGTAAAAGCGGGGAAAAAGTTGCCCGTTAGGTTTGACAGAATCCCGGGCACCCCCTATAATCTTTCTTCTTCGGGTCGTTAGCTCAGCTGGTAGAGCAGCGGACTTTTAATCCGTTGGTCGCAGGTTCGAATCCCGCACGGCCTACCACGAATACGCAGTACTGATCTGCTTGCGAGTTGTTATAGCAAGCATTTTTTTACGGCACAGTGTTACCGAAGTTGTTGTAAAAAGTTTTTGGGTCGTTAGCTCAGCTGGTAGAGCAGCGGACTTTTAATCCGTTGGTCGCAGGTTCGAATCCCGCACGGCCTACCAAATACTTCAGAGAAGCCCACGAATTTCGGTTCGTGGGCTTTTTTGCGTCTGGTCGCTCTCTGGTCGCTTCCGCCAAACCGCTCCCTAGCCGTAACCCTAAGCGGCATCTAGACCGTCACCAATCCACTCGGAGATCATTCACTAAGGCAATCTCGTAGATCGCCAGTGCTACAATGGCTCTACCTAGCATACGCTATAGCATAGGCCATCGACCAATACTAGGGGCCGAAGCATGAAAAAGGTGGTAGAGACAAATCCTGAATTAGCTGGCGCAATCTGGCAACTACTCCCAGATATTGACGACGATCTCAATCTGATTGGTTGTCCGTTGTGGAAAAGAACGATGGACGCTACCAATATCCTGCTATCAGATTTTCTCACTGTAGAGCCGAAGTCGGACAAGCCACCATTCGAACAGAAATGGTTTGCAATTATTTTCGCAATCGTTGCAGATTGGTTTGAGACACGATACGGCCAGGCACTTAAGGACAAACAAGGGGAACTACTCGGAATCGTTGAAATTCACAGCCTCCCCTTCAAGGTCGGCATCACGCCAAACTACGGGCAAGCCCACCCATCCGGAGAACAATCGACTCTTTTTTTCGGACCAAAACTAGGTGAATTCGAGTGCCCTCGTGACTGGATATCTGCGCCGCCAGCCTTGCTCAATTTAACCGCAAGCGAATCGTTACGTCTCGACCATGACCTCAGGTCGCTGACGGCACAACTCCGCTCAATCAATCTCTATCTTAAGATGGGTTATCCTGCACCAGACAGATACGTCCAGCACAGAAACGCTACCCTCTTATCGGTAAGGAAAGCTGCGGAGCATATCGCCAGACGCACGGAAGAAGACTATGCATCGGCCGCGTGGGAGATCCACTTCGCAATCGAAAATGTGATTAAGACGCTGATCTCGCAGACTGGAGCAGTCCCCGTGCAAGAGCACAAATTGACTGAGCTGATCAGGCAAGTAAAATCGTTAAATATCCCTCTCGATATCGAAGGAAAAACTGGCTTTCTCCCTAGCGCTAATCGAGCCATTCAATCCCGATATGGACACCCTTTCCCGGGCGGATATCGAGCGGTGATTACTCTGTATAAGAAATCCCTTCCGCTAATTGTCGAAATATCCTCTCACGTTAAGCGCGCTCACATAGGCGATGATGCAGCAATAACCATGCGAAAGCCGCCTTGGTTCGAATTCATGGAGTAGCTCGTTCAGCTTCGGACAGGGTTTGCCGACGGCTGGAGCGATGGCAAGGCTGAGCGGTTAGAATCTTCTCGTAGCCACGCCACTATATGGAGTGCAGCCTGTGCAGTTCTTGCATTACCGGCCTCCACTTAGTAAGCCCGCTCTAGATCATTGCGCCGACGACTCCTGTACTGCGGGTCAGGTTCAAGTCCGGCATTCTTACACGATTTCAGCCTTAACCATCTTTATCTGCAGCAAGTGGCGCTTTATCAAACACCGATATTGCTCGATTCACTGCCATCCCCATACCTCCCCGGCGTCACGCCCATCACCCGCTTGAACATGGCGATGAAGGCGCTGACATTATCGTAGCCCAGGTCCAGCGCAATCGTCGTGACGGGCTGGCCGCCGGCCAATAGC
>Ga0123388_1105471_pt1 | contig 9793 bp, 5 predicted proteins | sample T0HHNO3metaT_FD_89916 | JGI IMG/M metagenome (GOLD analysis project Ga0123388, IMG submission 89916) | Methane-oxidizing artificial microbial communities from Washington, USA to study methane cycling - T0-HHNO3 metaT (Metagenome... | ecosystem: Engineered > Modeled > Simulated communities...
AATTCCGCCTGACGCGCGGCGAGATTGACCTTAAAACGATCATGCCAAATCAATAAATCGCTATCAGGGTGCGGAAAATAATCGGATTTAGCCATTTTGAATTCTCCATATTGTTATCAGAGGAAACCTCAAAAATTAAGAAACCGCCTTCTCACTCTGGGGGATGTCGTAAAAAACGAAATAGTCCCTTCTCCCCCAGTACCCTCAGGGCATAAAGGAGAAGGTTAGGAAGAGGGTATATAAAACACTAGTTTATTGCCTTCTCACCCTAGCCCGCTCCGTTATGCCCAGTGGGAGCGGGGGAGAAGGGATTTTTAGACGCTTAAAAAACGCAATACCGCACAGACATCGGCGCGGCAGACTTCACCGTAGAGCTAACCAAAATCAACGGCATAACTCTAACGGCTTAATTAATTCTATATACATTATAAGAAGCTCTACAAGCCTTTGGTGGTGCGGCTAAATGTCGCGTCCGCACCCACGACTAGCTCATGGTTGCCGACAAACTAATTGGCGGCAACCATAAAAAGTTCATCGGCACCCACAAAACACCTGGAGGTACCCACAGAAGGCTCATCGGCGCCAACAACGCTCCTGGCGGTAATCCCAGACACTTCATCGGTGCCTATAAAGCCTCCGGCGTTGCCAATCAAGGCCTGTAGCGTGCCTCCTAGCCCTCTGTGAATACTCCCAAGTCGTCCAGATCAGACCAGAAAACAGACTTCGGTACACCATTAAGATTTAATTAAAATAAAAAAATGGCTTGGTTATCAAGCCATTATGTTTTAGGCTGTACCTAGCCTCCAAATTTATCCGTTTGTACTTTGGCAGCCTGGACACGAACGGATAGTATCTTAGCGACACCATTCGCACCGAACCTAGCAAACTGAAATACTCAGAGGCACATTACGGATAATGCTTGGATGGATACATAAAATAGCTATTCTCAAATCCATAATTTACACAGGTTTTTAGCAATACGGCTCAATTACAACTCAGGACGTGCTTTAGCTTTAACGCTAGGACCATGCATCAAATTGGCAGACCAACGCTAAGAGCCTCCTGACACCAATTGAAAAGCGTTTTTCGAGAGCCTCTGTCCATCGTTATTGAAAAGAGGTGCTAGCATTTTATGCAACTTGGCGATACAGATTATATGTAAGCCCCACTGTTGACCCAATTCTGAAACAATTTCAAAGTATCCTCGGATCCACGGACCGGAACCATACCTCAAATATTAACTGAACTAGCTGACTGTATTCCGTTGTTTAATAAGCAATTGGAGCGCAAATTAAGAAAAGGAGAAAAAATGTTAATTAAAGCTTTGATCACCCTGGTATTCACTACTTTCTGTACCGCCGCGAAGGCACAGGATTTTTATGTCTCTCCATCTGGAAGCGACAAGTTCAACGGCCTCTCTCCAAGGGCCAATTTCTGGACTAATACAGGCCCATTCAAATCCCTTTCTCGCGCCCAACAAGCCATCAGAAGTTTAAAAGCGGCTGGAAAATTTAACCAGGCGATAACTGTACATGTTGGCAAAGGGATATATCCAATTAGTACCCCTCTGGAATTCAATAATCTCGACTCAGGCTTACCAGGGCAAGAGATCCTTTGGCTGGGCGAAAAGGGGGTCACAATAATATCCGGCGGTATTGCGCTCAAAAACTGCCAGGCATATGACACAGCCAACCCATTAAAAATATTGAGTTGTCCGCTAGACTCAACCACAGTGTCTAGAATAAAAAACGAAGCCAATGATCGTATATTGGGGAATAACCCCGAGATTGGTTTTTTTGTTAATGAAAAATGGATGCAACCGGCACGCTGGCCAAATTCAGGCTGGGCGCATATCAAAGAACCACTTGATAAATTCACACAATTTAGCGTCTACCAAAAAATGCCTCAATTTACGGGCAACTTAAGCACTGCTCAGGCTCACATGTATGCGAACAACGACTTTTTCGATCAATATGTGGGCGTTTCAAATATCGATTTAACTAACAATAAAATAACATTGCTTGATAAAACCACATATCCGCTGGTTGCCGCTCGACGCTTTTATTTGCAAAACATCGAGGCTGCCCTTGATGCAGAGGGAGAATGGTTCTATGACAAAGCCAATAACAGAATTTTATTCATCCCTCCGTATAACGTCCCTCCCTCAAGTATTGTAATTTCTGGGACCACTAACCTCATAATAATCAATGAATCCTCTCATATTAACTTTAGTAACTTGACCCTCCGACACAGCTCAGGCCATGGCGTCAAAATTCAAAAATCAGATAATATATTGCTGGACAATTTAGAAATAAATAATGTTGTTGGTAAAGCTATATATGGTCGCCAAAGTACGAACATAACTATCTCAAACAATTACATTCATCATACTGGACAGGGCGGAATTCTGATTCATGGTGGAGATCGGCCAACTCTAAAAGCGTCTGGAAATCTTATTGATAATAACCATATTCACAATTTTGACGCAATACTATTCAATCACTCTCCAGCAATCGATACTAGTGGCGTAGCATCAACTGTATCGCATAATCTGATAGAAAATGCGAATGGCAACGCCATCGACCTTAGTGGGAATGATCATCTGATCGAAAAAAACGAAATTACGCAAATATGTCAACAATCCGCCGACTGCGGAGGAATCTATTCAGGAAGGGACTGGACTTATAGGGGCAATGTAATCCGTTACAACTATCTTCACGATTTTTACGGTTACGAGATGGATTTTACCTTCACTGATATTTCCAAAAACAACATTATTTACCGCTATAAGGGTGCAAGAGGTATTTACCTTGACGACGCAGTAAGCGGAATGACCGTATTCGGCAATATTCTCGTTAACACAGGCACCATGTCAATCCAAATAGGTGGCGGCCGAGATCATCGCATTGAAAACAATGTGATTAAAACTACGGGTAGGGCTATATGGATGGACCAGCGATTCCCAGGTTTTAACTGGGATAACATGAGAAACACTTTGAAAACCATGCCCGTCAACAGTGACCTTTGGTTAGCGAAATATCCTGAGCTCGGCGTTCAAATGGAACACGATACTTGGCCGGAAGGCAATAGTATTCAAAGAAACGTAATAATCAGCACTGGATACTTGGGATATTCACTTCGTTACGTTGCGCCTTTAAAAGGCAATGCTATAGGCAATAATCTATTATGGCATGCGAGCAGTGGCATAAGGCTCGACTACACAATCCTGGACAACGGTTATAGTGTGGGAGGAGCGCTTTGGAACGACTGGCTTAACCAGGGCATCGAAACAAATAGCCTAAATGTCAACCCTTGTTTGAATATATCAGGTAGCAAAATTAGCATAACATGCGCTAATTCACCTATTTATAGTCTAGGCTTTCAAACTAACCTACCATCCGACATTGGACTTGTAAAATAGACTACTCTAACCAAAATCGAGAGCTTACTGCCCACGTCGGCATGTCATTGCCGGCGTCAGTTTTGATAACTGTAAGTACAAAACTTCTTTTTAGCCTCTACAATTAGAAATTTAGAACAAGCGTAAACTAATTAGGCAGACCCTGCACAAGACTGTCCCAATTGAAAGTACTAAACTATGATCATCAAATTTTCGATATATATCATTGAGTCTACTAAATGTAATTATCTAAAGAACTCAAAACTTAATCTAGCTATTAACCGGAGAGTATCCAATGTTAAACAGAAACGGATCCACAATTGCCTTAATTTTTTTCTCCCTTACGGCTACTGCGCAAGACATATACGTGTCCCCCACCGGCAGTGACAAATTAAACGGGCTATCTCCACGTATAAACTTTTGGACAAAAACCGGACCTTTTAAAACACTGGCTCGAGCTCAACAATCTATCAGACAAATTAAAGCAGCAGGCAAGTTTAACCAACCTATCACTGTACATATTGGCAAAGGCACATATCAATTGCAAGCCCCGCTAGAGTTTGACGACAAAGACTCAGGGCTTCCTGGCCAGGAAGTTACCTGGGAGGGAGAAAATGGCGGCAGTATTATTTCCGGCGGCATAGCGCTTAATAATTGCCAATCCTATTCCTCCACTAGCCCAAATCGCATACTGAACTGCCAGTTAAACGCCAGTATCGCGTCAAATATTAGTGCAGAAGATAACGAACGTATTTCAGGTAACGCTCCAGTATTCGCGCTATTCGTAGATGACATCAAAATGAATCTAGCACGTTGGCCCGATAGTGACTGGGCGCACATCAAATTACCATTAAATGCGCAAACCCATTTCAGTGTTTTTGAAAAAATGCCAAAATTCACTGGCGATTTAAGCAATGCCCAAGTACACATCTATCCAAATAGCGATTATTATGACCAATATCTGGGTGTTGAGAAGGTTGACACGGTAAATAATGAGATAATATTAGCATCGCAAACAAAAGCAGCAATGACAAGTGGGAGGCGCTTTTATCTACAGAATTTTCAATCAGCGCTGAATATGCCTGCCGAATGGTTTTACGATCAAAGCAATGCAAGAATTCAATTTATCCCACCAGCAGGATCACCAGCCAAGCAAGTTTTAATATCATCATTACCTAATTTAATGAAATTAAACTCGGCAAAATATATAAACTATAGGAATCTTACATTTAAATATACTAATGGCAACGCTATCACCATAGACGACTCAGGAAATATTTTGTTAGATAACCTAGAAGTTCGCCATGCACGAGACAAAAGCATACTGGCCACAGAAAGCACCGATATAACTATCTCCAATAGCCACCTCCACGATTCAGGTATCGGAGGAATTCTGCTTGAAGGAGGAAATAGGCCAAACTTACAGGCGTCGGGGAATACTATGGTCAACAACCATATTCATGATTTCGACAATGTTCTGCTTAGTTATTCCCCAGCCATCGAACTAAGCGGTGTAGGAGGAAGCGTATCTTACAATTTGATTGAAAATGGAGCCGGCAGCGGCATTAATATTATAGGCAATGATCATTTAGTAGAAAAAAATGAGATTTCAGATATATGCAAACAATCTAGTGACTGTGGTGCGATTTATTCCGGTAGAGATTGGACATTTCGCGGCAATATAATTCGCTACAACTATGTGCATGACTACACTGGCTATATGTTAGACACAAACACTCTAAATGTGGCTAAAAATATTCTGCAATATAAAAATGACGGTGCACGTGGCATTTATCTTGACGACGGTGTGAGCGGGTTTACGGTGTTTGGAAATATATTAGTAAATGCCGGCATGCTATCTATTCAACTTGGCGGCGGGCGTGATACGCTTATTGAGAACAATGTTATCAAAACTGATAAGCGCGCAATATGGGTTGATGATCGCGGCCCAACTTATAATTGGAGCGTTAATAGAGAAAGCTTAGCGAGCATGCCTATTAAAAGTATTTTATGGGCTAAAAAATATCCTAAGCTATCGGCCCCGATGAATAAAGACATCTGGCCAGAAGACAATATCATTCGACGAAATGTCATTATATCAACAGCGAGCAACGGTTACGCTATACGCTATCTTTTACCCAAAAAAAGCAACATTATATCCAACAATATTGTTTGGAACGCTAAGACAAATATAGTACTTGATTACAATATTCTAGACTCAAACATCCGAGGTGGATCACAATGGAGTAACTGGGCTGGCCTGGGGTTTGAAACTAACAGCCTTAACACAGACCCTTGCATAAATTTAATGGGCAGTAAAATCAATATAACTTGCGATAGCTCCCCATTATCAAAAATAGGTTTCAATAATTTACCAACTGATATAGGCCTTATACAATAAACAGTTCAAAAATATTCATACGCTTTTTTAAAGAATTTAGTAGTATTACCGTTAAATCAGAATTCACAAATACCTTAAGGGCATCTCTAAAAATTCAGCGACTCCCACCGGCTATTTGGCGAAAAGCAAAACGGCTGAAATGCGATAATACTAGCAAGCAAACTGCTAGGAAAGAAAAAGTCAGACGGGAGCCAAACCGTTTGATGTGGTGCTAATGTTCAAGATTTTGGTGCTCCAAAACTGCACAATTTATCGGATGACGGCATCGAATATCAAATTCGTGATCGGTTCAGTTTCATGCGGTTTCTGGAATTGCAATTAGAAGATCGGGTACCGGATTCAAAAACGGTTTGTAGGTTTCGGGGAGCACTTAAAAATTTAGACTTGGTTGATGTGTTGTTTGCGCGGTTTCATGCCCAACTGGCAGAACAAGGTTACGCAGAGAGCAGGGCAAATAATCGATGCCACCTTCGTTAAGGTGCCAAAGCAAAGCAATACCCCCCAGAAGAAAATACTCTGATTAAAGAGGGGCAAGTTCCTGAGGCCTGGGATAAACCGGAAGCGCGAGCCAAACGTTGGCAGAAAGATATTCAGGCCCGCTGGACGAAGAAAAACGAGGAAAAGCATTACCGCTATTTATGCCCTTTAGGATACAAAAAATCACATCAACGTCGATGAGGGAAACAAACTGATACAGAGCTATTCAGTGACTCATGCAGCGGTTCACGATAGTCAGTTATTTGATGAGTTGCTCGACCATACAAGCGATGAGGATGGAAACAAGCGAGCAGTTTACGCCGACAGCACTTATCGTTCTGAAGCCCAGGAATAGCGAGAAGCCGACACAAAATAGCCAGCCAAGTTTGTGAAAATGGCACGCGCGGAAAGTCGTTAACCGAAGAGCAAAAACAATCAAACCGGACTAAATCGAAAGTCAGAGCCGATTCGAACATGTGTTTGGCGCGCAAGCGGCAATGGGTGGGTATCTGGTATCTGGTATCTGGTATCTGGTATCTGGTATCTGGTATCTGGTATCTGGTGCGCACTATCGGTTTGGAACGAGCCAAAGTCAAAATCGGATTGATAAATTTTGTTTACAACATGAAGCGCTTGGTGCAACTTCATTCAGCGCGACACGAACGCGGCTAAACGCGCTTTAACGGCCCCTTACAGGGAAGGTGCGCCTGAATGGCCTAAATAGGGAGAAAGAACCCAAAGACCAGAGCATGTGCAGCGTTTTTTACTTCAAACAGCCAAAATAAAGGATAATTTTGAAAAAATTCGAAAAACTTTCCTCCAGTTAGTTTTGGGGAATCTAAATTTTAACTATTAGAGGCCTCCCTTAACTTATTGTAAGCCCACTCTCGACCAAATCGATCCATAAACCCAATTTCATCGGAAGCGGCCTTTGAAAATTATTGAATCTATAATAGTGACCTTGAAAACCTCTTTTAAAGTTGCCCCTAAGAAAACCAGGTACCGGGAAAATAAAAACATGAATCTGCCTGGGCAGGTTTTATATGCCCTAACTCAATTTACTGGTCAAATAAAAGATGCTTATGTTTCTTAGAGCAATTTTCAGCTTAGTCATTATGTGTGTCCCCCTCCCAGGGATGACACTAGAGTATTATATTGCCCAATCAGGCAACGATCAATTTGACGGCTTATCTATGGGTAAAACCCAACTAGGCACTAACGGACCTTTTTTGACTCTTGGACGGGCTCAGCAGGCGATCAGAGATTTAAAAAAAAATGGTCAACTTGATCAACCTGTCACCATTCATATACAAACGGGTAATTATGTCCTACAAAAACCACTCGAATTTGATTTAAGAGATTCTGGTTTTGAAGGCCGGCAAATCACTTGGAAAGCAGAAGGCGGTGCGGTAGTCATCAGTGGCGGAATTGCATTGCAAAACTGTGCAAAGGACCAAGACAACCCCCTAATATGGAGTTGCGCTACTTCAAGCTTACCCTTAGATAAAATCAAATACAAAAATAATTCCCGCAAACAGGGAAGCGCGCCGGGATTTGAATTATTTATAAACCAGAAACCGCTGCATCTTTCTCGGTGGCCGAATACTGATTGGGGGCACATAAAAACACCGTTGGCAGAAAAAACCACCTTCGATACATTTGAGCAATTGCCACAGTTAAGCGTCCTTAGCGAAGCTCAAGTACATATATTCGCGGGCAATGATTGGTTCGATGAATATACTCCTGTATCGTCTATTGACTCCAATCTAAACCAGATAAGTTTGGCAAAAAATACGACCTATCCATTGGCAAGCGGCCGACGGTTTTATCTAGAAAATATCCAGTCGTTGCTGGATGCCCCGGGAGAATGGTTTTATGATCGCTTGGGCAATAAAATCTCATTTATTCCTCTGGACAATTTAGCCCCAAAAGACATCATCATTTCCGCTCAGAAAAATATACTTTCGCTAAATGGTGCAAACTACATCACCTTAAAAAATTTAACCTTTCAGTACAGCACTGATGTGGCTATTATCATCGACAAGTCAAATCACGTAGTAATAGATGGCGTTGAAATTAGTAATATTGGTAGTAGAGCAATTGAAGCTAAGAACAGCAATGACATTAAAGTCACTAACAGCCTCATTCATGACACAGGCGAGGGCGGCATTCTGTTGAGTGGAGGTGATAGAAACTCACTTGAGGCTTCTAATAATGTTGTCCATAACTGCCATATTCATAATTTTGGCCGAATAATACTGACTTACACTCCTGCCATCGAAGTCGCTGGAGTAGGTACTAGCGTTACCCACAATCTGGTCGAGCAAGCGCCGGGGACCGGAATTTTGATACACGGTAATGATCATTTAATTGAAAAGAATGAAATACATCATGTCTGTGAGCAAGCATCCGATTGCGGCGGGATATACTCGGGACGCGAGTGGACTTATCGTGGCAATATTATTCGCAATAACAGTATCCACGACTTATTCGGCTATGGACTTAAAAATATTAATATAGCCACCAATACCATAGTGTACGGTAAATCTGACGGGGTACGCGGCGTATATCTAGACGATTTCCTGAGTGGTTTTACCGTAACCGGCAATCTATTCAATAACGCCGGCGCTATGTCGATTCAAATGGCAGGTGGCCGCGACAATATTATCGAGAACAACGTCATTAAAACTGATAGCTACGCTATATGGGCCGATAATCGCCCAGCAACGACTGAGGTTAAAAAACGATTCGCCCAAGCCATCCAAAATACTGCCTGGATTAAGAAATATCCAAAACTTAGCAACCCAATAACTAATCAAGATTGGCCGGAAGGCAATAGCCTGCAGCGTAATATTATAATTACCAGCAAACCGGGCGGCTTATCGTTACGCTATTCACTGCCTAAACAAAATAACATCATAGCTAACAATTTAACCTGGAGCACTACAGGACAATTTAGCGTTGATTACAACATATTGGATGGACTAGCAAAACGGGGGGGAGCACCTTGGCAAGAATGGCTCAGCCAAGGCTTTGAAACTGGCAGTAGTTACGCTGACCCCTGCGTGACTATAACAGCTAATAAAGTGAGTTTTTGCCAGCAATCGCCGATTAAGCAAATCGGATTTCAGCCGATACCCGCGGATATTGGATTGCTCAAATAACTTAAGGATGCCTCCAAAAATATACTCTTCCCAAAGAGTGCGCATTCAATGGTAGATTGGACTGATTGCAATGAAGCCCAGCAATCGCTGAAAATCTTGGAAACGGAGCGCCAGCGAAGTGAAGATTTTTAGTCCCCGATAGCCGTAGCGCCGGGCAGGTTTTCGCAGCGAAGCGGAGAAAACCTGCAAGGCATCGCGACACGGCGTTAAGTCATGCGAGAGCCGATCTTTCGACCCCTTGTTGGGTCGGAACGAGGTGACGCGGACGAATCGGGGCGCCGAAGGCATAAGCGGTCGCGTAATTTTTGCCGATTTTTTCCAGCAGGATGCCCGAAAAAATCTTTCGGCAAA
>Ga0123388_1061337_pt1 | contig 9786 bp, 10 predicted proteins | sample T0HHNO3metaT_FD_89916 | JGI IMG/M metagenome (GOLD analysis project Ga0123388, IMG submission 89916) | Methane-oxidizing artificial microbial communities from Washington, USA to study methane cycling - T0-HHNO3 metaT (Metagenome... | ecosystem: Engineered > Modeled > Simulated communities...
CCTGCATGACGGACAACCTCTGTTACTCATTTCACTAGAAACTGAAAAGGAAACCACACCATGTTCAACAAAGGACAACTCGCCGGCCTCATGAAGCAAGCCCAGGCGATGCAGGACAACCTCAAGAAGGCCCAGGACGAACTGGCTTTCATCGAGGTGGAGGGTGAATCGGGCGCGGGTCTGGTGAAGGTGGTCATGACCTGCAAGCACGACGTCAAGCGCATCACCATCGACCCGAGCCTGCTGGCCGAGGACAAGGACATGCTGGAAGACTTGGTGGCGGCTGCGTTCAATGCGGCGGTGCGCAAGGCGGAGGAGACATCTTCGGAGAAGATGGGCAAGCTGACGCAAGGTATGCCGGGCCTCCCCGGCGGCATGAAATTCCCTTTCTGAGGGTTGGCTACCGAGCGGGCCATCTGCGTCGTTGGGCGGTGCTCGCCATCCTCACGTACTTCAAGTACGTTCCGGTGGCTGTGCTCCGTCCGCCTTGCAGCTGATCCCGCTCGCTACGCCATTGAGGGTGGGGGTAAAGGCAGGGGTAACTTCCCGTTGTTTTCCCACATCCGTTTGGGCTTGGCCTGTTGAGCCTCGCTCCACTGCTTCGTACGACCTTACGCGCCTTACCTCCAGCCTCTCCATGTCCACCACCAACTCCCTCGACGTTCTGATCCAGGCGCTGCGCCGGTTGCCGGGGGTGGGGGTGAAGTCCGCGCAGCGCATGGCGTTCCATCTGCTTCAGCACGACCGGGAAGGGGCGCTGGCGCTATCGCGCGCCCTGGAGGAGGCTGTGGGCACGGTGCACCACTGTGCACGTTGCCATACGTTCACCGAGGCGGAGGTGTGCAGCACCTGTCTGGACCCTGACCGCGATGCCACGCGGCTGTGCGTGGTCGAAACGCCCGCTGACCAGTCTGCGCTGGAGCGAACGGGGGCCTTCAAGGGGTTGTACTTCGTGTTGATGGGGCGGCTCAGCCCGCTCGATGGTGTCGGTCCCAAGGAGATCGGCCTGCACAAGCTCATGGAGCGCGCCACGGATGGCACCGTTCAGGAGGTGATCCTGGCCACCAACTTCAATGCCGAGGGGGAGGCGACTGCGCATGTGATCAGCGAAGCGCTGAAGAGCCGTGGGTTGCATGTCACGCGGCTCGCGCGCGGCGTGCCCGTCGGCAGTGAGCTGGAGTACGTTGACCTTGGAACGATCGCGCATGCGCTGGTGGATCGCCGGTGATGCCAAGGCGCCTGCCAGCCCGTCGCCCCGACAATGTCTGCGGCTAAAATTCTCTCAATTTAATAGCTACCAGCGCTTGTATTTGCTGCGCTGCCGCCCTCAAAAGCCTCGAAAATGAATACCACCTTGCACGTCGCGCGGTTCACCGTGGCCTATTGGTGCGTGCTGTTCGCAGCACTGCTGCCCATCGCTTGTGCCTGGTTGGCCAAAAGTGGCAACTTTGGCAAGTCCCGCAAAGAAGGCGGTTTTGACAACCACGATCCGCGCGGCTGGCTCTCGCGGCAGACTGACTGGCGCGAACGCGCCAACGCAGCGCAGGCCAACAGCTTTGAAGCGCTGCCGTTCTTCATCGGCGCGGTCATCATTGCGCACCTGCTGGGTGCGGGGCAGACGTTGCTGGACCTGCTGGCGTTGTTGTATGTCTTCCTGCGCATCTTCTACGTGATGATGTACGTGGCCGACATGCCGATGGCCCGCAGCGCAGTCTGGGCCGGTGGTTTTCTGGTCAATATTGCCATCCTGTTCATCGGGTACCGTTGAGCGCCCCGGGTGCGCGCCATCCGTCTTGCGGTGTGCTGCGGCTGAAGGCTGTCTATCGCGGTACGTAGTAACCCGCAGGGATTCACCCTGATGCGGTTTCGTCTGTGCTGCGGCACGATTGTTGCAATGCAGCATTGTCTTTTTGCCTGATTCCATGTCCCTGCCTCCACTCACCCGCCGCGCCTTTGGCGCTGTATCTGCCTTGTCGGCGGCTGCGGTGTGGGCGCCTGCCATTCGGGTGCGTGCGCAGACCGATGGTGCTGCTCTCGGGCGGGTGACCGTGGCGGTCGGAGGGCAGGGCGTTCTGTACCACCTGCCGCTGGCGCTGGCCGATGCGCTGGGGTACTTCCGCCTCGAAGGCCTGGACGTGGTGGTGCGGGACTATTCGGCGGGAGCGCATGCTTGGCAGGCGGTACAGGACGGTGCGGCAGATGTCTGTTCCGGTGCCTTCGAGCACGTGTTGCGTGCGCAGGCGCGAGGTCATGCGTACCGCGCGCTGGTGCTGCAGGGGCGGGCCCCGCAGCTGGCGATGGGTGTGTCACTGCGGTCGGTGCCTGCGTACAAGGACCTGGGTGACCTCGCGGGGCGCAAGGTGGGTGTGTCGTCGGTGGGCTCATCCACCCATCTGGCGGCCAGCCTTATGCTGATGCGTGCGGGCGTGCCGTTGCGCGATGTGGGTTTTGTGGGGGTGGGCTCGGGTACCAATGCCATGAACGCGCTGCGTTCCGGCCAAGTGCATGCACTGTGCCATGCCGATCCCATCATGACCTTGCTGGAGCAGAAGGCGGACACCCGCATCGTGGGCGATCTGCGCTCTCTCAAGGCAGCGCAGGACATGTTCGGTGGTACCATGCCCGCCAGCTGCCTGTATGCCCCGCAGGCCTTCATCCAGAAGCAGCCTGCCCAGGCCCAGGCATTGGTCAATGGCGTTGTGCATGCGCTCAAGTGGCTGCAGACGGCAGCACCGGCAGACCTGGTGAAGGCGGTGCCTCCGGCCTACCTGATGGGCGACCGGGGGCTCTATCTGGCGGCGTTCAGCCGGGTGCGCGAGACCTACTCCACCAACGGCCTGATGCCGGACGAAGGCCCGGCTACCGCACTGCGGGTGTTGTCGCGCGTGTTGCCCGAACTGGCCGAGGCCAAGGTCGAACTGGCGCGTACGTCCAGCAACGATCTGGTGCGCAAAGCCCGCCAAAAGTACAGCGTCTGACAAGCCGCTGCGGCGGGAGACCCCAAGGGCCTGCTTACCTCTCCTGCGAGACCGTCAACAGGCTCTGAGGGTCCTGGCATCGACTACAGTGTCAGCCGCCTGCCCACCTGCCACTGCACCGCAATCACACCGTGCGATACGCATCGCGCAGGCTACGTACGCAGCAGTTGTGCTGCGCCATTCCCGTGCCATTTTTCAAGGACTATCCACCATGTCGCTGAGCCTCAGCATCGGCCCGCTCGTCTCCCTGATCGCAGGCATCCTCATTCTGGTCATGCCTCGTTTGCTCAGCACCATCGTGGCGCTTTATCTCATCATCATGGGAATCCTGGGGCTGCTGGGCATGCACACACTGCGGTTCTGATGCATGGGCCCAGCGACCGGCCAAGCAATGCCGGGCTCGCCAGGCCCAGGTGGCTTTGCTGAGGCGCCTGCGTCTCAGCGGCGCTTGACCTTGGAGGGGGATCCGCCACGCCGCGCAGGCGCTGGAGCCTGGCGTTTGCCCGCGGTGGCGGCCGATGCGCGAGCGCTGCCGCCGCTGCTGCGCGCCTGACTCTGGCGCACCGGCAGGTACACCACAATCTGCTGGCCCACCTTGAATGCGGCATTCGCCCGCACATCGTTCCAGTCCGCCACGTTGGCGGCTGCCAACTTGTAGCGCCGCGCAATGCTGGCCACCGTGTCGCCCTTGCCGGCCCGCACCGTGGTGCGGCGGGTGACGATCTCGGGGGTAAGGCTCAGTTGGCCGTTGTCGGCCAAGTGGGACGACACGTCTTGCCGGGTGGTGGTGGAGCGGGGCACCATCAGCGCCGAGCCTGCTTTGATGAGCATGCGCGGCGGGATGTTGTTCATGCTGCGCAGATCCGCCTCGCTCATGCCGGCACGTTGTGCCGCCTCGGCCACCGTCATGGTGGTGGGCACAGACCACACGGTCCAGCTCGCGTACTGGCCTTCACGCTTGGCCTCCAGGTTGCGCTGGAAGACCTTGGCGTTGTCCCAGGGCAGCAGGATTTGTGGCGTCCCGGCGGCGAGGATCACGGGTCGCTTGTACGACGGGTTGAGGGCACGAAAGTCTTCCTCGCGAATACCCGCCAGTGTGGCCACCAGCGACACATCGATGTCGTGCGTGATGTCCACGGTCTGGAAGTAGGGGTGGTTCTCGATCAGGGGCAGCTCGGTGCGGAAGGCATCGGGGTTGGCCACGATGTTCTTGACCGCCTGCAGCTTGGGCACATACATGCGGGTTTCCGCGGGCATGTTCAGGTCGGTGTAAGTGGTGCCCAGGCCCAGCTTCTGGTTGCGGGCAATGGCCCGGCTGACGCTGCCTTCACCCCAGTTATAGGCGGCCAGGGCAAGGTGCCAGTCGCCAAACATGCCGTAGAGTTTTTGCAGGTAGTCGAGTGCCGCCCGGGTGGACGCCAGCACGTCGCGACGGTCGTCGCGGAAGGCGTTCTGCTTGAGGTCGAAATAGTTGCCCGTAGCGGGCATGAACTGCCACATGCCTGCGGCCTTGGCGCTCGATACCGCTTGGGGGTTGAACGCGCTTTCAATGTAGGGCAGCAGCGCCAGTTCGGTTGGCATCCCCCGGCGTTCCAGCTCTTCAACAATATGGAACAGGTACTTGCTGGAACGCTCCGTCATGCGCTGCATGTAGTCGGGGCGCGTGGCGTACCACTGCTCGCGGTCCTGTACCAGCTCGTGCTGCAGGTCGGGCATGGCAAAGCCACGCCGGATGCGGTCCCACAAGTCGGCGGGGGCCGAGAGCGATGCCACCTCGCCACTCGTGGCTTGCGCGGCAGTGATGGGTTTGAGCGGGCCGTTGGGGATGACAGGGGTGTGGGGCGACGCAGGGCCTTTGGTGCTGGTGGTGTTTCCGCTGGCGGACGCCTGGTCGGGCGTCGAGCCCGTAGTGGCGCAGCCTGTCAGCCACAAAAGGCCGGCCAGGCAGGCAATGTGCAAAATTTTCATCGGAACTCGTTTTTCCATTGACGCAGCGCGGCCAGCACCGCTACGGCGTCGTCAAGGGGCACCTGCGCGTCGTAGCCCTGGGCGGCTTGCGCCACCGGGCCCTGCCGCACGCGCAGAAAGGGGTTGATGTCTCGCTCCAGCGCCATGTGCGAAGGCAGTGTGGGCTTGTTCTGCGCCCGCAGGGCTTCGCATTGGCTGCTGTAGTGGAGCAGGGCGGCGTTGCCAGGTTCCACGGCCCGCGCAAACTTCAGGTTAGACAGTGTGTACTCGTGGGTGCAACACACCCGGGTGTTGCCAGGCAGTACCGCCAGCCGGTCCAGCGAGTCGAGCATTTGCGCAGGTGTGCCTTCAAACAGCCGGCCACAACCGCCTGAGAACAGCGTATCGCCACAAAAAAGCAGGGGCGCTCCGTCCATCTCGGGGCAGTAGTAGGCAATGTGGCCCGCCGTGTGCCCTGGCACGTCGATGACTTGGAACTGAAGCCCCAGCGCGTTGACGGTATCGCCTTGCGCCAGCCGCTCCAGCGGCTCGGGCATGCGCTCCCGCGCTGGGCCATACACCTGTGCGCCGGTGGCTTGGCGCAGGGCATCGACTCCGCCGACATGATCGGCATGGTGGTGCGTGACTAGAATGGCTTGCAATGACAGGCCCCAGCGGTGCAAGGCCTGCTCCACCGGCGCGGCTTCTCCCGGGTCCACCACAATGGCCTGGCGGCCGTCGTGCAGCATCCAGATGTAGTTGTCGGTAAAGGCGGGCAGCGGTAGCAAGTTCATGAGCGATCAAATTATAGGTTTGCACCACTGGTTCGACTCCCCCCCTGGCCGCTACCTGCTCGCATGGGAGCAGGCACGCTTTGACGAGGCGGTGGCCGATATTTTTGGCTACCACAGTCTCCAGCTCGGCATGCCGCTGCTGGACGGCCTGCGCGCCAACCGCATGCCCCACCAATGGCTGGCGATGGGGCAGGAGGCCGTGGAGGGCTCCATCGCCTTTGTGGAGACCGGTGATGACGATGGGCCGCTGCAGCGCCGCGCGGTGGACCTGCTCACCGAGCCTGTGGCCTTGCCCTTCCCCGCAGCGAGCCTGGACCTGCTGGTGTTGCCCCACACGCTGGAGTTGAGCATCGACCCCCATGCCGCGCTGCGCGAGGTGGAGCGGGTGCTGGTCCCTGAAGGGCGTGTGGTCATCAGCGGCCTGAACCCCACCAGCCTGTGGGGCCTGCGGCAGCGGCGCGCGCGGCTGTACCAGCGCCTGGGGCGGGGCACGCTGTATCTGCCCGACGTGGGCGAGTTCATCGGCTATCGTCGCCTGCGCGATTGGCTGCGGCTTTTGAACTTCGAGGTCGAATCTGCCCGATTTGGCTGTTATCGTCCAGCGGTGCGCAGCGCGCAGTGGCTGGAGCGTTTTGGCTGGATGGACCCTTTGGGTGAGAAATGGTGGCCCATTCTGGGTGCCGCGTATTTTCTCGTGGCTGTCAAACGGGTGCATGGCATGCGTTTGCTGGAGCCCGCCTGGCGCACCCACCGCCAGCGTGCTGCGGGCACCGTGCCCATCGCCAACCGGGTGTCTCAAAGCGGGGTGAATCCTTCGCGCACTGCGCCCACTGCAGCCCGGCACAAGCCTTGAGCACAGCCTTTCGCGGTTGCCGTGGGCTTCCATGCCCCGTCATGGCAACCATCCACCTCATTGTCAGGAACAGAGTTTGAACCAGGTAGAGATTTACACCGATGGCGCCTGCAAGGGCAATCCGGGCCCCGGCGGGTGGGGCGTGTTGCTGCGCTCTGGCGCGACCGAAAAAGAGCTGTTTGGCGGCGAACTGGGTACCACCAACAACCGCATGGAGCTGATGGCGGTGATCGAGGCGCTGTCGGCCCTCAAGCGCCCCTGTGCCGTGACGCTGTACCTGGACAGCGAGTACGTGCGCAAGGGCATTACCGAGTGGATCCATGGCTGGAAGGCCAAGGGCTGGCGCACGGCCTCCAAGCAGCCGGTCAAGAACGTGGAGCTGTGGCAGCGGCTGGATGCGCTGGTCAGCACCGGCGGGCACCGCATCGAATGGCGATGGGTGAAAGGGCATTCGGGCGACCCGGGCAATGAGCGGGCCGACGCGCTGGCCAACCGGGGCGTGGACCAGGCTCTGGGCCGCAGGTAGATCCATTGCCAGCTGCTCACCGCATGCAAGCCTCTTCGGAGGCTTTTTTTGTGCCCGCGTCCGATGCGGCCAGTACGGCCATCACGCACCAGCGGCGAATGCTCCGGGATATTGCTGCGGGTGGCTGCGACTGCACACACCCACTGTTACATTGTGTGACTGCGCATCCCACCTCACTGGATTGATTGACCCATGGCGTCCAAGAGCAAGTACAAGTACCTCGTTTTCGCTGTCATCGGCATCGCTGCCGCATCGGGCGCTGCCTGGTGGCTGCAGAAGCCCGTGCAGCCGCAGCAGCGTGCCGAGGCCGGGGCGGGCGGTGCAGGCGCTGGCGCTGGCGCATCGGCTGGTGGCGCTACGCCCGCCGGTGCTGGCCGCCCCGTGGCCGTGGAAACGGTGACCGTGCGGCAGATGGCGCTGCGCGACGATGCCGAAGCCGTGGGAAGCCTGCGGTCGCGCCAGAGCGTGATGCTGCGGCCCGAGGTGGGCGGGCGCATCACCCAGCTCAACTTCCGTGACGGCCAGCGTGTGCGGCGCGGGCAAGTGCTGGTGCAGCTGGATGACCAGCTGCCGCGTGCGCAGATCCAGCAAAGCCAGGCCGAGTTGTCGATTGCGCGGGCCAACCACAAGCGCAATCAGGAGCTGGTGGCCCAGGGCTTCATCAGCCAGCGTTCGGTGGACGAGAGTGCGGCCAACCTCGAAGTGGCCCAGGCCAAGCTTTCTTTGGCCCAGGCCACGGCCCAGCGCCTGAAGATCCTGGCCCCGTTCGATGGCATCGCAGGCATTCGGGGCGTGAACGTTGGCGACTACCTCAAGGACGGGGCCGATATCGTCAACATCGAAGACCTTGATGCGGTGTATGTCGATTTCCGCCTGCCCGAGCGGTTGCAGGGCAAGGTGCGCCCGGGGCAGACCGCGCAGGTCACCTTTGATGCACTGCCGGGCGCGCGTTACGCCGCCGTGGTGCAGGCCATCAGCCCACAGATCGATGCGGATGGGCGGGCCATCGCGGTGCGTGGCTGCATCGACAACCGCCGCTTGCAGCTGCGCCCCGGCATGTTCGCGCGGGTGACGACCGTGTTTTCCGAACGCAGCGACGCGCTTGTGGTGCCCGAGGAAGCCATCGTGCCCGACGGCACCAGCCCCTATGTGCTCAAGGTGGTGGAAGGCAAGGAGCCCAGCAGCAAGGTGACGCGCCGCACGCCGGTCAAACTGGGCGTCCGTTCACCTGGGTGGGTGGAGGTGGTGGACGGCTTGAGCGCCGGAGACCTGGTGGTCACGGCGGGCCAGCAGCGCATCCGCAAGGACGGCACCGAGGTGCGCGTGGTGGAGCTGGGCAAGCAGGGTAACGGTGGTGCGGCGGCCGCGGCAACGCGGCTGGCTCCGGGCGCTTCAGGTGCTGCGATTGGGGCGGGCCAAAAGGCAGCACCGGTGGCTGATGTGCCTGCGCAGAGCACCTCTGCGGCATCGGCATCGGCATCGGCATCTCCATCTCCTGCTGCCGCCCCCTCGGGGGCCAGCGTGATGGCGGCTCGCAGCGAAACCGATCCGCTGCCCGGCCCCAATCCTTGCCAGCTGGCCGGAACCTCCAGCCGGTCCACGCCCACTGGCAGCCGCCCTCCCGTCTGACGGACTGCCTGTCGTCACCCTCTGATGCCTCTGGACTGCCATGCAACTCGCTGAAATCTCCATCCGCCGGCCGGTATTTGCCACCGTGCTGTCACTGCTGGTGCTGTTGATTGGGGCGGTGAGCTTCACACGCCTGTCCGTGCGCGAATACCCCAAGATCGACGAACCCGTGGTCACCGTCAGCGTGCGGTATGCGGGCGCGTCCGCCGAGGTCATCGAATCGCAGGTGACCAAGCCGCTCGAAGACTCCATCGCCGGTATCGACGCCGTGGATGTGATCACCTCCATCAGCCGGGCCGAGCAAAGCCAGATCAGCGTGCGCTTTCGCCTGGAGAAGGACGCTGACAACGCCGCCGCTGAAGTACGCGACCGCACCGCCCGTGTGCGCAACCGCCTGCCGCTCGCGGTGGATGAGCCCGTGATTGCCAAGGTGGAGGCCGATGCATCGCCCGTGCTGTGGCTCGCCTTCAGCAGCGATACACGCAGCCCGCTGGAGATCAATGATCTGATCAACCGCATCGTCAAACCCCGGTTGCAGACGGTGACCGGTGTGGCTGATGTGCCGATTTATGGCGAGCGCAAATACGCCATGCGCGTGTGGCTGGACCCCGAGCGCATGGCCGGCTATCGCTTGACCACGCAGGACGTGGAAGATGCCATCCGCCGCAACAATCTGGAGCTGCCAGCAGGCCGCATTGAATCGCAGCAGCGCGAGTTCAGCGTGACGTCCCAGACCGACCTGAAAACCCCGGCACAGTTTTCCGACATCGTGATCCGCACGGTCAATGGGTTTTCGGTGCGCGTGCGTGATGTGGCCCGGGTGGAAGAAGGCCCCGCCAGCGACCGCAGCCGCGTGCGGCTCAATGGCCGCGACGCGATCTCGGTGGGTGTGATCCGCCAGGCCACGGCCAACCCGCTGGAGCTGTCCAAAGGCGTGCGCGCCATGATCCCCTTGCTCAAGGCCGACCTGCCGCCAGACATCGGCATCGACATTGCCAACGACAACTCGCTGTTCATCGACCGCTCCATCAAGAGCGTGTACTCCACCATCATCGAGGC